>Ga0209347_1005013_pt1 | contig 13070 bp, 10 predicted proteins | sample AutmiccommuBRH23_FD_187382 | JGI IMG/M metagenome (GOLD analysis project Ga0209347, IMG submission 187382) | Deep subsurface microbial communities from Mt. Terri, Switzerland - Autotrophic microbial communities BRH/23 (SPAdes) (version 2) | ecosystem: Environmental > Aquatic > Deep subsurface >... | reverse complement strand
GGCTAAGTTCTTCTACGGCTATGGCGTAACTTATATTATCCATGCCCGCTCCCTCGTAATCATCGGGAAAAGGTATGCCGCTAAGGCCTATCTCGGCCATCTTTGTCCATAAACTCCAGTCGTATTCTTCTTTCTCGTCCATTTCCGCAGCCTTGGGGGCAATCTCTTTTTCTGCAAAGTCTCTTACCGTTTTCTTCAGCAGTTCTTGCTCTTCCGTCAATTGAAAAAACATAGCAACTCCTCCTTGTTTTTGACAGGTTAATGCCGTCCTGTTAAGGCCACGCAATATCCGGTTATATATAAAGAAAGAGAAGCAAAAAACATGCCAATCCGCCAGTAACAACACCATCACCGTCAGGCTTTATTTTTTGACTTCTTTGAATATTTTATCAACTAGTTGATTTTATGTACAGCGATTTTTGTTTTTTAATAGTTCTCCTTCATTTTTTCGAATGATTTGCAGGGAAAAGGAAACCGATTAATAATTATAATGTTGAAGAGTTAAAAACATTTTTTCAGGGATTAAGTAAAAGTTGAAACGTCCCGACAACAAGACACATGTCTTGTTGTCGGGACGCCGTAAAGTATATTTCCTAATGATGTTTTACATATTCCGGATGACCACCGGTATGTGTACAGTATAGCGGAATGCGTCCGCTATCTGTCTGCCATAAATGACAGTGACACCAGCATGTACTTTACATACCCACCTCAGTAACGATGTCCGGAATTAAAAACTTCCTGATCTAGCAAAGGGAGAAGATGCTCCCCTGGAAACATATTATTTTGCTCAGGATCCTCCAACATCTATTCGAGATATCATCTCATATAACCAGGATCGGCTAATACCCAGCATCCTGGCTGCCTCAGCCTTATTACCGCGGCACTGGTCCAGCGCCTTCAGTATCACTTCCTTCTCCATAATTTTCCTGTTCTCCTTAAGCACTCTGTTCTCATTTATGATTTTACAGTTTTCCAAATGGTTTTTTTCAGACAGGTAAGGAGGTAAATCCTCATTGTTTATAATGTTGCCACGGGCAAAATTGATTGCCCTTTCCACTACATTTTCTAGTTCACGGACATTCCCAGGCCATTCGTGCTCAAGCAGTATCTGCCGGGCAGTACTCGATATACCGCTTATGTTGGTACCAAAAACTTGATTATACTTTTCTAAAAAGAAATGAAACAGTAAAATGATATCCTGTCTCCTCTCCCTCAGCGGGGGAATACGAAGGCGTATTACATTCAGGCGATAGAAAAGATCAGGTCTGAACCGCGATTCCTGCATCATTTTCTCAATATTCTGGTTGGTGGCGGCAACAACCCGAATATCCACCCGGATAGTCTGGTTGGAACCGAGGGGCTCGAAACTAAAATCCTGAAGTACCCGTAACAGCTTGCACTGCAGGCTGAGGGACATATCACCAATTTCGTCCAAAAAAAGAGTGCCACCATTGGCCATAGCTAATTTTCCCTGTTTACCACCGCGCAAAGCCCCGGTAAACGCTCCCGGGGCATATCCAAAGAACTCTGATTCCAACAAGCTTTCGGGGATGGCTGCACAGTTTACCTTTACCAGCGGTCCCTTGCGCCGGGGACTGTAATTGTGAATGGATTGTGCCAGTAATTCCTTGCCGGTACCACTTTCTCCGGTTATTAGAATATTTGACATGCCCCTGGCTGCAATTTCTGCTTCGTTTTTTATTATGTTAAATTTGGGATCGGCAGTTATGATCTGATCAAGATTTATTTCAGCGCTATTGCCTGCGTTTATCTGGTTTCTATAATAGGCTAACTGTGAATCCATCGATGCTAATTTTTCTGCCAACTCTTTGATTTCCTCTAACCGGCGAAACATAATTTTACCTACAGCCCCTATTACCCGGCCCTGCTGCATTATTGGCAATCTGGAAACCACGTAGGGAACCCCGCCGATAAATTGAAGCTGGTTCATTTCTGCCACCCCGGTTCTGGCCACCACGTGAAGTCTTGTGTTATCAATTACCTGTTCTATAGGTTTTCCTACCATATCTTCCATACGTCGTCTAAAAAAATCCGATGCAGCCTGGTTAATGAATGAAATACAACCTTTTTCGTCAACCACAACAATCCCATCATAAGCAATTTCCATTACCGAATGCAATGTTTCATAGAGTTTAGTAATTGCTTCCAACTCCAGAACAATATTATTCAGATCAGTTAAATCCTGAAAAGATATTATAGCTCCGTTTGTTTTTCCTTCAACTACAATGGGGGTTATATTACACAGCAGGCTAATGCTTCCGATGGTGCGTTTTACACCTATTTCTGACTTTCCGGTCGTTAGTATTTGATCAAGTCCTATACCCGGCAAAAAAGCTTCCACAGGTTTTCCTGTTGCACTGGAAGACATAGTGTTGAATGTTTTTTCTGCCGCCCGGTTGAAGGAGATGACAAGCCCCTGACTGTCAACCACAATCAAACCGTTATGCATTGTATCAATAATTATTTGTAGCTTTCTGTTTAGCTTGGCACCCTCCTTAAACATGGCCATAATCCACTCTGCTTTGTTAAAAATGCCTACGACCTCATTACTGTCATTGACCACCAGAGCATGCCCCACATGGCTAGTTTGAACGAGTCCGGCCATCTCCTCGTATGATAAACTTTCGTGAAAAGTCACAACATTTCTGGTAAAGATGTCTGTAATGGATGTGTCAGGGGTGAAGCCTGAAGCCACAGCATCATAGAGGTTTGCCTTAGACATAAATCCCAGCAGCTTGCCATCATCTCCTATTACAGGAAGGCCATCCTGCTTGAACTGCCTGAATAACCGGGCAGCTTTTTGCATATTATCGTAAGGCTTAAGGTACGTAAACTCTCTGTTCATAATATCAATGATATTCATTCCATGAATCACCTCTATATTGTCCTTTATAACTGCTGTAGATAGGACTCCTATGCTGTTGTTACTATCCCGACTTTTACTTCATAAACCATAAAATCCTTGCTGGCGCCTGGATTCTTCATTGAAATTTGCTACTACATTCTCTGTTATTTGATCATTTATATACTCCTCAGTTATGAACGAATGCTATTCTGACTGTTTATGCCAGTAATATTAGCTATATGCATATTTTTATTATATATCAAGCGCCATGAACTGTCTATTTAATATCACGTAGGGTGTTTTGGGTCAAATATTGGCCTGGTGAAGTGATAGTTAGGACTATGTAAAAGAAAGGCAAAATAACAAGAACTGGCCATGCCAGTTCTTGTTATCCTTAGAACTTATTGCTTTACTTTGAGTATTGGTAGAAACCTTTGCCCGTTTTTCGCCCCAGATTGTTTGCCTCAACAAGTTTGCATAAAACCTGGGGCGGTTTGAACCTGTCCCCATAAGCTTCCACCATACCGTGAGTGGCATACAGCACAGTATCCAACCCGACAAAATCAGCCAACTCCAGGGGACCCATTGGATAGTTCAGACCCAGCTTAATTGCCAGATCTATATCCCCCGCAGATGCAACCCCCTCTTCCAGCACCCTCATACTTTCAACCATATGTGCAACAAAAATGCGACTTGTAACGAATCCCTGACTGTCTTTAACGATTACAGTTTCCTTACCCAGTCTGTGTGATAAATAAACTATTGTTTTAATTGTTTCTTCGGAAGTATTAATAGCTTTAATAATCTCAATCAACCGCATGACAGGAGGCGGGTAAAACCAGTGCATCCCTATTACCCTGCCGGGGGTTTTTGTCACTGCTGCAATAGCGGATATACTTAATTCCGTGGTATTGGTAGCAAATATTGTTTCCGGCGGGCATATTTTGTCCAACTCCGAAAAAATTTTCTTTTTTATATCCAGGTTTTCGGGTAATGCTTCTATAACCACACTGGCATTATTTACTGCCTCGCTAAGAGATGTAGTGGTTTTTATGTGATCAATAATATCAATAATTTTTGCCTCATCCAATTTACCTGCGCTGGCAAGCCTTGATAAACTTTTCTTAATGGTTTCCATGGCTTTTGATAAGCATTCCTCGTTAATATCCAGCATTTGAACCTGGAAGCCGGCCTGAGCACAAACCTGGGCAATACCGTTACCCATTTGTCCGGCACCCAAAACAGCAATGATATCAATATTCAACATTTTCCCTCCCGTTATTTTGCCAGGATCGTCTATTAATGCTGCACCAGATTATTGTTAACCGGTACCAACGCCGGACTCAATAATAAAGTTCCCCTGATTAAGACAACACCCTGAATAATTAGAGTCCATGGTACCTGCTCTGGCTAAAAACTCACAGCAGATTGCGAATTTTTTAGTTTCCTGACATGGCTTATTCCAAAAAGAAAGCTATGGATACTACTTCACCTGCACTGTAGACAGCCGGGGGGTGCACTTTATGACCCAGGATAACGTTTTTTTCTATTAATTCTGCGTCTGATAATTCTGTCCCGCACCCTTCCACATTTCCCATTAACCATGGTCCTTCTTCCAATTCCACCATAGCTAAAATATACGGGGGAGTGAATCCTTCAGGTGCTACTCTAATTACAGTATATGTTTTTATTTTTCCTTTTCCGCTTAACTGTACAGCCTCAATTTCCGTACTACCGCATTCAGCGCAGCAAATTTTAGCCGGAACAGTGTACTTCCCACAACTTTTACACACCAGTCCCAGAAGTTTCCCTTCTTTCAGTCCTTCATAAAAATGCCTGTGGTTAAAAAGATAGGCCATCTTATCCCTCCTCTTTTATTCTGACCCAACATATAATCCTATAAGCTTCCCAATATCCCGGCAGAGTTCCTTTGTCGGAATGCAACAGGCGAAATATAACAGCAATACAGTGAGCAATAACTGCCCAATGCCCTGATGGCATTATGGCCGGATCACTGTATAAATTGCTAGAGGTACCTAATTATTATACGCCGTAAATAATATTTACCGAAGTCGCCAGATCGCCACCCAGAGTATCGGTCATCCCAAATTTGGCGCCTTGTACTTGACGACCTCCGCATTCTCCCCTTAACTGCTTGACGATTTCGTAGGCTTGAGCGGCCCCGGTGGCACCGATTGGATGACCTTTAGCCTTGAGTCCGCCGGAAGGATTTACAGCTATCCGGCCGGTTATCTCTGTTTCCCCGTTTTCCAATGCCTGGATACCCTTACCGAAATCGAAGAAACCCAATCCCTCGTATGCCAGTATTTCCGCAATTGTAAAGCAATCGTGGAGTTCACAAACATCAATATCCTCCGGACTCAGGCCGGCCATTTTATATGCCTGGGCTGCTGCCGCCTCCCTGGCCCTTATTCTGGTAATATCTCTTTGCCTGTATAAAGGACCAGCCGATCCCTGTCCTACCCCCATAATGTAAACCGGCTTATCTGTTAATCTTTTGGCCACCTCCTCCGAAGCAAGAACAATTGCAGCCGCACCGTCAGAAAAAGGACAGCAATCGAAAAGCTGGAGGGGATCGGCTACCATAAAACTGTTTAAAACAGTATCTACGGTTATTTCTTTCTGGAATTGGGCCAGCGGGTTTTTTACCCCGTTCTTGTGATTCTTGACTGCCACCATGGCCATTTTCTCTTTAAGTTTTTCCATGGGAATACCATATTTTGCGGAATACAGACGGGCAATCATAGCAAATACACCCGGGAAGGTAGCGCCACAAAAAGATTCATACCTGCTGTCAGAGCCCATAGCGAAAGTCCGGGTGGCAAGTGAGGTGCCCATCGCCGAAGCCCTTTCAGTACCGCCTGCCAGAACAATATCGCAAAACCCGGAGGCAACCCAGATATAAGCCTCTCTGATACCCACACTCCCTGACGCACAGGCCCCTTCCACCCTGACTGACGGTACATCGTAGGTCATACCCAACTCACTGGCACACATCGGGGCCATGTTCATCTGGCCTTCCTCAAAATCTCCCAGATAATTGCCCATGAAAAGTGCTTGAATATCTTTCGGACCAATAGCTGAATTATTGATTGCCTCCATTGCCGCCTCTGAAAACATTTCAATCTGACTCTTATCCGATATCCCGATTTTAGTCATACCTATACCTACTACAGCAACCCTGCGCATGGCTTTTAACCCCCTGACTTTCTTCTTTGTATTCGGTTTTACAAATGAGGAATAATTATTACAGTTAACCGCGTTATAATCCCTAACTCATCAATAACCGGGGCACCCCAGGCTAGGCTGGGACACCCCGGAATTGATTAGTTTGCCAGGCATTTAGTTTTCCGTACCCCTAGCTTCTCTTCTTTTCATCCTCACTAAGAGGTTCCCAGGAATCGTGCGTTGTCATTTGAGGAAGATCAGCCAGCCCTGCAAATTTATCCGGCTTACCCCAAATAGCCCTGCGCGCCCGCTTGCCGCGAGGCGGTAAGTCACACCAGGGAAGGTGGGCAAACATCAGGCAGTACACCGGACCGCACATGTTTGCATTGATGAGATCAGTGTCCATCACACAGTGTAAAACAGCAGGCTGCCCTTTTTCCGCAGCCCGGAAGCAGCGGTCCAGTGCGGCCGTGAAATTTTCGTGCCTGTCCACAATTTCACCATAGCAATTAAGATCCTGGGCAAGTTTGTCAAACCTAAGCCTGGGTGAGCGCTCACCGGCCAGTCCACCGAAACCCTGCTTATTGCCAAGCCATTCAGCGCCTGTGCGGTCTTGCTCACCCAAATTGTCCCATTCAGGACCGTACCAGTGGTATTTCATACCGGCGATCCATCCGTTGTTTTCCGTTACCAGGTAGACAATGGGCAAATTGTAGCGGGCTGCCGTATCTATTTCCATCCCTGCGTTACACATACCGGAATCTCCCATTAGAGCTAAAACCGGAGTTTTATCACCCGCTTCCAACTGGGCGAAGGCAGCACCCATGGCCATTGCAACCCCATGGCCGATACCTGCCTGCTCCGATGAACTCAATATCTGGGCGGGGCGAACAGCCTTAAGGTATGGCATTACATAATCCGACATGGTATAGCCGTCAATCATAACCCGGACCTTGCTATCATATTTCTCCTCCAGATAGTCAGCGATGGCCTGGGAAAGATACCCGTAGTGCATACAATTCTCTTTTTTGTATTTAGGATGCTCGAATCCGTAGTGCATGGCCTTATCACGACGACGTTTTTCGGCATCTGCCCTGCCCTGACTTATTTTATTCAGCCACGCTTCCCGGCCCGGCGGGGGCTGCAGATTGTTGGCCTTGATATAATCAATCATTTGTCGGGCTACTACTCTGGGATTACCTATAATGGCAGTGCTTGTGGGAACGTAGGTCCAAATCTGATTCGCGGATTCACTTATTTGTATGCTTTCCGGCCACCCGCCGCCATAACCGTCAAAAAATCCGACTTTAACTCCAACCGGTATCATTACGTCGATTTCATTGCGGAATGGAGGTATTCCACGGTAATAATAATCATGCTTTTCAGAAACCACGGCCCGGCCAAGGCGCCTTGTGGTAAATGGGATTTTGGCCAGTGTAACCAGTTCAGTCAGTTCTTCAGTAGCATTTGCCCAACCGGCACCGTCACCAAGAATCATAAAGGGTTTGTCAACCTCATACAAACGCTTAACAGCGCTGGCAATGTCATCGGGGTCTCCGCCGCAGGCCAGTGGTTTGGCAGTATCCTTCCCGCGCCATTCCGGAATCCATGAAGCGTGCTCACCCCATAAGCCCCACCATACCTTATTTTTAACATCATCCTGTGTAAACAGGCAACTTATTCCCAGTTCCATAACTACAGGGCCTTTGGGGAAAGATTGGCAGTCTTTAAATGCTCTGGTTAGAAATTGTTTGATGGTATGGGGATACACCACCCTCTGAGCCCATTTAGAAATACTTCCCATTAGTTCAGTTGCATAACTCTCTTGGATAGTGTTATAAAGTTTATCATGCTCTATCTCATGGCCACCGCATAAAAAGATAATCGGTGTGTTGCTGAGGTGAGCCTGCTGAACAGCGCTTACCGCATTTCCGACACCGGGACCAACTGTTACATAGCATACAGCCGGTTTACCGGATACCTGGGCATAAGCCTCACCACAATAAACTGCATTTTGCTCATGCAGGAAGGTAATATTTTTTATGCCTATGCGGCTGATAGCATCAACAAAGTTCCAGATATGGCCCCCAAATATCCCAAAAGCTATTGTTACATCGTGGTCTTTCAAAGTTTCTGCCACATGCATTCCGGCGTAGGGATAAAGTTCGCGTGTCCCAAGTTTATAATCCAGCTTTGCTTGTGCCTCTTTATCAAACTCGATTCCTATCTTGCTCACAATTAATCCTCCTTAGTATTACAAAATAATCAAACCACGCCTTAACTTGACCTTTAGTTATTATCTGTCCACTTCTTTTGCCCGCTGAATCTTTTTCATAATTTAATTCAGTAAGTTTAGCTGGTTCTATTTTCCTTTATACTTAGGCTGACGTTTTTCTACAAAAGCCTGCAACCCTTCCCGGCAGTCCCGTGTGCCGAAAAGCATCGCTACTGATCCAGCTTCATAGTCCATCGCTGTTGTTAAATCAATGAACCCGGAAGAATTAATTACTCTTTTAGCTGCCTGAATAGCCAGCGGTGGCTTTTCCGCAAGTCTGGCGGCCAATTCCAGCGCCGTCGCTTGCAGTTTTTCAGGAGGCGCCACCTGCCACACCAAGCCCATTTCTTTTGCCTGGCCTGCGGAAATTTTATCACCGGTCATAACTAACTGCCTGGCCCGGTGTGGTCCTACCATCCTGCTCAACCTGGTCATGCCCCCGGCCCCTGGCAGCACACCCACATTTATTTCGGGCAAACCAAAAACTGAATTATCCGATGCTACACAGATATCACAGGCCGTACATAGCTCAAGGCCGCCACCTAGAGCAGGGCCATTAACTGCTGCTACCACCGGCTTGGAATAATCAGCCACCCTGTTAATTACCAGTTGGACCTTTTTTAGCATATTATAAAATGCTGTGACTCCTTCAAGGTGGAGTATTTCATTCAAATTTGCCCCGGCACAAAAGGCTCGCCCTGCACCTGTAATAACCAGTGCAGCTACTTTAGCATCCTTTTCCAGCGCGTTAAGCACATTATCCAGATCTTCCGTCAAATCTTTACTAATTGCATTTAGAGATTCAGGCAGGTTCAACTTTACCACTACTACTTTTCCATGCTCTTCACAGATTATAGTTTTATACTCCAAGTCCTACCCCCCCAAAAAGATGTACCAGGACGAAGCCGGTTTTCTATTCTGCAATAGACATATATATCGCTGTCCGACATTGGCAAAATAATGAGAATAGGCCGCTTCATCATTTTCCGGGTAGCTTTCACTCTCACCCCCCTTAAGCTGAAGATAGCTCTTGCGGTATAGTCTTCTTCAACTTTTTCCGCTTCTTCGAGCAACAAAACATTAAGAAATCCAATAGAAGCAACCACCTAAGGATATGCGCAAATGTTGTGCCAGGGGAAACCCAGTATTGACGGGCTTTTTTTATACCTTACCACCGGAATATGTACAGTATTGCGGAATGTGTCCGCTATACTGTCCACTGCAAATGACAGTAACGCCTGTCTTTACTTCACATACCCATGTCAGCAACGATGATCCAAAACAAAACAAATCAGTTTATTGCTTCAACAACCAATAAATGTACTTCTGGTTCTTTTTGATATGTGATAAAACAAAAAACCCTTGGTTTCCATGAAATATTCAGCACTGGGGTGAAAAATAATAATGTTGGTATAGGTTGTTGGGGAGGATTATTGGGAGGGTTTATATAATTCGTGTCTTAAATTAAATTTATGTATACGCAATTGACTAACAGATAGGATATATTAGCAAGCATTCAGCAAACCCTGTGGTTTGCCAGGTTTACCAACGTTGGCACACCGGCGCAAACCGTGTCAAGCATGGGGTTGGTTGCTTAAAGGCAAAGCTTTTGACCGGTTCACCGAATCGTCAAATGTATCATGGATGAAATTTCACCTGTTTAAACTATGATATTGGTGAAACTTCACCTATTGGTTCCATATGTATAATTGGGTGAATTTTCACCAATTTGTACTTTTACCATGCTTCTATAGTTTCTCAAGGCGGCATTTAATTCAGGAGTACTTTTATATTGCCAGAATTTTTTCTTTGTATTTTCATTTAAAGCACAGCAGATATATCTTATTCCGTTCTCCAGAGTCAAAAATCTAAAAAGATTAGGACTATAACAATAAAAATATTCAGGCATATTCGTTTGAATCATTTGATTAATTGCCTCCTATGCATAGTATCATTAATACTAATTTGGATCTGTTGCATAGATGGAAAGGGGTTATATAAACACTTCAGGCTATACATATTTATTAACCAGATTATCAACCGATTTTGATCAATGATTTTCCGGGTAGCTTTCACTCTCACCCCCGAAGCTGAAGATAGCTCTTGCAGCATAGTCTTCTTCAACTTTTTCCGCTTCTTCGAGCAACAAAACAGTAAGCAATCCAATTAAAGCACCACCTAAGGATATACGCAAATGCTGTGCCAGACCCACCATTGACATGTTTTTTTATACTGTACCACCGAAAGGTGTATATAATAGCGAAATGAGTCCGCTATCTGTCCGCCATAAATGACAGTGACGACGAAATAAGGAGGAGTACATTTGCTTTACCAATTGACGGAAGAGCAGGAAATTCTGCAGCAGACGGTGCGCAGGCTGGCAGAGGAAAAGGTGGATCCCAGGGCCGCATAAATTGATGAAAAAGATGCATACCCCTGGGATTTAAAAGAATTGTTTGACCAGCAGGAGCTTTTGGATCTGGGAGTGCCGGAAGAATACGGCGGCACGGGATTCGACCTGCCCTCGGTATGCCTGGCAGTGGAGGAAGTGGCCTTTGCTTGGCAAAGAGGACGATGGCTTCAAATACGCCATGATGACCTTGGACCGGACCCGCCCCGTGGTGGGAGCGCAGGCCTTGGGTCTGGCCCAGTGGGCTCTGGACTACGCGGTCAGGCACACCAAGGAGAGGGTGCAGTTCGGCAAGACCATAGCCACCTTCCAGGGACTGCAGTTCATGACGGCGGATATGGTTACCAGGGTGGAGGCTGCCACGCCAACTGATTTACAAGGCGGCTAACCATATTTTTGTTTTTTAATAGGTGTTACCATTCCAGTCCTTCTTTTTTCCTTAGTGTCCGGTGGTAATCCATTGTTTCAATAAAAGCGTCCATTTTTGCATTGGCCTCGTCTTGATTGAAAACACGAAAGTCTACAATGTCGCCCTCCACAACCACAGAGGGAACCTTAAATTTTTCCATCACGAAATTTCGCAAATGCATCAAGGTATAGGTAGCCGGCCGGCAGGAGAGGAGGGGATGGCACATAATACCGTCGGCCCGGTACTCCCTGATCGTTTCAAGGTAAGGCGCCACTAAAAAAATAGGTTCTGTATTGTATTGTTTTGCCACGGGGGCGGCATGGTGAAACTTATTGTAGGTATACCTGGCCAGCAGTTCCAGTGGATCGGTGACACCCTTAATATCATCATCAGTAAGCGGTGGCGGCGCGTGGTAAACCCAGCTTTCGTAAACAAAAGAAATTCCGTGCTTTTCAGCCATATCGTCAAAGAAAAACAGACTGTGCCAGGGTGGAAGCTCGGTGAATACAATACGGTATTTCTCGTTTGGTATGGCGCCCTTTTTGCTGACCACCCTCTGTTTTACTTCCTCGTGTACCCTCTTGTAAAATTCCAGGGCATCGCTGTCGTCGGGGGTGTACAGGTGCGCAATCATGATGGACCAGAAGTCCGTTGAAACCATAGGTGACGGCACGGCGGTGCGCAGTAGATCCACTTCATATGCCAGCCGGTGTGTTTTAAATAACGTATCCACCCTTTCACACAGAAGGTCATAGTCCATCTTTTTACCCAGGAGCCTTTCCAGAAAGGCAACAAAATCCCTTAATTCACTGACCATAAACCTTATGCATTTTTCCTTGTTATCTTTTAGATAGTACTCGGGTGTTCCTGTCTGGGGAACCTCTAACATCCACATCGGCACTTTCAAATACCTGCTCAGGGCTTGAAACCACTTGTAGCGGGCATCACATATGACTCCAGAGGCCAGGAGAAAAAGCGGTTTTACCATGCCCCCACCAGGGGCGTCCGGCGGTATATTAAAATCATTTTCTATAAGTTTACGCGTGTATCCAAGGCAGTTCCGGGCATAACCGCAGAGAGTGGAGGGGAATCCGTCGCTTTCCGAATATTCCAGGTTGGATTCGGCGGCTCCCACAGAGGCGCAAAAGGCGCCGTAATTTTCCGGAAACACTATTTCTACTCCCATCGCCCTGGCGATTGTTGTGCCCATCCACCAGTCCACCATTGACCATGCTGTCGGTCTGCCTTCACTGGCGGCGTCCCTGGCGCCGGCCAGCATCTTTTTACCGAAATATCCCGCCTCCCGGGCGGTCTGCATTGTTTTGCCAGAAGTTCTTTTTTTCTTACTACCTTCCATAAACTGTACCTCCCCTGAATGAATGTCATTAGGCTTCTGGATACTTATTACTACCGGGAATTCACACCTGCCCTTATTTTAAAATACTGGCGGCAATGACCATACGCTGTACCTCGCTGGTGCCCTCATAGATCTCTGTAATTTTGGCGTCACGCATCATGCGCTCAACCGGGTATTCCCTGGTGTATCCGTAACCGCCAAAAATTTGTACCGCCTTGGTGGTAACCCACATGGCCGCTTCAGAGGCAAATACTTTAGCCATAGCAGCTTCCCACAAAATTCAGTTCGTTAATAAACCATGCCCTTTATTTCAAAAAGCTCTGACTGTAAAACGAACAGTGTTTTTGAATTTTGGGGATACAGATATGGTCTGTCCCTCATAGGCATTGCATCATTATCCGGCGCTTCTCTATTACAAAAGCGAAAAGGTAATCGCCACTCCCTCACCTGCAGTATAAAGAGCGGGCTCGATTACCTTATGGCCGGTTTTAACTTTACTGCCGATAATTTTTTCCGGTAAATTATCCGGATCAACGCCTTCCAGATTACCCATCAGCCATG
>Ga0209347_1005011_pt1 | contig 13076 bp, 12 predicted proteins | sample AutmiccommuBRH23_FD_187382 | JGI IMG/M metagenome (GOLD analysis project Ga0209347, IMG submission 187382) | Deep subsurface microbial communities from Mt. Terri, Switzerland - Autotrophic microbial communities BRH/23 (SPAdes) (version 2) | ecosystem: Environmental > Aquatic > Deep subsurface >... | reverse complement strand
CCCGTCACCCAGGGCAAGGCCCAGGCCGAGGTCTGCATGAACTTCTTCGGATTGGCGTATTCCCAGATCGACATGGGGATTAGCTACTTTCTCTGGCTGGCGGGCTCAACTGAATATCGCGTGTGGCGCTAGCGCAAGTTGACGCGGATGGCGGCGGCCGAGGCGAAGGGCAGCAGCGCGATGGAGGCGGCGGTGATCCCGGCCAGCAGCATCAAGGGCGCGCCGGTCTCCATGCCTTCGGTGCCGCGGCGGACGGTTTCGGCGCCGAAGATCAGGGTGGGCACGTAGAGCGGCAGCACCAGCAGCGACAGCAAGAGGCCGCCGCGCTTGAGGCCGACGGTCAGCGCCGCGCCGAAGGTGCCGATCACCGACAGCGCGGGGGTGCCGAGCGCGAGGCTGACGGTCAGCCAGAAGAAGCCCTCGCCCTGCAGGTTCAGCAGCACCCCGAATACCGGCGCGGCGACCACCAGCGGCAGGCCCGTGGTCAGCCAATGCGCGGCGGCCTTCATGGTCACCACAGCCTCCAGCGGGATCGGGGCGGTGGCGAGCAGGTCGAGCGAGCCATCCTCGAAATCCAGCGCGAAGATGCGGTCCAGCGACAGCAGGCAGGCCAGCAGCGCGCCGACCCAGAGGATGCCGGGGGCGATCTTCGCCAAAGTGTCCCCTTCCGGGCCGACGCCGAAGGGCACCAGCACGGTGACGATCAGGAAGAACGCCAGGCCAAGGCCGAAGCCGCCGCCCGCGCGGATTGCAAGGCGCAGGTCGCGCAGCAAGAGGGCGATCATGTGAAGGCCCCATCGAAGGCATCATCGAATTCGCGGCCACGGCCACCTCCGGTGGAGGGGCGGGCCTTGAACGGGGCGAGGTCCAGCACTTCCGCCTCGGCAATGCCAAGGTCGATATGGGTGGCCATCAGCGCCGCGCCGCCCCCGGCCAGATGCGTCCGCACCGCCTGCGCGAACAGCGCAACGGATGCAGCATCAAGCGACACGGTGGGTTCGTCCAGCATCCAGATCGGCCGGCCCGAGACCAGCAGCCGCGCCAGACCCAGCCGCCGTTTCTGCCCGGCCGACAGCGAGCCTGCCAGCCGGTCGCGCAGGGCTTCAAGGTTCATCGCCTCCAGCACCGGGGCGAAGCCGCCGGTGCCGTAGATCGCCGCCCAGAAGCCCAGGTTTTCCGTGACCGTAAGCGTCGCCTTCAGCCCGTCGGCGTGGCCGGAATAGGCGATGGCATCGGCTTGCATGGAGATGGTCCCCGCGAGCGCAGGCTGCAGCCCCGCCAGCGTCCGCAGCAAGGTGGTCTTGCCGACGCCGTTCGGCCCGCGCAGCACCAGCGCCCGCCCCGGGGCCAGCGTGAAGCTGACACCCCCCAGCACGGGGATGCCGCCGCGGATCACGGCGAGGTCGGTGACGGTCAGCTGCGCGTTCATCGCCCTGCCATAGCCCAACGCGCGGCAGGCGGGAAGTGCGGCATCAGGCCCCGGTCGTGGTGACGGGCAGCATCGCCGCGGCAATGCGGCGGCCTTCGGACAGCAGCACGTTGTAGGTGCGGGCAGCGGCCGGGGAGGACATTGGCTCCAGCCCCACGCCCGCCTCTTCCAGCGCCTCGCGCAGGGCCTTCGGCGCATGGGCAACCTCGGAGCCAAGCCCGAGGAACAGCACATCCACCTGCCCCGCCAGCGCCAGCAGCGGCGCCGTGTCCTCAAGCCCGCCCCAAGGGGTCACGCCCTCGGGCCGGATCAGGATCGGGCTCTGCCACACCGCCCCGCCCGCACGGAAGAAGCCGGGGCCATAGCCCTCGACCGCCGCCGCGCCGCCGAATGAGGCCTCGTTCAGCCGCATGTCACTTCTCCGAGGTGGCGAACTGGGTGCCGCCGCCATCCGTGGGCTTGGACCAGTCGCGCTTGACCCCCAGCCACAGCACGATGTTCTTGGCGACATAGACCGAGGAATAGGTGCCGATGACGATACCGAAGGTGATGGCAAAGACAAAGCCGCGGATCACGTCGCCGCCCAGAACCAGCAGCGCGATCAGCGCCACCAGCGTGGTGCCCGACGTCATCACCGTGCGGCTGAGCGTCTCGTTCACCGACAGGTTCATCACGTCGCGCAGGGGCATGGTCTTGAACTTCACCAGATTCTCGCGCAGCCGGTCGAACACCACCACGGTGTCGTTGATCGAATAGCCCAGGATGGTCAGCAGCGCCGCGATGATCGACAGATCGAAGCGGATCTGCAGCAGCGCGAAGATGCCGATGGTGATGACCACGTCATGCACCAGCGCCGCCACCGCGCCGACCGCAAACTGCCATTCGAAGCGCAGCCAGATATAGACGAGGATCGCCCCTGTCGCCGCCACCACCGCAAGGATCGCGGTCCAGATCAGCTCTCCCGACACTTTCGGGCCGACCGATTCGACGGACGGGAAGGTGATGGTCGGGTCCACCGCCTGCAAGGCCGCCTCCACCGCCGCGATGGTTTCGGGGGTGACGCTCTCCTGCCCGTCCTGCGCCTGCAGGCGGATCATGGCGACGTTCTGGTCGGCGTCGAAGGACGGGTCGAACACCTCGGTGATCAGCACATCGCCCTGCGTGACCGGCGCAATCGCAGCGCGGTAGGCGCCGATATCCACTTCCTGCTGGCCTTCGGAACGGATGGTAGTCCCGCCCTGAAAGTCGATGCCGAAGTTGAGGCCCATGATGGCCCAGAGCAGGACCGCCGCGATCACCGCGACGACAGAGGCACCGAAGGTGAGGCGCTGATGCTTGAAGAAGTCGAAATGCGTGACGTCGGGGACGAGTTTCAGACGGAAGGCCATGTGGGTCCCCTATACGATGATGGTTTTCGGCCGGCGCCAGTGGAACCAGGCCGCGACCAGCACCCGCGTGACGAACAGCGCGGTGAAGACCGAGGTGACAATGCCGATGGCCAGCGTCACGGCGAAGCCGCGCACCGGGCCGGCACCCACGAAGAACAGGATCGCGGCGACGATGAAGGTGGTCAGGTTGGCGTCGATGATCGCCGACATCGCCTTTTCATATCCCAGCTCGATGGCGCGGGCCGGGCCCTTGGCGGTCTTCAGCTCTTCCCGGATCCGCTCGAAGACCAGCACGTTGGCGTCGACCGCCATGCCGATGGTCAGCACGATCCCGGCGATGCCCGGCAGCGTCAGCGTGCCGCCGATCACCGACAGCAGCCCGAAGATCATCGCCACGTTGAAGATCAGCGCGATGCTGGCGAAGGTGCCGAACAGGCCATAGCTGGCAATCATCAGCACGATCACTGCCGCCAGCCCGACCATGGAGGCGATGCGGCCGGCGTCGATGCTGTCCTGCCCCAGCTCGGGGCCGACGGTGCGTTCTTCCAGGAAGGTCATCTCGGCCGGCAGCGCGCCGGCGCGCAGCAGCACCGCGAGGTTGGTCGATTCCTCGACGCTGAAGCTGCCGGTGATGATGCCCGATCCGCCGGGAATATGGCTCTGGATCTGCGGGGCAGAGATAACCTCGTCATCCAGCACGATGGCAAAGAGCTGGCCGATATTCTCGGCCGTGTAGTCGCCGAACTTGCGCGCCCCGGTCGGGTTGAAGCGGAAGCTGACCGCGGGCCGGCCGTTCTGGTCGAAATCGGGCTTGGCATCGACAAGCTCCTCGCCGGTGACGACGGGGGATTGTTCGAGCACGTAGAACACGCCCGGCTCATCGGCGGCAGGCAGCAGCACATTGCCAAGCCCCGGCGAGGCGCTGGCGTCAGAGCCGCGGCTGATCACCGGCTGGAAGGTCAGCCGCGCGGTGGTGCCGATCAGCGCCTTGAGTTCCTCGGCCGAGCCGATGCCCGGCACCTGGATCAGCACCCGGTCCTCGCCCTGGCGCTGGATCGTCGGCTCGCGGGTGCCGACCTCGTCGACCCGGCGGCGGACGATTTCCACGCTTTGCTGCATGGTGCGGTCGTCGGTGGCGGTGCGTTCCACCTCGGACAGGGCGATGGTCAGGGTATCGCCGGACCCCGTCACCTCAAGGTCGGTCTGGCCGACGCCGGTCAGGCTGACGACCGGGCTGGCCAGCGTCCGCGCCACTTCCACGGCGCGGGCCATCCCCTCGGGCTGCGAGATCTGCACGCGGAGCTCGCCCGGGTCCGACGCCGCGCGGCGCACGGTGCCGACGGTTGCCCGCTCGGCCCGCAGCGCGTCGCGCAGTTCGGGCCACAGCCCGTCCATGCGGTCCTTGTAGACATCGGCGACCTGAACTTCGGCCAGCAGATGCGCCCCCCCCCGCAGGTCCAGCCCCAGATTGACCAGCCCCGAGGGCAGCCAGGACGGCCAGGCATCGCGGGCCGCGACCAGCTCGGGGGTTTCCACCCCCGTGGCCTCGATCTGCGCAACCGCGTCGTTATGGGCTTCCACGCGGGCGTAGAACAGGTTGGGCATCGCGTTCAGCAACCCCAGGGCGACGAGCCCAAGGATGATGACCCGCTTCCAGAGGGGGATGTGCAGCATTCAGCAGCTCAGTTGGTGTTGGCGGCGGCAGCGGCCGGTTCGGTCTTCGACACGACCTGCGCGATGGTGGCGCGCACGATGCGAACCTTCACACCCTCGGCGATCTCCACTTCCAGCTCGCCGTCTTCCTTGACCTTGGAAATCTTGCCGATGATCCCGCCTTGCGTGATCACGGTATCGCCGCGGCGCACGGCCTCGACCATCGCGCGGTGATCCTTCAGCTTCTTTTGCTGCGGGCGGATCAGCAGGAAATACATGATCGCAAAGATCAGGATCAGCGGGATGAACTGGGTGATGGCGCTGGCAGCGCCACCGGTGCCACCGGCGGCCTGGGCAAAGGCGGGAGTCACGAACATCTGTCTTCCTCTGTGTCGGGGACGGCTTGCTGCCGCCCGGCTGTCTCTTGGGGCTTTTCTGCCCGGAAAGTCGGCGGCACCCTAGCTGTGGCCCCTGTCCTTGACAAGCGCGGCCACCCGCATTTCCCGGTTCAAAAGCCCGTGGCGATGAGGCATATGGGGGGCGCCGCCTGCCGTTGCAATACGCTGCTGCAACGGCCCGGCGCCGACAAACTCAAGGTGATCATCATGCACGACATCCGCGCGATCCGCGAAAACCCCGCAGCCTTCGACGCCGCCCTGTCGCGGCGGGGCCTGTCCGGGCTGTCGTCGCAGGTGCTGGCGCTGGACGAGGCGCGGCGGGCCAAGATCCTGGCTGCCGAGACGCTCCAGGCAGAGCAGAATAAAATGTCCCGCACCTATGGCGTTATTGAAGCCGTGGGTACCGACGAGCAGAAAAGGGTCGTGCAGGCCGCTGAAGACGAAAAGCGCTCTAAGCTCGTCTTGCTCAAAGCAGAGGTTAAGAGCGCGACTGAGGAGGCGAAACAACTCGACGTCAAGCTGCGTGAACTTCTCATGACAATCCCCAACCTGCCCGGCGCCGATGTGCCCGACGGGGCGGACGAGTCCGGCAATGTCGAGATCCGCCGCTGGGGCACGCCGCGCAGCTTCGACTTCAAGCCGCTGGAGCACTATCAGCTGCCCGCCGTGCAATCGGGGATGGATTTCGAGACCGCGGCCAAACTCTCGGGCAGCCGCTTCGTCGTGCTCTCGGGCGCGGTGGCGCGGCTGCAGCGGGCGCTGGCGCAGTTCATGCTCGACACCCACATCACCGATCACGGCCTGACCGAGTGCTGGACCCCGGTTCTGGTCAAGCCCGAGATGATGCTGGGCACCGGCCAGCTGCCGAAATTCGGCGAGGACAGCTATGAAACCACCAATGGCTGGTGGCTGGTCCCGACCGCCGAGGTGACGCTGACCAATATCGTGCATGGCGAGACGGTAGCCGAGGCCTCCCTGCCCCGCCGCTATGTCGCCCATACCCAGTGCTTCCGCTCGGAAGCCGGCTCGGCGGGCCGCGACACGGCGGGGATGCTGCGCCAGCACCAGTTCGAGAAGGTGGAAATGGTGTCGGTCACGCGCCCCGAGGACTCGGCCGCCGAGCATGACCGCATGACCCGCTGCGCCGAGGCGATCCTGGAAAAGCTGGGCCTGCCCTACCGGACCGTCGTGCTGTGCACCGGCGATATCGGCTTTGGCGCGATCAAGACCCATGACCTCGAGGTCTGGCTGCCCGGGCAGGACACCTACCGCGAAATCTCCTCGGTCTCGAACTGCGGGGCCTTCCAGGCGCGGCGGATGAACGCGCGGCTGAAACCGGCGGATGGCGGCAAGCCCGACTTCGTGCACACGCTGAACGGCTCGGGCCTTGCCGTGGGCCGCTGCCTGATCGCGGTGCTGGAGAATGGCCAGCAGGCGGACGGCTCGGTCGACCTGCCCGAGGCACTGCACCCCTGGCTCGGCGGCAAGACCCGCATCACCGCGGACGGCGTCCTGGCCTGAGCCTGCGACGTTTTGACTGCGACGAATTGTCCGTGCTGGCGCGACCGGCGCCTGCGCGCTTGCATCTTGTGGTTGCAAGGCGCGATGCTGCTGCCGGCAAAGCCGCGGGCGCGGTGAACATTATCGCTGCGCCCCGCGTTGAGGGGCATGTTGCGTATGAAAGCCATTTTGCTGTTCAGTGCTGCCGTCGCCTTCGTGACCGCGCCCTTGCTGGTGCCGTCCTTTGACGGCTTCGACCCTGCGGCCTTTCCTTATCCGCCCGTCGATCCGCCGGTGCAGCCCGCCGGCTATGCCTTTGCGATCTGGGGCCTTTTATATGTGTGGCTTCTGCTTCATGCCGGCTATGGCCTGCTGATGCGCGCCGATGACAAGGCATGGGACGCCCCGCGCTGGCCGCTGTTCGTGTCGCTCGGGCTTGGCGCGATCTGGCTGGAATTGGCCAAGCAGATGCCGGTAATGGCGGTGGTGCTGATCTGGGTAATGACCGGCTGTGCGCTTCTGGCGCTGCTGCGATGCCCGCCCAAGCCTGGCGTCAAGATCGACCGCTGGCTGCTGCGTGCGCCGATTGCCGCCTATGCCGGCTGGCTGACCGCCGCTGCCGGGGTCGGCACCGGCGTGGTGATGACCGGCTATGGTCTCTTGTCCCCTGTGGCGGTGGCCCTTGTGATGCTGGTGCCGATTCTGCTGCTGGCGATGGCGGTGCAGATCCGCACCGAGGCCCCGGAATACGGCGCGGCTGTGCTGTGGGCCCTGATCGCGCTGGTGGTCGCCAACGCCACTGACGCGCCGGTGGTGGCCCTCGCGGCATTCGTCGGCGCCGGGATCGTTGCCGCCGCGGTCTGGGCGACGCTTAGGCGCAGTCAGATCCCGGCGGGGGATGCAGGGCGGGGCTGACGGTCAGCTTCCGGCGTCTGCCCGGTCGGGGGTTGCGCGCGATTGGAGGCCCTGATCGCCGCAACATGGGGCAAGATGAACCGCGCCTCCCATTGCCGCAGGCGTTCCGTATCGACCTTGGTCCGCAGATACTGCTCGCGATAGTTCCCGATCCCCAAGGCCGCATAGACACGCTGCCGCAGCCAGTTCTCTGCCCGCTTCAGGGCATGGAGCCTGGGCTTTTTCAGAGACACGCGCTGCAGCGGCGGAAGCTTCACCGGCAGCGCCTCCGCTTCGGCCAGCCACAGCGCCTCTACCGGAATGCCGCTATACCGCCAAGGCTTCCGCCCCCCGATGAAATGCACCACCATCGGGGGGCTGGCCATCTCGGGCAGGCTGTAGACCCTATGATGGCGCGACCAGAAATTCCAGGACGCCGGCAGCATCACCACGCGCCCCCGGCAGACCAGATTGACCGCCGACTGGTCAGCGTAGACGGTGAGCCGGTTCAGGTCTGCCAGATGGCTCCGGCAGGTCTCGGCAATCCCCTCGGCCCGCCAGAGGGGAAGGTTCATCACCAAGAGCCCGGCATTGGCATATTCACCCGCCGCAAGCCCAAGCACCCGCAGTTCCGTGGGATGGGTCAACTGATCGGGCACCGCAGCGACCAGCGCGTCCCCCAAATCCATCTCCCACAGCGGGGCCAGGCTGCCGGTCACCACCATGTCGCTGTCGAGGTAGATCACCCGGTCGCACCCCGGCAGCAGACGCGGGATTTCCAGCCGCAGGAACGTCGCCGGGCTAAGATGCTCGCGCTTGACCACCAGCCCGTCGAAGGCGGTCTCTTCGACGGCCAGGATCTCCACCTCGCCGCCCACAGCCAGGGCGAGCTGACGGACAAGATCGGTACTCGCGGCGCTGAGCCCCATCCCCAGCACCGTGACCCTCGCGCCCGGATTGTGCCGCCACATCGATCCGGCGAGCACCAGGATCCCCGGCACATATCCTTCGTCGCCCCCGGTGGCCACATGCAGCGGGCCAGCGGGAGCGGTGTCAGTCATCCTTGCGGACCTTGCCGATATGCTTGTTCAACCGCGAGGGCGTGGACCATTTGCGGTCCTTGAACGGGTTCTTGTCGCTTTGACCGCGGAAGGTCATGCGGATCGGGGTGCCCGGCATGTCGAAATTCTCGCGCAACCCGTTCACCAGATAGCGCGAATAGCTTTCCGGCAGGTCGTCGGGACGCGAGCACATCACCACGAAGTTTGGCGGCCGGGCCTTCACCTGCGTCATGTAGCGCAGCTTGATCCGGCGCCCGCCGGGGGCCGGCGGCGGATGCGCCTCGACCATCGCGCCCAGCCACTGGTTCAGCTTGGCGGTGGCAATGCGGCGGTTCCACACGTCATGGGCCTTGATGATCGCGTCATGCAGCCGGTCCAGCCCCTTGCCGGTCTTGGCCGAGACGGTCACCAGCGGCGCGCCGCGCAGCTGCGGCAACAGCCGTTCGAACCCGTCGCGCAGCTGGTTGAGCTTGTGCGGCTTGTCCTCTTCCAGGTCCCACTTGTTCGCGGCGATCACCACGGCGCGGCCCTCGGTTTCCGCATAGTCGGCGATGCGCAGGTCCTGCTGCTCGAACGGGATTTCCACATCCAGCAGCACCACCACCACCTCGGCAAAGCGCACGGCGCGCAAGCCATCGGCGACCGACATCTTCTCCAGCTTGTCCGAGATCCTGGCCTTCTTGCGCATCCCGGCGGTGTCGAAGATCCGCACCGGCGTGCCCATGTAGTCGGTCCCCACCGAGATGGCGTCGCGGGTGATGCCAGCCTCGGGCCCGGTCAGCAGCCGGTCCTCGCCGAGGATCTTGTTGATCAGCGTCGACTTGCCGGCATTCGGGCGGCCGATCACCGCGATCTGCAGCGGCTTGGCCTTGGTCGGCCGGTAGTCGTATTCACCTTCGCCCTCGACCACGTCGACATCGGTTTCGGGCGCGTCGATGCGGGCCTGCGCGTCGAAGGCATCGGCCAGCGGACGCAGCGTCAGGTAGAGGTCGTCCATCCCCTCGCCATGCTCGGCCGACAGCCGGATCGGCTCGCCAAGGCCAAGGCTCCAGGCCTCCAGCGCGCCGGCATCGCCCGCCTTGCCCTCGGCCTTGTTGGCGGCGAGGATTACATGGGCGTTCTTCTTGCGCAGGATGTCGGCGAAAATCTCATCGGTCGGGGTCACGCCCACCCGCGCGTCGATGACGAACAGGCAGATGTCTGCATGCTCCACCGCGCGCTCGGTCAGCTTGCGCATCCGGCCCTGCAGGCTTTCATCGGTGGCCTCCTCCAGCCCTGCCGTGTCGATCACGGTAAAGCGCAGGTCCACCAGCCGCGCCGCGCCTTCGCGCAGATCGCGGGTCACGCCGGGCTGGTCATCGACCAGCGCCAGCTTCTTGCCGACAAGTCGGTTGAACAGCGTCGACTTGCCCACATTGGGCCGTCCGACAATGGCTAGGGTGAAGCTCATGGCCCCTCCGGTAAAACAGAAGAGGCCCGCTTACACCGCTTTTCCGTCAGCGGAAAGCGTGAAGCTGGCCGGATTTGCCCATGACATACAGAATTCCACCCGCAACCGCCGGGGCCGCCGCTGCGCCGCCCGGAATCTCGGTCTGTGCGACCAGCGCGCCGGTCGAGGGATCGTAGCTGCGCAGGACCCCGTCGGTCGAGGCGAGCACCAGGCGGCCACCGGCCAGAACCGGGCCGTAATGCACATGGATCGCCCGGCGGCGCTTGTCGCGGCGGGTGGGCACGTAATAGGGCAGCTCCACTGCCCAGATCTCGGCCCCGGTCGCTGCGTCCATCCGCATCAGCCGCGACTCGTCGGTGACAAGGAACACGGAGCCGCCGGCAACCACCACCGGGCTCGCCGCGCCCTCTTCCGCCGTCCAGCTGGCACGTCCGCCCGCCACGTCCACTGCCGCCAGCCGGCCCGCCGAGCTGCCGGCATAGACCGTGCCGCCCGCCATCACCGGATCGCCGGTCAGGTCCAGCACATCGGCATAGCCCATGCCCAGACGGCGGCCCGCCACCGGCAGCGCCCATTTGCGCGCACCATCGGCGCGGTTCACCGCCACCAGCTCGCCGCTGGGGAAGGGGAACACGACGGTGTCGCCCTCGACCGCCGGCGCCGAAACGCCGGCGACGCTGCTGGGAGAGGCATTGCCTTGCGTTTTCCACTGCACGCGGCCATCGGCAGCCCGCACCGCCCAACCGACCGAGCTGCGGGTGGACACATAGACCATGCCGCCCGCCACAGCCGGGGCACCGCCCACCGCCGAGTCGAAATCCTGCCGCCAGATCACACCGCCGCTGGCGGGATCGAGCGCGACCAGCTCGCCGTAACCCGTGGTCACGAACAGCTTGCCCTCGCCGAATGCCAGCCCGCCGCCGATGGTCTCGCCGCCGCGCCCGCCGGGCGGCACCACGCTGGCCTGCCACAGCACCGCGCCCGAGGGGCTGGTGGCGCTGACCTGCGCATCGGCATCCAGCGTGAAGATCCGCCCTGCAGCCACTACCGGATCCGCGGTGATGCGCAGGCGCTTGCCGTCGCCGCGCCCGACATTGGCAGACCAGATCCGCGCCGGCGCCGCCGACAGCGCCACATGGCCAAGCCGGTGGCTGGCCGCGCCGCCGCGCTGGCTCCATTCGGCATTGACGATCGGGGCGGGCAGCGCCACCGCCGTCACCGGTGCGCGCAGGGGCTCATCGGGCACGCCGGTCAGCGCCTCTTGCGGATCCAGCCGGTCCCCTGCCAGCCGCACCTCCTTCTCGCAGCCGGCAAGGGTTGCCAGCACCAGAAGCGCGGTCATGCCGCGGGTAAGACCTGCGATGGAAAGCGTCACTGCCCAGACCTCTTCACGTTTGCCGTCCTCTTCACATTCGCCCGTTTCTGCTCGTGGGGCACCACTGCGCCCCCGGAAAGTCGCGCTCAGGCCGCCTCGGGTTCTGCACCCAGGGCCACCATCAACTGTGTCGCGCGCCGGCGCAAGCCCGAGGTCACGCCCGGCTCCTGCAGCAGCGCCTGCAGCCGCTCCACCGCCGCGTCGCCCTCGCCTGCCGCGACCAGATCCAGCGCCTGCTGCTCCAGCGCCAGCATCCGGTAGGGTGCGCCGGGCGTCGCCAGCATCTCCAGCGCCGCGCCGCGCTCCGAGGCCGGCATCTCGGCGCCCGCCGCGATCACCCGCTTGATCAGCGCCAGATGGCGATAGGCCACCGGCAACTTGCCATCGGCCGCAATCGCATCCCAATCGGCCAGGGCGGCGGGAAGGTCGCCCGCCTCCATCGAGGAGGCTGCGGCCAGGAACCCCTGAAGCGCCGCCCGTTCCGGGCCCTCGGCCGGCACGCCCGCCAGCGCCTCGGCCCGCGCGGCCGGCGTTTCCGCCGCCATCGCCGCCATCAGCGCATCGCCAAAGCTGCGCGCCTCGGCCTCGGCCTTCGATTTTTGCCATTCGTTCACCGCGGCGCCGCCGACGGTCAGCACCACCAGCAGGATCCCGATCCAGCCATAACGGCGCATCGCGGCATAAAGCCGGTCGCGGCGGACTTCGTCGGTCACCTCGTCGATGAAGCTGTCGGTATCGCTCACGGGCGGTGCCTCCTGATGGCCTTGTTGCGCCATCTCTTACACGCCAAGGGGCGAGGTTGCCAAGCCCGGGCGGGAGGATGGGGGCCGCGCCCTTCTAACAGTGCTGTCAGAGAGCAGCGCCCGCCCGGGGGGCGGACGGGCGCTGCCCGGCGGCGCCAAGGCGCCTTATTCCGGGCAAAAGCAAATAAACAGGAAGGGGGAGACAGCCCTTACGCCGCCGCGTCCTCGCCCTCTTCTTCCTCCACTTCCGCCGATTGCCGCGCCCACATCGCGGCATAGCGCCCGCCCGCCTCCAGCAGCGCCTCGTGCTTGCCCTGCTCGACGATCTGCCCCGCTTCCAGCACCACGATCTCGTCGGCATCGGCAATCGTCGACAGCCGGTGCGCGATGGTGATCACCGTCCGCCCCTCGCCCATCGCCCGCAGGCTGTCCTGGATGTCGCGCTCGGTCTGCGTGTCCAGCGCCGAAGTCGCCTCGTCCAGCAGCAGGATCGGCGGGTTCTTCAGCAAGGTCCGCGCGATGCCCACCCGCTGCTTCTCGCCGCCCGACAGCTTCAGCCCGCGCTCGCCCACCGTCGTCTCATAGCCCTCGGGCAGCGAGGCGATGAAATCGTGGATCTTCGCCCCCCGCGCCGCCGCTTCCACCTCGGCCCGGCTGGCCGAAGGCCGGCCATAGGCGATGTTGTAATAGACGGTGTCGTTGAACAGCACTGTGTCCTGCGGCACGACGCCAATGGCATCATGCACCGATTGCTGCGTCACATCGCGCAGGTCCTGCCCGTCGATGCGGATCGCGCCGCCGGTCACGTCATAGAAGCGGAACAGCAGCCGCCCGATGGTGGACTTGCCCGACCCTGATGGCCCGACGATCGCCACCGTCCGCCCCGCCGGCACCGTCAGGCTGACGCCCTTCAGGATCGGGCGCGAGGCGTCATAGCCGAACATCACCCCGTCCAGTTCCAGCGTCGCGCCCGCCACCTTCAGGGGCGGCGCGCCCGGCTTGTCGGTCACCTCGGCCGGTTGGCCCAGAAGGTCGAACATCTCGCCCATATCGACCAGCGCCTGCCGGATCTCGCGGTAGACGGTGCCAAGGAACCCCAGCGGCATGGTGATCTGCATCATGTAGGCGTTGACCATCACGAAATCGCCGACCGTCAGCGCCCCGCTCTGCACCCCCATCGCCGCC
>Ga0209347_1005010_pt1 | contig 13082 bp, 13 predicted proteins | sample AutmiccommuBRH23_FD_187382 | JGI IMG/M metagenome (GOLD analysis project Ga0209347, IMG submission 187382) | Deep subsurface microbial communities from Mt. Terri, Switzerland - Autotrophic microbial communities BRH/23 (SPAdes) (version 2) | ecosystem: Environmental > Aquatic > Deep subsurface >... | reverse complement strand
GTGGTGCAGTCGGTCAACGATCTTGCAAATTCGCGAGCCGGTGCGATGGCCCAGCAGAACGGCCTTGCCATGCCGCTGCTCGGCGACGACAAGCCGATGAGCGACGAAAGCCACGTGGGCGTGTTCGCACAGGCGGGCTCAGGCCAGGTCGGTGCCTATACGCAATTTGCGGCCTCGAACGGACTGACGCTGCTGGGCGGCATCTCCTACGGTTACGAGGACTATGACAACGCCAAAATCGACGACGCGGTGATGGGCGCGCTCGCGGCGCGCTACATCATGCCGACGGGCACGTCGCTGCGTCCGTTCGTCGAGGGCGGCGGCTGGTATGCGCCGGAGGCCGATCTGGAGTTCTCGCGCACCTACATGAATGGTGCGGGGACCGCTACCGGCATCGGCAACACGCACGGCACGGTGTCCTACCTGTTCGGGCGCGCCGGCGTGCTGTGGGGCCTCGGCAAGGGCGAGCAGCTCGCGCTTTCGGCTGAGTACGGGCATGAGAAGCTCGATGCCGACGGCTACAGCGAGGCGCTTTCGAACGCGAACCCGTTCAACGCGATGGTCTCATCGGGTACCGATGAGATGGACCTCGTAAAGGCGCGGGCGCAGTGGTCATTTGCGCTCGCCAAGGGCATCGACGCGACGCTGTGGGCGGCTGGCGTCTACGGCTTCAACCGCGAGACGGACTTCATGGCGGCGGTCGTCGGCGTCGGGACCATCGCACCGGTCGTCGACGACACTACGGCGTGGGCGGAGTACGGCGCGCGTGTCGGCTATGCACTGACCGACGTCGCGATGCTCGACGTGTTCGTCAATGGCGTGTCGGGCGCGCGGGATGAGGTCGACACCCGCATCCACGGCGGTGTGGGTTTGCGCTACCGGTATTGACGACGACAAAGGCAGGCGGGAAACGCGACTTGGCAGCGTTCAACCAATTGCCAAACGGACCTAAAGGGGCCATTTTTCGGTTCGTTGTTTGGAACGAATTTGACGTCAAACCATTTTCTTGGGGGCGAAGTTGAAGAATAACATAGGGTTAACAATCGCCCATGGCTCACGACAGCGATCGCAGATCGGCGATCTTAACGTGGCACCCACGAATCGACCCTACGATTCCAAGCCGTTGTCATGGCGGCAACGGTTAGGGCTCGGCCGACTCACGATGGCTAGCAGAGACGAAATAAGGCGCGAAATGCGGCTCAATGCCGAAGCCCTGAAAGGGCAACGCCCCGAGCTCGCGCGGAAACATCCGGACCGGATTGCCTTGATGCACGGTGGCAAGGTTCAGGGAATCTTTCAGTCGCTGCGCGAAGCCGAGGCGGAGGGCGTAAAGCGCTTTCCGAACCGCATGTTCTCGCTGCATGAGCTGACCTCTCGACCTCGTCGCGTCGGCTCCGTCGCCTGAATCAAGCTTCATAAGGTCTGCGCATGTCGCGGTTCGAGGGGACGCTCGCGTCGAGGCCCTTTGTCACCATAGCGATCGAAGCTGCGAGCGAGCAAACTTTCGAGGAGCCTCGGATAGCTCGCATCGAAGGCGTGGCGCTAGTTGATACTGGGTCCGAGATCAGCGGCATTACGAGGTTGGCAGCCGATCGGCTAGCCTTATCGACGAATGCGACCGTTTCCATCGCTACGGCGTTGGGCGACAACGACGTTGCGAGCTATCTCATTCGCCTGGAGATCGAGTTCAGCCACCCCAAAGAAGTGAAATTGGTCAGCCAGAATCTGAAGGTCTTCGAAGATCAGTCTGATTGGCCTGCACAGATGTCCGGCTTTGAAGTCGTCGCTCTTCTGGGAATGGATGTCCTGGATAAGTATGTGCTCGTCGTCGATGGTCCCGGCGACACGTTTCTCCTTCGCGATGAGGAGGGATGATGTCCGTGATAGTCGGAACTCGTACAGCGCGCGGATCTATTTGGGCTTGACCTCGGTCGCGTCGATCAGAATGGGCTCGACGTGCCACATGGTGTGAGCGGGAAACAGGCTGCCTTTGGCCTTGACGCGGCTGCCCACGGGCAGTTCGGCGGTCAGGGCATCGCCGGCAACCTGGATGCGGGTGATCGGCGTCTCGGTGCCGGCGTCGTCCTCGCTGGGGTCGACGCAGATGCCCTGGTCGAGCTCGACGTAGACGACCTTGAACGGCCCTTGCGCCTCGTGCTGGGCGGTCTTGGTCTTTAGCACCCCTTCGATCTCGAGGGGTTCGCCGAAAGTCAGGTGGACAGGGGCCTCGCAGGCCATCGCGGCGGAGGCCGCCGGCAACAGCAGACAAGCACCGATGACAAGGCTCGCCAGCTTCCAGTTTCCAAGCATCACGGGGCTCCCAGCGGTTTTGTGCTCAACAGATAGCATGGCCCAGAGCCACGATGCCACGCTGGCCGTATTCCGCGGCGGCTTGACAGCGGACGACCGGCCGTGTTCTTGCCACACAACTTTCAAAAAGGACCCTTCGAAGCAGCATGGCGATAGCATTCCTCTTCCCCGGACAGGGCAGCCAGGACGTAGGCATGGGGCGCGAGCTCGCCCGGACCTATCCGGTGGCGCGCGAGGTCTTCGAGGAGGTCGATGAGGCCCTGTCGCAGAACCTGTCCCAGATCATGTGGGAAGGGCCCAAGGAGACGCTCACCCTCACCGAGAATGCGCAGCCGGCGCTGATGGCGGTGTCGATGGCGGTGATGCGCGTTTTGGAGCGTGAGTTCGGGTTCTCGCTCAAGGACAAGGTGAAGTTCGTCGCCGGCCATTCGCTGGGTGAGTATTCGGCGCTGGCGGCCGCGCAGGCTTTCACGCTTGCCGATACGGCGCGGCTTTTAAAGCTGCGTGGTCAGGCGATGCAGGCCGCGGTGCCGGTCGGCAAGGGCGCGATGACGGCGCTGCTCGGCGTCGGTCTCGATGTGGCTCAGAAAGTTGCCGAGGCCGCCGCGCAAGGCGAGGTCTGTCAGGTCGCCAACGACAACGAGCCGACGCAGGTCGTGCTGTCGGGAGAGAAGTCCGCGCTCGATCGCGTGCCCGACATCGGCAAGGAGTTCGGCGTGCGCCGCGCGGTGCCGCTGCCCGTTTCCGCACCCTTCCATTGCGCGCTGATGCAACCTGCCGCCGACGCGATGGCGCAGGCGCTGGCAGACGTTAGCGTGCGGGCGCCGGTCATTCCGGTGGTGGCGAATGTTCTGGCCGCGCCGATCTCCGATCCCGAAGAGATCAAGAAGCGGCTTGTCGAGCAGGTGACGGGCACCGTGCGCTGGCGCGAGTGTGTTACCTACATGACTGCGAACGGTATCACCGACGTCTATGAGATCGGCGCGGGCAAGGTGCTTGCGGGTCTCGCCAAGCGTATCGACAAATCCCTGAATGCAACCAGCATCGGCACCCCGACGGATGTCGAGGCTGCGATCTCCCAACTCAACAGCTAGAGGACCTCCATGTTCGACCTCTCTGGCAAGACGGCGCTCGTCACGGGTGCGACGGGCGGCATCGGTGGTGCCACTGCGCGCGCGCTGCACGCTGCAGGCGCGACCGTCGCCATCTCGGGCCGCCAGGCCGATAAGCTCGAGGCGCTCGCCGCCGAGCTCGGCGATCGCGTTCATGTCGTGCCGTGCGATCTGGGTGATCGCGCTGCCGTCGCCAAGCTCATCGACGAGGCGGTCGGCAAGCTGTCGCGCCTCGACATCCTGGTGAACAACGCCGGTCTCACGCGTGACAACCTTTTCATGGTGATGAAGGACGAGCAGTGGGACGAGGTGATCGCCGTCAACCTGACGTCGACGTTCATGCTGTGCCGGGCGGGTGCTCGCGCGATGCTGCGCGCGAAGACGAACTTCGGGCGCATCATCAACATCTCGTCGGTGTCGGGCGTGTTCGGAAATCCCGGCCAGGGTAACTATGCCGCCTCCAAGGCCGGCATGATCGGCATGACCAAATCCCTGGCTCGCGAGGTCGCTCCGCGCGGCATCACCGCCAACTGCATCGCGCCGGGCTTCATCTCGACGCCGATGACGGAGGCCCTGAACGAGAGCCAGACCTCCGAAATCGCCAAGATGATTCCCGCCCAGCGCTTCGGCAAACCCGAGGAAATCGCGGCCGGAGTGGTCTATCTGGCCAGTGAGGAGGCCGGTTACATCACCGGGCAGACGCTGCACATTAACGGCGGCATGGCGATGGTCTAGGCCCCATGGAAAATCGCGCAGATGGGGCCTTTGACCCCTTCCTACAGGCCCGTTTCTGGCGCATTCTGGCGCAGGTCAAAGCCCCTTGCGGACGCTGGCCAAGCCCAAGTAAGTGTGTTAACGAGCCGAACGGTTTTTCGGTCTTTGGCTCTTACACAGGACGCCGGTTAGACCGTATCAATAGCCGCCGCACGGGATGCGAACAGTGGGATGACCGCGTCGTTTCAGTGCCTGCTGGTTGCGGGCCCCCGAGAGGGTGCACTGAGCAACTGGCCTGAGGGCGAAATCACAAGAACGTTTTTAAAATTGCCAAGAGCAACCGACGCGAGGGAAGACAGACTATGAGCGATGTCGCGGAGCGCGTGAAGAAGATCGTCGTGGAGCATTTGGGCGTGGAGGCCGATAAGGTCACCGAGAACGCCAGCTTCATCGACGACCTGGGCGCCGACAGTTTGGATACGGTCGAGCTTGTTATGGCTTTCGAGGAGGAGTTCGGCTGCGAAATCCCCGACGATGCCGCCGAGCACATTCTGACCGTTGGCGATGCGGTCAAGTTTCTTGAAAAGAACGCCAGCGCCGCCTGAAGCCTAACCAACGGCTAGGCTGCGCTGGTAGGCCGAGAGTGAAGCCTCGTGCTTCACCTCGGGAGGCGCGAGTGCGCCAGGCCTGTCCGGCTCCTCGTGTGTTGCATTTCGCGGATGCGGGGAGCCGAGGCTCAACCTCCAAAGGACCAGCATGCGTCGCGTCGTCATCACAGGACTTGGGATCGTCTCTCCAGTCGGCTGCGGTGTGGAAGCATCGTGGTCGGCGCTGCTCGCCGGCGGCAATGGTGCGCGCCGGATCGAGGAGTTCGAGGTCGACGATCTCGCCTGCCAGATTGCCTGCTTCGTGCCGCGCGGCGAAACCGCCGACGGCAAGTTCAATGCAGACGACTGGATGGAGCCGAAAGAGCAGCGCAAGGTCGATGATTTCATCGTCTATGCGATGGCGGCTGCAACCCAGGCGCTGGATGATTCCGGCTACAAGCCCGATACGCCCGAAAAGCAGGAGCGCGCCGGCGTTCTGATCGGATCGGGCATCGGCGGCCTTTCCGGCATCGCCGAGACCTCCATCCTTTTGAAGGAGAAGGGGCCGCGTCGCGTGAGCCCGTTCTTCATCCCCGGTCGCCTGATCAACCTGGCGTCCGGCTACGTTTCCATTCGTCATCAGCTCAAGGGACCCAACCACGCCGTGGTGACGGCCTGCTCGACGGGATCGCACGCCATCGGCGATGCCGCCCGCCTCGTTGCGCTGGGCGATGCCGACGTCATGGTGGCCGGCGGCACCGAATCGCCGATCTGCCGTATCGCGGTTGCGGGCTTTGCAGCGTGCCGCGCACTGTCCACCGGCTTCAACGACCGGCCAACGCAGGCCTCGCGCCCCTATGACAGGGATCGCGACGGCTTCGTCATGGGCGAAGGCGCCGGCATCGTCGTGCTCGAGGAATACGAGCACGCCAAGGCCCGCGGCGCCAAGATCTATGCCGAGGTCATCGGCTACGGCATGTCGGGCGACGCTTATCACATCACGGCGCCGGCCGAGAACGGTGACGGTGCCATGCGCTGCATGCGTGCCGCCCTAAACCGGGCCGGGATCGACGCCAGCGACATCGACTACGTCAACGCGCACGGAACCTCGACGCCCATGGGAGACGAGATCGAGCTCGGCGCCGTCGAACGACTGTTCGGCAACGCGGCCGGCAAGCTCGCCATGTCGTCGACCAAGTCGGCCACGGGACATCTCCTGGGCGCTGCCGGAGCGATCGAGGCCATCTTCTCGGTGCTCGCGATCCGTGACAACGTCGTGCCGCCCACGTTGAACCTCGAGAATCCCTCGGTCGACACCGCCATTGACCTCGTTCCGCTCAAATCCAAGGAGCGCGAGATCAATACGGTGCTGTCGAATTCGTTCGGATTTGGCGGAACCAACGCGTCCCTGATCTTGCGTCGGGTTGCTTGAGGCGCGGCTGCAACGCTTCCACGTAAAGCGTGCGTTGGCCCCCGGTAGCCTTCGCGCTTTTGCCACAATTGGCTCTAGGGTCGGGGGCGATGCCCCTGCCGATGCCGAGCGGGACCGGCCTCGTTGGTCAACAGGAGCCGACCCATGAGCAATACCCGCCCCCCGCGGCTGGAGCCTGACTTCCGCCGGGGCGGTCTGCGTCCGCGTAGTCCTGCCGAGATGCTGGAGCCGTCGCGCGCTCCTGCACCGCCGCGCGGCCGCGGCCAACGCAGTGGCCCGAGTGCGGGTGGCACGTTCTTGCGCTTCACCTCCGGCCTGTTGACGCTCCTGCTCGCGATCATGCTAGGCGCCGCAGCCGTCGGCGCGCTGCTCTATCATCAGTTCGAGCGGCCCGGTCCGCTGACCGCAACGCGCGTCATCACCATTCCGAAAGGCGAAGGCCGCATCGAGATCGCCCGCCGGCTGGAAAAGGACGGCGTGATCTCGAGCCGCTGGGCGTTCATCGCGGGCTATATCGCGCATAATGCCTCGCGCGATAAGCCGGTCGATCTCAAGGCCGGCGAGTACGAAATCAAGAAGAACGCCAGTATGTCGGACGTGCTGGCGCTGCTCACCTCCGGCCGCAGCATTCTGTCGAAGCTGACGATCCCGGAAGGCCTGACGAGCCTGCAGATCGTGGAGCGTATCCGCGAGGAGCCGGACCTCACCGGCGAGATCACCGAGATCCCTCCGGAGGGCACGCTGCTGCCCGACACCTATCGTTTCTCCAAGGGTACCGACCGCAAGGAGCTGGTCGAGCAGATGCAGGCAGAGATGCAGCGCTTCCTCGCCGAGGCCTGGGAGAAGCGGCAGGCCGACTTGCCGGTCAAGACCCCGCAAGATGCGGTGGTGTTTGCATCCATCGTGGAGAAGGAGACGGGACGCGCCGACGAGCGCGACCGTGTCGCAGGTGTGTTCGCCAACCGGCTGCGCAAGGGTATGCGGCTGCAGTCCGATCCGACGGTGATCTATGGCATTGCCGGTGGCCAGGGCGCGTTGGGCCGCTCGCTGACGCGGGCCGATCTCAACGGCAAGACAGCGCACAATACCTATCAGATCGACGGCCTGCCCCCGACTCCGATATGCAACCCAGGGCGCTCCGCCATCGAGGCGACGCTCAATCCGGCCCAGACCGAGGACATCTTCTTCGTCGCCGACGGCACCGGCGGGCATGCGTTCTCCAAGACCCTCAAAGAGCACAACGACGCCGTCGCCAACTGGCGCAAGATCGAGCGCGAGCGGGCCAAGAAGGCCGCCGTCGTGCCGCCGCTGGAGGCCGAGGTGCCGGTGCAGGCGTCCGCGGCCAAGGAGAGCAGCGGCCCGCAGCTCCTGAATGCGGGAACGTCCGGTGCCGCGACCGCGGCGCCGTCGGTCCCGCTGCCGGTGCGCAAGCCCAAGCAGTAACGGGTATCAGCCGCTTCACAGTGCACCCGCCTTGTTGGGCGGGACCTCAGCCGTTAGATTTCCCGCGCGCAGAGCCATCCCCCGCCTCATCCCGCCCCGCATCGGAAGGCCCAATGACCATCAAGAGTATGACCGGCTTTTCTCACGCCGACGGAGCGACGGCGACGTTCGCGTGGCATTGGGAGCTGCGCAGCGTCAATGCGCGCGGCCTTGACGTGCGCGTGCGCCTGCCCGCAGGCAACGACGCGCTGGAGCCAAAGGTGCGCGAGGCGGCGGGAAAAATCCTGTCGCGGGGCAGCGTCACGGTAAGCCTCAACATCGAGGTGCGTTCGGGCACCCAGGAGATCCGCCTCAACGAGGAGACGCTGCGCCAGGTGGTGGCGGCGGCCGAGAAGATCCGCGCCATGACGGACGCAGCGCCGCCGAGCGCCGACGGGCTCATCGCCATCAAGGGCGTGCTGGAGGTCGTGGAGCATCAGGAGAGCGCCGACGAGCTCGAAGCGCGCACGCAAGCGATACTCGTCAGCCTCGATCGCGCGCTGGAGTTGCTCGTCAAGGCGAGGGCGGGCGAGGGCGCGCGTCTCAAGACTGTGCTGCAAGGTCATCTGACCCAGATCGAGGAGCTGGTCGCTGCTGTCGAAGCCTCGCCGGCGCGCACGCCTGCTGCCATCCAGGAGCAGCTCAAGGCGCAGCTCGACCGCCTGTTCGAGAATGCGGGATCGCTCGATCCGGGACGCCTGCATCAGGAGGCGGTGCTCGTTGCCACGCGCGCGGACGTGGAGGAGGAGCTGAAGCGGCTTCGCGCTCACATCGCGGCCGCGCGCGAACTGCTCGAGGAAAAGGGCGCGATCGGGCGCAAGCTCGACTTCCTGGCGCAGGAGTTCAATCGCGAGGCCAACACGCTGTGCTCGAAGGCGAATGCGCTCGACATCACGCGTGCCGGGTTGGCGCTCAAATCCGTAATCGACCAAATGCGCGAGCAGGTGCAGAACATCGAGTGATGACGATGACCACCGATGGACCCACGATCGAACGCCGCGGGCTGCTGCTCGTCCTGTCCTCGCCGTCGGGCGCCGGCAAGACCACGCTGGCGCGACGGCTGATAGAGGAGGACGCGGGCCTGTCGATGTCGATCTCGGCGACGACGCGTCCGGCGCGGCCCGGAGAGGTGGACGGGCGCGACTATCATTTCGTCGACGAGGCGCGCTTCAAGCAGATGCGCGAGACCGGCGAGCTGCTCGAGTGGGCGCGCGTGTTCGACAACTTCTACGGGACGCCGCGTGAGCCGGTGGAGGCGGCGACCGCTCAGGGCCGCGACATTCTTTTCGATATCGACTGGCAGGGCGCGCAGCAGTTGTCGGAAAAGATGAAGCACGACGTGGTGCGCGTCTTCATCCTGCCGCCGTCGGTCGATGCGCTGGCCGAACGCCTGAAGGCGCGCGCGCAGGATTCCGATGAGGTGGTGCGCGCCCGCATGCAAAAGGCGTCCGCCGAGATCAGCCACTGGCCCGAGTACGACTACGTGATCGTCAACACCAACCTCGATGCCTCGGCCGCCGGCCTGAAAGCCATCCTGGCGGCTGAGCGGCTGAAGCGCGAGCGGTTGGACGGCCTGACGGGGTTCGTGCGCGAGATGCAGCGCACGCTCTAGTCCGCGCCGGCGCTAATCGGTCTCAGACATTAACCAAGACGAGCCCGGCATGCGGCGTTGTGCTTTGCGGGGCCGCCGAGCGTTGCCGCAATGGCGCAACAAACGTCGCCGACACTCGAGCGCTTACGGACCTGTTGCGAGGACACGGATGTGTAGGCTTGGAGCCGCGGTGCTCCTGTTCATGGCGTTTGTCTCCGCCACGAGGGCGGAGACGGTCGGGGATGTCGGCGGCGCGGAGATCGCGGCGGCCAAGCCGGGGCAGATCCTTCGGATCTGGCCGCAGCCGGGCGGCACCGTCAGCGGAGCGAAGGCGTTTCGCATCCTCTATCGGTCGACCTCCGATAAAGGTGAGCCGATCGCGTTGTCGGGGGCGGTGATCATCCCGGATGGTCCCGCGCCGAGAGGCGGGCGCGATATCGTCGCCTGGGCGCATCCGACGACGGGCGTCGTCGAGCGGTGCGCGCCAACTCTTCTTCCGGACTTCTCGGATACCATTCCGGGCCTCGACGACATGATCGCGCGCGGCTACGTGATCGCGGCGACGGACTACCGCGGGCTCGGGACGCCGGGCATGCACCCCTATCTGATCGGGGAGAGCGAGGCGCGGGCGGTGTTGGATTCGGTGCGGGCGGCGCGCAACCTGCCAGACTCGCATGCCGGCCGGCGCTTCGCCGTTTGGGGACATTCGCAAGGCGGGCATGCCGCGCTGTTCACCGGCGAGCTGGCCGCGAGCTATGCGCCCGAGCTGAAACTCGTCGGCGTGGCGGCGGCGGCCCCCGCAACCTATCTGGCCGAGTTGTTCGACGCCGATCACCAGTCCATTGCGGGCGAGACGCTCACGGCGATGGCGCTGTTGTCGTGGTCGAAGGTCTACGACGTGGCACTCGACACCATTCTCGATCGCGCGGCCAAGCCGAGCTTTGAAGCGGTGGCGCACAACTGCATCGAGTCCATCGGCGAGATGCTGCAGATCGAGCAGGATTCGCAGGGCCTGCGCCGGCACTTCCTGTCGGGCGATCCCACCAAGATCGAGCCGTGGAAATCGATCATGGCGACCAATTCGCCGGGGCAGGCGCCGGCGGGCGCGCCTGTCTTCATCGCGCAGGGTACCGCCGACACCATCGTCCGGCCGCAGATTACGCGTCAATTTGCCGATCACTTGTGTGAGCAAGGCACGCGGGTCGTGTTAATTGCCCTTGAAGGCGGTTCCCATAGCTATGCAGGGGTGGGCAGCGCGCAGGCGGCCGTGGCCTGGATGGCCGGACGATTTGCGGGCGAGCGCGCGCCGAGCGATTGTAGATAATGGGTTCGCGGGATGGCGGGCCGATAAGGGCGTGCGCCACGGTGGCGTAAGCGCTCAGGAGGCGGAATGGCGAGCGGCGGTAGGGATCCGGTCTGGAGTTGGGTGTTTCCCCTGGTGGGACTGGCGTTTTTCGGGGCGACCTACAGCCTCGAGCCGGAGACGATCGATTTGCTCGGCGGCCTGGGGCTCGGGTTGACGATCCTGTTGATCGTCGTCCTCGTCGGGGCCGTGTTCGCCGCCGTCCATCATGCTGAGGCGGTCGCCGCCTATACGGGCGAGCCCTACGGCACCTTGATCCTGACGATTGCGGTGACGGTGATCGAGCTCGCGCTGATCGTCTCGGTCATGCTCACGGGCAAGGGCAGTCCGGAGTTGGCGCGCGATACCGTCTATGCGGTGGTGATGATCGTCTGCAACGGGCTCGTGGGCATTTGCATCCTATTCGGCTGCCTGCGCTACCGCGAGCAGAGCTTCGACGTCACGGGCGCGGGCATTTACCTCGCCGTGCTGATCGTGCTGGCGACGCTGACGCTGATCCTGCCGAATTTCACCCGCGCGCTTCCCGGTCCGATCTACTCGAACCCGCAGCTCATCTTCATCAGCCTCGTGACGATCGCGCTCTATGCGGTGTTCCTCTATACGCAGACGATCCTGCACACGTCCTACTTCGTGGCCTCGCGCGACGTCAGCGTTCCGGAGGAGGAGGGAACGCAGCGCTCGCGGGCGGCGGCGGTCCTCAACGTCGCGTTTCTGGTCGTCTCCGTCGTCGCCGTCGTGTTGCTCGCCAAGAAGTTCGCCGGCATCATCGACCTGGGACTTGCCGCCATCCATGCGCCGCATGCGGTCGTCGGCATCATCATCGCCCTGCTTGTTCTGATGCCGGAGAGCATGGCGGCACTGCACGCAGCGCGCCGCAATCAACTGCAAAAGAGCATGAACCTGGCGCTGGGCTCGTCGCTGGCGACGATCGGCCTGACCATTCCCGCCGTGGCAGTCGTCAACGTGGTGCTACAAAAGGAGCTGGTGCTCGGCCTGGAGCCCAAGGAGATCGTGCTGCTGTTCATGACATTTGCAGCGAGCATCATCACCTTCGGCACCGGGCGCACGAACATCCTTTACGGCGTCTTGCATCTGGTCATTTTCGGCACCTTCCTGTTCTTGAGCTTCGTGCCCTAGCGCAGTCCGGGCACGCCCCAGCCTTTGGTAACCTTGGCGTGCTATTGGAGGGCTGAAGGGTCCTCGGTTTACGCGTTCAGGCCATGATGCGCCTTGCTCTCTCGCTTCGCTATGTGATGCTCGTTGCCTCTTTCGGCACCGCGCTCGGCGCCGTCGTCATGTTCTTCGAGGGCACAGCGCGGATCATCGAGGGCACCATCGGGCTGTTCCTGGGAGCAGAAGAGAAGCTCGTGATCGCCGCCGTCATGAGTGGCACCGACGTCTTCCTGTTCGGCATCGTGCTGGTGATCTTCGCCTACGCCATCGCCTTCGGCTTCGTCTTCAATCTGACGCCCGCCCAGCGCGACCGGCTGCCGACGTGGATGCAGGCCACGGGCATGCACGAGCTCAAGGCGACGCTCGTCGGCGTGATCCTCGTCTATCTGATCGTCGACTTCGCCACCGACTGGGCGCAGGACGTGGGCGAGCTGACCTGGGTGGTCCTGACGAAGCCGCTGTCGATCTTGATGATCGCGGCCTCGTTCCGTCTCTTCGTCGTCAATCACTCCAACGACATCAAGAACGGCTAGCCGCGACCTGCGGGTGAGCGCTCGTAGACCTGGGCGAGGCGGGCAAAGTCGCGCACGCTCAGATCCTCAGCGCGCAGGTTGCCGGCGATGCCGGTGGCTTCGAGCAGCTCCTCCGGCCGGGACACGAGCTGCTTGAGGCTGGCGCGCAGCATCTTGCGCCGCTGACCGAAGGCGGCCGCCGTGATGCGGCCGAGGATCTTGACGCTGCACGCAGGCTGCGGCTCGGCGCGCGGAATGAGCTCGACGACGGCAGAGGCGACCTTGGGCGGCGGCGTGAAGGCCTCGCGCGGAAGGTTGAGGACGATGCGCGCCTTGGTACGCCATTGGGCGATTACGGCGAGGCGGCCGTAGGCTTTGGTGCCGGGCTCGGCGACGATGCGCTCGGCCACCTCCTTCTGGAACATCAGCACCATGCGCTCATACCAGGGCGGCCAGGGCTCGGCCTGGAGCCAGCCGATGAGGAGCAACGTCGCAACGCCATAGGGAAGATTGGCGGCGACGACGGCCTTGCCGTGTGCGGGACCGATAAGGTCGGTCCAATGGGCCTCCAAGGCATCCTCGAAGTGAACCTCGAGCTGGCCGGGATAGCGCTCGCCGATTTGCGCGAGCGCCGGGCGACAGCGCTCGTCGCGCTCGATGGCTACGACGCGGCGCGCGCCCTCCAACAGAAGCCCGCGCGTGAGCCCGCCGGGACCGGGGCCGACCTCTACAACCGTACGGCCCTCGAGCGGACCGGCGGCGCGGGCAATACGGCGGGTGAGATTGAGGTCGAGAATGAAGTTCTG
>Ga0209347_1005009_pt1 | contig 13084 bp, 9 predicted proteins | sample AutmiccommuBRH23_FD_187382 | JGI IMG/M metagenome (GOLD analysis project Ga0209347, IMG submission 187382) | Deep subsurface microbial communities from Mt. Terri, Switzerland - Autotrophic microbial communities BRH/23 (SPAdes) (version 2) | ecosystem: Environmental > Aquatic > Deep subsurface >... | reverse complement strand
GAGATGCCCGGCCTTTCCAGATTTCCTCACCTTTTCAGGTGGTTCCAAGCTTCCCGGCCATGAGGCCGTTACGGAAGAACTCCCATTATGAGGGCGCCGATAAAAGCAAACGCAGCGCAAATCATCAGTGCATTGATTGGCCGTGTAAGTCCCATTCTTAGCCTCCTCTTAAAGAGCCATGACCAGAGTCTAGGGGAGTTCAGGTAACAGGCAAGCGGAAATTTTGCTGCATTGCGGCAAGATTGTGAAAAAATCCGGTCGCAAAACAGTCTAAGCCCAAGGATTTCCTGACCAATCGAAGCATCGTGCAACTGTGGAAAAACTTTTGCCTGATGACGACAGAAGAACCGCTGCCAAGGCGGCGGGAGGGGTGGCGTTGCGTAAGCTTTTCTATGGAGCAATTTCGGCAGAAGCGAGCAACGATTCGAGCCAGGACGCCGCCGACAGGGCCAGTCGATCGCGGCCGAACCGAGCGAGAACCTGTACACCGACAGGCAGGCCGGCGGCATTGGCGATGCCAGGCACGTTGACGCACGGATTGCCGGTCAGCGTCCACAGCTTGTTGAAGATCGGCGATCCGGTTGAGGACAGGCCGCGTGGCGCCGCGCCGGTGACAGAGGGGGTGAGGATCACGTCGACCGCCTGAAACAGCTCGCCTGTGGCGTGCCGGGCGCGCCGGGCGATGCTGCGCGCCACATCGTAGGCGTCGGGCGTGATGGCCCGGCCCTGTTCGAGCGTGGTGCGCAATATGTCGCTCATCCGGTCGCGATGATGGGCATATTCGAAGCCCAGCGCGATGCCGGCTTCGAAGTTCTGGATCGTCGAATGTGCTTCGCGTCCTGCCGCAAGCTCCACCGGTTCGTCGATCTCCACCAGCGTGGCGCCGGAAGCAGCCATGCGTTCGGCCGCAAGTGCAAGGGCCGCGCGTGTGTCGGCATCCGCCTGGTCCCATACGGAGGTCTTGTAGATGCCGATCCGCAGGGTTGCGGGATCGATCGGCTCGACATCGAGGGACCGGCCGGTCAGCCTGGCGACAAAGGCAGCGATATCGGCCGCAGTGGCGGCGAAGAAGCCTGCCGTGTCGAGCGACCACGAAAAGGTCTTGGCGCCGACCAGGGGTGCGAGGCGAAAGCTCGGCTTGTAGCCGGCAACGCCGCAATAGGCGGCAGGGCGGATGATCGAACCGCCGGTTTGCGTGCCGATGGCGACCGGGACCATGCCGGCGGCGACGGCCGCGGCCGAGCCAGACGAGGAGCCGCCCGGCGTGTGGGCGGGATTGTGCGGGTTCACGGTTGTGGCGGGCTGGAGAAAGGCGAATTCGGTAGCAACCGTCTTGCCAGCGATGACCGCCCCCCTGGCGCGCAGCATGGCGACCAGCGCAGCATCGGCTGGCGGTCGGTTGCCGGCGTAGATCGGCGAGCCCATGCCGGTCGGCATGTCATAAGTGTCGATGATGTCCTTGACGCCGACTGCGATGCCGGCGAGCGGGCCCTTTGCCCCGGCTGCCGCAGCCAGCGCTGTTTTGCGGTCGGCGACCGTGGCGAAAGCGCCGATGGCGGCATCCTTGTCGGCGATGGCGCCGAGGCTCCTGGCAATGGCGGCTCTCGGCGTGGTCTCGCCGCTCTCGATGGCGTTCAGGATGGTCAGGACAGACTGCATGGTTTCCCCGCGATGATTGCCGGGCAGCTATCGCCGTTTGAACAGGCGCCCGTCAATCGTCACGAGGCCGAGCGCAATCAGCAGCATGCCGGCGACCTCGAACAATTCAAGGCGTTCGCCCAGGAAAAGGAAGCCAAGCAGCAGCGCGCTGACCGGCACGACCAGCGTGACCAGCGAGGCGTTGGTCGCGCCGGCCGAACCGACAAGGCCGAAAAACAAGATGTAGGCGAAGGCCGTGGAGACGAGGGCAAGCGCAAGCATTGCCGCCCAGACGGGCGGGCTTGCTGAAAGCAGGCTTGCTGGGGCTGACCAGACCAGTGCTACCGGGATCATGATGACGGTTGAGGCGGTGAGCTGGCCGGTTGCCACCAGCGCCGACGGTACGCCCTTGAAGCGCCTGGCGAAGATGACGGCGAATGCGTAGGAAAGCGAAGCGCCGATCAGCGCGAACTTCGGCCAGACAGGACCGCCAAGGCCGGCCAGCACGCCTGGGCCGACCATGACGGCAGTGCCCAGAATGCCGAGCAGGATGCCCAAAACCTTGTTGCGGGTGAACTTTTCGTCCTGCGTGACGGCGTTGGCGACCAGAATGGTCCAGAAAGGTGTCGTGGCGTTGAGCACCGAGGCAAGGCCGGCACCCATCTGCGTCTGGCCGGCGAAGATAAGCGAAAACGGGATGATGTTGTTGAGGATGGCCAGAATGAAAAAGCTGCCGGCCATCGGCAGGGCGCGGGCGAAGGAGGGGCCACGCATGGCGAGGTAGACGTGCAGGGCTGCCGCGGCGATGGCGACCCGGAACAATACCAGCGTCAAGGGCGGGATCTCGGCGACGGCAATTCGCGCGAAGAAGAACGAGCCGCCCCAGATGGCGCCGAGCAACAGCAATTGCCCCCAGTTGGCGAGCGACATTGCAGGCTGGACGGCCCTTTCGAGCGGGGTGGCGGTCATGATCAGGCTCCTGGGCGATGTTGAGGCCCTGACTAGCGCCGGGGCAAGGCCTCGGCCACCCGATTCCGGCTGCTGGCGCAACGCGGCTTGCGCTTCAGTTGGCTGCGCAGAAACTACTTGCCGATGGCGGAAGCGATTTCAATGCGCGGCTGCTTGCTTTAGACATCTCAGGCAATCCGAGGAGTGCCCATGCAGCGATTCGAGAATGCCCGCGAAGCCGCGCTTGCGCTGCGGCCGGACGAATCCATCTACTGCTTCCGTCCGGAAGTGCTGAAGGCCGATGCGCGGCAGTTCATGTCGATGTTTCCCGGCAAGACCGCTTATGCGGTCAAGACCAATGGCGAGCCAATGGTGCTGAAAGCGCTGGTCGAAGCCGGGGTGACGGCGTTTGACGTGGCTTCGCCCGGCGAATTCGCGGCGGTGCGCGCCGTCGCGCCAGATGCCGAGATGCTCTACATGCACCCGGTCAAGGCACAGTCCGACATCAAGCTGGCGCTGGAAAAATACGGCATCCGGGTGATTGCCGTCGACCATGAGGACGAAATCACCAAGGTGACGCGCGTGGTGCGAGCGCTCGACATCGATCCGGGTTCGATGACGGTGTTCGTGCGCGTCCAGACCAAGGGGGCGGCGGCCTATGAACTGTCGAAGAAGTTCGGCGCCGGGCCGGCGCACGCGGTGGAGCTGTGCCAGCGGCTGAAGAAGATCGGCTACAAGGTCGGCCTTTGCTTCCATGTCGGCAGCCAGATCGAGGATCCCGACACCTATGAGCGGGCGCTGGCCTCGGTCGACTGGGTGCGCAACCGGATCGGCTTCGAACTTTCAGAGCTCGATGTCGGCGGCGGGTTTCCGGCCGAATACGGGCTAGACCCAAACAGCAAGAAGCCCGAAATGCCGTCGATCGGTCAGATCATGTCGCGGCTGCGCGGCGATATCGCGGAATACCAGTTCGCCGACATGCCGCTGGTCGCGGAACCGGGACGGGTGATCGTGGCACGGGCGTTTTCGCTGATCGTGCGTGTGCTGCTGCGCAAGGGCAAGCGACTCTACATCAATGACGGCATCTGGGCGTCGCTGTCGGATTCATGGGTCGGCAAGATCACGCTGCCGGCGCGGTTCATCCCCGACCCGGCGATCCGCTCGCGCAATGGCAGCGAAAAGAACATCGTGCCGTTCAAGGTGTGCGGCGCGACCTGCGATTCGGTCGACATCCTGTCGCGGCCGTTCTGGCTGCCGGAAACGGTCGACACCGGCGACTGGATCGAGATCGGCCATATCGGGGCCTATTCGCTGTCGCTGAGAACCCGCTTCAACGGCTTTTATCCCGACACGTTCATCGAAGTGACGACGCCGTTCGACGAGGGCGACGCACCGCAGGGCTTTGCCAGCCTGGAGACGATGGCAAACTAGGAAAAGCTATCAGTCACAGGCACTTGGGCTTGGACAAGCCCTCAAAGGTTGGCGAGTAGTGCCGGTGTTGGCCAGCCGTCGACCGGCAGGCCGAGGCGGGCCTGTTCCTGGCGCACCGCCTCGCGGGTGTTGGTGCCCAGAATGCCGTCTATGCCGCCAACATCGTAGCCGCGGTCGACGAGCTTCTGCTGCAGAAGCTTCATGCTTTCGCCGACAAGACCTTCTTCGGGATTGCGGCGTTCGAACTGCGGATCGCCGGCAAGGCGCGCAGCGAGGTGGGCGGCGGTCAGCGTGTAGATGAACGACTGGTTCCACTGCAGGTAGATGTCGTAATTGTCATAGGTCAGGAAAGCCGGGCCCTTGTGGCCCATCGGCAGGACGAGGCCGGCATTGAGACCGTTATCCTCGAGCGGGCTGCCGTCGCGGTTGGCCACGCCCCATTCGGCCCATTGCGACAGCGGCAGCTTGTTGGTGCGGCCGGTCTGCTCCCAGGGCAACTCGTCGGGGATGGTGACTTCCTGCATCCAGGGTTCGTCGCGCTTCCAGCCGCGATGCTCGATCTTGTTGGCGGTGGTCATGATGACGTCGGGCGCGCTGCCGCGCAGGTCGACAATGCCGTCGCCATCGCCGTCGACGCCGCGCAGCAGATAGTCGGAGGGCAGAATCTGCGTCTGGCCGATCTCGCCGGCCCATGCGCCCTTGGTATCGGCGGGAACGATGCCACGGTCGATGAGGTTGAGCAGCGGGACGAGCTGCGGCCGGAACAGTTCCGGCCGGCGGCAGTCATATGCAAGCGTTGTGACCGCGTTCAGCGTGTTGAAGTCGCCCTGCACGGCGCCGAAATCGGTCTCCAGCGCCCAGAAGGCGGCAATCACGGGACCCGGCACGCCGAATTCCTGCTTAGCACGGGCAAAGACGCTGCCATATTTCTGGAGGTTCGCGGCGCCGTTCTTCAGCCGGTAATCATTGATCATGCGGCCGGAGAATTCGGCGAAGGTCTGGGTGAAGACGCCCTGCGCCCGGTCGCGGTCAAGAACCTTCTGGTCGATGGCGGCCTGCTCCAATGCCGCGAGGCCGGTCGCGCCGACGCCTGATGCAATAGCCTCGGCCTTCACGACCTCGCGCCAGGCGTTGAAGTCGCCGCCACATTCCTGGGCAAGGGCGATGGCGGGGGATGCGAATAACAGGAATGCCGCTAGCGGTCCGGTCCGCATTCCCATGGGCATTCTCCTCGTTGAAATCTGTACGTTAATAAGTGGAAGGCGAAAACGATCCGTGGGCGGATGCGTCAGGAGGCGTTGGCTTTGAGCCACTTTTTCCATGCCCTCATGTCGCCGTTGAAGACATTGATATCGGCGTCGCCCTTGATGCCGGGGATCACGCCGGTTCCGGTGTATTGCCAGAAGGTAAAGGGATGGTCCGAGTATCTGTCGTTGGGGTGATCGGCCACCGAGCGCAACCAGTAGGGATAGCCACGGAAGCCGGACAGGCTGTTGTCGTCGAAGAAGTCGACCGACGTATAGATGATCGGTTTCTTGCCGTAATGCTTCTCGACGATTGCCAGGAAGATGCGCATTTCGCTGCGCACAGTTGCTGGGTCGGGCCTGAGCTTGCATGACGGCGATTGCGGGTTCCACTCCATGTCGAGGACCGGCGGAAGGGCACCCTTTTCCTTGGGGACATTGTCGATGAACCAGCGCGCCTGTTCGGCAGCCGGACGGCAGAAATAGTAGAAATGATAGCCAGCTCGCGGCACGCCGGCGGCCTTGGCCTTGCGCCAGTTCTCGTGAAAATAGTCGTCGACGCGGTCGCCGCCTTCTGTCGCCTTGATGAAGGCGAAGGAAACGCCGCTCGCCTTGGCCTTGTGCCAATCGACCGAGGTCTGGTATTTCGAGACGTCGGTGCCATGCACCGCGTAATGCCAGGGCGCGCCGCCCTCCCATTTGTGCGGATCATTGTCGGAAAAGCGCGGGTTGGTGGTGACCACCTCGGTCGAAGCCGAAGTCGGCGTCAGGCCGGGCGTCAGATCGTCGAAGGTCGAGCAGGCGGCAAGCGAGGCCAGCAGTCCAAGTGCGGCCACGCGGCCGAGCATTCCTGCTGCGGTCCCGATCGCCACTTTGCGAATATGCCGGTTCAGCATCTGTCCCCAAAACCCCCGATGCAGCCAATTCGCTGCCCAAACCGCCCAGCACCATAGCAAAGCGTACGCCCTTCATCGCCCATCATGGTTGATAATCGGTTGATTGCACACGCCAGGCAAAGAAACGGTCCGTTCAATGGCGGCAAATAGATGGCAAAAACATGACCTGCCGCTGGGTAAGTGGTGCGCGGCGTATGACAGGTCAGTCCCTGGTGGCCACGGCACGCACCGCGTAGCCGCGATAAAGCGTTTCAAATCGCAGGGTTGCGCCGACACGCTGGCATTCCGATTCGAGTATCTCGCGCAGTGAATCACGCGGCGCGACGTGGAATTTGGCCAGCCATGCGCGCAAAGCCGCGCCGAACCATACGGGCAGGCCTTGCTGGCCGCCAAAATCGACAATGTGGAGCGAGCCGCCCGATTCGAGCGCATCGAGCGCGGCGACTATGGTTTGGCGCCACGGAGGGATCATCGACAGAGAATAGGAGATGAAGATGCGGTCGAAGCCGGTTTTGCCAAAGAGCTCGGAAGCGTCGAAGGCGGAAGCATCGCCGCGCGCCAGCCTGGTGCGCGCGGCAAGGCCCTGGCGGCCGATGGCGGCAGCTGCGGTTTCGAGCATGCCCGACGATATGTCGAGGCCGTGGAGGCAGGCGTCAGGGTATGTCCTGGCGACACGGGCCAGGTTGCGACCGGTGCCGCAGCCAAGTTCAAGCACCGAACCGCCCTGCGGAACGTCGAGGCCCTCGATCAGCCGGTCGCGCCCGAGCAGGTAGTATTTGCGCGTCAGGTCGTAGATGTGGCGCTGGCGGCGGTAGACGCCGTCCATGAGCTCGGCATGGGATTGTTGCGCGACGCCCATCAGGCGTTCTTCAGATAGAGATGGAAGCCGCCATAGATCGCCGAGCGGTCGCGCGCCGAATGGTCTCGCGAGGCATCGACATCGTAGGTCCACTGGTCGAGCAGGATCTGCGAGACCCGGCCGGGTAGCAATGTTTGATCGGCGGCGGTGCGGAAGATGACGCGGGCGCCGTGGGCCGCGGTGCGGGTGATCTCCGTCCACAATTCGTTGAGTTGGGCGTCGGTCATCCAGTCCTGCGCGTCGAGGAGGATGAAGCGGTCGACGGACGCGGCCGGCTTGCCGGCCAGAAGCTCTGTGAAGTTGATGTGATGCACGGCAACGCGACCGGCATTGTGCTTGAGCGTCTCGTAGTTGGATTTCTCGAGATAGGCGGGCAGGGCGGCTTCGCCGGGAGCCGGATAGCGGCGGGCGAAGGCCTGCCAGGCGAAATAGTTGTTCTTCAGCGGAAAATGGCAAGCGAGCTTTTCGAGCCGGGCGCTGAGCACGCTGGCCATGGTTCCGTCGCCGGAGGTGATCAGGGAATCGTACTGGGCCGGCGGAATGCCGAGGCCAAACAGCGATGATTTCCGGGTCAGGATCAGGCGGACCAGCCGGGCGTTGAACAGGGGGGCGAGTTCTTCGTCGAAGAAGCGGCGCTGTTCCGCGAGGTTCCTGGCGGCAACGATCCGCGATGGGTCGACGCCGTAGAGCCGCGCGGCGCGGTGGCCCGCCGCAATGAAAAGGCCGAGCAGTCCGGTCTGGTAGAAGTTGCGATCGAAGGCGCCGATGCGCTTTCTCCCGCGCCAGTCCCGGCCTTCCCAGTAGCGACGCGTGCCTGCGTCGAGATGAGGCTTCAGGAATTTGTCATAGGCGGCCGAATTGGTGCTGTTGCCGGCTTCGCCGAAGAAGCGGAACAGGTCTGTCTGGGCCGGCAGGTGCCTGACGGCGGCAAGTTTCAGGCGATTGAGGGCGACATGCGCGGTGTTGAGGTCGACGGCGTCGATATGGGCCGGCGAGCGTGTCAGGTAGGCCAGCACGTTGCAGCCGCCAGAGGCGATGGTGACGACGCGGTGACCTTCGGTCAAAGCCATGGCCTCCATGTCCACCTCCGGGTCCTCCCAGATCTGCGGGTAGACCAGGCCGGTGAACAGCAGCGCGAACAATCGCTCCGAGAAGCCGGCCTTTGAAAGCGCCCTGTTCCGATAGATGGCGCTGCGGAGCGGGCGCTTGCCGGCTCGCAGTTCGGCGGAGATGTCGGTCATCAGCGAATCCTGATCGATGAACTTCATACTCGGCTAGCGCGCTCATGTTGCGGGCTGGTGACGGTCTTGCGACAGTTCGGTGATGGATGGATGGAGGTCCTGCGCGCCTGGCGTAGCGGTTCAGGAGCCGGCACGGTTTTCCTGGAAGGCAGATTCTCATATCGTTTGCATGGAGCGGCGGTGGCGCACTGCTGCTTTTCATTGATTTTTGCGCTGGCCGAACTCCAGGAGATACGCATGGCCCGACATGATTTCGATCCCGCGACCATCTCGCCCGATGGACGCGCGCCGGCCAAGGCGCGGCTGTTCGACGGCACGGTCGACGGCCCCTATCGCGGCTCGGTCAATGGCGAGAGCCTCGGCGCGCAGGTCACGATACTGACCTACGGCAATGACGAGCCCGGGACGGGCCCGAAGCTGCACATCCATCCCTATGACGAGGTCTTCGTGGTCCAGCTAGGCCGTGCGCGCTTCTTCGTCGGCGACCAGGTGATCGATGCCGAGGCCGGCGAAACCGTGCTCGGTCCCGCCGGCCTGCCGCACAAATTCGTCAATCTGGGGCCGGGGCGGCTGCAGACGCTCGACATCCACATGTCGCCACGCTGGATCCAGACCAATCTGGAATAACCGCGAGCTCTACGCGGAGCCGAACCCGCCCGGCGTAGGGGTGGTGACGATCACCGCCTCGCCGGCTTCCAGAAAGGTCTGGTCGCAGGCGCGCAGCGTTTCGATGGTGCCGTCATTGCGGCGCACCTCCGTCTTGCCGACCTCGCCCGAGCCACCGCCGTCGAGCCCCTCGGGTGGTCGGTTGCGGTGCGATGACAGGATGGCGCACTCCATGCGCTCGAGGAAGCGGATCGTGCGGCGGGTGCCGTCGCCGGCGTGGAATTTTCCCTTGCCGCCGGAACCCTCGCGGATGTGGAAATCCTCAAGCAGCACGGGAAAGCGAAGTTCCAGGACTTCGGGGTCGGTGAGACGCGAATTGGTCATGTGGGTATGGACGCCCGAGGTGCCGTTGAAGCCGCGGCCGCTGTTCATCCGGCCGGCCGGCGAGCCGGAGCAGATGGTCTCGTAATACTGATATTTTTCATTGCCGTAGGTCAGGTTGTTCATGGTGCCCTGAGCGTTGGCGAGCGCACCCATGGCGCCGAACATCGCATTGGTGACGTGCTGCGAGGTCTCGACATTGCCGGCAACGACGGCCGCCGGATAGGCCGGTCGCAGCATGCAGCCGTCGGGGATGATGAGCTTGATCGGCCTCAGGCAACCGGCATTCATCGGGATGTTGTCCTCGACCATCACCCGGAAGGCATAAAGGACGGCGGCACGCGCCACCGGATAGGGGGCGTTGAAATTGTTCTTCATTACCGGCGAGGTGCCGGTGAAGTCGACAGTCGCCTCGCGGTTGGCGCGATCGACGGTGATCCTGACCTTGATGATCTGCCCGGTGTCGGTCGGGTACTCATAGGATGAACTGTCGGGCAGTCGCTCCAGCACGCGGCGCACGCTCTCGGCCGCATTGTCCTGGACATGGCCCATATAGGCCTTGACGACATCGAAGCCGAAATGCGCGATCATCTTGCGCAGTTCGGCGACGCCCTTCTCGTTGGCGGCGATCTGCGCCTTGAGGTCGCCGATGTTCTGGCGCGGGTTGCGCGCCGGCCAGGGATGGTCAGTGAGGATGCGATACAGTTCGGCTTCCTGGAACTTTCCGCGTGAGACGATGCGGAAATTGTCGATTAGGACGCCTTCCTCGTCGACGGTGGTGGCAAGAGGCGTCATTGAGCCGGGGGCGGTGCCGCCGACATCGGCATGGTGGCCGCGCGAGGCCGAGTAGAAGATGATTTCCTTGCCGGCATCGTCGAAGACCGGGGTGACGACCGTAATGTCGGGCAGGTGCGTGCCGCCATTATAGGGGGCGTTCAGCGCGAATACGTCGCCCGGATGGATGTCTCCTTCGTTCAGCCGTATGATCGTCTCGACCGAGTTGCCCATCGAGCCGAGATGAACCGGCATGTGCGGCGCATTGGCGACAAGCGCGCCGGTACGGTCAAAGACGGCGCAGGAGAAGTCGAGCCGCTCCTTGATGTTGACAGAATAGGCGGTGTTCTGGAGCGTCACCCCCATCTGCTCGGCGATCGACATGAACAGGTTGTTGAACACTTCGAGCATGACCGGATCGGCCTCGGTGCCGAGGGCGGCCTGGCGCTGCTTCTTCTCGACGCGGCGCAAGAGCACGTGGTCCTTGGCCGTGATCTCGGCCTGCCAGCCCGGCTCCACGACGATGGTCTGGTGGCTCTCGATGACGAGTGCCGGGCCATCGATGCGGTTGCCGCATGCGAGGTTTTCGCGGCGGTGGACGACGGCGTCGTGCCACGAGCCGTTGCAGAAGACGGGCCGCGTTTCGCCAATGGCGGGCGCGTCGGCCGATAGCGCCTGGTCGGTCTCGTCGCGGCCGGAGACACGGCCGTCGAAGGCCTCGACCTCGACCGTCTCGATGACCATCGGCTTGTCGTCATAGACGAAGCCGAACTGCGCCTTGTGGGCAGTTTCGAAATCGGTGCGCGCCTGGTCGATCGAGCGGGCGGCGAAATTGACCGGCAGGGCGGTGTCGGTACCGTCGTAACGGATATGCAGATTGGGACGCCAGACGACCGCATCGGCTGGGACACCCTGCAGCTTCATTTCGGCGAACACGGCGTCGTGCAGCGTCTCGATGGCGGCGTCGAGGTCGCTGACGGTATCTTCGGCCAGCGCCCGGATGAGTCCCTGCTGGCGCGAGGCGAAGACGCTCGACATGCCGATGCCGTAGGCCGACAGCAGGCCGGAGAAGGGGTGGATCAGCACGGCTTCCATGCCGAGCGCGTCGGCGACCAGGCAGGCATGCTGGCCGCCGGCGCCGCCGAAGCAGTTGAGCAGATATTCGGTAACGTCATAGCCGCGCTGCACCGAGATCTTCTTGATGGCGTTGGCCATGTTCTCGACGGCGATGGTGACGAAGCCTTCGGCGACGGCTTCGGGCGTTCGGCCGTCGCCGATCTCTTCAGCCATGATGGCGAAGCGCTCGCGCACCACCTTGACGTCGAGCGGCTGATCCTGGCCGGGGCCAAAGATCGCCGGAAAGAAGTCTGGCTGCAGCTTGCCCAGCATGACGTTGGCGTCGGTGACGGCGAGCGGGCCGCCACGCCGGTAGCAGGCGGGGCCGGGCGTGGCGCCGGCCGAATCCGGTCCGGCCTGGAAGCGTCCGGCCTCGAAATGCAGGATCGAGCCGCCACCGGCGGCCACCGTGTGGATGCGCATCATCGGCGCGCGGACGCGCACGCCGGCAACTTCCGTGTCGAAGGCGCGTTCAAAGTCACCGTCATAATGGGCGACATCGGTGGACGTGCCGCCCATGTCGAAGCCGATGACCTTGCCAAAGCCGGCGAGTTTGGCCGTCTCGACCATGCCGACGACGCCGCCGGCCGGACCGGACAGCAGTGCATCCTTGCCCTGGAAGTTCTCCGCCGCCGTCAGGCCGCCGGACGACATCATGAACATGAGCCTTGGATTCTCGCCTGCGGCCGACGCCCCATCGTCCACCCGTTTGGCGGGCTTGCGACCTTCGGCGGAATTTTCGGCGATGCCCAGCTCGCCGGCGACCCGATCGACATAGCGCGACAGGATCGGCGAGAGATAGGCGTCAACGACCGTGGTGTCGCCGCGGCCGACCAGCTTGACCAGCGGCGAGACCTCGTGGCTGACCGACAACTGGCCGAATCCGACCTTGCGGCAGACATCGGCGACCGCCTTTTCGTGGTCGGGATATTTCCAGGCATGCATGAAGACGATGGCGACCGCGTCGATGCCGTCCTTTTTCGCCTGTTCGATCTGCGGCTTGACGCCGGCAAGGTCGAGCAGCGTCTCGACAGTGCCGTCGGCGCGAACACGTTCCTCGACCTCGACGACACGCTCGTAGAGCTGTTCGGGGAGGATGATCTCCTTGGCGAAGATCTCGGGCCGCGCCTGGTAGGCGATTTTCAGCGCGTCGCGAAAGCCCTTGGTGATGAGCAGCAGGACGCGGTCTCCCTTGCGCTCGAGCAGCGCGTTGGTGGCAACGGTGGTGCCCATCTTGATGTCGCCGACGACGCCAGCCGGAAATGCCTCGCCCGGGGCAAGGCCAAGCAGGTCGCGGACGCCCTGGATCGCTGCGTCGCTGTACGCCTCCGGGTTTTCGGACAGGAGTTTTCTTGGGTGCAGCGCACCCTCCGGATCGCGGCCGATGATGTCGGTGAAGGTGCCGCCACGGTCGATCCAGAAATCCCACTTCTTCGTAAGCATCGACTTCTCTCCGGGCAACCGTGGACATTGGGGCGAAACCGGGTATAAATCAGAACGATGACGTTTCGTCAACGTTTTGTCGATAAATTGTGGAGGATGATCGCTTTGAACAAATCCGCTTCAGCCATAGGGCCGGTCGTCGCGGCGGCGCATCTTGCCGACGGGGCGATCCCGGCGCTTTCTGAGCTGGAATTCGCGCTGACCATACTCGGCAATGCCTTCCAGCGCTGGAGCGTGCGATGCATGGGCGCCGCCGGCGTTGCCGGGCTTGCGCCGATCGACGTCCTGATCCTGCACGCCGCCAACCACCGCCACCGCGAGAAGACCCTTTCCGACATCGCCATGATGTTCAATATCGAGGACACCCATGTCGTGACCTACGCGGTCAAGAAGCTGCAGGCACTGGGCCTGATTGCGACCGGCCGGCGCGGCAAGGAAAAGACCATCAGGGCTACGCAGGAGGGGGCTGAGGCCTGCCGGCGCTACCGCGAGGTGCGCGAGGCGCTG
>Ga0209347_1005008_pt1 | contig 13087 bp, 10 predicted proteins | sample AutmiccommuBRH23_FD_187382 | JGI IMG/M metagenome (GOLD analysis project Ga0209347, IMG submission 187382) | Deep subsurface microbial communities from Mt. Terri, Switzerland - Autotrophic microbial communities BRH/23 (SPAdes) (version 2) | ecosystem: Environmental > Aquatic > Deep subsurface >... | reverse complement strand
CTCCTCGCCGTGGGGGCGCCGCACCAGCCGCTTGGCCTCCTTGATCCGCAGCCCGATCAGACCCGGTCGCGCCAGGTCGTCCCAGACCACTCGCTCCACGGGGTAACCCTCACGCCGAATCGCGTCCTCCCGCCGCTTCTCGAGCCACACCACCTGACCCGGATCCTCTGACCCGGCGCCGTCGCCGTCGTCATCGTCCCGGGCACGTTGGTACTTCGAGCGGCCGTCGAACTCGAGCACCACCCCTTCGACGAGGAAGTCGACCCGGCCGACGAACCGGCCGGACTGCGTGCGAATCACGACCTGGGACTCGTAGCCCATCCCGAGGTCGTCCAGGACCAGCCTCGTCAGCGACTCCCCCACCGACTCCGCCTTCGCGTCCATCCGCAGCACCGCCTCCAGGGCTCGGCCCCGGCCCTCGTGCGGGGTCACGCGGGCCACCTCGTCGATCAGCTCGGCCACCGTGACGAGGTTGCGGTGCAGCGCTGCGTCGCCAGCGACGACCGCACAGTCCCGTCCCATCGAGACGGCCGTGCGGACCAGAGCCCGAGCGACCGAGGTGACCCGCACGCCGTCAACCTCACCGAGGTGGAGGCCCCGCGCCGGATGGAGGGCGAGGCCACGCCGGTGCGTCACCTGTCGCACCTCGGCCACGAGGTCAACCCGGTCCGTGTCGGCGCCCCAGAGCGGCAGGCCGTGCACGGCGAGCGCCGCGTGGTGGCTCAACGCGTCACGGGGACGGGTGCGGGCGATCGCGACCGCAGCGAGGCGATACCGCTCCTCCGGGGTCGCAGCCGCCCACACCGGCCCCGAGACGTAGGCCTGTCGCCGCACCCGGACGAGCTCGCCTCCCGCCACGGCCCGCCGCAGCTCGTGGTCCGGGACGCCGAGCGCAGTGGCCTGTGCCGCGGTGAAGGTGCCGTTCTGGTGGCCCGCCAGAGCCTGGAGTCGCGTGTCCATGGGAGCGAGCCCAGCGGCATACGGCCCACGGTGGAAGAGCCGGCCACGGCGCTGTGGACGACGGCCCGACCACCCGATCGGTTGGGGACGAGCGGCAACACACCCGCTTCCCGACAGCGGACCCCAGCCACAGCCGGTGCCAGCAGGAGATGAGCGGGTGTGTTGCGGGGACGGGTGCTACGCCTCCGCGCCCGGCGTCGACCCTGGCCAGTTCTTGTCCGGCTGCGGCACCGGCCGAGCGGGCTGCTCGCCACCGCGCGCCTCGAGGTAGTTCTCCTTCGGCACCATCACCTTGCGCCGGAAGATGCAGACGACCTTGCCGTCCTGGTTGTAGCCGATCGTCTCGACGTAGACGACGCCGCGGTCGTCCTTCGACGTGGACTCCCACTTGTCGAGCACCGTCGTCTCGCCGTAGATCGTGTCACCGTGGAAGGTGGGCGCGACGTGGCGCAGCGACTCGATCTCGAGGTTGGCGATGGCCTTGCCCGACACGTCCGGCACCGACATCCCGAGCAGGAGCGAGTAGACGTAGTTGCCGACGACGACGTTGCGACCGAACTGCGTCGTCTCCCCCGCGTAGTTCGCGTCGAGGTGCAGCGGGTGGTGGTTCATCGTCAGGAGGCAGAAGAGGTGGTCGTCGTACTCCGTCACGGTCTTGCCCGGCCAGTGCTGGTACACGGCACCGACCTCGAACTCCTCGTAGCTGCGACCGAACTGCATGTCGTCCTCCTGTAGACCCCACCGCTCCGAAACGAACGCGTCCCAGCCTGCCTGACCCAGCGGCATACAGACATGGCCGTATGCCGTGGGGTTCCTCACGCTGTCAGGTGCCTCACGGCGGGGGCGGGGTCTCCGGGTCGATCCGCGGCAGCTCGCCGGTGTCGGACAGGAGCGGGACGAGGACCGCCGCGGACGCAGACGGGTCGGACGGCAGCCTGGCGCCGGCGGCCTGCCCGAGCCGGACCCCGAGCCGGCGGGCGAGCAGGAGCCCGGCGAAGTACGTCCCGAGCGACACCCCCGCCGCGAGCCCCAGCCCCAGTCCGAACGCCTCGGCAAGAATCGGCAGCCCCGCCGAGAAGCCCAGCCCGTCCGGTTGCGTGACGAGCAGGGAGATCCCCTCGTACGCCTTCCGCCCGGGCAGCAACGGCACGATCGCGGCCGTCGTCACCGCGAGCGCCGAGACGCGGACCCGTCGGGCGAGGAGCCTGGCCGCCAGACCGATGACGAGCGCCGCGAGCGCCGAGGCGGTGACCGCGCCGATCTCGGCGCGTTCGCCGAAGGCGAGGATCCCCCACCCGAGCGCTCCGGCGGCGCCGGCCATGAGGACGGCCCTCCCGGTGGAGTAGGACATGACGGCGAAGGCCACCGAGATCACGGTCGCGCAGACGAACTGGACGAGGAGGTTGTCGTCGAGCAGCGTGCGCGAGCTGATCGCGATGGGGTAGCCGAGGCGGTGGCCGGCAGCGAGGACCACGGAGATGCCGACCGCGATGCCGAGGGACAGGACGACCACCTCGAACGCCCGCGCGCCGGCCGTGACGTAGTAGCCCTCGAGCGCATCCTCGCCCGCACCGACGATGGACAGTCCGGCCAGGAGGAGGACGATGCCCGCCGCGACGACCAAGGACGGGGAGACCTCGCCGAAGAAGCTCACCCCTGCGGCCTGCCCGGCGACGACGAGGGTCGCCACGGCGGTCGGGATGGCAGCGCCGACGGCCTGCGCGAAGAACGACGAGATCCCGACCTTGCCGAGCCACTCGTTGACCCGGGTGACGAACGCGGCGGTGAGGAAGCTGAGCAGGATGATGAACCACCCGCCCCCGAGCAGTCCGGCCGCCCCCGCGGCGAGGGTGGCGCCGGCGATGGTGACGACCCAGCGTCGGTAGGGGTGCGGCGCCGTGATGACGGCGTCGAATCGCACCCGGGCCTCGGCCACGTCGAGGGGCTCCTGGCTGAGCGCGACGATGAGCGCCCGCAGCCGTTCGAGGCGCGTGTAGTCCTGCACCCGGTAGCGGACGATCCGCATCACCGTGATCGGGTCGGCGTCGGCACCGCGGTGGTAGGAGACGGTGACGGAGGTGTAGGTGACGTCGACGTGGACGCTCGCGAGGCCGTAGGCGCGGGTCAGCAGGAGCACCGTCGCCGTGACGTCGGCAGCGGCCGCTCCCGTGGCGAGCATGGCCACCCCGGCCCGCATGGCGAGGTCGATGACGGCCCGGGCCGTGTGCCGGTCGACGTCGTCGGGGGCGTTCCAGAGCGGGATCTCGTCCGTCGGGGGGCCGCTCGGGCGCATGGCCCGCCGGGTGCTCTCCCGGAGGGACGGCAGCGAGGGCAGGGACGGCAGCGGGTCGGGGGGCGGGGTGGTGCTCGGTCGCCGGGGTCCGTCGCTGCGAGGCACAGGACGACCGTATGCCGGGGGACGCCGGGCCGCCAGTTCCACCTGGGGCGTGCGGCGGGCCGGGAAGGGGTTGCGACGCACGGCCTCGGGCGTGGAAGCATGGCGGGGTGAACAGCGAAGAGCAGAAGAAGAGCGAGAACCGGGCCCGCCCCACGACCGACGAGTTCCGCGCGTTCGTCGCGTCCGGCTGGGCGCCGCGGCGCGGTGGGCTCCCCGAGCAGGCGAGCGTCGTGCCGTATGCCGCTGAGCGCCGTGCCGCTGTCAGCGCCGCCTTCCCGGGTGAGCGGGTCGTCGTCCCTGCGGGCGGGCTCAAGGTCCGCAGCAACGACACGGACTACGTCTTCCGGCCGCACAGCGCCTTCGCGCACCTGACGGGCCTCGGCAGCGACCGCGAGCCGGACGCCGTCCTCGTCCTCGAGCCGACCGGTGACGCCGGCGGCGTGGGGGACGCCCCCGGTCACGAGGCGGTGCTCTACTTCCGCCCGCTGTCCGGCCGCGACACGGACGAGTTCTTCGGTGACTCCCGGTACGGGGAGTTCTGGGTGGGGGCCCGGCCGACCATCGCCGACGTCGAGGCCGAGCTCGGGATCACCGGGCGGCACATCGACGAGTTCGCCGATGCGGTGGGCAAGGACGCCGGCGAGGTGCAGGTCCGCGTGGTCCGCGAGGCCGACGCGTCGATCGCCGCGATCGTCGACAAGGCCCGCGCCGTCGCGACCGAGGGGGCGGACGAGGCCGAGGCGGAGCAGCGGGTGGAGGCGCAGCACCAGGCCGACGACGAGCTCTCCGCCTTCCTGTCCCACCTGCGGATGGTCAAGGACGAGTGGGAGGTCGAGGAGATGCGCTCGGCGGTCGCCGGGACGCACCGCGGGTTCGACGCGGTCATCGCCGACCTTCCCGAGGCGGTGCGCCGGGGCCGCGGCGAGCGGTGGGTCGAGGGCGTCTTCGGCCTCCACGCCCGCCACCACGGCAACGGCATCGGGTACGACTCGATCTGCGCGAGCGGCGACCACGCCAACACGTTGCACTGGATCAAGAACACCGGCGACATCCGGGAGGGCGACCTGCTCCTCCTCGACGCCGGCGTCGAGGTCGACTCGCTGTTCACGGCCGACATCACGCGCACCCTTCCCGTCAGCGGCACCTTCACGGAGGCGCAGCGCCGGATCTACGACGCGGTCCACGCCGCGCAGGAGGCCGGCATCGCGGCGTGCAAGCCGGGCAACCGGTTCAGCGACGTCCACGCCGCCGCGATCCGCGTCATCGCCGAGCACCTCCACGAGTGGGGGCTGCTGCCCGAGGGCATCGATGTCGAGGCCACGCTGGACAAGGAGCACGGGCAGTACCACCGACGCTGGATGGTCCACGGCACGAGCCACCACCTGGGCATCGACGTCCACGACTGCGCCCTCGCGACGCGGGAGCAGTACACGGAGGGTGAGCTCAAGCCGGGGATGATCCTCACGGTCGAGCCGGGTCTGTACTTCAAGGCTGACGACCTGCTGGCGCCGCCGGAGTTCCGGGGCAACGGCGTCCGGATCGAGGACGACATCCTGATCACCGAGGACGGCTGCGAGAACCTCTCGGCGGCCATGCCGCGCACGGCCGACGACGTCGAGGCGTGGATCGCCCGGATCTGGTCGGAGCAGTCGCCCTCCTGACGGCGAGAGCCCCCTTCTCGTCGAGTGTGCACTTCGTGCCCGTGGCTGCTCTCCAGGAACTGCACACTCGACGAGGCGGCCGACGCGACGCGCAGGGGGCTCAGGGGCTCGGCGTCACGGTGCGGTCCGGCTCGGACTGCGGCTGGTCGCGCGGAGCCACGGTGCCGCCGCCCTCACTGCTGCCGCCGCCCTCACTGCTGCCGGTGCCCTCGCCGTTCGAGCCGTCGGAGACGGGCTGGTCCGGGTCCGGGCCGGGAATCGGTGGGCTCCACCCCTCGACGAGGTCAACGAGGCCTCCGACCTCCGGTGACTCGAGGCCACCGCCCTGGACCGGTGGACGGCACGACGGTGTGACGCCGACGTGCACCGCGGGTCCCTCCCGGTAGCTCAGCACGAGCCGGAAGCTGTCCGAGGCCTCGGGATCCGCGCCCTCGCACCACCCCGTCGTCGGCCGCACCGCCAGGCCCAGCAGCTCGGCGACCACCTGGCGACTCAGGTCGTCGTCGAGTTCCGTCACCTGCCACGAGCCGCTCGCCGTGAGCCGGCAGACGGTCACCATGGGGTCGCCCGCCGGCGCGAGGCTCAGGTCGTCGCCGAGCCGCCCGAAGGACCAGCCGGCACACCCCGTCGCCTCGGCCGGGGGCGTCTCCGGCCCCGGCTCGACGAACATCCGCTCCAGCGAGACCCCGACCGGAGCGCGCGACTCGAAGTCGCCGTTGGTCGCACCGAAGCACGAGTTGGCATCGGCCTTGGCCGCCACCCACACGATCGCGTCGTCGTAGGTCGCCCCGACGAGGTGGACGGACTCGTTGCCAGCCATCTGGGTGCACGCCCGCACCTCGCTCGTCCCGCGGGGCGCCCAGCTCAACAGCTCGACGACCTCGTCCTGCTCGTCGGCGGGCACGACCGTCCGGCTCCCCAGCGCGAACGGCGCCGTGAGGCCGCCGGTGACGATGTCGAGCACAGGATACCGGCACACGACGAGCGAGTCGGGCCGGCGATCGGGGAGCAGACGGGCGTTGCCGTCGACGCCCTGTGGCTGCGCAGGCACGTCCGTGCCGGAGTCGTCGGCGAGGGTCGCCGGGCAGTCGAGGGCGCCGTCCGCCCCCAGCGGTTGGCTCGTGAGCGGCCGCATCGGCCCGACAGTCGGGAGCGGGAGTGGCGTTCCGTCGGCACCGGGGTTCGACGCCCTCCCGCAGGCGGCCAGCGCGCCGGCCAGCAGCACACCTGCCACGGACCCGGCGATACGGCGTGCGGACCGTTGCATGAGCATCCTCCCGGCTCGATCCTCACCCATGAGGACACAGACCGAGCCCAAACCGTTCCCCGGCACCCACGGCAACACACCCGCTTACCGAGTGGTCTCCCCGGCTGCAGCAGGGGGGACCAGACGGTAAGCGGGTGTGTTGCGTCGTGCAGGTGCGGGGCGGGAGGGCGGGAGGGCTGGGACCTGGCCTGCGTGCGGGAGCCGGCTCAGCGGCATACGGGCCGATGCGGCGGAGCGGGACTCAGCCGTCCGTGCGGTCGGACGGGGGCGGCGGGGTGGGTGAGCCGAAGCCGCCCATCCCGCTCGGTTGGATGTTGGCCTTGGCGAGGATGCTGCGCGCCTGCTCCGCGAACTTGTGCTCCACGAACACCTCGTACTTCGTCGCGACCACCTGGCTCACCGACGAGAAGTCCCGCGTGCCACGGGTGAACGCGTAGCCGACGAGCGACCAGATGAGCCCGAACAGCACGCCCCAGAGCGCCGTCGCCACGAGCAGCGCGAACGCGCTCGTCGGCGGGTTGAACAGCGAGAAGATCAGCCCCACGAAGAGGCCGAGCCACAAGCCTGACAGTGCGCCTCCCAGCGCGACGCGTCCCCACGTCAGGCGGGCCGTGACCCGCTCGAGCTGCTTGAGCTCCGTCCCGACGATGAGACAGTTCTCCACCGGGAAACCGTTGTCGGACAGGACGTCCACGGCCTTCTGGGCCTGGTCGTACTTCTCGAACGTCCCGAGGGACATGGGGTAGTCGAGGGAGAGTGTCGCGAAGCCGGGGCGAGCCCCCGGACCCTTCGGTTGCAGGCTCATGGCTTCATCCTCGCACTTTCCGGGCGCGGGCCGCGGGACCTCAGCCCTTGAGCTTGTAGTCCTCGACGAGGCGGCGGCCGATGATCATCCGCTGGATGTCGGCCGTGCCCTCGCCGATGAGCAGCATCGGGGCCTCCCGGTAGAGCCGCTCGATCTCGTACTCCTTGGAGTACCCGTAGCCGCCGTGGATCCGGAAGGAGTCCTCCACGACCTGGGCGCAGTTCTCGGACGCGAGGTACTTGGCCATGCCGGCCTCGAGGTCGTTGCGCTCGCCGGAGTCCTTCTTGCGGGCGGCCTTGACCATCATCTCGTGGGAGGCCTCGACCTTGACGGCCATGTCGGCGAGGCGGAAGAGCACCGCCTGGTGGTCGACGATCTTCTTGCCGAACGCCTCCCGCTGCTGCGCGTAGGCGATCCCCAGCTCGAACGCCCGCCGGGCGACACCGCAGCCGCGGGCGGCGACGTTGACGCGGCCGACCTCGACGCCGTCCATCATCTGGTAGAACCCCTTGCCGGGCTCGCCCCCGAGGATCTGGGCGTCGGTCGTGCGGTGCCCGTCGAGGATGAGCTCGGTCGTGTCGACGCCCTTGTAGCCCATCTTCTCGATCTTCCCCGGGACGGTGATGCCCTGGGCTGTCTCACCGAAGCCGCTCTCCTTGTCGATGAGGAAGGTCGTCATGTTCTTGTAGACCGAGTCGGCGCCGGTGTCGGTCTTGACGAGGACGGCGACGAGGTTGGCCGAGCCGCCGTTGGTGAGCCACATCTTCTGGCCGTTGATGACCCACTCGTCGCCGTCGCGGACGGCCTTGCTCTTGATGGCCGACACGTCGGAGCCGCAGCCGGGCTCGCTCATCGAGAAGGCGCCGCGGACCTCGCCGGTCGCCATCCTCGGCAGGTAGCGCTGCTTCTGCTCCTCGGTGCCGTGCTGGAGGATCATGTACGCGACGATGAAGTGGGTGTTGACGATGCCGCTCACGGACATCCAGCCGCGGGCGATCTCCTCGACGCACAGGGCGTAGGTCAGCAACGACTCGCCGAGGCCGCCGTACTCCTCGGGGATCATCAGACCGAAGATCCCCATCTCCTTCATCTGGTCGACGATGGCCTGGGGGTACTCGTCGCGGTGCTCGAGCTCGGTGGCGACGGGGAGGATCTGCTCGTCGACGAACTGCCGTACGAGCGACAACAGCTCGGTCTGCTCCTCGGTGAGGCCTTCGGTCTGCTGGAGTCGGGACACGCTGGATCGCCGCCTTACGTCGTGGCTGGGTCAGGGCTTCGACCGAGTATGCCGCTGAGCTCGCTTCCCGGCACACGCCTCCGCGTGTGTCGTCCCCCACCTGTAACGATCGTCACGACCTCGCGGGGGGTGTGCCCGCCCCGCTGGATCCGCAGTCGCACCGGCTCGGGCTCGCTCATGAATCCTGCGACGAAGCGTGACGCGAGAGCTTGTCCAGGTCGCGCGTGCAGAACCCGTGGTGGGCCCAGTCCTCGGTCAGCACGGTGCCGAGGCACTGCCGCACCGTCCGGCCCTTGGCGTACGGGGGCCATCTGTCGTCGTCGGGCACCGGCGCGGCCTGTGCGAGCTGGTCAGGCGTGACCTCAGCCAGCCAACTCTCCATCTCGGAGGACTGCCGGACTCGCACGGCGAGCACCTCGTCGAGGCTCGGCCGGGCGGACGGGTCGAGCCCGTCCTCCGCCCGGTCCATGACGAGAGATGGACCCAGTCCCAGGGCCGTGAACGGCTCGGTGATCCCGAGCACGCAGCGCCGGAACCAGGAGTCGTGCACGAAGACCAGGTGACGCAGGGTTTCGACCATCGACCACTCGCCGTCGACGCCGTGATGTTCGGTGTCCTCGGGCATGGACCGCACTCGCTCGGTGGTCCTCGCCCAGTCGTCCCGCAGCTGCCGCCAGGCCGCTCGCAGATCGGCCGGCTGATCGGAACGGATCAGCAGCCGTACCGGGTGACGGCGGTCGAGCTCGGCCTCGACGTAGGCCATCACCTCGACCCCGTTGACCACGAGATGGGTGACCAGTCCGTCGATCTCGGCGTCCTGCATGACCACGCCGACCATCCGCGCCCTGCTCAGGTCGCATTCTCGGAACTCTGCGCCGGTGAGGTCCTCGTCGTCGAAGCGTCGCATGCAGACAGGTTAGGTCGCACCGCCCACACCACGCCCGAATGGAAGTGGGCGCTCGCGGGGCCCGACCGGGACGGCTTCAGCCGAGAAGCGGGAGCTCGAGGTCATAGGCGAGAACCAGAGCACGAGCGAGCTCGACCTCCTGCTCGGCTCTGAGAAACCCGATGGTGCGGCCGAGCAGCTCCACTGGAACCGTCACGACGTTGTCGAGCGCGACCGCGCACTCATGATCCAGCCCGTTGTCCGGCCCCACCCGAACCTCGCTCGACAATCCTTTGACGGTCGTCGTGATCGGGGCCACCGTCACCTTCGTCATGGCACCGCGGGCAGCCTCCCGAGTCAGCACGAGCGCCGGCCGTGTCTTGTCCAGGCGAACCAAGCAGATCTCGCGCACCGATCAGTCCACGACCACGACGTGGGCGCCGGTCCACCTGACCAGCTCGTCGAGGTCATCACCTGATCCCTGACCCCGAAGGATCTGCGCGTCCTGGGCGGCAGCCTGCCACCGCATCTCGCGCTCCACCGCGGCTGCGACGAGGGCAGCCCGACTCGACGCTTTGCCACTGGCGACGATGCGGTCGAGGAAGGCCACCATCTCATCAGGAAGTCGCACAGCGATCTGGGTGCTCACAACAGCATGATACCGCGCCGAATCCCAATTCGGGATGCACCCGCGGTGCCCAGGGTGGGGAAGTCACCAGAGGCTGCCGAATCCGACCTTCCTGGCCTTGAGGGCGCCTTCCAGCGTGGAGCGTTGCTCGAACCGCTCGGCCTTGAGCCCCGCGTGGACAGCTTTGAGGTGCTCGGCCCGGGTGGCGTCGGGCCGTGCCGCGAGGGACGTGAGGAACAGGTGGGTGAAGGCCCCGTTGGGCCGCCCCGCGAAGGTCGCGTCCGATGCGGTCTGGTTCGGGCGACAGGCCGCGAAGAGGACCGGCCGGGCCCCCTTGCCACGTCGGGTCAGCTCGGCGAGGGCCTTGTGGTCGACGGTCCGGGTCGGCAGGAGCTCGCGGATGGAGCGGGCCCGGTCGAGGCCACGCGGCGTCGGTGGGGGCAGGAACCGCGGCTTGCGACCGAGGGTCATCGCGAGCTGGATCTCCTCCAGGTCCTTGAGGCCGGTGCCACTGTGGCACGTGTCGAGGAGGACCTCGACGAGGGCGCCGGCGGGGACCCGCTGGAAGAGCTCGCGGAGCTCGTCGTCGGAGATGACCGTGTCGCGGTCCCACTGGTCGCCGGCGCGCTTGATGTCGTGGCAGGCGAAGACCTCGTCGAGCCCGTCCGGCTCGTCCGTGTCATCGGGCTGGTTGGGGACCTGGGTGCCGTGGCTGGAGAAGGAGAAGACGAGGTGGTCTCCCGGTTTCGCCTTGTCGACCATCGCCGTGAGCGCAGTCATGACCGCCTGCTTCGTGGCCTCCGAGTCGCGGAGCAGCGTCGTCGTGCGCGAGGTGAAGCCGTACTTCTTCAGGGCGGTCGAGATGTCCTCGGCGTCGTTGACGCATCCGGCCAGCCAGCTGCTCACCGGCAGGTGCTCGAACTCGTTGATGCCGACGCAGACGGCGCTTCGTGCCATGGCCTGTTCCTCCTCGTGCGTGGTGGGTCGCGTGGGTCTTCGATCGGACGGGCCGGCTCAGGTTCGGGTGAGCACGGCGTCGGGGCGGGCGTACACGACGAAGGCGAGCCAGGTGGCGTCACCTCGCTCCCGGGCCGCCCTTCGCGCCCGGGCGGTCGCCTGTGCCATCGGGGTGCCGTCGAGCAGCTCGTCGTAGAGCGTCTCGACGAAGGTGCGCGAAGGCTGCTGGTGCACCGACCACAGGCACGAGATGAACGCGGACGCGCCGGCGTCGAGGAACGCGTCAGCGAACCCGCCGGCCGTCGTCAGGAGGATGCCCTCGCGTCCCGTCTGGCAGGCATTGAGCACGACCACGGGGCCGGCCTCCCCGGGGCGCGCCCAGCGGACGTTCTCGCTCACCTCGGTGGCGCTGAGGAACTGCGGCTCGACGCTCCGCCCGCGCTTGCGGCCCTGGAGCAGGATCCGAGCGCCGAGGATGTCCTCGACGTCCGCTGCGCCGTGGCCCGAGAAGTGGAGCAGGTCGAAACGGCCACCGCGCAGGAGCTGGACGACGCCGGTCGGGGTGGCCCGCACCGGCTTCGCGCCGAACCGCTCCTCCAGGTACCTCGCCTCGTGGACCGGCTCGGACAGGGCGAACTGCGGGTCCCGGTAGTCGGGGATGAGCGTTCGGGCCCGGCCCTCCCGGACCCGCAGCTCCTTCGGTGGGAAGCTGCCCAGCCGCCACCGCACGAGCCCGCCCTGGGCCAGGAACCTGGGCTCGCGCTGCCGCGGCCCCGTGGGCGGCTTGAGGTGGACCAGCTCCCATGGCACGTAGGGCTCGTCCGCGTAGACGATGAGGTCGCCGATGTCGTCGCGGTGCTCCCAGAGGTAGGCCTGCATCTCCTCCGGGAGCAGCAGGTCGTAGAGACGGGTGCCCAGGTCCTGGAGCCGGCGCAGGAGCTGCGCCTCGCCGAGGTCAGCGCCGACGAGCTCCTGGACCTCGTCGAGGAAGGCGGCCATGGTGCGGGCGCGGTCGACGATGGGCAGGGACTGGAAGGCGACCGCCTGCCCGTCGGGCTCGATCCGGACGGCGTACTTGTAGACCACCGACCCGTCCGGACGGGCGCTCTCGATGATGTCGAGGCAGGGCAGCCCGTCGAGCTCGGGAGCGTCGATCCCGGTGTGGATCTCGGCACGGGCCGGCGGCTCGGGTGCGCCGAGCGCTGCCCGTGTCACCGAGGACGCCTCGAGCGAGAGCGTGGCGAGCGGCACCCAGCCCTGCCGAATGACGGCGTGGACGACGACCGGGCCCGTGGCGAGCGCGCGGACGGAGAACGACACCGCCGACTCGCCCCCGCCGAGCGGCAGGCCCAGGACATCGGCGTCCGCGCCGACCACCTCGGCGTTCGACTTGCCGACCACCTGGACCGAGACGGGCCGTTCGGCCTGGACCGCCACGTGCGCAGATGCGTGGACCGTCCCTTCATTGGCACGGATGTCCTTGCGGGACAGTGATACTCGGACCTCGAAGGGCTCACGCGTGACCACCGTGGCCGGCATCTCGGCTGCGACGGTGGCGTCCGTCGGGGGTGAGGCGGGCGGCGCGCCTCCAGCGTCGGGCTCGGGTGCCGCCGGTGCAGGCGGAGGCGGCGCCATGGGCAGGTCCCGCGATGGCGGCGGAGCCATGGGCAGGTCCCGGTCCCCCGGCTCTGTCCCCACGCCGGCCGGCTCGTCCCCCACCCCGACCGGCTCAGCACCCGCGCTGACCGGCTCGTCCCCGCCCTCCGGCGCGGCGTCCGGCCCCCGGCCCGATGGCAACGAGAGCAGCAGCCACCCGGTGATCGCCTCGAGCACGTCGACCTGGCTGAAGTAGTTCGTGTGGTAGACGCGGTCGTTCGACTCGAGGACGCGGGCATCCGCGACGAAGCCGCCGTCCGGCGGACCGATCGCGCTCATCGACGCGGTGTCGACGACGAGGTCGTTGTCGCCGTCGAAGAGCCCGTCGACGAAGCCCTCGCCCAGCTTGACGACGAGCTCGCGGGGGAACTCCGGCGGCCGGTGGGAGTCGTCGAGGAGCTCCACGTGGAAGTTCGACGCGACCACGAACCAGCTCGTGCCCGGGCCGGGCTGCCCCGGCTGGGCCCCGTTGATCTCGGTGACGAAGGGCCCGTCCGGCACCATGGCGGCGAGCCCCGGCACGCCGTCGCCCGTGGCCGCGTAGGACACCAGGTACTTCACGAGGGCGCCGACCCCCCGGACGACCCCGGCGACCACCGCGGCCACGGGCGCGGCGCCGGGAAGGGCGGCGA
>Ga0209347_1005005_pt1 | contig 13091 bp, 12 predicted proteins | sample AutmiccommuBRH23_FD_187382 | JGI IMG/M metagenome (GOLD analysis project Ga0209347, IMG submission 187382) | Deep subsurface microbial communities from Mt. Terri, Switzerland - Autotrophic microbial communities BRH/23 (SPAdes) (version 2) | ecosystem: Environmental > Aquatic > Deep subsurface >... | reverse complement strand
CGCCGAGCCGCCTTTCCCCATAGGAATACCTAGCGGCGAAGGAGGTAGAGTCCATCCTACGGCGCACAAGTATTCGTCTATGGTACAGCGCCTTCGGCGTAAGTCTCCACAGGAGACTTACGTCACGGAAGACTCGATGTTCAACTTTAGTTGAACGAGTTCACTAGTCCCCTCCTTGGTTATCGGTTATGCTCAAAATAATTCCTTCTAAAAAGATACTTTCAACATCGTTCATCTCATTTCCTTCCACGAAAGCAAAAAAGCCAGATCACTCCGTCATTTTAAAAGACAATTTCTCTCTAAAACCAGCTTATGTCAAGACTTTCACTCAACCTCAATATTGCACTACCACATACTCCATCTGCTGGTTTCTGATTATGTGTTGGGACCCCTTATGCGACAGGGCAACGCTCGCACAATCGGGAACGGGGTATAAGTAAGCTGCAAGTAATGTCGATCATTGTTGAAAAATGAATAATATATACACGCACAATATTTAGAGGAATATTCTTTATTGTAGAGAATATAATTTTAGTTGAAGGAAAAATCGAAAGACTCCTGAGGAGTAAGAGGCAGTTTCCAGAAGGGGGGGTCCCGTTAATTTATAATTTGTAATATTATGTTAAAATTACAAAAACAAAAAAAGTATTAGGAGGAAAACCATGAAGAGAGTGCTCGCATCGACTATCAGTGTTATGCTAATATTTTTGGGACTAATAGGATGTGCTAAGACGAATAGTACAACTCCTAGCAGCGTTGCCGAGGTGAAAGCTATCAAAATTGCTATTGTTCAGATAGTTGAACACCCGGCTTTGGATGCTGCCCGTCAGGGTTTCTTGGATAGTCTAAAGACCGGTGGATATGAGGTAGGTAAGAACTTAACAGTAGACTATAAAAATGCTCAGGGAGATCAGTCAACCTTGAACTCGATCGCTCAAAAGTTTGCCACAGATAAACCTGATCTAATCCTTACAGTTGCGACTCCTTCAGCTCAGGCGATGGCTGCAGCCACAAAGGATATCCCAATTTTAATTACAGCTGTGACGGATCCTGTATCAGCTAAACTTGTTAATTCCATGGATAAGCCGGGCACCAACGTTACTGGCACTACGGATATGAATCCTATTAAGGACCAATTTGACTTGTTAAAGAAATTAGTGCCTCAGGCCAAGGCAGTTGGCGTGATCTACAATGCCGGCGAGGTAAATTCCCAGGTGCAGGTTGCCTTGGTAAAGCAGATAGCCGCCACAATGGGTCTTACAATCGTAGAAGCAACTGTAACCAGCAGTGCAGATGTGATGACAGCAGCTCAATCTTTGATTGGCCGTGTACAGGTGGTGTATATACCTACTGATAACACTGTAGTTTCGGCTGCCCAAGCTGTACTTCAGGTAACTGATAAAAATAAGATCCCAGTTATTTCTGGGGAAAGCAGTGTCGTAAATATGGGTGGCTTGGGAACAATTGGTATCAATTATGGCAACCTTGGCAAACAGACTGGCGATATGGCATTGAAAATTCTCAAAGGTTCGAAGCCACAGGATATGCCTATCGAAAGCCAAAAAAACTTTGATACTGTGATCAATAAAGACAGTGTATCTACTCTAGGTATTCAGATTCCGGCTGATATTGCCAGCAAGGCAACTATGGTTCAGACCAAAAAGAAGTAAACGACATAATTAGTTCCCGTGTGCTATCGTCGAGGACGCAGGGACGGAAATATTTCGAGGTAATGATATGGAACAAATAATCATCGGAACCCTGGAACAGGGCTTTATGTATGCGATTATGGTATTGGGAGTTTATCTTACTTTCCGCGTTCTCGACTATGCAGATTTGACCGTTGATGGTAGTTTCACCCTGGGAGCTGCTATCACGGCTACTCTTATCACCTCGGGCGTTAATCCCTGGATTGCTACCGGAATGGCGGTTGTCGGGGGCAGTTTAGCTGGTGTTTTTACGGGAATTTTGCATGCTAAGTTTAAAATCACCCCGCTACTATCTGGAATTCTTACCATGACCGCCCTTTACTCTATTAACTTACGGGTTATGGGTAAAGCAAATATTTCTCTATTACGAGCTCGGACTATCTTTACGGACTTTGCAAACTTGCCATTTATGGATAAATATAGCGTGTTAATCCTTACCGTAATCGCGGTAATAGTTTGTTGTATTTTCCTCTATCTATTTCTACGAACCGAATTTGGTTTAGCAGTACGAGCTACCGGCGATAATGAAGAAATGATTGTTAGCCAAGGCGTAAACACTCAGCTTGTGAAAATAATTGGATTATCTCTTTCTAATGGCATGGTCGCTTTTGCAGGAAGTTTTGTCGCCCAAAACCAACAATTTGCTGATGTTGGGATGGGTATTGGGATGATTATAGTTGGCTTGGCATCGGTGATTATTGGCGAGGCGTTAATTGGTAATTCGTCGGTGGGGCGTACAATTATTGCCGTGGTTTTCGGGGCCGTGGTATATCGTGCCGTTATCGCGCTAGTATTGCAATTAGGGTTGCCTCCGACAGACCTTAAGCTGGTGACGGCATTTATAGTAATTATCGCCTTAATTTCTCCTGATTTGAAGCAGAACTTGGGTAGGAGTGGAATATGGATTAAGTCTAGGGGGAAAGAGGGATAAAGCATGCTGAAAGGTCATGCAATTACAAAGGTCTTTAACCGAGGTACCATTAATCAAAAGCTTGCTTTAGATGGGGTAGATATTCATCTAAAGCAAGGTGAATTTGTGACAGTTATTGGTAGTAATGGCGCTGGCAAGACCACGTTGTTGAATTCGCTTGCAGGTAACTTCTTTCTCGATAACGGTAAGCTTATCTTGGCTGGAAATGACATTACCAAACTTCCGCGACACAAAAGAGCGAACTTGATCAGCCGGGTTTTTCAGGATCCGATGCTCGGCACTGCAGCCGCTATGACTATCGAGGAAAACATGGTAATCGCTCTGCGTCGGGGTTTGACGCGTCGCTTGCGCAAAGCAATAACCACTAAAGATAGAAACTTGTTTAGAGAAGAGTTATGCAAATTAGGCCTGGGTCTGGAGAACAGGTTGACCAATAAGGTGAGTTTACTCTCAGGCGGGCAGAGACAGGCCTTGACGTTGCTGATGGCAACGTTGCGGGAGCCAAAACTGTTGTTACTAGATGAGCATACGGCGGCTCTCGACCCGAAGACCGCGGAAAAGGTCTTAGACTTGACAGTCCGGGTTCAAGATGAGTATAAGCTTACTACTTTTATGGTTACGCATAACCTTACGCACGCCTTAGAGTATGGTAATCGGACAATTATGATGCATGAGGGACGTATCATTTTGGATATTAAAGAAGAAGAGCGGCGAGACATGACTGTGGCGCGTCTGCTAAAGATGTTTGAAAAAGCCAGTGGTACTCTTATGAATAATGATCGTATGATGTTGGTTTGATCAGAGCCAGGGCGGATCCAATTGCGTACTTCACGTCATTTAGGTTCGAACAAGAGAAAAAGCAGCCTTTTCCTAAACAATGAGGGGCTGCATTCTATGGCGGAAGGCAAAACTTACTTGAGGGGAGGCAATGGTATGGATAAATTTGAAAAAGTAACAATAGTAAAGAAAGCCAATATCTATTTTGATGGAAAAGTGACGAGCAGAACGGTTCTGTTCGAAAATGGTGAAAAGAAAACGCTAGGTATCATGTTACCTGGCGAATACGAATTTGGCACATCAAACAAAGAAATTATGGAAATTATACAAGGAAAGCTTGAAGTAAAATTACCTGGTAGCAATAACTGGCGCACCTTCACAAGTGGAGAATCATTCGAGGTATCAGCAGATTCTAAATTTAATCTAATCGTGAACGAAACTACTGATTATTGCTGTTCATATATTGAGCGCTAGGATTTAACAAATATGAGCATCTGCATAAGGCAGGTGCTTTTTATATTAGGTAGGCGATCTCGAGTATCGCACGTGTAAAACTAATTATCGTACTGACCATAAAGGGTGACCCTTTAACCATCGCAAAAACATTGATCGGTGGCGTCAGAGGGGGTAGTGCACAAGCCGGCATCAAAATAAAACCACCAGAATGATTTTTCATTTTTTTAATGATTTCCCTGCTTGCTTCTAATACTTCTCTCGGCGTGCCCCTCTGTATTAAAACATGCCTCCAGCTGAACCAACCGGAAAACCCGCTGGTTTTGCTAGGATGAAATTCAAGTTGATTACTCCTCCTGCTTTAATCAAAACGTAAGCGATTAGGAATATTAACAAGCCTACGGAAAGAAAGGTAATCATTACAGTCCTCTACTCATGTCTCAAAATGTCTTCTCCTTGCGTCCCGCTACTCTCTCTCCATCCAGAATTCCTGGTAAGGGATAGATGCCTTGTTTCTCCAAGAGCTTGCGCAGTTTTTCCGGTTCGCGGATGATCACCGCCGTGGGACTGTATAAGCCGAGTACGTACTCCTTGTATTTACGGGCTGAAGCTATGGAGGCTGCCTGTTCCGGTGTAGCGCATTCTAATAAACTGAGTTTTAAAAACTCAACTTGACCAAAGGATTCTATCCATTGTTGGATTGTGATTACGAGATTCTCTGGCAATGGATAAGGGCTCAGCTTGGTAAGCAGGTTTAGTACACCGTCTGCTGGCAGACCGCGTTTGAGAGCATTCAGGAGGTACGTCTTCTCCAAACGATATTTTAGCATCTGGTCCTGCTGCTCAAGCACAGCGAATTGGCTTAGCTCCCAGCGCATCGCCCAAGACGCCGAATGCGGCACTAAAATTTCAAAGTTTGGTTGAACATACGCTGTATCTGGACCATCCATCGGATAGACTTGGTCTGCCAGAAGCTTAATTTCACTGCTACAGTCACCCAGCTTGTGTTCTCGTAATAACTTTGGCAGCAAAAGCTGACCCAGAGGAGTTATCCGCACCAAGATATCGCTTTGAAACTCGCCCCAATCTAGTAGCCCGATAAATCGCAGGGGGTCCAGTATACTGATCACCCGATCACGTCTAACTAGGTTACCCACCTTGTCGGCAGAAATTAAACTTCCCACCATCTGAGACCAGCTTTCCCACTTAGTACAGCGGTCCAAGATAGGTAAGATCAAGAAAAATCCTTTGAGCGGAATGGAACGAATGTGAGACGGATAGATTTTACAAAGTAAGTCCTCCACTTGGATTTTTTTGGGCAAGACCTTTCCGGCGGCTGACAAAACCAAGTGATCCCCTTTGGAACCGATCAGTTTAAGCATCTGAACAATGCTAAACAGCCAATATAAATAGCTCGCTGAATTAAAAAGCTCAGACGGCCCAACAGGCGCAGTCATGGAAGCCCAGATGCGCTTCATAGAATGCTTGTTGATCTCACCGGTGCGGGTCACCATCACTTCTCCGTGGTCGATCATCACCAGCAAATTCAGAAGGTTATCCAAGGTGCCTGATAAATGTGAGGGGTAGGTCTTTTCCGGTTCGAAGTCGAAACTCTGTGGCGATGCCTGCTTTCTCAACCACTGCCAGTATGCTTCGGATACCCCTTCCTTAAGACGGTAGGAATGATACGAACGTCCCGTGTCTAAGAGACCAACTTTTTTCCAGCGGGTCAGTAGTCTTTCAACCTCAGCATAGTCTAGGTTGGGCAGGTCCTTATCCAATAAGCTAAGACTTTCTGAGTTATAATTGTAAAAGTCATGCATTCCCAAGTCCTCAGGTTGACGATAGACTATATAGCCTAAAAGAATTCGTTCGGTTGAGTCCAACTTGGCAAAATAATCAGGCCAAGACTTGGGCTTAAGCTTCTTCTGGGCAGAACTCGTTTGGAGTGGATCTTTAGTGGGCGAAATTTGATGGGGCGCGGTTGTGGCGGAAGGAATTCTTTCTAAAGATTTCGTGCCAAAAACCGGTCGAAACTTGGGAGTTGGTTCATTCATTTCTCCAAATCCTCCTCGATCATGATCTTATAAGCGTACCCTTGTTCCGTAAGGAAAAGCTGACGGTGCATTGCAAACTCCTGTTCCTTGGTGTCTTTGGATACTAAACTATAGAAATAGGCCTTACCGTCGCCCTGCTTGGGACGCAATATTCGACCCAGCCTTTGCGCTTCTTCCTGGCGAGAACCAAACGTTCCAGAGACCTGAATGGCCACATTGGCATCCGGCAAATCAATGGCAAAGTTGGCCACTTTAGATACCACTAAGCAACGCAAGCGGCCGCTGCGAAACTCTTCATAGAGACGATCTCGTTCCTGTTGTGGAGTTTTCCCTGTGATTATCGGGGCATTCAACTCGCGAGCCAGCATTTCGAGTTGACGCACATACTGCCCAATCACTAACACCAGATCCTCCCGGTGCTGCTCCATCAGCTCAAACACCCGCTCCAGCTTGCGCGGGTTTTCCGCTGCCAACCTGAATTTCTCCCTTTCTTCCGCTAAAGCATAGTCCATGCGACGAGATTGACTCATAGGAATTCGCCACTCCGTGCACTCAGCAGTGGCAATCCAGCCTTGAGCTTCCAACAGCCGCCAAGGAACATCCACCTTCTTGGGTCCGATTAGGCTAAAGACCTCTTCTTCCTTGCCATCTTCCCGGACTAAGGTCGCCGTTAGCCCCAGACGACGCTTGGCCTGCAAATCGGCAGTTGCCCGAAAAACGGGCGCAGGTAAAAGATGCACCTCATCATATATAATGAGACCCCAGTTCTTTTCATTAAATAAATGGAAATGACTGAACTCGCCCGTCTTGGACGAACGGTGAGTGAGAATCTGGTAAGTGGCTACTGTGACCGGGCAGATCTCCTTTTTCTCACCGGTATACTCCCCCATCTGGGTTGACTCTAAAGTGGTCTTATCCGCCAATTCGCGCAGCCACTGTTTGACGGCACTATTATTGGTTGTCAGAATTAGCGTCTCGCACTGCAATTTCGCCATCACCCCCATGCCAATCACCGTTTTACCCGCCCCGCAAGGCAAGACTAAAACACCACTGCCTCCGCGTACCGATCCTTGCTGATGGAAGGTTGCGACGGCCTCTTGCTGGTACGAACGCAAAGCAAACGGATCACCCTCAGGCTTTTCGGTACGCCAAGCGATCGGCAAAGGGGTACCCTCGCTATAACCCGCTAAGTCTTCGACTGGGTAAAAGAGTTTCATAAGTAGCTGTTTCAATTGACCACGTGCTTCCGGGTTTATCTCGACTTGCTTTACAGACGGATTTCGGGAATCGTAGTACCTCTCCCTTTCACCGAAGGCCAGCAATAGCTTGACTTCTTTGTGACGGATAATTTCCATCAAGATCACCGGGTCCTCCGCAACCAGACAGAGCTTCTCTCCGTCTCGAATTAGCTTGACCAAACCGTATCGTCCCATGAGCTGCTGGATTTCCGTGCGCACCGCAGCGGGCAGAGGAAATTTGCTGTATTGCTCAAGACCAGTTAAGACGTCAGAAACAGAAATCCCACTGGAGGCAGCATTCCATAAGGATAATGGGGTGATGCGGTAAGTATGCATGTACTCAGGGCTTTTTTCCAATTCAGCAAAGATTGCTAAGGCATCACGAGCTTCTTCATAGAGAGGATTCTGTACTTCTAAGAGAACCGAGCGATCACTTTGGACGATCACAGGGTTGGTAATAGCTGGCATCATTATCTCCTTATTCCAACCTATGACGGTTTTTTTGTATAATTATAGCATAAAAAGTAACCCGACTTGAACAAAGTATTACTATACAACAGGGCATAGCATAAGCAGCTAACCCAAGTGAGATAGCTGCTTTTCTTGATGTTCACTTATTCTGTTCATTCTCTTTCTTATCCCCGCTTTTGGCGTTTTGAGATTTCATTAGCATTTCTGACAATCTCTACATACTTTAATAGCTCTTCCTCAAGATATTCCCCAACTAGAGAAACCCATCTCTGATGGATCTTCACCGTTTTTATGATAACTTGTGAAGCATTCATAGTATCGTTGAAACCCTTTCATGGCTCTTATAATTTTCAGAATAGTTTAATTTCATAGCTCAAAAGTCCGGGCTTTTTAGCAGTCGCAATGGTTGTTGTAACGTGTTGACACTTATGGACGTCTGCCTATAAGACCAAAGCCTGCACCGCAGATTCCTCCTAAAATATGAGCTATATGTGCTATTCCATCTTTGGAGCCAATACTTAATATCTCTCCTCCAAGATAAACAATTATGACCAATATCAGAGTGAGTGGGATTTTCCCATCCTTCATGCCGGCAACTGATGATAAGACTATCATCATAAATACGATACCACTTGCCCCCAGTAGTACAGTACTGGGGAATAAAACAACATGCAAAAATCCAGAGACAAAGGCAGTGATGGCAATCATTATTAAGAACGATCGTGATTTATATTTTTCTTCAAGAATGGGGCCCAATACCAGAAATAGAACCATATTGCTGGAGTAATGGCTCCAATTCATATGGCCAAGAACATGACCCAACAATCTGAAGTAAGTCAAAGGATCCGTCCAAGATGATCGGTATGCACTAAAAAGCAAATTTGTAGACAGTCCGTCTGTTATCTGTCCTAACAACAATATAACCAAGGAAACTAATGCAAACGTCAGGGTTACCGGTGAATTATATTGGAGTTTTCCAAAAAAGTTTTTCATATATTTGTTCTTCCTCCTTATTCTGTTTAAAATCTCTTTCTAGGCAATCGTAAGACTCCCACTTCTTCAAGTGGGAGCGGGACTCCGTACTCTGCTTCGGTGGTACTTAATTGTATTTCCCGTGTAGCTCCCCAGAGGATTTAAGGAAAAACCATAGTCCCTGCAATTTCCAAATCAGGAAACCAATACGACCGAACTGTTTCCTGTTTCCTGTAGGTCCGAAAATGATCAATATCCAGGTCTTTAAACCCATAAACCAGTATAATCTCCTGATCAGGATCGACAATCCAAAACTCCCTGACCCCTGAAATCATAAAGGTATTCAGCTTATCCACCATATCTTTGGACCTGGTGCTTGGCGATAAGATCTCAACAACCAGAACAGGCGTGCCCATATACCGGCCTTTTTCATCAGTGGTCTCAGCCACATCACAAGCAACAAGCAGATCGGGCTGCATTACATCAGGGTCTTTGAAGCCTTCTTTCCGGAAATGTACATCGAAAGGGGCATAAAATACCTTACATCCTTTCCCTTTGAGGTACTCCTTGAATCCAACATATAAGTTTCCCGAGATTTCTTGATGGATAATTCTTGGCGAGCTTAACAGCACAATTTCACCGTTGATGAATTCCATGCGCAAATCGCTTTTTTCGTAGATTTCCCTAAATTCCTCATAGGAGACTTTTTTGCCTCCGTACTGGTAGTCCAAAGCCTTCTCCTTCATGAGAAAATAGCGGTCGCTATCTGTGAGGTAAGGTGTGAGCCTCACCGCTTTTTTACCGTTTTTGGTAATTACCACTTCATTATTATTGATTACATAATCCAAATATGTCCCGAGATTGCTTTTAAGCTCTGTGGCTGTAATTATATCGTTCGGTTTTTGATGACCTTCATCGTTTATATCGTTCATAATTCTAATCACCCCGTACGATAATTATATTATATCGAACGATAATTATCAATTCTTTTTAGCTCTATGCATTCCTATTGCCACTTACATTCGCTTTCCATAATAATTTACAGGCCACTGAAAAAAGCACCTCCAATAGAAGAGAGAAACAACAGAAAGACTTCCGAGAGGTCCTTCTGTTGATTCTAAGGTTTATTGATTATGAGTATTCAGATTACGCTGTTGATGACATGCAGGTTGTCAGAATACCCCGCGTGGTTAATGTCTACGTTAAGTAATTTCATCGAAACCTCCGAAAAGCCTTGTTTGCTCTAAAGAGGACGTTTTGTTGGTTATACTTTCAGCAAAATGTCCTCCTTAAGTTATTCTTCATAGGCCTTTATTAATTCAGCGATATCAAATTTTTTCATTTTAAGAAATGCTTCAGTCACTTGGGCCAATTTCTTAGCGTCCTTAGTCTGCATCATGTCATTCATCATCGTGGGTACAATCTGCCATGAAAATCCGTATTTGTCCTTTAACCAACCGCATTGTTCGGCTTCAGGAACTGCTGATAGCTTATCCCAATAACCGTCTATTTCTGCTTGTGTATCGCACATCACCATCAAGGAAATGGCCTCGTTAAACGTAAAGTTGTGCTCATAGGCGCTGTCCATCGCTGCAAAGGTTTGGTTTTCAAGTACGAAGTCAACATGTTGAATCGTGTCAGCTTTGTCTGGAGCAGCACCCTCGCCGTATCTCAGGATATTGCCAACACTGGAATGTTTAAATACGGTTGTGTAGAATCGGATAGCTTCTTCTGCGTTACCACACTGATCTCCAACAAACATCAGGGTTGGGGTTATTTTTTGTTTAATCTCGAAATCACCCATGTACATCACTTGCCAAGATAGGCCGTATTTATCCATCACCCAGCCATATTTTTTGCTAAACGGATAGGTGTCTAAGGGCATCAGCGCTGCGCCATTTTCGATAAGCTTCTCCCATAACCTTTCAACCTCTTCAACAGAACTACAAGCGATCAGAAGGGATACCGCTGGAGTAAATTTAAATAATGGACCCGCTGAGAGCAGCATGAAGTCTTGTCCTGCCAGCTCAATTGTGATCATATCTATGGATCCTGAGGGTGTGCCGCTTAAGATGGTTTTGCTCTTCAGTTTTGATCCCTCAAAGAGGGACATATAGAATTTTGCTGCCTCATCGGCTTCCTTGTCAAACCATAAGTGTGGGACAATTTTTTGCATATAGGTCTCCCTCGCTTCAGGCAGATTTTTATCAATTATACTGCGTATCTAAAGAGAATCCAAATTTGGTGAATAACTCTTTGCCTCTTAGTTGTGTTGTGTTGTGTTTTTAATTAGTCCTAGGATATTAAAGGGCCGATTCCCCCACCAGTTATCATGTCCAACCTGGAGAATATGAAAGATTTCAATCCATTTATTACCATTACTTAAACGAAGTTCAGTACCACACACCTGACACTGGCCATTATACTCGCTTCCTAAAAATTCCGTACTATCTTCAGCCGCAACATCCACGAGTTTTACATTGTCTGGTACAGTTTTAGTATTCTTTATTCGCTGCCTTATTTGTTTTTGATGCAGTTCGGGACCTTTTGCCAAAGACTGAGCAAGGTCTTGGATCAAACCACTTCGTAAGCCGACTTCTTCTTCGGGATCAAGTCCAGTTTTCCACTCCTTAGTATCCTCTGTCATCTGAGCTAATGATTACCCCATCTAGGATACGACCAAATAGACCTAAGAAAAGATTGGCATCTGTCTCTGCCGTTAAGCCGAGTTGTTTCCCCAACTGCTGACCGTCTTGTCCATACTGTTTTTCGATCAGAGCGGAGCCCTTTGTTCCCTCCAGCCCAAGATGAAAATCTTTAGCGGAACGCAGCCGACTCTGTTCATAATCATAGAGTTCTAAGCCAGCAAGGGAAAAGCCCATTGCAGCAACTTCTAAGGCAATTTTAATAATATCTGGGTAATAGTTATCTTCGACTTTATCCCAAAGGGCATTGATATCTGAAACACGCAGTGGCCGTACATTCAGGGAGTTTAGATAAACCGAATGATATCCATGACCTGAACCCGTACTTTCCGAGACCAGTGGTAGATATCGCGTAGTAACGTAACAATTCGTCGCCAGTTGTTCGTCAGAAATTCTTAAGCCTAAAACAGCCGTGGTTGTGGAGCCTGTAACGGTCTTCAACGGAATGAGCTTGCGGGTTACACCACCCCAGTCTTGATCTTTAATAACTGGACTTCTATTTTCATGTCGACGATAGCGTGTTAGAAAATATCCGGCGGGTGGATTGTCCCTGTAATTATAATTGTTATCTAAATTCAAGGATTGTTTGCCGAAGGATTCCATCCAGGTGCTGTATAAACTCTCTGCCATCATCTTCTTATCATAATCATCAGTGGCAAGGACAGACTGAGTTCCAGCATCCAGCTGGACAGTAATTAGTTCTACTGGATTATGGCTCGTATAATCATGTTTGATATGTCTATTCCATAGCTCGTAGCGTATTGAATCAGTACTGTTGAAATCAAAGGGTTTATATTTCACGGTATTAAACATGAACCGTGGTTTACCCTTGACCCCACAATCAATTAAAAATTGACGCCAATCTTCCAAAAGTTTACGTTTCCGCTCCAGTTCGCGATCACTACTAACTTGTTTGGCCTCACTAGGTGGAGGTTCTAAGAAGCTCTCCGGTAGGGCGAGACTATTGTATTCCTGTCCTGCAGCGTATAAATTGTCTTCCGGTTTCAGGCGTAATCGGGGTGGTAGAAGTAGCTCTTTTAAATGCTCCCTTGTCCCTTTGTGGCTCGGAAATGCAGCGGTTTCGAGTTTTGAAAGTTGGTTCAAGTAATCTTCTTCATGGATACGCTTTGCTCGATAGGCTTCGAAGATGGCACCTAAGACTAAAAAGGTACGTTCAGTATCTTTCTCCCAATAATTGCTACGATTTATGAGCCAAGGAATTTGTAACTCAGCCAGCACTGGATACGTATACTCAATATTTACGATTTTCAAGGCCGCACCCTCTGTCTCTTCAAGCCCAGTTGACCGACGTGAGCGACTGGCAATCCAGAAGGCCTTATCCTCTGATTTGAGTTTTAATGGTCCAAGTGCACCACCTTCAAGGGGGAAAATTGGAACACTAAGTAGGTTCCATTTAATTTTCGGGCCATCTATTCGGCGAAACGTGTCGTTTCGCGAAGGGTCCTGGAACTTACGCGGAACGACAATTAATGACGCCTCATAAGCAGTTCCGCCGAGTATAGCACTATTAAGCACTCCACGTGCGTTGATGTTAATGTAGATGTTACTTCATTGTATGTATTTCTAAACTCTTAGAGCAGGTGGTTTTCATATACGATATAAAAGTTACTTCGGGGGCTTATTGGAAGTTTGTTTTTATTCGTCGTTATTTCCTCCCTGAGGCAAAGAATGTCATGGGAGAAAATAAAAGAATACGCTTTGATTTTATGGTTATAGGGTATGTAACTTGGAGAAAACTGGGTCTTTCTGTTTCATTC
>Ga0209347_1005004_pt1 | contig 13092 bp, 12 predicted proteins | sample AutmiccommuBRH23_FD_187382 | JGI IMG/M metagenome (GOLD analysis project Ga0209347, IMG submission 187382) | Deep subsurface microbial communities from Mt. Terri, Switzerland - Autotrophic microbial communities BRH/23 (SPAdes) (version 2) | ecosystem: Environmental > Aquatic > Deep subsurface >... | reverse complement strand
TAACCCCCGAAAGGTAATTATACCAGTGCCCACCTTTAGCGAATACGAGCTTGCTGCCGCTAGTGTGGATGCCCAGGTGATACCCGTGTTTTTGCGGGCTGAAGATAGGTTTGCGTGGAATGCGGATACCATAATAAAGACCATGGCCCAGGGAGATTTACTGTTTCTCTGTAACCCAAATAACCCGGTGGGCAATCTGATTGGGCAGGAATCTATGCTGTTAATTTTGAAGGCCGCTGAGGAACATGGTACACTGGTAGTGGTAGATGAATCTTTTAGAGATTTTGTAGATGACATGCCTACGGCCTTACCCTTCCTTCAAGACTTTCAAAATCTTGTCGTGCTTTATTCATTGACCAAATTTTTTGCCTTACCCGGTTTGCGGCTGGGTTGTGCTATTTCTCAACCACAGCTAATTGGACGACTTAAAGCGATGAAGGATTGCTGGAGTGTTAATACTCTCGCCCAAATTGCCGGCTGCACCGCTACCAAAGAGACTGAATACATTAGTAATACGAAGGAAATAATTTCAGTTGAAAGGGACTATCTGTATGGAGAGTTGCAGAAAATTGTCGGATTGGATCCCTATAATCCCGCCGCAAATTATATTTTTCTTGATATTAGCCGTACAGGATTCGGTTCCGGCTTATTAAGAGAAAGGTTGATTGAAAAAGGAGTAATTGTTCGTGATTGTGCCACTTATCCTACTTTGGAAGATAAGTACATTAGAGTTGCCGTGAAACTAAGGCCTGAAAATATAAAACTAGTACATGCTTTGCAAGAAGTATTAGAAGGGTAATGATAAGATGCTGGAATTATACCTAATTAGACATGGTGAAACGCTCTGGAATCAAGATAGCAAGTACCAAGGACACCAAGACGTACCTCTCAGCGATAAGGGCAGACAGCAGGCCGGCCGCTTGGCTCATTGGTTAAAAGATGTGAATATTGATGCCTTCTACTCCAGCGACTTATCTAGGGCTTATGACACGGCTAAAGCCATGGCGGAAGAACGGGGTCTGGAAGTTAAACTGGATAAACGCCTCAGAGAAGTTAATTTCGGCGATTGGGAAGGTCGCACCTACCAGGAGATAAAAAGACTTTATCCGGAATTGGTACAGCAATGGATAACAGATCCGTCTAGCGTCCAGCTGCCCCAAGGAGAAGACTTTGGATTGGTAAAAAAACGGGCATATGAAGCAGTGAAAGAAATTATAGAATGTCGTCAATATGAGGGGCGAATAGCTGTTGTATCCCATGGTGCCACTATTAGAACTATCCTATGTTCGGTGTTGGATCTCCCGCTTAAAGCCATGTGGCAGATTGAACAGGGAAACACGGCATTGAATATAATCAAGTTTCATAAGGATCACCCGCCAATTATGAATTTGTTTAATTCTGTTTGGCATAGCAGGAGGCAGGAGGCAAGAAGCAGGAAGAAGGAAGATAAGATTAATTAAGATAATAGGAAGCAAAATGCAGGAAAAAGACAAAAATGATTTTGCTCCAGACCTATACAATACGCGGAACTTTCAGAGTAGTGACAGGAAATATTTAGTTGACATAAAATTAGTATTATGATAATATATTTTACAAATGAATAGTAATGCCTCATCTCTTGGCCGGGGTGAGGTAGAGGCGCGAAATGCCATAAGTACTATAGGTGAGGAGGGCACCTGTGACCCTGTAGGAAAGGGGCTTTCGCCGAAGTCTAAGAAACGGCTGCTGATCTTAGGCTGGGCCTGTGCCAAATAGGTACAGGACTGTCACCGGAAGATGCCCGTTTTTCTGGTGGAGAACTATCTCGCTAATCGGGGGAAGAGATGAGTGTTTCCATTTGTGCCTTTTACGGCAGTGAGGAATACTCGCTGCCGTTTTATGATTCTCTTCTACCGTACAACAGACTAATACATAGAAAAAGGAGAGGTATTCAATGAAGTTTCAAGGTACAATGAATATTAACGAAAAGGAACATTTGGAAATTGGTGGGTGCGACACTGTTGAATTGGCACAACAATTCGGGACACCTTTATATATTTACGATGAAGATAAACTACGCAAAACATGCCAAGAATATTACAATTCTTTTGTCGGTAAATATGGTAACGCAATGGTATTATATGCTAGTAAAGCCTTTTTAACAACAGCCATTTGTCGAATTATGGAGCAGGAAGGCCTGGGTTTGGATGTTGTATCCGGGGGCGAATTATATACTGTTTTGAGAGCAGAATTCCCGACGGAAAGAGTTTATTTCCACGGTAATAACAAGACGCCTGAAGAATTACGCATGGCTTTGCAGAATGATGTGGGGCGTATAGTAGTTGACAATTTCTACGAGCTGGAGTTAATCGATGCGCTGGCGCGTGAACTGCAATGTATTCCGGAAATACTATTAAGAATTACGCCGGGGGTAGAAGCCCACACTCACGAATATATCAAAACGGGCCAAATAGATTCCAAATTTGGTTTTACTCTCTCTAACGGTCAGGCTATGGAAGCAATCAAGGTTGCCAAAGAAAAACATGTTGCGGTCAGGGGAGTTCACTGTCATATAGGCTCGCAGATTTTTGAACTTGATTCTTACGTGCATGCAGTAGACGTAATGATGAATTTCCTGTTTGATATAAAGAGACAGACAGGTTTAGCCATAGAAGAACTTAACTTAGGCGGAGGTTTTGGTATATACTATGCTGAGGGTGATGAGCCTGCAAGTGTTGAGGAATACGCCGATTTGGTTATGGGTAGGGTCTATGAAAAGGCAGAAGAATATGATTTATTGAAACCGAGAGTGTTGGTTGAACCCGGCCGTTCTATTATCGGTCCCGCAGGCAGCACTTTGTATACGATTGGTTCGGTTAAAGAAATTCCTAATGTACGCAAGTATGTTGCAGTGGACGGCGGGATGACTGACAATATCCGCCCAGCTCTTTACCAGGCTAAGTATGAAGCTATCATAGCCAACAAAGCAAATCACGACAGAAATGACACTGTGTCAATTACTGGAAAATGCTGTGAGTCCGGTGATATGCTGGCATGGGATACTAAATTACCCGAGGCGGAAGCTGGGGACTTGTTGCTTATGCCTGCTACCGGAGCATATGGCTATACTATGGCCAGTAACTATAACCGTCTCACCAAACCGGGAGCTATTTTGGTAAAAGACGGCGAAGCCCAGTTGATTTTGAAGCCTGAAACTTACGAAGATTTAATTCGAAACGATGTAATGCCCGATGAATTGAGCAAAAAACAACCAGTTAGATTAAAGTCCATAGGATAGTAATAAACCGTGTTCCGTTGGAACACGGTTTTTAATTGGCTCTTATTGGCATGTAAGGGGAATGAATGTTAAAATGTAACTTAATAACTGTAGAAGGAGGCCATTCCTTTATGACTTTAAGCATAGGTTTTATTGGTACGGGAAGCTTAGGTAGCATGCTTATCAGGGGATTTATAGAAGAAGAAGCGGTTTCCCCGGAGGCTGTTTATATTTATAATCGTACTCAGTCTAAGGCTGAAAAGCTTAAAGAAGAGTATTCCCAATTACGCGTGGTTGAAAACAATAGGGAAGTCATATCCCATGCTGACTGGATATTCCTCTGTGTAAAACCTGGCGATTTTCCCCAATTGTTGGCGGAGATAGGTACTGAATTTACCGATGATAAGATAATAATTTCCACTCTGCTGTCACCGCCTTTAAGTGAGCTGGACAAAATAATAAAAGGGAAGGTAGCAAGAATCTATCCCAGTATTACTCAAAGCACCGGTCATGGAGTAGCACTGGCTGCGTTTAACCAAAAGATAACGAAAAATGAAAGACAGCAGATTACTAATTTCTTAAATCATATCGGTACTACTGTTTCTGTGCCGGAAAAATTGTTTAGAGCTTGTGGAGACATCACCAGCTGTGGGCCGGCATTTATGGCTTACATGGTTGGCTCCTTGGCTCAAGAGGCGCAAAAACATGGCGTAGACAAAAATTTGGCCGAAACCATGGCAAAAGAAACCATGTTGGGAACAATCCTGCTCCTAAACCGGCATAATTTATCTTTTGAAGAATTGATTAAGCAGGTGGCAACTCCCGGCGGCTGTACTGCCAAAGGAGTAAATGAATTATCCGAAGTATTGCCTGACGCTATAGAAAAGGTCTTTGCAGCTACCGAAGCCAAAGAGAAGGATGTTTGTGCCCAGGTTCTTTTAAACTTGGACAGGTAGTTGGGAACTTTCCTTTGCCAGACTTTTAGTTAATGATATAATCAAGTGAAGTTTGTAATTTAGTGGAGTGATAGTCTATGCAGTTAATAATAGCCCACAGAACTCTAGATTTTGATGCCCTGGCCGCTATGGTGGCAGCGAAAAAATTGTACCCTAGGGCAAAACTGGTGATTTCCGGGAAACCGGATCCATCCGTGCGGGAGTTTCTAGCTCTTTATAAAGACACAATTCCTTTTTTACGCTCCCACCAAATACCCCGACAGGAATTGACCAGGGTAATTATCGTCGATACCAATTACTCTAAGCAGTTGGGGGATTTAAGCTGGATAGTGGACAGTGCTCAGGAAATCTTTATTTATGATCATCATCCGGACAGCAATTCCATAGATTGTACTATGAAACAAATTGAAAATGTCGGTGCAGCAACCACTCTTATGGTGGAAAAGTTAGTCAAGGAAAACTTGGCTATTTCCCCTTATGAAGCGACAATCTTTGCGCTGGGCATTTATCAAGATACCGGAAGTTTAACTTTTCAAAGCACCACCCCTCGAGATGTGCGGATGGTAGCTTTTCTTTTAGAAAAAGGTGCAAATCTCCAACTGGTGGGCGATTTCATGGAGCGTAGGTTGAGTGAGGAGCAACAGGACTTGTTCAACAGCTTGATTAACCGGGCAGAAGAACACTGGGTTAACGGTATTCTTGTCTTAATTAGTACGGTGGCAGTGGAAAATTATATAGGCGGGCTGGCTTTTCTTACCAGCAAGTTGTTGGAGATTACCGGTGCTGATTCTGTTATCAGTTTGGTAGCTATGGAGAAAAAGGTTCATTTGGTAGGAAGAACAAGAGTTGACTGTGTGCCCATGAATCGAATAATGGCTAAATTCGGCGGCGGCGGTCACTTTAAGGCTGCGGCAGCAACAGTAAAAGACCTGGGGTTGGACCGTACATATGACGAATTAGCAGCATGTTTGGATGGAATCATTCAACCGACATTGACTGCAGAAAAAATCATGTCTCATCCAGTCAAGGTACTGTCGCCTGGAACTACCATTAGTGAAGCCGGCAAATCGATGCTGCGCTATGGCCATACCGGCATGCCGGTTCGGGATGAGGATAAATTAGTGGGGATGGTTTCTCGGCGGGATGTGGATAAGGCATTGCATCATGGGCTGGGGCATGCTCCGGTTAAGGGCTTTATGAACAGGGAATTAGTAACCATTACTCCCCAAACGCCCCTGCCGGAAATACAGCGTATGATGGTGCAAGATGATATAGGGCGTTTGCCTGTGGTGCGGGAAAATAAAATTATTGGTATCGTATCTCGCAGCGATGTGCTGCGTACACTGCACGGAGGAGACTTTGCTCACCCGTTTAATACTTTGTATTTAAATCAGTGCGCCATAGACAATAAGCCTTATTTACCAAAGTTGTTAGCAAGCCACTTAGATGTGGAATACCTGGAATTGCTAAAAGGAATAGGGAGAATGGCTGACGAAAATAACTGGGGTGCTTATCTTGTGGGTGGCGTAGTAAGAGATGTGCTGCTGGGGGTGCCTAATTTGGATTTTGATGTCGTAGTAGAAGGTAATGGGCCGGAATTGGCTGCAGCAGTTGCCCAAAGGTACCAAGGCCGTTTAGTAGTACATGAAAAATTTCAGACTGCGACCGTAGTATTTAAAGATGGTTTGAAGGTGGATTTCGCTACGGCGAGAAAAGAGTTTTATGAGTATCCCGCAGCACTGCCTGTTGTGGAGGAAACCAGCCTTAAGGAAGACTTTTACCGGCGAGACTTTACCATTAATGCTATGGCCGCCCAATTGGCTCCTGAAAATTTTGGTGAATTGCTGGACTTCTTTTGCGGCTATGACGACTTGCGGGAAAAACGCGTGCGCATATTGCATAATATAAGCTTCATCGAAGACCCGACCAGAATATTGCGGGCAGTTAGATTTGAACAGCGTTACGGTTTTACAATCGAGTCCCAAACTTTATATGTTATGGGTCAAGCGATAATTGAGGAAAGTTTAAAAAATATTAGTGTCGACCGCATCTGGACAGAATTGAAGTTGATTTTTAACGAAACCAATGCGGTAAAGATTTTCCGGCGTTTAGGACAGCTTGAGATTTGGCGCCAAATTGTTCCTGGGTTAGAATGGAATAGGGAGTTGGAAGGAAACCTAGAAAGAGTAGTAGAAGTGACAAAGAGGTTACAAAAAACCGGCGTAGAAATAAAGACTTGGCTTATCTATATAACCATTATTCTAAAACAGATAGAAAGAGATAAGGCCCTTGTATGGTTGAAGGAATTATCAATAGCTAAGGAATATCGTTTGTTTATCGAGGGATGCTTGGAAGTCCGAGATAAAGTTGCCTTTAAGGAATTAAAGGAACATTCCTTAAAAGAACTGCATATATTATTGCACAATTATTCCGAAGAAGAACTGGCAGTAGAACTATGTACTCTTAAGGAGAGTCCGTTGGTTGAGCAGGTAGTTGATTATGTTGCCCGGCGAGCAGTCATAAAGGATAATATCGCTGTCAATGGTAATTATTTAAGAAGTCTGGGAATAAAGCCCGGCCCCATCTATGCCCAAATCTTATTCGCCCTTGAAACAGCAGTGCTGGCAGGGGAGATTTATGCGGAAAAGGAACAGAAAGACTTCGTTACCATTTGGTTAAAAAGAGAAGGAGTGTTATAAAAATGCATAGGATGAGTATTGATTGGTTGATTGCTGCCGTACCCGCAATACTAATCGCCATCATTTTTCATGAATTTGCCCATGGCAAGGTCGCCTATATGTTAGGCGATCCTACGCCAAAATACCAAAAACGTTTAACCTTAAATCCGTTAAACCATTTGGATCCCTTGGGTACCTTAATGTTTTTGGTTGTTGGCTTCGGCTGGGCTAAACCGGTTCAGGTCAATCCCATTCATTTTCAGGGAGACAGACGTAAAGGCATGATGCTGGTTAGCTTAGCAGGACCCGGCATGAATTTAGTCATTGCTTATTTGGGTGCAGTAGCATGGCAATTAATTGGATACAGCAATAATTATTTATATTCTTTTTTTAACGCCTTAGTGATTTATAACGTGGTACTGGCAGTTTTTAATCTCATTCCGGTGCCGCCGTTGGATGGCTCAAAAATTCTGGCTGGTTTATTACCGGCCCGCCATTCACACATTATCTATAATCTAGAAAGGTATGGGCCCATTATACTGCTGCTGTTACTGTTTACAGGCATAATTGGGCAGATACTATGGCCAATAGTTAATTTTGTCTATGGAAATATTATGTTTTTCGCCGGCCTTTTTGGTTTCTAGCGGAATAAGAAGGAGAGATAAGTTATGGCAAAGGGAAGAATTTTTAGTGGCATGCGGCCCACCGGCAAACTCCATATTGGGCATCTGAGTGTAATAACAAACTGGGTAAGACTGCAGGAAGAGTACCAATGTTTTTTCGCACCGGTTGATTGGCATGCTCTTACAACAGGTTATGAAGATACGTCTATGCTGCAGGAAAATACTATGGACATGCTTATGGATTGGCTGGCGGTGGGATTGGACCCTGAAAAAAGTACTATTTTTATTCAATCCCATGTTAAGGAACACGCTGAGCTACATTTATTATTATCTATGACTACACCCTTATCCTGGTTGGAACGCTGTCCCACCTATAAGGAACAGTTGCAGCAATTAGGAGAAGGCAGGGATATTCGTACCTATGGTTTTTTAGGATATCCCGTACTTATGGCTGCCGATATTCTGGTTTATCGCGCCGATACGGTACCTGTGGGGGAAGACCAATTACCGCACCTGGAACTGGCTCGGGAAATGGTTAGACGATTTAACCACATTTATCAGCGGGAGGTTTTCCCGGAGCCTTTGCCTAAGCTGGCCAAAATTAGTATGCTTCCGGGTGTGGATAAAAGAAAAATGAGCAAAAGCTATAATAACGATATTGCAATAACATTAACTGCCGAAGAACTTTGGGAACGGGTGCGCAATATGGTTACAGACACCCAAAGAATCAGAAAAACCGATCCTGGTGACCCGGAGGTTTGTGTTGTCCATACCTACAACAAAATCTATAATTCGGATGAAGTACCGGAAAGGGTGGAACAGTGCAAAACTGCAGGGATAGGCTGTTTCCAATGTAAACGGCGGCTAGCCGACAAAATGATTGAGGCTTTGGAACCGATCTGGGAACGCAGGGCCCTGTTGGAACAAAACCCCGGATATGTGCATGAGGTTATAACTGCCGGTGCTCAAAAGGCAAGAAAAGAGGCAGGCGAAACACTGAACCTTGTACGTGAGGTAATGAATCTAAAGTAGGCGGGAACTAAATGGGCTATAAAATAATGCTTGAAATGTTTGAGGGACCTTTTGATTTATTATTTCACCTCATTGAAAAAAACGAAATAGATATTTACGACATTCCAATTGCTGATATTACTGCCCAGTATCTGGACTACCTGCATTCTATGGAACAGATAGATATGGAGATTACAAGTGAGTTTCTGGTGCTGGCCGCAACTTTATTATCAATCAAAGCAAGGATGCTGCTGCCTCAAAAGCCCGAGGAAGACAGCGAAGAGGATCTGGAAGATCCTCGAGACGAACTGGTTGAACGGCTTTTGGAATATAAAAAATATAAACAGGTGGCAGGCTACTTGGAAGAAAGGGAAAGAGCCAGCAGTAAATACTTCACTCGCCTTATTGACGTGGAGGAAATGGCGGCGGCTTTTATGGACGATAATCCCTTGGAAGGCTTAGATCTGACGGATTTATTGGAAGCCCTTGGCCAGGTGGTGGCACGAGCCAAGGAAAAGGAACCAATGTCACGGGTCCCAAGAGAAGAAATCACTATTCGGGATAAGGTGAGGGAAATCAAAAATCGCTTAAAATTAGAGGGCCAAGCCCTTCTTTTTGGAGAGTTATTTTCTTCTCAAACCCATCGCATTGAGATAGTGGTAACTTTTTTGGCATTGCTTGAGTTAATCCGTCTCGGCCAGATAACCGTTAGGCAGCGGAAAAATTTCGCCGACATAACATTATATTCTCTGGAAGATGGGGGAGAAGACTAAATGCTATTTTCCGAACAGTTACTAGGAGCTTTGGAGTGTTTGCTATTTGTTGCCCATGAGCCATTATCTGAAAAAGAACTGGCACAACTTATGGATATAAAGGAATCAGAAGTAAAAGAACTATTAGAGGTATTGATAGAGGAGTATGAAGGGAAAAGTAAGGGCATACAGGTGTTGGAGGTCGGAGGGGGCTATCAGTTTTCAACCAGGCCTGAATATGCCTCCTATGTAGAGAGGCTGTATAAACCCCAAACACAATCATTATCTAGAGCAGCTCTGGAAACGCTGGCTATAATAGCTTACAAACAGCCCATAACCAGGGCCGACGTAGAACAAATTCGTGGAGTAAAAGTGGATAGTGTGGTAAATACTTTAATGGAGAAAAGACTTTTGCAGGAAGTGGGTAGGAAAGAAGGCCCGGGAAGACCAATATTGTATGGTACTTCTGATAAATTTTTGCAGTATTTTGGGCTAAGAGAGTTGGAAGATTTACCTGACCCGAAACAATTTATTACTGACAACAGTGCGGAAGAGGCAGCCGCAACTGCAGATGGCACAGAATAAAGTTGGTCAGTTGGAAAGGTTAAAAGTCTAACCAACTAACCAACTAACCAACTAACCTACGCAATCAAAGTGTCTTCCCATTACTTTAGCCGCTAAAAACGATTGAAAGGGGTTATTTGATGTTTTCAGAGAAATTGTTGGCGGAGTTAAATACGCAGATTATGTATGAATTTTACTCTGCCCATTACTACTTAGCCATGGCCGCTTACTGTGCATCCGAGGATTTAGATGGTTTTGAGAATTTTTTCAAAGTACAGGCAGACGAGGAGCACTTTCATGCTATGAAGTTCTATGACTATATTAATGAAATGGGTGGCAGGGTCGAAATGAAAGGTTTTAAAGATCCAAAGAAAGATTATGCTTCAATGGTTGAGGTTTTTTCACTAGCCTTAGAACATGAAAAATTTGTTACCAAGAGGATTTATCAACTAATGGATCTGGCAACTGAAGAGAAGGAACATGCGACCATAAGTTTTCTAAAATGGTTTATTGATGAACAGGTAGAGGAAGAAGCTACAATGAATGGCGTGTTAAAGAAGCTGGAACGTTTTGGTGAGGATGGCTCTGGGATTATGATGTTGGATAGTGAATTGGCCCAGCGAACATTCACACCGCCTGCGGCTAACCAACAATAGTTTAATAAATATTAGGCAGGTTCTTCGGGACCTGTTTTTTTATTACCCGGATAATCGTAATTCTGGTGAGAAAAATGAGAAAAAGTCAAATTGGTATAAAAAGGTATCCTCCAAGGGAGGATTCCGGCAGTCATTATAGAATAAATGTTAAATTGTAGGTGATATTTTATTTTTTTACCAAACTACTAAACGAAGGAGTGAGGTCATGGAAAGCAGAGAACAGTGGGGAAGCAGGGTTGGGTTTATTCTGGCAGCTGTTGGATCGGCTATCGGTTTAGGTAACATCTGGCGTTTTCCCTACACAGCCTATGATAATGGCGGCGGTGCATTTTTTATTCCCTATTTATTCGCATTGCTAACGGCTGGGATTCCGATTATGATTTTAGAACTAGGAATCGGACAGAAGAGCCGAGGTTCAGCACCATTGACATTTGCCAAGTTAAACCGCAAGTGGGAATGGGTTGGTTGGATGCAGACTTTTGTCAGTTTTGTCATCGCTGTTTATTATGTTGCAATCATTGGATGGGCATTTTCTTATGCGTACTTTTCTATCAATCAGGCTTGGGGTGCCGACTTGGGAGCTGCAGAAGGGTTCTTCTATAGTTACCTAGGCATCACAGGCGGCCAGTTTGAATTAGGCGGTATTCAACTGGGTGTTTTAATTCCCGTAGTATTGGCATGGATCATTATTTATGCCGCATTGGCTGGCGGTGTTAAAAAAGGTATTGAATTAGCCAATAAGGTATTTATGCCTGTACTTTTTATTTTGATTATCATTATGGCCATACGCGGTGTTACTTTGGAAGGTGCGTCAACCGGGTTAAATTACTTGTTTCAACCGGATTTCAGTCGGATTTTTGACTATAAGATTTGGGTAGCGGCCTATGGGCAGATCTTCTTCAGTTTAAGTATCTGTTTTGCAATTATGATTACCTATTCCAGCTACCTACCCAAAAAGACTGATATTGTTAATAACGGCTTTATGGTAGCATTGATTAACTGTGGCTTTAGTCTCTTAGCTGGTTTTGCTATCTTTGGCGTGCTGGGTCATATGGCGTTTGCTTCCGGCATGGGCGTTGAAGATGTGGCAGCAGGTGGGGTAGGCTTAGCGTTTGTTATCTTCCCTATCGCGATAAATGCCTTACCCATGTCCGAACTTTTCGGTGTGATTTTCTTTATCTCGTTAGTATTTGCCGGTCTATCTTCGGCTATCTCCATCAACGAAGCAGTACTGTCTGGTTTTATGGATAAATTTGCTGTTTCGCGTAAAAAATTAGTTAATATCTATTGTGGTATTGCATTTTTGGTTAGTTTGTTATTTACTACTGGCGCCGGACTTTTGATTTTAGATGTAGTGGATCACTTTATTAATAACTTTGGTATTGTCTTCGGTGGCTTAGTTGAGATTATCTTAATTGCATGGTTATTTAATCTTGATAGTATTAAGAACCACATCAATCCAATGTCCGATTTCAAGGTAGGCCCATGGTGGAGCTTTATGCTTAAGATAGTAACTCCCATCGTGCTAGGCTACATGGCTATTGCCAACCTTTGGGGTGACCTCACAACCAACTATGGCGATTACACAACCACAGCCATTGTGACCTTTGGTTGGGTAGTAGTAGTTGCAACTATTGTTCTAGGTTTTGTCATGCAGTCCGTAAGTTGGAAAGACCAAGAATATCTTAGTGGTGACGCATTTGATAAGCAGTCTGGATTAGGAGGTTAGGCAGATGAGTGGTAGCGCTATTGTCATGATGATTTTTGCCATGGTGGTACTTTGGGGCGGAGCTGCCTACTGTATTAGCGTAGCAATGAAAAAACAGGTGGATTAAACATTTTTAAAATAAGAAGGGGTCAGGCCAAGAAATTGGGCCTGACCCTTTTCTAATGGGTAGGGTCTAAAATACGCCTGATGCAAGTTACCCTTTATAGTATAAATTTGGATGGTGAAGTGGAAGAATAAGGATAGATTAAATATATTTTCAAAAAATGCGGTGTCCTTATAATGTTTAAACATTTCGTTTATATAATTCCGGTTATTCTTTTAATTCTTATCATTCTTATGCCCGTTAGCATTAGGCTGAGATATAGCAGGCGCTCAAGCGACGACCATTTCATGGTATATTATTGTCCTTTTCATAACATAACTATGTTTAAATTGGAAATTCCTATTGTTCAGCTAAGATTCCAAGGTCTGGAGCCATACTTAAAATTATTTGGAGAACTGGAAGGTATCAGTCCAAAGCCAGTTGTTAAATCAGAAGTCAAAGTGAAGACGCCTCCATGGTATAAGCTGCCGAAGATTTTAAATTTAACACCCGAATATATAGTTGCAGGCACTAAGCTGGTCACTATCAATAAAGATTTATTGAATCGTGTTGCCTGCTTGAAACTGCAGTGGGATACGGATTTTGGCTTTAAGGATGCTTCAATTACCGGAATTACCGCAGGCACACTCTGGGCAGCCAAGAGTCTTTTGGTTAAACAAATATCGCGCAGTATAAAGATGGGACATCGAGTGATAAAGTTTAATGTGACCCCCAATTATGCTAAACCGGGTTTAAGTGTTGATTTTGACTGCATATTAAGGGTT
>Ga0209347_1005003_pt1 | contig 13093 bp, 10 predicted proteins | sample AutmiccommuBRH23_FD_187382 | JGI IMG/M metagenome (GOLD analysis project Ga0209347, IMG submission 187382) | Deep subsurface microbial communities from Mt. Terri, Switzerland - Autotrophic microbial communities BRH/23 (SPAdes) (version 2) | ecosystem: Environmental > Aquatic > Deep subsurface >... | reverse complement strand
CCCATCACTCGGCTGTCCACAAAGACCACCACCGGCCCGTCAATCGCCGCCTGCTGCTGGATTCCAGGGCCCTTGGCCACCCCAAACTCGCGAATGTCCGCGAGATTGGAAAGGTCCGCGCCGTAGATGTCGCCCGTATCGTTGCGTTCATCGGTCCAGACCACGATCCGGCCCGAGATCGCCGGGTCGTACTGGCGAGCAGGATGGTCGCACACCGTGACGACCTGGATATGGTCCAGATCCGAGATGTCGGCGGCGTAGATATTCCCATCGCCCTCCCAGACCACGATGTCGCCGGAGATATCGACCACACTGTCGAAGTCGCTGTAGGGATTGGAGAGATTGAACGGGTCCCTCCTGCCGACGTTCATGGCCACGGTGAAGTGAACCGGCGAGCTCGGATTGCTCAGGTCCGCCCCGCAGATGTCGTAGGGCGTGTTGTACCACTTGTCGGCGGTCCGCCTGTCGATGCCCAGGTGCTGCACCCACACCACCTTGTTGCCCGATACGGCCGGATGGCTGTACGAGGCTGTGTCGTTGCGGTATCGCAGCGTCTGCACCGTACCGGCCGAACCGCGGGCATACACGCTGGCGCAGACGGGCCCCGACATTTCATTGTATCCGATGCCCCCGCACCAGACGATGAGATCGCCATCGATCTTGGGCTGCAGGTTGTAGGCTCCCGTCGCGACGGTCTCAAGCTTGCCCGTGGTCATGTCCTTGTATACGATCTGCAGGTCGCCGCCCGCGGACTGCATCCAGTACACGATCTTCATGCCGGAGACGTCGGGCTGGAAGGGGCCGACCCCCTGGCCCGGCGTCACATCGTAGTCTTCCGCCCGGGCAGTGACAGGGATCGCGATGTATCGAACGCGGCTCGGCTCGCTCTGCGAGAAACCATCGCTCACCACCAGCTCGAACACATACTGCCCCTCGACTCCGGCGACAAAGGATGGAGCCGCCGAGTCGGCGTCCTTCAATTCGACCGGCGGGCCTTGCACCTGTTGCCACTGGTAGGTCAACCTGTCGACGACGTCCGGATCGTAGGAGTCCACGGCATCGAGAGTCGCCTCGGCCAAGACCTGCACGAGCTTGTCGGTCCCGGGATTGGCCACGGGAGGATGATTGGCGGCCACGAGGACCAGGACCTGATCGGGCTCGCCTTCGTACCGGTCGTCGCCGACGATCAACTGGAAGACGTACTCCCCAAACGCCGGGGGGACAAATGCGGGCATCTCGCCATTCGGATCCTCCAGCGTCACCTCGGGCCCGCTGACCTGGCTCCAGCGGAAGGTCCGGACTCCGGCGGGATCGTAGAAGTAGCTCTGTCCGCCGTCGAGCGTCACAACCTGCGAAGGCTCGAGAACGTGCCGGTCGTACCCCGCATTGGACACGGGCTTGATGTAGCCGACGTACTCATCGGCGCCGATATCGATTCGGGACCCGTAGACCCGGGCCTGCCCATCGATATCCGTCGCGCCGGCCAGCATGGCGTACATCGGATCGCCCGCATTGACGCAGGGCGATTCGAAGACCAGGTGGAAGTCCTTACTGAAGGACACATTCAGGAACATCGGGTCGGCGCTGATATTGCCCCGCTTGCCGGTCAAATCGTACTCGCCGTCGAAACCGATCTGCCCGGTTTGGTTGTTGACGACCGTATAGTTGCCTGGCGAGTTGTTCCACAGGTTGTTGCCGGAGATGACCGCGCTCTGCCAGTCGCCCACGATGAGCAGGCCGCCGCCGACCGGGGCGTTGCTGATAATGTTATTGATGACCCGCGTGGCGCTTATCCCCGCCTCCAAAGCGACGTAGATATTGCCGGCCATACCATCCCCCTGCCCCTGACTGCAGTCGTTGCCGACGATCGTGTTGTTGATCAGGGTACCGCCGAAGAGAACGAGGCCGCCGCCGATGTAGGCGGAGTTGTCATAGATGAGGTTGCTGCTCAGGACCGGCTGGCCAAGATACGACATGAAGCCGGCCCCCGCGAAGGCCACGTTGTTTCGAATGACGTTACACGTGATAATGGCGTTGCTTTCGATACAGGCGATACCACAGCCATAGGAGACCGTGCCGGCGCCCATGTCGTCCGGAATCGCCGGACCGCGATTGCCGGCGATGACGTTCTTCGTGATCGTCGGCGACGACCCCAGGCAGAAGACGCCGCCTCCCCAGAGGATCTCCTCGCCGCCCCCGATGTCGCCGGCGAGGGTGCCGACGCCGCCGGTGATCGTGAAGCCCGTCAGCACGGCGGCGGGAGTCTCTCCGTTCTCGAACGTCACGACACTGCCGTCCTGCTCGGCGTTGATGATCGTGTAGCCGACGATCCCGCGGTCGTTCGGGTCGGTGCTCGTGACGGTGATGTTTTTGCCGGCAAAGTTGATGGTTTCGTAGTACAGACCCGGCGCCACCAAAACGATGTCGCCGTCACTGGCGGCGTCAATACCGGCCTGAATGCTTGGGTGCTCGCTGGGCACTTTCAACGTCGCCGCGGAAGCGGCGGCCGCGACAGTCCACAGAATCACAACACCCGATAGGATAACCCTCTTCATCGTATACGCCTTTCCGAACCGGTAGTCCTTAAGCAGGAATAGCAAGGGGGAACCTGCCTCCGAATAGCCTGCCAGAACACTATGATAACCGAAATCGATTATCCGTTCAAGATGTTCGTATGTTGCCGGCCGGCACCCGACTCCCGTCCTTGCCCACGAGCACTTAGAGTATCTGTGTTACCAGACGCACCAGATGCGACATCATTACCGATAAAAGGCACGACACTCGCAAATATTTACACGCCGTACGCATTTGGGAGGATAGCAGGAAGAAATTGCAGGAAAGTCAACCGCACGGGGGCAAACCGGCCCAAGGCATGGAGGCGATGGTCCCGGGCCTCGCTAAATCAAAACTCATCAATCACAAATCGTAAATTCTCACGATCCTTTGCCGCGTTCGGGCACCGGCAATCCCAGTTCCACGAGGACTTTTTTCATGTCCTCCCAGACCCGCCGGCGATTGTCCGGCGTGTAGTTCCGCAGCAGATAGGCCGGGTGGTAGGTGGCCATGAGCTTGATCGGAGGCCGGCCGATGCCGTTGCTGTACTCCTGGAACTCGCCGCGGAGTTGGCCGATGGGCTTGTTGGTGTTCAGCAGCGTCCTGGCGGCGTGGGCTCCCAGGGCTACGATGACCTCAGGATTGAGGATCTCGATCTGCCTCTGGAGAAAGGGCAGACAGTTGATGATCTCCTCCGGCCGGGGGTCGCGATTGTCCGGCGGGCGGCACTTGAGGATGTTGGCGATGAAGACATCCTCGCGTTTGAGGTCGCAGGCGCCGATGATCTTTTCGAGGAGCTGGCCCGCCCTGCCGACAAACGGCCGGCCCTGGGCGTCTTCATCGGCCCCCGGGGCCTCCCCCACGAATAGGATGCGGGTCCGCGGATTGCCCTCGCCGGGCACGGCGTTGGTGCGAGAAGCACCCAGCTCGCACTGGCGGCACTGGCCAACCTCCGCGGCAATCGCCTCCAGTTCCTTGACGGGATCGCTGTTGGATGCACGGCTCGGTTCCTGCGTGTCGGGGGCATCCTGCCCACGCTGCGGGGGTGGGACGCCCTCGACACAGTGAACCTCCTCGACGCGCGCAGCGCCCTGGCCGCGGGCCTTCCCCTTGACGGCAAACCCCGTGAAGAAGTCCTCCATTTCGAGGTGCTGGCGAACCACCTTGTTCAAATCGACATCCTGGACCATACCGCCATTGTAGCAGCCGCCGGAGCGTCAGACAACCGAAAACCGCGTCACTCGCCCTCCGCGGGGTGCGGCCGGTATTCGGTGGCGGATTTCGCGGGCTCTTTTCCGGGTGGCAGCGGCAAGCGGAGTCTTCGGAGCTTGCCGATGGCTTCATCGTATTCGCAGAACCATCGGCAAAGCAAGTTTGCCGCTGCCACCCGGAGTCGAACGAAGACCGGTATTCACACCAGCCGCCCGGCAGCCGGCATTCTTCCGGGGGCACTGCCGCCGTATTCCGGCCGCACCCGATCAAGGGGCGAGACATGTAGCGCACCGCTATGATCAGGAACTCCGCTTTCGTTGTTCTACACAACATCTCCTGCTGGAAGCCCAACAAGCGAAAAACGCACCCCAGGGACCGGCCAACCAGCCGGTTGCGTACAAGCCGCAGGGTCCGCTGCACTCATTGCCCTCGTTGTTCTACACATCTTGCGGCGGAAGCTTCAAAGAGGAGGATGCTTGCAGCATACCTCTGCGGCTTTCGCAGACCAAGCCGGTTGGCAGGTCTCAGGGTGCGTTTCTCGCTTTGGCAGGCTTCCACCAGGAATGGGCGGCCGAACAGGATAGGGCCCAAACGCCGGCTCTTCTGTGATTTCGGCCGCAAAGCAGTTGCTGAAAAGAATATGAAACAGATTATCGAAAAGCTCACGCAAGCGGAGAAGGAAATGGCCGTAGAGAAAGGACCCTTTCTTCTGTTTGGAATGTTCCTGCGGGAAGACGCTCCAGACGTGTGGGACCTCGTCGTTGCCTCTCCCTGGATTGACTCGGATAGGCCAAACTCTCTCCGATACATATCGGACAAGATCAATGCGATTCTCGAGCCGAGGGAACTGGTTAAGCTGTCCCGGATCGTTTTGGTCGAACTTGGCAGTCCTGCGATTGTCGCACTCCAGCAGACATTTCATGCCGAACATGCTATGATTGAAGTCAAAGACAGTGACTTCTTCGGGTTGCGGATCAAGCATGCCTACGTAATCACTTCGCAGCGAAATACGGACGCCAGGTCCCTAAATCCAGCGTCGCACCCCGGATAGGCTTCAGAGGCAAACCAGTCCGATTTGCATGCAGCCAGACAGTCTCAATCTTGCCACGAAAAAGGGGTCCCCTGGTGGCAGGAGACCCCTTTCTTATTCACTACCTTGAGAGGCGAGGATCGTCTTAGCTGTTGATGATCTTCTCCGCCTCTTCCTTGTAGGCGTCCATGACGTAGGCGATGCCGGAGACCTTGGCCGCTTCCGGGGTCAGGGCCATCACGTCGTCCCGGCTGATCGTCGAGACCTTGAAGTTGCGGCTGCCGGCCATGAGTTGCTGGAGCCCGACCTTCATCTTGTCGGCGTAGGTGTATAGGCCGACGGCGCCCAGCGGGAGCTTCTTGGCGGTGTCCTTGCCATACTTGGCCACGAGGTCCTCGTAGCAGACGAAGATCTCTTCGACGGTCGTGCCGAACTGGCTGACGGTCTTGGGCAGTGCATCCGGGCCTTCCTGGAGCCACAGGCCGATGTTCTTGCCGACCATGCCCGGAATCATCAGGGCCCGGCCCATGCAGACGGCCTTGGTGTACGGGGCGCCCATGGCCAAAACCTTGAAGACATGGTCCTCGGAGCTGAAGCCGCCGGCGATGGCGATATCCGGGACGAACTTGCCCCTCGCGGCCAGCTTCTGGCACAGGTCATAGGTCATCGACTGGAGGTAGAACGTCGGGACGCCCCACTCCTCCATCATCCGCCAGGGACTCATGCCGGTGCCGCCCGGAGCGCCGTCGATGGTCAGCAGGTCGAGCCTGGCGTCCGAGGCCCACTTGATGGCCATGGCCAGCTCGCGCATCGGGTAGGCGCCGGTCTTGAGCGTGACGCGCTTGGCGCCGAGCTTGCGAACCCGCTCGACTTCCTTCATGAAGCCGTCCTGATCGACGAATCCCAGGCGGGAATGCCTCTCAAAGTGCTTGAGGGCCCCATCCTTGAACGCCGCCTGGTTGGCCGCATTCGAGGGGTCCGGCGTGACCAGATAGCCTCTTCTCTGGAGTTCCAGGGCCCGTTCGAGCGAATCGACCTGGATCTCGCCGCCGATGCACTTGGCGCCCTGGCCCCACTTGAGCTCGACGCACTCGACGCCGAGCTGGCCGACCACGTACTCAGCCACGCCCAGGCGGGTGTCCTCGACGTTCATCTGAACGATCATGTCGCCGTAGCCTTCATGGTACCGGCGGTACTGCTCGACGCGCTGGGCCATGTTCGGGGCCTTCTTCACCTTGCCGGTGGCGTCCAGCTCGAGCCCGGGATCGATCCCGCAGACGTTCTCGCCGCAGACGATGGTGATGCCGGCAATCGCGGCGCCGGTGGCGAAATGCTCCCAGTTCTTGCGGGCGATCTCGGTGGAGCCCAGGGCCCCAGTGAAGATCGGCAGCCGCATCTTGACCTTGGTCCCGACGCCGTACTGGGTTTCGGTGTTGACCATGGGGAACAGGGTGTTGTCCGAATGGCCGATCTGCCCTTCCGGCAGGCCCTTGGCGCCCAGAGCATAGCCGGCGATGTTCAGGTGCGAGTAGTCGATGGGGTAGTTCTTGTCGCCGCCGGCGGTCAAGGTCCCAAAGGGCCCGGGATAGATCACTTCCCGGCCGCGGAAGGTGGCCTTGAACGTCTCGCAGTTGCCCCGGCACCCGTCGACGCAGCGCGTACAGATGCCCGAGACGGGCGATACGCTGCGAGAGCGGTTCGCAGTGAGCGTAGCTTCATTGGCATTGGGCTGTTGCAGATTCATTGCCTGACTCCTTTAAAATTGTTGTGACTTGTGTTACATTAGCGGAACTAATATTATGACTGTCGATCCCTAATAGGGAAAGTCGCTTATGGTGATACATTGCATTAGGAACGTTAATAGTGCATCTGGAAACGCTGAAGCTGTTCTGTGATCTGGCGGACTCGCACAGTTTCTCGAAAACGGCTGAAAAGCACCTTCTGAGCCAGTCGGCGGTGTCGCAGCAATTGGCGCAATTGGAGCTGGCGCACAAGTGCCAGTTGATCACGCGCAAGAAACGCCCGATCGAGCTGACCGCAGAGGGCCAGGTGTTTTACCGGGCCGCCCGGGACATCCTCGAACGCTACGACCAGCTCAAGAACGAGCTGCACAGCCTGGAGACAGGCGTCGATGTTCGGATCAACGTGGCCGCCATTTTCAGCATCGGGATGCACAGCCTGCACGAGTACGTCAAGAAGTTCATGATCCGCTACCCGAACGTCAACGTACACATCGAGTACTTCAGCGCCGAGCAGATCTATGAGCTCGTGCTCGACGGAGAAGTGGATATCGGCATCGTGGCCGTACCCAAGAAGGACAGGCGTCTGGACGTGTACGAATTCGAGGATGAGCTGCTGGTCCTGGCCTGCAGCCCGAAGCATCCGCTGGCCAACGAAAAGGAGGCGGATATCCACAAGCTGCAATTCGAGCGGTTCATCGCCTTCGAGAAGGAGGTGCCCACCCGCATCTGGATCGACGCAATCCTGTCCCGATACAATACGGTCGTTCGTCCCGTGATGGAATTCGACAATATCGAGACGATCAAGCGGGCAGTGGAGATCAATGCGGGCGTGAGCATCCTGCCCGAGCCGACGATCATTCAGGAAGTCGCCGGCGGGACGCTGCGGGCGATCCCCTTTTCCAACGAACGGTTCGTCCGCCCCACCGGCATCCTGGTCCGCAAGGGGCGGGCGATGAGCCGGACCACCCGGTACCTCCTGGACCTCTTGAGGGAGCACGGGGAGTGAGTTCACGGGCCGACGCATCTCGGAGGACACGCCCCCGTCGGGTTCATGCCTGCCCTGCGACCGATAACGTGCGAGTCAATATCCAAGGCTTGACAAAACCCCTCGGCCGGACCAACGTAGTAGTAGGGAAACGGAGCAATTCAAGGTTATTCGCAGTCTCTTGGTAGACCGGAAGGAAGAGGCCGATCCACGTATGCCGATTAAAGCAGTGATCTTTGACTTGGATGGAACGATCACCAAGCCCTATTTCGATTTCGACGCGATCCGCGAGGAAATTGGGATCGAACGCCATGGAGGCTCGATACTGGAGGCCATGGAGAAAATGACACCTCAGCAGCGCCAACGGGCCGAGACGATCCTTCACTTCCACGAGGAAAGGGCCGTGGCGGAATCATCGCTGAACCCGGGGGCCAAGGACACGCTGGACGCGCTGCGCCGGCGAGGCATCCCCATCGGCATTCTGACCCGCAACCGCAAGTGCAATGCCCACGCGGTCGCCGAGAAGCACGACCTGCACTTCGACGCCGTCGTGGGGCGGGAGGATGGGCCGGTGAAACCCGATGCCTTCGGCGCATTGCACCTGTGCGGGCTCTTCGCCGTCCGGCCGGGCGAGACGATGCTCGTGGGCGATTACCTCTACGACCTGCTCTGCGCCCGGGCCGTCGGGGCCGTCAGCGTGCTGATCGCCAACCACGACCGGGCCGCCGAATTCGCCCAGCACGCAGATTTTACCGTACAGACCCTCCACGAATTGCTCCCGATTGTCGATAATCACAATTGCACAGGTGAAACGCTTGTTTAAACCAGGAGTAAGGATGGACAGGGTAGTCAAAGCCGTATTGTTCCTGAGCCTCATGGCGGCCGGAGCGGCCTGGGCCCAGGCCGCGGACCCCAACGATCCCGCCTGCCAAGCCGGGACGAGCGACCCGAACCAGGTCGATCGGGCGATCAAGAACCTCCAGGACAAGGCGGCGGAGCTGAAATCCTACCAGGCCCGCGTAGATTACGTCACCAGGCAGCCGCTGCTCGATTCCACCGCGAAACGCAAGGGAGTCCTCTACTACGCCAAGTCGAACGGCCGGTCGAATTTGCGGATCGATTTTCTGACCCTTCAGCAGGACGACGAGCCCGAACAGCGATACGTGGAGCAGTACCTGTTCGACGGGGTCTGGCTGATGATCGTGAACCATCAGACCAAACGCGTGGAGCGCCGCCAGATGGCCGAGCCCAACGAGCCAGTCGATGCGTTCTCGCTGGCCAGCCGGCACATGCCCGTGCTGGGCTTTTCCAAGATGGAGGATCTGCGGAAGCAGTTCGACGTGGCGGCCGTCGCCGAGCCCGAGGATCAGACGGCGTTTGAGCGTCTGTGCCTGACCGTCCGACCCGACTCGATCTACAAGGACGACTACACCAAGATCGATTTCTGGATCGACAGGAAACTCGGCCTGCCCGCCAGGATTCACGCCGTCACAACCGAAGAGGATATCCACGAAATCCGGCTCATCGAACCCCAGGTCAACCAGGGCGTCGATCCCAGGGTGTTCCAGATCGAGGTCCCGAGAGGGTTCGCAGAGGAAATCGTGCCTCTCGAAAGAAAGACACAGCAGAAATAACGGAAACACGAGGCACGTCCGATGGCAGTAACGGGGCAACAAGGGCAGGTGACGATGAACGCAAGTCTTGTCAACGAGCAGGATTTCCACAGGCTGGTCGAGAAACGGGCCGACATGCTGCTGGCCCTGGTGAACTACCTCTCAGGCTGCGACAGCCCGCGTACGGTCCTGACCCGTCCCCTGCTCGGCGAGTTCCTGTCCCAGTCGATGCAGTTCGAGGAGCTGCTGGACAACTACGACGCGGGGAAGAACTGCCGCTGGTGCAACGTCCGGGCTCTGACGGCAACGATCAAGCTGTTCTCGGACGCATCGTATGAGCTGATGCACATTCGCCACCGTGCACCGAGCTATCGGCTCATGCCCGTGGAGCGGGACTTCGCCGCCGCCACGGACGAGGCGCTGGCGTTTACGGGCGACATCCTGGCCCAGACCGCCAGGGACATGCTCAGCCGGGCCCGAGAGCAGAACCTCAAGGTCCCCTGCAAGCCCGAGATCGCCGATACGTTCGAGGAACCCCAGCTTCCCGGGCGTCTGGCCCGCAATTGCGGGGCCCGCCAGGTCGATACGGTCGCCGAGATGGTGGCCCTTCTGGCCACGGCCTTCCTGAACCTCGCCTCCGAAAGCGAAGACATCCGGGCTGTCAGCCGGGCCCGGCCCCAGGAGTACGCCTCGCGGATCTCGGCCGCCCTCAGCGAAGAGCGCCTCCGCAGCCTCGAATTCCAGTTCCACAACCTCCAGTCCCAGTACGACACCTACGTCTCCGGAACGCAGGCGGAACACCAGGACACCGATCTGCCCGTCCTGCGGGGACACGCCAGCGTCGTCTTCCATCTGCTCCGCACGGCCACCCTCTTCGCCCACTACTACGAGCGGCACGTCAACAAGCAGCATTGCGTCGCGGCCCCTATCGCCGGCCTGCCCGTGGAGCCCGACGCCCTGTTGTCCGTCCTGATGAACTACTCGATCACGTTCATCAATCTGTACATCGGCCGGGCCGTCAGCCTCTGCCAGGAGATGCTCAAACGCTACGCCGAGGTCGGACGGATCGACGTCTCGATCCCGAAGTATCGCGGGTTCCACGTCCGTCCCTCGACCCTGGTCGCCAAGCTGGTCCTCCACTACGGCAGCAAGGTCCAGATGCTCCTGGGCGAGGAGGTCTACGACGCCGGCTCGTCGCTCGATCTGTTCCGCGCCAACGAGAAGATCAACGCCCAGAAGAGGCGATGGCTCGCACGGGAGATCGTCCGCCTGGGTCTGATCCCCGAGGACGGGGGTTCGGAGGACCCGATCGCCGTCGTCCGCACGGTCGTGCTCGCCCTGGCCGAGAAGTGCAAGCTGGTCATGTACGAACAGCCGCTGGAGTTGCCCGAGCGGATCTGCGGCAGCGAGGGCACCCTGCTCGAACGGGTGATCAGCGAGGCCGGCCGGCTCCTGGCCATGGGCAAGATCGACATCAGCATCGACATGAACGCGCAATTCGTGGGCGACAAACGCGTCCTGGCGGACATCCAGATCCTGGCGGAGAACGGCTACGGCGAGGACAGCTTCGGCAACAACATCCCCCTGCCCAAACAACTCGCCTACCTGCGGCGATAGCCGCGGTCTCTCCATCTCAAGGAATTCGCGGCCACGTGCCTCACCGGCCGACGCTCCACGAAACTGCTCCGCTCTTTCATCGTCAAAGGGTTGCGAAGCTCGTTTCGTCCAGCGGTTGCGTCGGTCCGGCGGCAGCCCCACGCTCCATACTTGCCGCAACCGAAACGAGCTTCGCAACCACAACCGCTCCACATCTTCATGTCGCGGTGTCCCGCCTTCGGAGGCAACCCACCGCCTGGACCGACGAGATCGTGTTTCCCTGATTGCGACAACCCCTCAGACGACGCTGGAATGGATGCGACGGGATTGGTAGAATATGGCCATGGATAAGGTCTACATAGAAACATCGATACCGTCGTTCTACCACGAAGTTCGGGCGGAAGCGATGGAGTTCTGACATGAAAGACAACGAGACCATCGCAAGGATCAGGCAGACGAGGAAGGAAATCTCCCGAAGAGTGGATTTCGACCCCAAACGGCTGATCGAGTTCTACAAGGAAAAGCAGAAGGCAAGAGCCGCGAAGATGAGGACGAAGTCACGCCATTGAGTTGGACCGTGCAAGTCGCTGGACATCAGGAAGGGGCAGAGATGGCAAAAGGGATCGTGCTGTACTATTCACGCAGCGGCAACACGAAGGAAATGGCCGAGACGATCGCCAAGGCGATGAACGACGCCGGCCTGAACACCGAGTGCAAACCGGTCGAGAAGGCGCATCCGGACGACCTGCCCGAGTACGACGCCGTCGTGATCGGCTCGCCCTGCTACTACGGCCAGATGGCCGCCCCGGTCAAGCAGCTCATCGATGACTTGGTGGGCCGCCACGGACAGCTCAACGGCAAGGTCGGCGGCGCCTTCGCCAGCTCGGCCAACCTCGGCGGCGGCAGCGAGACCACCGTCGTCGGCATCCTTCAGGCGATGCTCATCGCCGGAATGGTCGTCCAGGGCGACCCGCAGGGCGCCCACTACGGCCCGCTCTCGGTCGGCAAGCCCGACGAGAAGGTCAAACAGCAATGCGAGCGTCGCGGCCAGCGAATCGCCGCCCTGACGCTCAAGCTCTTCCCGTAATGCGCCGTCCACGCCAACCGGGCAATCGGCTGCGCCGCAAGACCATTAGACCCGCCTGAAGGCGGTACTCCAAACAGAGGACTCCGAACGGGAGCCGCATCCCACCGTAGCATGGGCATCTCGCCCATGAGCATCAGGGGCATCCTGCCCCTGCCTGCCCACAGGCAGAATGCCCGTGGAACTCACGGCCACTCGCGGCCGGTCTGCTCTCAAGAACATCGTTGTTTCACTGGTTTTTTTCTGTTGCATTCTCTGTACGTTTGCCGATACCAGAACCATGAGGTAGTTCCCCAGAAGACTCGCGACGAATTCGCTTGCGACCCCATGGATGGGGAGACGTGCAGGGATGGAAGTACGGAAGACATCGTTTAGCCCCGAAAGGTGAGACGGGTACTAAGCGGGATAAAAACGAGGATAAGCGATACTCCTGAACGTGACGCAGTATTCCTGCAGTATGCGCCCGTAGTGCCGGGTCGATGTTCTGCGTCCCAGAGGATTCAACGTCTGCCGCTAAATGGAGAAAGGAGCCTCGTCATGGCAAGAAGCACCAGAGTCGACAAGCCGAAGAAGGACTGCCCACGCTGTGAGAAACCTTCTGGATCAGGTCGATGCAGCCGCTGCCACGGAAGCGGACAGGTCCCAAACCCGAGTCCTTCTCCCATGTTGCCTCCGCATGTCGCGTGCAATCGATGCCACGAGAGTGGAGACTGTCCCACGTGCAAAGGGACTGGCCAGGTCGAGAAGAAACCGAAAGAATGCCCCCGATGCCGCCCTGCCGGTTCTGGACGGTGTTCACGCTGTGGCGGGGCAGGGAGTATCCCCAATCCAGCCCCGGCGCCTGGGCTGCCAGTCCACGTCTTGTGTGACCGTTGCCGCGGCAATGGAGACTGTCCGACATGCCGTGGAACCGGGAATGTGTGAGCGCCTTGCAGAATTGGGATGCCTCTCTCAACGAAGAACTTCTTATGCATAGGTGATCTATGCTCGAAAATGGATTCGACTCCTTGGACGGCGCGGTCGGGGCTTCCCACAAACAGTAGAGGCAAGCACAGTTGAAAGGAGAAACCCCATGTCATCAATGCGATTCGAGCGAGTGAACAATGGCAATGGCATCAAGATCCAGGCCGAACTCGATGCCGACGACGTCAATTCTATGGAGGAGTTCAATGCCCTCCTGTCCGATCCCGACATTGCCCACCTGATCGAGAAGAAGGCCGAGCCCCGCGGGATGATGAAGGATTACTGCGCGCACTGCTACAATTCCGGTCGCAATAT
>Ga0209347_1005002_pt1 | contig 13096 bp, 6 predicted proteins | sample AutmiccommuBRH23_FD_187382 | JGI IMG/M metagenome (GOLD analysis project Ga0209347, IMG submission 187382) | Deep subsurface microbial communities from Mt. Terri, Switzerland - Autotrophic microbial communities BRH/23 (SPAdes) (version 2) | ecosystem: Environmental > Aquatic > Deep subsurface >... | reverse complement strand
CGGCGTGGCCAAGGGCAACGCCGACGAAGTCCTCATCAGCGGCCACGACGGCGGCACCGGCGCCAGTCCGCTTTCCTCGATCAAGCACGCGGGCTGCCCATGGGAACTCGGCCTGGCCGAGACCCAGCAGGTGCTCGTGATGAACGGCCTGCGGGACCGCATTCGCGTCCAGGCGGACGGCCAGATGCGGACCGGGCGCGACATCGTGATCGCGGCTTTGCTCGGGGCCGAGCGCTATGGCTTCGGCACCGTCGCACTCGTGACATTTGGCTGTACGCTGCTCCGCAAGTGCCACGAGGGCGCTTGTGCGTTCGGCATCGCCACGCAGGACCCCGAGCTCCGCAAGCGGTTCGCGGGCAAGCCGGAATACCTTCAGAGATACCTGCACTTTGTCGCCGAGGAGGCCCGCCAGATCATGGCCGAACTTGGCTTCCGCAAGATCGACGACATGATCGGCCGCTCGGACCGGCTGCGGATGCACAGGGCCCTGTCGCACTGGAAGGCGAAAGGGCTGGATTTCTCGGCGGTTTTCTACCAGCCGGACACCTCCGACGGCAGGGCGATCCGCTGTGTCGTCCCCCAGGCCGACCGACTCGCCGACCATATGGACTGGGAAATCCTCAAACACGCAGAAGGTGCGATTGAGCGCAAGGAAACAACCAAAATCCAGATGCGGGTTCGCAACGTCAATCGCACGGTCGGGGCGATCCTCAGCAACCGCATCGTGAAGAAGTACGGCCCCAAGGGCCTGCCCGACGGCACGCTCGAAGTCGTGCTCGAGGGTTCGGCCGGACAAAGCTTTGGGGCGTTCCTGGCCCCCGGCGTGACGCTTCGCCTGATCGGCGACTGCAACGACTATCTCGGCAAGAGCCTTTCGGGCGGCCGGATCGTGGTGCAGACCCCGCCGAACTCGCCCTTTATGGCCCACGAGAACATCATCGTCGGCAACACGCTGCTCTACGGCGGCACCAGCGGCGAGGTCTACATCAATGGCATGGCCGGCGAGCGGTTCGCCGTCCGCAACAGCGGCGTGACCACCGTTGTCGAGGGCGTCGGCGATCATGGCTGCGAGTACATGACCGGCGGCACGGTCGTCGTTCTCGGCCAGACCGGCTGCAACTTCGCCGCCGGCATGAGCGGCGGCGTCGCCTACGTGCTCGACGAGATGCAGCTCTTCGACACGCTGTGCAATCTCGACATGGTCGAGCTCGAGACCGTCTGGCAGGAGATGGACAAGGCCGTGCTCTACGAGCTGATCGAGAGGCATCTCGAATGGACCGGCAGCGAGCGGGCCAAGTACGTGCTGAGGGCCTGGCCGGACATGGTGGGCCGGTTCGTTAAGGTCATCCCGATTGATTATCGCAAGGCGTTGGAGCGGATGCGGGCCGTCGAGCATCGCGACACCGAGACCACGCCGGCGACTGAAGAGGTGTTCCATGGGTGAGCTCAAAGGATTCGTCAAGCATGAACGTCAGGAAGTCGGGCATCGGCCGGTCGAGGAGCGGGTCCATGACTTTGACGAGATCGACCTGCCGCTGACGCCGGAGGCGATTCGTGAACAGGCGGCTCGCTGCATGGATTGCGGCATCCCGTTCTGCCAGGGGGCGGGTTGCCCGATCGTCAACTCGATCCCGGATATGAACGAGTTCGTGTACAAGGGCCAGTGGGAGCAGGCCTGCCGGATCCTGCACGATACCAATAACTTCCCGGAAGTTACCGGACGTATCTGCCCGGCGCCCTGTGAGACCGCCTGCACGCTGGCTGTCAGCGACCATGCGGTTCTGATCAAGCACATCGAGTACCAGATCGTCGAGCGGGGGTTCCAGGAAGGCTGGATCAAGCCGTTGCCGGCACAGAAGAAGACGGGCAAGCGGGTCGCGATCGTGGGCTCGGGTCCTGCCGGCTTGGCCGCCGCACAGCAGTTGGCCCGTGCAGGGCACAGCGTCGTGGTCTTCGAGAAGGATGAACGGGCCGGCGGCATGCTTCGCTACGGGATCCCGGACTTCAAGCTCGCCAAGCAAGTCATCGACCGGCGGCTCGAGCAGCTCAAGGCCGAGGGGGTCGAGTTCCAGACCGGCGTCAACGTCGGCAAGGACATCTCCGCCCACTACCTGCGCAAGATGTTCGACTGCATCTGCCTGACGATGGGCGCCCAAACGGCCCGCGATCTGGCCGTCCCCGGCCGGGAACGCAGCAACATCCTCTTTGCCATGGACTACCTGACGGCCCAGAACAAGCTCTGCGCCGCCGAGGCCCTGGACGACATCCCGCGAATCACCGCCCGCGACAAGGTGGTGGTCGTCCTCGGCGGCGGCGACACCGGCAGCGACTGCGTCGGCACCGCCCGGAGGCAGCGGGCCAAGAGAATCTACCAACTGGAGATCCTGCCCAAACCGCCCGATTCGCGTCCGCAGGACACTCCCTGGCCGATGTGGCCGCGGACGATGCGGACGTCCTCTTCCCATGAGGAAGGCTGCGAGCGGCGGTGGAGCGTCATGACCAAGGGTTTCGGCGGCGACAACGGGTCGGTCAAGGAGTTGCACGCCTGCGAGGTCGAATGGACCAACGACAACGGCGCCTGGAAGCTCCGAGAACTGCCCGGCACCGAGTTCACGCTCAAGGCGGACCTCGTTTTGCTGGCCCTGGGCTTCGTCCATGTCACGCACGAAGGTTTGGTGAAGGATTTAGGCTTGCAACTTGACGCAAAAGGGAATGTAATAGCGGGCGATTATCAGAGTAGTGAGCCGTGGGTCTTCGCGGCTGGCGATACAATCAGTGGCGCCTCGTTGGTGGTCCGTGCGATCAACAGCGGGCGCCAGGCGGCGGCGGCAATGGACCGTTGGTTGCGTCAGGGTCCGCAGGTGCGATAGATCGCGTCCGCGGGGGTCCGGAATGCGAAAAGGGCGTTCGAGGGCTCATGCCCTATCCCCCAGCAACGCAACAAACACCCTGCCCGTACGCTCCGTAGATGGTTTGGATGCTACAGGCAGCGGGTACAGGTGTGAACGCACACCATCCCCAACGCGCAGCTTGGCTGCATGACAGGTGAACGAAACGGAGCGGTCAGCGTGCAGTTGCACACGAGGACCGGTGCTCCTCAGGATGGAAGACTGTAGATAGATTGGCGGTATTCGCACAGCAGGAAACTATGCCGAAACGCAAGGACATCCACAAGATACTGATCATCGGGTCGGGGCCCATCGTCATCGGGCAGGCCTGCGAGTTTGACTACTCCGGCACGCAGGCGTGCAAGGTGCTCCGCAAGGAGGGCTTCAAGGTCGTCCTGGTCAACAGCAACCCGGCGACCATCATGACCGACCCCGAGCTGGCCGACCGGACGTACATCGAGCCGATCACGCCGGAGGTGGTCGAGAAGGTCATCCGCCGGGAGAAGCCCGACAGCCTGCTGCCGACGCTGGGTGGACAGACCGGCCTGAATACCGCGGTGGCCCTGGCCGAGAGCGGCGTGCTCAAGAAGTACGGCGTCAAGATGCTCGGCGCCAACCTCCGCTCGATCAAGAAGGCCGAGGAGCGTGACCTGTTCAAGAAGACGATCCTCGACATCGGCCTGGAGGTGCCCCACAGCGGATACGCCCATTCCTGGGAAGAAGCCAAGGAGATCGTCAAGGAAACCGGCTTTCCGGCTATCATCCGCCCCTCGTACACTCTGGGCGGCACCGGCGGCAACATCGCCTACAACGCGGAGGAATACGAGCGGTACATTCATTGGGGCCTGAGCCTGAGCCCGAATCACCAGGTTCTTGTCGAGCAATCGGTGATCGGGTGGAAGGAATACGAGTTGGAGGTGATGCGGGACCGCAAGGACAACGTGGTCATCGTCTGCTCGATCGAGAACCTGGACCCGATGGGCATCCACACGGGCGACAGCATCACCGTCGCGCCCGCCCAGACCCTCACCGACAAAGAATACCAGATCATGCGGGACGCCTCCCTGAAGATCATCCGCGCCATCGGCGTCGAGACGGGCGGCTCGAATATCCAGTTCGCCGTCAACCCCGCCAACGGCAAGCTCTCCGTGATCGAGATGAATCCCCGCGTCTCGCGAAGCTCGGCCCTGGCCTCCAAGGCCACCGGCTTTCCCATCGCCAAGATCGCCTCGCTGCTGGCCGTGGGCTACACACTCGACGAGATCCCCAACGACATCACGAAAAAGACGCCCGCGTGCTTCGAGCCGACCATCGATTACTGCGTCGTCAAGTGGCCGCGATTCACGTTCGAGAAGTTCCCGGCGACGTCGCCCGAGCTGACGATTCAAATGAAATCGGTCGGTGAGGCGATGGCCATGGGCCGGACCTTCAAGGAGGCGATGCACAAGGCCATCCGCTCGCTGGAAATCAACCGGTACAGCCTGAGCGACAAGCATATCGACAAGTCGCTGTCGCCCGAGCAGTTCGGGGAGAAGCTGCGGCGAAACTCCTGGGACAAGCTCTGGTACGTGGCCGAGGCCCTTCGGCGGGAGATGCCCATCGAGGAGATCTTCGCCCTGACCAAGATCGACCCGTGGTTCCTGAACAACATCAAGGACGTCGTTTCGCTCGAAACCAGGATTCTCGAAGGCAAGGGCAAGCTGCCGGAATCGGCCTTGCTGGAGCAGGCCAAGCAGTACGGCTTCAGCGACAAGTACATGGCCTCGATCGCCGAGGTGCCGGAGCCCGAGTTCCGCAAGCACCGCCAGTCGCTGGGCATCAACCCGGTCTTCAAGAGGGTCGATACCTGCGGGGCTGAGTTCGAGGCCGCCACGCCGTACCTGTACTCGACCTACGAGAGCGAGTGCGAGGCGGACCCCACGAGCCGGCGCAAGATCATGATCCTCGGCGGCGGGCCCAACCGGATCGGCCAGGGCATCGAGTTCGATTACTGCTGCTGCCATGCCGCCTTCGCCCTCAAGGAGATCGGCATCGAGTCGATCATGGTCAACTGCAACCCCGAGACGGTCAGCACGGACTATGACACGTCCGACCGGCTGTACTTCGAGCCGCTGACGTTCGAGGACGTGATGGCCATCGTCGAGAAGGAAAAGCCTGACGGCGTCATCGTCCAGTTCGGCGGCCAGACGCCGCTGAAGCTGGCCGTGGCCCTGGAGACGGCGGGCGTCAAGATCGTCGGCACCTCGCCTGACAGCATCGACTTGGCCGAGGACCGCGAGCGGTTCAACCGGCTCATCACGAAACTCGGGCTCTTGCAGCCCGAGAGCGGCACGGCCACCAGCTACGAACAGACGCTGGAGATCGCCCGCAGGCTTGGATACCCGCTGCTGATCCGCCCGTCGTTCGTGTTGGGCGGGCGGGCGATGCGGGTCGTCCACGACGAGAGCGGTCTGAAATCCTGCTTCCAGGAGGCCATCGAAGCCTCCGAAGCGCACCCGATTCTCATCGATAAATTCCTCGGCGACGCGACCGAGCTTGACGTCGATGCGATCAGCGACGGCCAAACCGTCGTCATCGGCGGCATCATGGAGCACATCGAGGAGGCCGGCGTCCATTCCGGGGACAGCGCCTGCTCGATTCCGCCCGTCAACCTCAAGAAGGAGCTGATCGCTGAGGTCATGCGGCAGACGAAGCTCCTGGCGATGAACCTGAACGTCAAGGGGCTGATGAACGTCCAGTACGCCGTCAAGGACGACCGCATCTACATTCTCGAAGTGAACCCGCGGGCCTCGCGGACGATTCCGTTCGTGAGCAAGGCCATCGGGGTCCCGCTGGCCAAGCTGGCGGCCAAGATCATGGCCGGCATGACCCTCGAGGAGCTGGGCTTCACGCGGGAGATCGTGCCGACCCATTATGCGGTCAAGGAGGCGGTGTTCCCGTTCCTGAAGTTCCCCGGCACCGACGTGCTGCTGGGCCCCGAGATGCTCTCGACGGGCGAAGTGATGGGCATCTCCGACGATTTCGGCACGGCGTACGCGAAGTCGCAGATCGCCGCGGGCAACAGCCTGCCGACGAGCGGCAACGTGCTCTTCAGTGTCAATGACCGCGACAAGCCGAAAGCCGTCGCCCTGGCCCGGCGGCTGCGGGACCTGGGCTTCAAGATCATCGCGACCAAGGGCACCTGCATCGAATTGATCAAGAACAACATCCCCTCGGAATTCGCCCTGAAGATGACCGAAGGCCGGCCGCACATCGTCGATGCGATCATCAACAAGCAGATCGATCTGATCGTCAACACCGCGGTCGGCAAGCAAGCGATCGCCGACTCGTTCCTGATCCGTCGAAGCGCAGTGGATCGGCAGGTTCCGTACGTCACGACCATGCGGGGGGCCGAAGTGGTCGTCAAAGCCATCGAGGCCCTCAAGGGCAAGAAGATCAGCGTCAAGCCGATCCAGCTATATTATCGATGAAGGATGATTGATAATTGATGATTGTGAGTGGGCCAGGCGTGTGAATCATCCATAATCCATCATCAATCATCAATGGAGACTGATACTGTGAAAGCGGTTCTACTGTTAGAGGATGGCACGTTCTTCGAGGGCAAGGCCTTCGGGGCCCGCGCCGAGAAGTGCGGCGAAGTCGTGTTCAACACGAGCATGTCCGGGTATCAGGAGATCCTCACGGACCCCTCGTACCACGAGCAGATCATCACGATGACCTATCCGCTCATCGGCAACTACGGCACGAACCCCGAGGACTGGGAGTCGCGCAAGAGCTTCGTCAGCGGGTTCGTGGTCAAGGAGAACTGCCCGTATCCGAGCAACTGGCGCAACGGCTCGACGCTCGACGAGTACCTCCGGGCCAACGGCATTGTCGGCATCGAAGGCATCGACACGCGAAAGCTGGTCCGGCACATCCGCACCAAGGGCGCGATGCGGGGCATTCTCTCGGCCGTCGAGACGGACCCGAAGAAACTCGCCGAGAAACTCCGGGAGTACCCGGGCCTCGTCGGCCGCGACATCGTCAAGGATGTGACGAGCGATAAGCCCTATGCGTGGAAGGAGGGCGTCGTCAACGTCCTGAATCCCGGCCTCGAGCCGCCATCGCCCAAGTACAAGGTGGTCGCCATCGATTGCGGCATGAAGCAGAACATCCTTCGCCTGCTGGTCTCGCACGGCTGCGATGTCAGCGTCGTGCCCGCGCAGGCGACGGCCCAGGATATCCTCGCGCGCAAGCCCGACGGCGTGTTCCTGAGCAACGGGCCCGGCGATCCGGCCGCGGTCACCTACACGATTCAGACGGTCAAGTCGCTGCTGGGCAAGGTGCCGATCTTCGGCATCTGCCTGGGCCACCAGATCCTCGGCCTGGCCCTCGGCGGCACGACCTACAAGCTCAAGTTCGGCCATCGCGGCGCGAATCATCCGGTCAAGAACCTCCGGACCGGCAAGATCGAGATCACCAGCCAGAACCACGGCTTCTGCGTGGACCTCGATTCGCTCGCCGATAAGGACGTCGAGCTGACGCACATGAACCTCAACGACAACACGCTCGAAGGTTTCCGCTGTGACAAGCTCAAGGCCTTCTCCGTCCAGTATCACCCCGAGGCCTCTCCCGGCCCGCACGACTCCAACTACCTCTTCGACGATTTCATCGAGCTGATGGAAAAATGATGGTGTGCGAAGCACACCCTACCGCTGACGCCCGGCGCGGCGAACCTTCTGTTGCCACAGGTCGGCAAAAATCTCTCGGCACGGCGATAGGGGTAGGGTGGGCTCGGCCCACCGCGTCCTGATTTCTCACTCGTCGACCGGGCTCGATATCCGCACTCTGCCCGTCCTTGACTCGCCACGGAGAGTCCGGAGGAATTCCACAGGGATGGACAGACCCAAGCCCTGCACGGCCTGTGCATCCGCCGTTGCCTTCTCCAAATCGCCCTTGGTGTAGTGGGCGAGGCTGCGATGGAAGAGTGCCTCCGCACACTGCGGATCGATCTCGACGGCTTTCGTGAACTCCGCGATGGCCTTGTCGTGCTCGTTCATCGCCAGGTAGAGTCTGCCCCGGCGGGTACGGCCCTCGATGAAGCTCGGTCGGATCTCGATGACCGTGCCGAAGTCGGAAGCCGCCTGGCCCACGTTGCCGATCTCGATCGAGACCATCGCCCGATTGTAGAAGGCGTCTGCGAAGGTGGGGTCCCGCCGAATCGCACGGGCGAACTCCGCGAGGGCCGCCTGGTACTCGCCCTGTCTGGCACATGCGATTCCCCGGTGATTGCAGGTCCCGGCGTCCTCCGGATCGGTCCCGGCGGCTGGTTCCTGCCCTCGCAGTTGATCGAGCCAACAGACCGGCGGCTGCCCCAGCGACGCCTCGAATTCCCGCTGCCATTGGCTGAGGTGCTCCCGCTGCCGGGCCATCATCCGCGCCTCGAATCCGGGATCGTCGGGGATGTAGCCTCTCCGCCGCAGGGCCGCGACACTCAGGGGATGCTTGAACCGGGCGGCGGTGTAGGGGAGCGACTCGATCCTCCTGGCGTCCACGACGGCCTCCCGATAGCCGAACGACTCCCGCAGCACGAAGTCGAAGGGAAGACCGTAGGGACTCGTCACGCCGATGATGACGTGAACGAAGCCCAGTCCGACGACGGCCATGCCCGCCGCCACGCACAAAGTCACCGACGTCCGCTCCCACCAGCTCTTGGGTTTGGATGCGCGGTCCTTGCCGCGAGCCCCATGAGAACGGCCGCTTCCGGCGTCCGGGGAACCTTGGTCACTCGGGTTGACGCACTCTGGCACGGTCATTCCTTATCCTCGGATGCCGGACGTGGCAGAAATCCGAAGTGGCGAGGGCGTCGCGCCCTTGCTCTTACGTGTCGAGGGCATCCTGCCCTCGTTCTTGCTTCGGACCTTCTCCGCAACAATACAGACGAGGGCGGGACGCCCTCGACACGCAAGGGCAAGATGCTCTCGCCACCGTCTGTCACCCGAGAAACGCCTTCTGCATCTGCTCGCGGACGGTGGTCAGTCGTTTGACGTCGCCGCCGCCGACCTCGGCGGTTGCCCAGCCGGAGAAGTTGATCTCGTCGAGCGCCTTGCGGACATCGGCCCACGGCAGGTCGTCGCCTTCGCCCGTGATGTCCGCCCACTTGTTGTTGGCCCGGCTGAAGCCCTTGGCGTCCATCTTCACGCACCGCCGCCCGAACGCGCGGATCCACTCGCCCGGCTGGCCGTACTTCCAGTGGTTCCCGACGTCGTAGTACATCCCGACCCAGGGACTGCCGAAGCTGTCCACGAACTTGATGAACCGCTCGGGCGTCTGCTCCGGCCCCTTGTCGTGATCGTACATCATCTGGTTCCAGACGTTCTCGATCAGAATCATCTGGCCCAACGACGCCGCCAGCGGAAGCATCTTCTTCATTTCCTGCCGGGCGCGTTCCTCGATCTCCTCCGCGGGTCCATCTGCCCCCCGGCCCAGCACAATCAGCACGCCGCTGCCGCCGGCCGCGTGCGAGACCCGCAGGCAATGCTCGATATTCTTGCGGCCCTGTTCCCGTTCCTCCTGTTTGGCGCTCGTGAGCCGCTTCTCCCAGTGTGCATGGTTGATCGCGTTATGGACGAATACGCCGGACTCGCGCACCGCGTCCCGCGCCTGCTCGGGCGTGAAGCCGCCCGCTTCGTCGAAGTCCACACCATCAAACCCGGCCTCGCCCGCCATCCGCAGTCGCTCCACGATCGACAGCTTCTTGCCCTCGACCTCCTTGGCGATCATGCCCAGCTTGCAGGACAGCAGAATCCGCTTGCCCTGCGGCGGACTGACGATCGACGACCCACCCTCAGCCGCATGAACAGCCCCCACGCCGCCAACCCCGGCGGCCAGCGCCCCGGCCCCCAGGCCCAGAAAACTGCGACGATCGAGCGGAAGACTTGCATTATGCCTGGATTCGGTTGTCATAAGCGATCACCTATCATAGAAGATTGTATGTGTCTGGTACAGCTCGAACGATCAACGCGGCCCAGTATACCGACGGTGGCATCGAACCTCAAGCCCCTTGCGGCCACCGCCGCACGGCCCGACCATGCCCGGGGGCGGGCGAAACGAAAAACAGGCGGAATTCGACTCCGGGTGGCAGCGGCGAGCGGGATCCGTGGAGCTCGCCGATGGCTTGGCTCGGGCTGCAAACGAACCATGGACAAGGTGTCCTCACATGGGAGATTGACAGGCATGCCTCTGATCGGGTATACTTGACCGAGTGAAAGCGGCAGAAAGGGACCGCCGGGAGCCGGATTGTGGAGGAAGAGACATGCGGAGCGTGAGAGAAACTCAATTTGCGGGGACGATGGCAGTGGTGGTCATGCTGTGTCTGGTCGGCAGCGCCACTGGAGCAACGTACGGCGGAGGCAGCGGCACCGCGGCCGATCCCTATCAGATCTGGACGGCCGAGCAGATGAACGCCATCGGCGCCGAGCCGAACGACTGGGACAAGCATTTCAAGCTCATGGCGGACATAGACCTGTCCGCCTACGACGGCCAGGAAGGCCGCCCGGCGTTCAACATCATCGCTGCGGATGTGGATTCGCAAGACCCGACCTCCCGGAGGGATATCTTCACGGGCGTCTTCGACGGCGATTGTCATACAATTGCCAACTTCACCCTCGTCTCCGCCAGCGAATACCGCAGCGGAGGTCTCTTCGGCTATGTGGGAGCTCCTTCCAGCGAAATCCGGAACCTGGGACTGGTTAATGCGGCGGTACAAGTTGGAGACGGATGGTACGTCGGTACGCTGGCCGGGGTCAATCTGGGAGTCATCCTCCACTGTTATAGCACCGGTTCCGTCGAGGCCGGACGGGACTGTATCGGCGGGCTGATCGGGTACAACTATGGTGCCATGGTCGGCTGTTACAGCGAGGTCGCGGTCAATGGGGATGGGGTGAATGCCGGTGGATTGGTTGGTATGAACGATGAAGGCGCCATAATCCACTGCTACAGCACGGGCTCGGTTACCGCCCAGTCCGACGTCGGTGGACTCGTGGGGGACAATTGGGAAGGCGACCTCATTCATTGCTACAGCACGGGCTTAGTCAAGAGTACAAAGGGCTCGGCCGGCGGTCTGGCTGGCAGGTCAACGCATTCGATGGAAATGGATGACGTCGCGGTGTCCTGCTTCTGGGATGTGCGAACTTCCGGTCAGACCAAGAGTGCCGTGGGCATGGGACTGACGACGGACCGAATGCAGGACAAGCAGACCTTCGTGCAGGCGGGATGGGACTGGGTCGACACGATGGAAGACGGGACCTCCAACACCTGGCGGATGCCCGATGGAGGGGGGTATCCGATTCTTGCATTCTTCCGTGACGGGGCTCCGTCTCGCCTGCGAGGCACCGGCACGTCCGGCGATCCTTATCTGATCTCCAACGCGTTCGAACTGGGTGCAATGGCCAGTTACAGTCCCGGCGCTCACTACCGGCTGTCGGCCCCGATAGATCTCTTTGGAATCCGCTGGTGTACGGCGCCGGTTCCCTGCCTATCCGGCACATTCGACGGCGGTGGCCTGACTATCTCGCATCTGACTCTCGCGGGCGACAGCCATTTGGGTCTGTTCGGTCGCTTGCGGTATGAAGCCCAGATTGCGAACTTGGGAACTGTGGATGTCAACATTGCCGGCGAGGGTTCATACAATGCCGGACTGGTGGCGCGCAATGAAGGCGTCGTGATCCGCTGTTTCAGCACGGGTCGGGTCGGCGGCGATTTGCATGCCGGAGGACTCGTTGGCATCAACGAGGGGGTGGTGGCGGATTGTCACAGTAATGCTGCGGTCCGCGGCAGGGGAGCGTGTGGCAGGCTGTTGGGCTGGAACTCCGGATCTCTGACCCACTGCTACAGTGTCGGCTTGGTCGAGATCGATGGCATCCCTGAGAATCGACTCGTGGGCTCGGGCGACAATGGGTTTGGTTGCTTCGGCGAGGTGCAGGGTTCTGCGTCCCGCCGAGGGGAAGATCGGCAGCCGCAGACCCGGGTGGATCTGTGCGACAAGGAGACCTACCTTGACGCCGGATGGGACTGGATCGGGGAGACCGCCAATGGAACATCGCAGGTCTGGCAGATGCCGGAGGACGGCGGATACCCCGTGGTGGCGATCTTCAACGGATATGCACCGCCGCGACTGCAGGGGCAGGGGACGCCTGACGATCCCTATCGAGTATCCAACGCCCTGGAGTTGGGAGCCATGACCTATTACAGTCCCAGTGCCCACTACCGGCTGAAGGCTCCGATTGACCTCTCGGGTATCCGCTGGGCTGTGCCGATCGTAGCCTCTTTCCGCGGCGCATTCGACGGCAGCGGCCTGGCGATTTCGCATTTGACCATCGCCGGCGGCGGATACCTGGGGCTATTCGGCAGGCTGTCACGTGCGGCCGAGGTCCGGGACTTGGGTGTAGTGGACTGTAACATAGCCGGCTCTCGCGGCTATGTCGGTACGCTCGCGGGCATGAACGCAGGCACTGCCCGTCGCTGTTACAGCACCGGCGAAATCCACAGCACCGGCCACTCCTCCGGCGGTCTGATGGGGTACAGTTGGGGCGATGTCATCCAGTGTTTCAGTGCCTGCCAAGTCACTGCGGGGATGAGCGTCGGTGGGCTTTTGGGATTGAACTCAGGATTCGTGAGCGATTGCTACAGTCTGGGCAATGTGCAAGGGGAAGACTCTGTCGGGGGACTCGTAGGCAGCAATCTGCACGCGGTAATTCGCTGTTACAGTGCCGGCGCCGTCGAGAGCACTGATGGGTGGCCAGGCGGACTCTGTGGATTCTACCTCTCCAGTTCTGAAACTGTCGATGGCTTTTGGGATATCCAGGTGTCGGGCTGCACAACGAGCGGGGGAGGTGCAGGCAGGACGACGGTGGAGCTGAAAACGGCCGCCATGTTCCTTGACGCCGGGTGGGATTTCATCGGCGAGACGGCCAATGGGATCGAGGACATCTGGTGGATTGACGAGGGGCAGGACTATCCGCGGTTGTGGTGGGAACCTGACCAGAAATGAAATGGAACCGCAGATGAACGCGGATGAACGCCGATTTGACCGGAGGGAGATGAGTGAACTGACGGAGAGGGTGATCCGGTGTGCGTTCCCCGTCAGCAACACATTGGGATGCGGGTTTTTGGAGAAGGTTTATGAGAATGCCTTGGCCCATGAGCTTCGCAAGGCAGGCATCCAAGCG
>Ga0209347_1005001_pt1 | contig 13097 bp, 11 predicted proteins | sample AutmiccommuBRH23_FD_187382 | JGI IMG/M metagenome (GOLD analysis project Ga0209347, IMG submission 187382) | Deep subsurface microbial communities from Mt. Terri, Switzerland - Autotrophic microbial communities BRH/23 (SPAdes) (version 2) | ecosystem: Environmental > Aquatic > Deep subsurface >... | reverse complement strand
GGTCGGCGGACTTTACGCGGCGGGCGCGTGCGCGTTCAACATCGCGCAGGACGGCAAGGGCTACGCCAGCGGGACCCAGCTCGGCGAGGGCTCGTTCTTCGGGCGGCGGGCGGGAGAGCACGCGGCGCGGCGGGCGGGAGAGCACGCGGCGCGGCGGGCGGGAGAGCACGCGGCACGCGCCTGACCCGGCACCTCAGGTCCGGACGGGCTCGTCGCCGACGTCCCCGAGATACCATCTGCCGTCGCCGAGCAGCTGCAGCTCCTTGGTGTGGTGCTGTTCGACGGTGCTGCGGTGGCTCACGCTGACCAGGATGGTGTCCGGGAGCTCGCTGCGCACCAGCCGGTAGAGCATCAACTCCAGACCCTCGTCGAGCGCAGACGTCGATTCGTCCAGGAACACCGCCTGCGGCTTGGTCAGGAGTATCCGCGCGAACGCGATGCGCTGTTGCTCACCGGGGGAGAGCACCTTGGCCCAGTCCTGCTCCTCGTCGAGCCGATCGGCCAGGTGCGGCAACGCGACCCGCTCGAGGACGGCGCGCAGGTCGTCATCGGTGATCGAACCGATCGCGTTCGGGTAGGACACGACGGCGCGCAGATTGCCCAGCGGCACATACGGCATCTGCGAGAGGAACAGCGTCTCGTTCTCGTCGATCGGGTACTTGAGGGAACCCGAGGCGAACGGCCACAGCCGGCCGAGACTGCGCAGCAGCGTGGTCTTCCCGGTGCCCGACGCCCCGGTGATCACCAGCGCCTCACCGCTCCGCAGCGACAGGTCGAGTGGCTCGATCAGCTGGCGTCCGTCCGGGGTCCGCACCTCGACATCGTCCAGCTCGACACCGCCGTCGGGGGAATCCTCCGCGACGAGGGACGGCAGCGCCCGGCCCTCCTCGTTGGCGATGACCAGTCCGTACAGACGGATGATCGCGGCGCGGTAGCCGGCGAAGTCGTCGTAGGCGTTGCGGAAGAACGACAGCCCGCTGAGGATCTCGCGAAACGCACTCGCCGTCTGCGAGAGCTGGCCGAGGGTGATCTCGCCGTTGTAGAACCTCGGGAACTGCACGATGTAGGGAATCAGTTCCTGCGCCTGGCTGATCGAGAGGTTCCAGCCCAGGAAGCCCGCCATCCGGTTGACGTATCTCTTGTAGTTGTCCACGATCGGCGCGAACAGCCGTCGCAGACCGGTGCGCTCGGCGATCTCGCCACGGTAGAACGCCACCGCCTCCGACGCGTCGCGCAGTCGCACCAGTGCGTACCGGAAAGCGGCGTTGAACTTCTCGTTGCGGAACGCCAGCCCGATGATCGGGCGGCCGATCCAGAACGCGACGACCGTGGCGAACAGGATGTAGACGAGGCCGATCCAGAACATCGCCTTCGGCAACTCGACGTCGACGAACGGCAGGGTCACCGGACCCGACAGATTCCACAGGATCGCGGTGAACGAGATCATCGCGGCGATCGACGAGATGGCGCCGAACAACAGCGTGGTGCCTGAGGTGTTGTTGGGCCGGTTGGGCAGCGGGCCGACACCGGCGGTGAAGATGTCGATGTCCATCTGGATGCGCTGGTCGGGGTTGTCGATGGTGTCGTCGATGAACCGCGACCGGTAGTAGGCCTTCCCGTCGAGCCAGTCGCCGGTCAGCTGGTCGGTGAGCCAGGCCCGCCACCGCAGCATGAACCGTTGTGTCGCGAGCAGGTCGACCATGATCGTGGCGACGTTGATGACCGCGAGCACCGCGAACACCGTCATCGACAGCCAGAAGCCGTCCCGGCCCGATTCCCGCACGGTGTCGTCACCGGCGCCGACCCCGGACGCGATGACCTGGAAGCTGGTCATCATGTCGTTGCCCTGGAAGCTGAACAGCACCGACAGCCGCACGCTCGCGATGACCAGCAGCAAGATGCCGGCAAGCCACAGCCACACGACGACGCTCTCCGGGCCCGTGAAGTACCCCCGGGTGACCCGCCAGAACTGCCGTCCCCAGGTGGTGAACCGGGCGATCAGCGTCAGCGCCACCATGGTGGCCACCGCGGCATACGCCCAGCCCTTGGCGATCCACACCAGCGAGGTCCAGACCTCACTGCTCCACTCGAGCGTGGGGGTGAACAGTTCCATCCGGGCAAGGTACCGCGACAGTCGGGCTTCAGCGTGTTGGCGGGGCTCTGCCGACGACGCGCGTCGATCCGGCCGCCATATCCGTCCGGGGTTAACGCCGCCAACACGCCCCTCGGCCTCCGGGCAAGCGCCCGACGCCGGCCGCGTACCTTGAACATGTGGCTCGGACCCCTTCGAATACTTCGCCGAAACCCAAGACGGGGCGGCTGTCCAACCGATTCTGGAAGCTGCTCGGCGCCAGCACCGAGAAGGACCAGACGCAGTCGATGGGGCTCGTCGACCGGTCCGCCGAATACGCCGCCAAGGCGGCCGAACTCGACGACGAGCAGCTGCGCAAGGCCGCACAGCTGCTCGAGCTCGAGGACCTCGTCGACTCCGCCGACATCCCCCAGTTCCTGGCCATCGCCCGCGAGGCGGCCGAAAGGACGACCGCCCTCCGTCCCTTTGACGTACAGCTGCAGGCCGCGTTGCGGATGCTGGCCGGCGACGTCGTCGAGATGGCCACCGGTGAGGGCAAGACGCTGTCCGGGGCGATCGCCGCGGCCGGCTACGCGCTGGCGGGCCGCAGTGTCCACGTCATCACGATCAACGACTACCTGGCCCGCCGAGACGCCGAGTGGATGGGGCCGCTGATCGAGGCGCTGGGATTGACGGTCGGCTGGATCACCGCCGACTCCACCGCCGCCGAGCGCCGCGCGGCCTACCGGTGCGACGTCACCTACGCCTCGGTCAACGAGATCGGCTTCGACGTGCTGCGCGACCAGCTGGTGACCGACGTGGAGGACCTGGTGTCCCCGAATCCGGATGTGGCGCTGATCGACGAAGCCGACTCCGTCCTCGTCGACGAGGCGCTGGTGCCGCTGGTGCTGGCGGGCACCAGCCACCGGGAGACGCCCCGCGTCGAGCTCATCCGACTGGTCGGTGACCTCGTCGAGGGCAAGGACTACGCCACCGACACCGACAACCGCAACGTGCACCTCACCGAAGCGGGTGCCCTCAAAGTGGAGGCGGCGCTCGGGGGTATCGACCTGTACTCCGAGGAGCACGTCGTCACCACGCTGACGGAGATCAACGTCGCGTTGCACGCGCACGTGCTGCTGCAGCGCGACGTCCACTACATCGTGCGCGACGACAAGGTGCACCTGATCAACGCGTCCCGCGGCCGCATCGCCACCCTGCAGCGCTGGCCCGACGGCCTGCAGGCGGCGGTGGAGGCCAAGGAGGGCATCGAGACGACCGAGACCGGCGAGGTGCTCGACACGATCACCGTCCAGGCGCTGATCAACCGGTACCCGCGGGTCTGCGGGATGACCGGCACCGCGCTCGCCGCCGGCGAACAGCTCCGACAGTTCTACAAGCTGGGCGTCTCCCTGATCCCGCCCAACACCCCCAACATCCGCGAGGACCAGACCGACCGGGTGTACGTCACCGTGGCCGCCAAGATCGACGGGATTCTCGAGCACATCGCGGCCGTGCACGAGACCGGCCAGCCGGTGTTGGTGGGCACCCGCGACGTCGCCGAGTCCGAGGAGCTGCACGCACGCCTGGTCAAAGCCGGTGTCCCCGCGGTGGTTCTGAACGCCAAGAACGACGCCGAGGAGGCCGCGGTCATCGCCGAGGCCGGTCAGCTGGGTGCGGTCACGGTGTCCACGCAGATGGCCGGCCGCGGCACCGACATCAGGCTCGGCGGATCCGACAGAAACGACCGTGCCGCAGCAGAACGGGTTGCCGAACTCGGCGGACTGCACGTCATCGGCACCGGCCGCCACCACACCGAGCGCCTCGACAACCAGCTGCGCGGCCGCGCCGGGCGGCAGGGCGACCCCGGATCGTCGATCTTCTTCTCCAGCTGGGAGGACGACGTGGTGGTCGCGCATCTCGAGCCGAACAAGCTGCCGCTCGAGTGCGACGAGGACGGCCGCGTGCTGAGCCCGAAAGCGGCCAGCCTGCTGGAGAACGCGCAGCGGATCGCCGAGGGCCGCCTCCTCGAGGTGCACGCCACCACCTGGCGCTACAACCAGCTGATCGCCCAGCAGCGGGCGATCCTCGTGGAACGGCGCAACACGCTGCTGCGCACCGCGGCCGCCCGCGAGGAACTGGCCGAGCTGTCGCCGCAGCGCTACGAGGAGCTCAGCGAGCAACTCGCCCCGGACAGCGAGAAGAAGCTGGAGCGGATCTGCCGACTGATCATGCTGTACCACCTCGACCGCAGCTGGACCGAGCATCTGGCCTACCTCGCCGACATCCGGGAGAGCATCCATCTGCGCGCTCTCGGCAGGCAGAATCCGCTCGACGAATTCCACCGGATGGCCGTCGACGCGTTCGCCTCGTTGGCCGCAGGCGCCATCGAAGCCGCCCAGCAGACCTTCGACACGGCGCCGTCCATCGAGGACGAGGCGGGGGTCGACCTCTCTAAGCTGGCACGTCCCACCTCGACGTGGACGTACATGGTGCACGACAATCCGCTGGCCGACGACTCGATGTCCGCGCTGAGCCTGCCCGGGGTGTTCCGCTAGGTTCTACTGCATGGCCGAGGCCTCGGGCGGGAACGCTGCGACCCCGAACGCGGCACCGCAGGATCGGGTGCTGACGGTGCCCAATGTGCTGTCGGTCGTCCGGCTGGTGCTGATCCCGGTCTTCCTGTATCTGCTGCTTGTGGCCGACGCGACCGGTTGGGCGGTCGGCGTGTTGATGTTCAGCGGGGCGTCCGACTGGGCAGACGGCAAGATCGCGCGCCTGTTCGACAACCAGTCCTCCCGGCTGGGCGCACTCCTCGATCCCGCGGTCGACCGGATCTACATGGTCGTCGTCCCGGTGGCGCTGGCGCTGGCAGGGGTGATCCCGTGGTGGCTCGTCGCGGCGCTGTTGGGCCGCGACCTGGTGCTGGCGGCGACGCTGCCGGTGCTGCGCGGCCGCGGGCTGACGGCTCTTCCGGTCACCTACATCGGCAAGGCGGCGACGTTCGCGTTGATGTCGGGCCTGCCGCTGGTGCTGCTCGGCCAGCACGACGCGCTGTGGGCACGCGTCGTGCTGGCGTGGGGGTGGGGCTTCCTCATCTGGGGCCTGGCCATGTACCTATGGTCGGGAGTCCTCTATCTGATCCAGGTGGGCATGGTGGTTCGCACGATGCCGCCCAGAGTGCAGGCCGGATGAGCCGATGAGCACGCTGGGGGGGTACGACCCCGCCTCGGGGCACAACGCCCACGAGGCGGGCAGGCCGACGCGCACCCCCGTGCCGTCGTTGCTGGCCTCGCTGCTCACCGACCACCTCGACCCTGGCTACGCCGCGGCGGCGGAATCGGGCCGAAAGCGTGCGAAACCGGCCGAGTGGACCTGGCAGATCCTCGCGGCGGCGGTGGTGGCGGCCGTGTTCGCACTGGCCTGGGCGCAGGCGCAGGCCACCGCGCCGGGGGTGCGCGAATCGCAGCAGGTGCTGGTGGGCAGCGTGCGCGCCGCCGAGACCAGCACCGAGGACATCGCAGACCGCAGGGACCGGCTGGCCACCGAGGTGGACGCCGAGCGGCGCAGCCGCCTCGAGGGCGACGCCACCGGCAGACAGCTGCTCGCCGACCTCGACCTGGCGGACTCCGCCGCGGCCGCGATACCGGTGATCGGCCCGGGGCTGACCATCACCGTCACCGACCCGGGGCTGTCGCGCGACCTCACCGATGTGTCCGGAGAGCGCGTGGCGGGCAGCAAGCAGGTGATCCTCGACCGCGACCTTCAGCTGGTCGTCAACTCACTGTGGGTCAGCGGCGCCGAGGCGATCTCGGTAGGGGGCGTCCGCGTCGGGCCGAACGTGACGATTCGGCAGGCCGGCGGCGGCATCCTCGTCGACAATCAGCCGATCACCAGTCCCTACGTCATCCTCGCGGTGGGCCCCCCACGCGCGATGCAGGACACTTTCGACCGCAGCACCGGCCTGCAGCGCCTCCGGCTGCTGGAGAAGTCCTACGGCGTCGGGGTCGCCGTGAGCGCCGGCGACGGGCTGGCGCTGCCTGCGGGGTCGGTCCGAGAGGTCAACTTCGCCAAACAGATTGGGCCCAATTGATCGGAATCGTCGCCCTCGTCGTCGGCATCGTTCTCGGTGTCGTCTTCCATCCCAGCGTGCCGGAGTTCGTCCAGCCCTACCTGCCGATCGCGGTCGTCGCGGCACTCGACGCCGTGTTCGGGGGACTGCGGGCATACCTGGAACGGATCTTCGACTCGAAGGTCTTCGTGGTGTCGTTCGTCTTCAACGTCCTGGTGGCCGCGTTGATCGTGTACGTCGGCGACCAGCTCGGCGTCGGCACCCAGCTGTCCACCGCGATCATCGTCGTGCTCGGCATCCGGATCTTCGGAAACGCTGCGGCGCTGCGACGCAGGTTGTTCGGGGCGTGACGATGAGCGCTTGCGCGAAGAGCAGAGGGCGACGATGAGCGCTTGCGCGAAGAGCAGAGGGTGACGATGAGCGACGACCCACACCACCACGCCGCCGGACCCCACCACGGAAGGCACGAACTGCCGCCCGACCAGCCGCCGCCGGAGATCGGCGACCTGCACGCCGGCGGTGTCACCGGGGTGGTCTCCCGCGGACGCTCCCAGGTCGTCTTCGGGGTGCTGGGTGTTCTGCTGTGTCTGCTGCTGGGCGTCGCGATCGCCACCCAGGTCCGCCAGACCGAGTCGGGGGACTCGCTGGAAACCGCGCGACCCGCCGACCTGTTGGTGCTGCTCGATTCGCTGCAGCAACGTGAGGCGGCGCTGAACACTGAGGTCGCCGAGCTGCAGCGGACGCTGGCCCAACTCCAGGCCTCCGGCAGCAGCGATCAGGCGGCGATCGAGAACGCCAGATCACGGCTGGCGGCCCTGTCGATACTGATCGGCACCGTGCCTGCCACCGGCCCCGGGGTGACGCTGACCATCGAGGACCCCGCGCAGGGGGTGTCCCCGGAGACGATGCTCGACGTGATCAACGAGCTGCGCGCGGCGGGCGCCGAGGCGATGGAGATCCGGGGCAGGCAAGGCGGTGAGCAGGTGTCGGTGCGGGTCGGGGTGGACACCTGGGTCGTCGGCGTCCCCGGAGCGCTCATCGCCGATTCGATAACCTTGAATCCGGTGTATTCAGTTCTCGCGATTGGGGATCCGCCGACCCTCGCCGCGGCGATGAACATTCCGGGTGGCGCGATGGACAGCATCGAACGCGTCGGCGGCACGATGGTGGTACAACAATCCGACCGGGTCGACGTCACCGCCTTGCGGCAACCGAAACCCCGCCAATACGCTCAGCCCGTCAAGTGAGCGACCGGAAGGCCGCCGAGAAAATGCAAGGAGCGCCGTGAGCGAGATTCCCGCCGACCTGTCCTACACCGTCGAACACGAGTGGGTGCAGCGGACCGGCGACGACACGGTGCGTGTCGGCATCACCGACTTCGCGCAGTCCGCGCTGGGAGACGTGGTGTTCGTCCAGCTTCCCGACGTCGGAGCGGACCTCACGGCGGGAGAGTCGTTCGGCGAGGTGGAGTCGACGAAATCGGTCTCCGACCTGTACGCGCCGCTGACCGCCAAAGTCGTTGCGGTCAACGGTGATCTGGAGGGCGACCCACAGCTGGTCAACTCCGATCCCTACGGCGGGGGCTGGCTGGTCGAACTGCAGGCCGCCGCCGGGTCGATGCAAGCTGCGCTGGCCTCACTGCTCGACGCGGAGGCCTACCGCAGCCACGTGACGGACTGAGGTGTTGTTAGGGTCGAGCGGACCGGAGCGCAATCGGCGAATCCGGCTGTGGTGGACACAACTGAGTCCACTGCGCGGTACGGTCGACACCAGCGGCGCGACGGCTGGGCCTTCCGGCCGGATATCGCCACAGCAGCCAGTGAGGAGCAGCGGGTGACGGACAAGGACTTCAACTCTGGGGCTGACTCTGACGAGGTCACCGTGGAGACGACATCGGTGTTCCGCGCAGACTTCCTCAACGAACTGGACGCCCCGCCGGCTCCGGGTGGCGAGAGCGCGGTTTCCGGCGTCGAAGGACTTCCGGTCGGCTCGGCGCTGCTCGTCGTCAAGCGCGGGCCGAACGCGGGTTCGCGGTTCCTGCTCGACCAGCCGACGACCTCGGCAGGCCGCCATCCCGACAGTGACATCTTCCTCGACGACGTCACCGTGAGTCGTCGGCACGCCGAGTTCCGGCTCGAGAGCGGCGAGTTCCAGGTCGTCGACGTGGGCAGCCTCAACGGCACGTACGTCAATCGCGAGCCGGTCGATTCCGCCGTGCTCGCCAACGGCGACGAGGTTCAGATCGGCAAGTTCCGCCTCGTGTTCCTCACCGGGCCGAAGGGCCCCGACCTTGCTGACGGCGCCGCGGGCTGAGTGACGCCGCCGAGTAGCCGACACCGCCGAGTGCCTCCGCGAACGACGAGATGACCCAACCCGACGCAGCTGGGCTCAACGGGATGTCGATCGGCGTCGTCCTCGATCTGCTGCGGGGTGACTTCCCCGACGTGACCATCTCCAAGATCCGTTTCCTGGAGGCGGAGGGGCTGGTCACCCCCGAGCGCACCGCGTCCGGATACCGGCGGTTCACCGCCTACGACTGTGCGCGACTGCGGTTCATCCTCACCGCGCAGCGCGATCAGTACCTTCCGCTCAAGGTCATCAAGGCCCAGCTCGACGCCCAGCCCGACGGTGAGCTGCCGCAGACCGGATCGGCGTACGGGACACCGCGCCTGATGACGGTGACCGAAGGGCAGGCCGACCGGGCGGGCGGGCCGCCCACGGCGCCACCGACGCAGGTGCGGTTGAGCCGTGACGACCTGCTCGAGCGCTCCGGCGTCGACGACGAACTGCTCACCTCGCTGATCAAGGCGGGGGTCATCACGCCGATCTTCAAAGGTGGCGGCACGGTGCTTTTCGACGAGCACTCCGTCGTCATCGCCCAATGTGCCCGCGCCCTGGCCGACTACGGGGTCGAGCCGCGTCACCTGCGGGCTTTCCGGTCCGCCGCGGACCGGCAATCCGACCTGATCGCCCAGATCGCGGGCCCGGTGGTCAAGGCGGGCAAGGCCGGAGCGCGCGACCGTGCCGACGACCTGGCCCGCGAAGTGGCGGCGCTGGCAATCACGTTGCACACGTCGTTGATCAAGTCGGCCGTACGCGACGTTCTGGATCGCTGAGGACTAGACTCGGCCTGACGAAATTTCCAGCGGAGGGCAGGCACAAATGGGTGAGGTCCGCGTGGTCGGCATTCGAGTCGAGCAGCCGCAGAACCAGCCCGTCCTGTTGCTGCGGGAGTCCAACGGCGACCGTTATCTGCCGATCTGGATCGGCCAGTCCGAGGCGGCCGCCATCGCGCTGGAGCAGCAGGGCGTAGAGCCGGCGCGGCCGATGACTCACGATCTGATCCGAGATCTCATTGCCGCGCTTGGCCATTCACTCAAAGAGGTGCGCATCGTCGACCTGCAGGAAGGCACCTTCTACGCCGATCTGGTCTTCGACCGCGACATCACGGTGTCGGCGCGGCCCTCGGACTCGGTGGCCATCGCGTTGCGTGTGGGTGTGCCGATCTACGTCGAGGAGGCGGTGCTCGCCGAGGCAGGGCTGCTGATCCCCGACGAGAGCGACGACGAGCCCACCGGCGCGGTGCGCGAGGACGAGGTCGAGAAGTTCAAGGAGTTCCTCGACAGCGTGTCGCCCGACGATTTCAAGGCCACCTGACGCCGAAGACCGGCCGGGCGCGCGCCCCGTGGCGGCGCAGGCCTTGGTCACGGATGCGTCTCGTCGCGTTCGACACGCGGTGCGCGTTTCTCCCGGCGCGGAAACGGGCAGCCATACTTGGTCGCGACGGGCAGTCACGGCAGGCCCTCAAGCGTATGCTCGACACAGTTCGAGCCGGGGCGAACGTGCGCCATGTAGGCCGCGGACGCGGGTTCGAAGGCGCTTCAAGGCGAAGGGATTCGACAAGTGGGAGACACGCCACGCCAGGAGGAACTGGACCTGACTACCGGTGCGTCGCGCACGGACGGTCTTCCCCGGGTGGCCACCGAGCCCGTCCAGGCCGGCCTGTTCCCCGACGATTCGGTTCCCGACGAACTCGTCGGTTACCGGGGGCCCAGCGCCTGCCAGATCGCCGGGATCACCTACCGCCAACTCGACTACTGGGCCCGCACCTCGCTTGTGGTGCCGTCGATCCGGGGCGCGGCGGGCTCGGGCAGCCAGCGGCTGTACTCGTTCAAGGACATCCTGGTTCTCAAGATCGTCAAGCGGCTGCTCGACACCGGTATCTCGCTGCACAACATCCGGGTCGCGGTCGACCATCTGCGGCAGCGCGGCGTCCAGGATCTGGCCAACATCACGCTGTTCTCCGACGGCACCACCGTCTATGAGTGCACCTCGGCCGAGGAGGTCGTCGACCTGCTGCAGGGCGGACAGGGCGTCTTCGGGATCGCGGTGTCCGGAGCGATGCGGGAACTCACCGGCGCGATCGCCGACTTCCCGGGGGAGCGCGCCGACGGTGGCGAGTCGATCTCGGCTCCGGAGGACGAACTGGCGTCCCGCCGCAAGCACCGCGACCGCAAGATCGGCTGAGCCGAGCAACCCGTCCGCCGGCTGAACCGTCGCCGGCTCCCACGTCCCGGTAGACTCGGGCGCGCATCGCCCTCACGCGGGAGAGTTCCGTGACCGCCAGCCACGGACGCCGAAGGAGCAACACCTCTCCGTCAACCTCTCAGGCACCCGGGACCGCGCGAAGCCACGATGCCTCTGGAAAGCGGTGCGCTCGCCCTCGGGCCGGCCCACCCGCCCATGGGGAAAGGTCACTGCGGCTGAAGTATCAGCCGTCCGGCCGAATCTCTCAGGCGCCCGGTCCGGGTCGACGACAGAGGGGGAGGAGCCGGTTCGCATGCGCTCCTCGCGCCCGCGGCAATCGTCGGGAGATGTCTGTCAGTGTCAGATAACAAGTCCGATTCAACGTCCGGACACCGCACCTCCGAACTCCGCTTCGTCGACCGGCACATCGGGCCGGACGCGCAGGCCGTCGCCACGCTGCTGAGGACGATCGGCGTCGAGTCGCTCGACGAGCTGGCCGCCAAGGCAGTGCCTGCCGCGATCTTCGACCCGGTGACCGACGACGGCGTCGCGCCGGGGCTCGGGCATCTGCCGCCTGCCGCCTCCGAGACCGAAGCGCTGGCCGAGCTGCGGGCACTGGCGGACTCCAACACCGTCGCGGTGTCGATGATCGGCCAAGGCTATTTCGACACGCTCACCCCACCTGTGCTGCGGCGCAACATCCTCGAGAACCCGGCCTGGTACACCGCCTACACGCCGTATCAGCCCGAGATCAGCCAGGGCCGGCTCGAGGCGCTGCTGAACTTCCAGACGATGGTCACCGACCTCACCGGCCTGGAGGTCGCCAACGCCTCGATGCTCGACGAAGGCACCGCTGCCGCCGAGGCGATGACGCTCATGCAGCGCGCGGTGCGCGGGTCGGCCAATCGGCTGGTTGTTGATAGCGACGTCTACGCGCAGACGGCCGCCGTGCTGGCGACCCGCGCGGAACCGCTGGGGATCGAGATCGTCACCGCGGACCTGCGCGACGTGCTGCCAGAGGGCGAGTTCTTCGGCGTGCTCGTCCAGCTACCCGGAGCCGGCGGCGCCGTCGTGGACTGGAGCGCACTGGTCGCGCAGGCCCACGAGCGCGGCGCCCTGGTGGCTGTCGGCGCGGACCTGTTGGCGCTGACGATGATCACCCCGCCCGGTGAGATCGGCGCCGACGTCGTTTTCGGCACAACCCAGCGCTTCGGTGTGCCAATGGGTTTCGGTGGCCCGCATGCGGGTTATCTGGCGGTGCACTCCAAGCACGCCAGGCAACTCCCGGGTCGGCTGGTCGGCGTGTCCAAGGATGCCGATGGGTCACCGGCATACCGGTTGGCGCTGCAGACCCGTGAACAGCACATCCGCCGCGACAAGGCCACCAGCAACATCTGCACCGCGCAGGTGCTGCTGGCCGTGATGGCGGCGATGTACGCGAGCTATCACGGCGCGAACGGCCTGCGCGCCATCGCCCATCGGGTCCACGGGCACACGCGCGCGCTCGCCGCCGGCCTGGCCGACGCCGGGGTGGAGGTGGTCCACGACGCGTTCTTCGACACGGTGCTGGCGCGGGTGCCCGGTCGGGCGCGCGAGGTGCGGGCGGCGGCCAAGGAGCGTGGCATCAACGTCTGGCTGGTTGACGACGACCACGTGTCGGTGAGTTGTGACGAGGCGACGACCGACGGACACGTCGCCGCGGTGCTCGAGGGTTTCGGGGCGACAACCGGTTCCACGGATTTCGCCGGCCCCGGCATCGGCACCAGGACGTCGGAGTTCCTCACCCATCCGGCGTTCTCGAAGTACCGCACCGAGACCGAGATGATGCGCTATCTGCGGTCGCTCGCGGACAAGGACATCGCGTTGGACCGCAGCATGATCCCGCTCGGTTCCTGCACGATGAAGCTCAACGCGGCCGCGGAGATGGAACCCATCACCTGGCCCGAGTTCGCCCGTCAGCATCCGTTCGCCCCGGCGTCGGACACCCCCGGCCTGCGCAAGTTGATCGCCGACCTGCAGTCGTGGCTCACCGGTATCACCGGATACGACGCGGTGTCCCTGCAACCCAACGCCGGATCGCAGGGGGAGTACGCGGGCCTGCTCGCGATCCAGGCCTACCACGCGGCGCGCGGGGACACCGGTCGCGACGTCTGCCTCATCCCGTCCAGCGCGCACGGCACCAACGCCGCCTCGGCGGCCCTGGCGGGCATGAAGGTCGTCGTCGTCGGGTGCCGCGCGAACGGCGACGTCGACCTCGACGATCTGCGCACCAAGGTGTCCGAACACGCCGATCGGCTGTCGGCGTTGATGATCACCTATCCCTCCACCCACGGCGTGTACGAGCACGACGTCGCCGACATCTGCGCGGCCGTGCACGATGCCGGCGGACAGGTCTATGTCGACGGCGCCAACCTCAACGCACTGGTC
>Ga0209347_1004999_pt1 | contig 13100 bp, 8 predicted proteins | sample AutmiccommuBRH23_FD_187382 | JGI IMG/M metagenome (GOLD analysis project Ga0209347, IMG submission 187382) | Deep subsurface microbial communities from Mt. Terri, Switzerland - Autotrophic microbial communities BRH/23 (SPAdes) (version 2) | ecosystem: Environmental > Aquatic > Deep subsurface >... | reverse complement strand
CTCAGGGGGGGGCTGAAGGGCATCCAAAAATAACACTGGAAAGCAGTAAAGGTCTTAAAGTAGGTAACATGGTTCAGATATTACAGTCGGGTATTGCAGAATTTAATTAAAAACATTGATGGAAACGTTATTACTCTGGAGAACCAGTTTGTCTATTCTTATAAGATTGAAGATCGGCCTGTCTTAATAAGGGTCCGGTTAGCGGAAAATGTAAGTGTAAAAAGTATCAGTGTCACCTCAAAAGACAAGAAAGCCACCAAGGGCATAGAGGCCAGATTATCCCGTAACCTTACTGTAGCGGACCTTACAGTAAAAGGCATCCAAAACGCCATTTTTGTAACTGATTCAATAGCACCAAGAATAATTAGCAACACAATTACAGATAACGGAAGAGCAGTCCGGGGACAGGCCGGACTGCAGATTTTTAACTGTCTGGAAGCGGAAATCAGAGAAAATAAATTAAAAAGAAGCGGAGCAATTTGGATACGTAATAATATCAATTCCAGAATTATCCGGAATACGTCGGATAATACCAGGCCTACTAACGGTGACGGCATATCAGTTGTCAATACAGTCAATTGCATTTTTGATTCCAACACCATATTGAATGCTAATTGTTACGGTATTTGGATTAAAAATGATTCCAGAAACAATACAATTTCGAATAACCGTTTTTCTAAGGGCATTACTTCTGGTATATATTTAACTCATGGTGCACAGGAAAACTTAATCAGTAATAATATTACGTCTAATAATGCAGGTAACGGGATCTTTGTTGCGGCTGAAGCTGACAGGAACATTATTAGGGATAACCTTGTAGAGCGCAATCAAGGCCGGGGCATTCTGGTTCACGGGAAGCAGAATACGTTATCAGGAAACACTGCTTTAAAAAACGGCATTGAGCAAATAAAAATACAGCCAGGAAACTTTATTAAATAAGATTAACGATTACCCAAAATTGCAGGTGAATATTATGTGCGGAATCACCGGTATTGTAGGAATTGACAGGTCACTATTAAATAAGATGCTGGAAACGATGAGACATCGGGGCCCAGATGCCACAGGACAGATTGATCTGTCCGAATTAGGGTGCACACTCGGACATACCCGGTTAAGCATAATCGACCTGGACCCCCGCAGCAATCAGCCTTTTGTATCAGGCTGCGACAGATATGTTATAACCTTCAACGGAGAGATATATAACTACCTGGAATTACGCGCTGAACTTGAGCGGTTGGGTTACACTTTTCGTACCAAGTCAGATACCGAAGTTCTACTCAACCTGTTAATAGAATTTGGTATCTCAGGAATTAATCGGGTAGAAGGGATGTTCGCTTTTTGTTTCGCTGACATCCAGGCCCGGAAACTACTTTTGGCCAGAGACCAAATAGGGGAAAAGCCCTTGTACTATTCCTTTTTTAAAGGAGCCGAACCGGGTTTTGCCTTTGCCTCTGAAATCAAAGGGCTTCTGGTTAACCCCTCAGTTGATACATCACTTGATGAAGAAGGGCTGGCTGATTACCTGAGGTTCCTTTATACCGCAGCGCCACGAACTCTTTACCGCGGGATTAGGGAACTGCCGCCTGGACATTATCTTGAACTCGATATTGACAATCTCACCGATAATCCCCGCAGGTATTTCAGTTTGTCAGACAATTCGCCAGGCTATCAGGATATGGGTTATGATGAAGTTGTAGAGACCTTCCACGAACTTTTCCAGGAGAGCATCGGGCTGCGCTTGCGCAGTGATGTACCTGTGAGCGTGTACCTAAGCGGTGGACTTGATTCCAACGCAATTTTAGGGGCCGCTAAAGAGGCTGCTGCTGACACTAAGCTGGATACTTTTACCATTCGCTATAGCGGTTCGAGTCTAGCCAGGTCTTTTGATGAGAGCGAGTTAGCCGCAAGGGCAGCAAGTGAGCATAATGTGCCGAATACACAAATATTCTTTACCGAAGATGAACGGTTTATAGAAACTGTGGAGCGGATGGTAGACCTTTTCGACCAGCCTTTTGGCAATGCCACGGCGGTTGTCGCAGATAAAATGGCAGCGGGTGTTTCCGCCAAATGTAAAGTGGCTTTGGTCGGCGACGGTGGTGACGAGATTTTGGTGGGTTATCCAAGATACAAGGCTTTACCGTTGTACAAGAGATTTCAGATGTTGCCCATAAGTGTAAGGCGATTGCTGGCCTCAGCTCTTTCCGGCCTGCCCGAACACGGGCGGTCGGCGACCAAAATAAGGCGCATAAAACAATTTTCCACAGGTTTGGCCCATCCGTTAGCCGAGAGTTTTTTGAACTGGTCAACTTACATAAACAGTGAGAATTTACGCACAGCTCTTGGAGAAGAAATTATTACACCCTTTTATAGTGGATTATTGAACGAATTCACGCGCTTCGCTGATGACCCTGTTAGGGCCGCGGCCGTGGTTGATTTGCAGTCCTTCGTCCCGTTTAACCTGATGCAGGCTGCAGACAGAACCAGTATGGCTCACTCACTGGAACTGAGATGCCCTTTTTTATCACCAAAGCTTATTAAATTTGCCCTTCGTGTCCCAACTGAGTATAAGTTAACCAGGGGCAGGAATAAGCCCTTACTGGTAGATGCCTTTTCCGGCATTTTCCCGAAGTTTATAGCTAATCAGCCCAAGCGGGCTTTCAATCCCCCCATACAGGGGGTTATACGTGGGAATCTGAACCTTCTTGAGGATTACTTGAAAGGCCCCGGTTCCAGGGTTTCCAAGGTGCTGACCGATAAATTTCTGACTGCTGAATTGGAAGCCTTCCGCAGTGGGAGGCGTGATAATTCCACTCTTCTTTGGGGATTGGCTACCCTGGAGTGCTGGATGAGGCGCAAATGATAATACCTACTAATTAATGATTGAGGGATGTTTTGTGTCAAAACGGTTATTGAAGATAGGCAGGTATTATCATACACTTAGGTATTTAAAACCTGTCCAGCATTATCACCGCGGCAAACTTATTCTGACCAACAGGATTTACAGGTATATTCCCATATTGCCGGGGCTGTTGTTCAGCGCCGGTAAATCGGATATTAAGCTTCGTCATAGTGCGTTTTTACAGGGAACCAAAAAGGATTATTCGCCGCAGGAGGCTGATGAAATAATTTCCAGTGCTAATGCCATTACTTCCGGCAGGTTCACTTTTTTAAATCAGACTAAGATTTTTGAAGAGCCTGACAAGATAGACTGGAACCTCCCCGATATGCCCCAGTTATGGAGATTTAACCTGCATTATTTCGATTATGCCCGGGTGCTTGGAACTGCACATCAGCTCACTTCTGATGAAAAGCATTACCGTTATTTCAAAGCTCTGGTCATGCACTGGATCAGACAGAACAGTGCCGGGCGAGGGGACGGTTGGCACCCATATACTGTTTCATTACGGCTGGTAAATTGGATTTATGCTTTTTCCCTGTTTGATCAGTTGATAGAAGAAGATGCGGATTTCCGCGTTCTGCTTTTGACATCGGTATACACCCAAGCAAGATACTTGGCCTCCAACTTGGAGTATCACGTCCTTGGCAACCACCTGCTGGAAAACGCCAGGGCGCTGGTTTTCGCCGGCCTGTTTTTTGATGGAAAGCGGGCAGGGAAATGGCTGAAAGAGGGTATGGAAATACTCTGGCAGCAAGCCGGGGAGCAAATTCTCGATGACGGCGGCCATTTCGAACTTAGCCTGATGTATCATTCCATCGTACTCCATAATTACCTGGAGTGTATTAATATCCTAGAAATTAATGGCCGGGAGATTCCAGCCAAGGTAATTTCCGCAGTTGAAAAAATGCTGATTTTTCAACGGGAGATTTTACATCCAGACGGGATGAATCCGTTACTTAATGACTCTGCGTTGGATGTAGGCCCTAGGCCCTTGGATGTACTGGCTTTTGGGAGCGCTGTTTTCAAAAAAGACTTAAGTATATGCGAGTCATCTCATTCTCCTGTTACTTCCTTTGTCAACAGCGGCTATTACATCCTGAGAAATGATAAACAGGGCAGTTTTGTGATCATTGACTGTGGCAAACCCTGCCCCGAATACCTTCCGGCCCATGCGCATGCGGATATTCTCAATTATGAAATGTCCCTTGATGGGCAGCGCTTTATCGTGGATTCCGGTGTTTATGAATATAAGCCGGGTATGTGCCGGGATTACTTCAGAAGTACAGCGGCCCATAACACGGTCACTGTAAACGGGCAGAATCAGTCGGACGTCTGGGGTAGTTTTCGGGTCGGAAAGAGGGGCAGACCTTTGGAAGCCAGCCTTATCGATAAGGATGGGGTAAAAATTTTCAGAGGGGTCCATGACAGCTACTGCCAAAGATTTAACATTATACATACAAGATACTTTGCTGAGGTATACAACAGTTACTGGGTGGTCATTGACGAGCTTGACATAGAGCCGGGAGACCGGGAACCATTCCGGTCTGATAGTTACATACATTTTCATCCTGCAGTTTCACTGCAGGATAAGTCGGAAAAATCGATAACTCTTCAATCAGTCAGCGGTCTGGTGAAGATTCTGCCTTTTGGGTCGGAAGCTGTTATACTGGATCTGATAACAGGCGAGGGGCCGCTCTTCTCCTATTCCCCTGAATTTGGGCAATTTACTACCAAACTGACTCTCTGTTTGACTGTTAACCACAACCGGCCTGTAGTCTTAGGTTACGTGATTGTGCCGGTTGAGTCACCTGATATGATAGTCCAGCCGGAACTTAATTATCAAAACATAGATGATTATAGATTGAGTATCAACTCTGGAAATCCATGGCATTTCACTAAAGGAGCTAACAGATGAACTTGGTAATTGTCTGTCATTATTTTTATCCTGAGATTGGCGCCCCATCAGCCAGAATCATGGAGACTGCCATGGCCTGGGTGGAAGAGGGGCATGATGTAACCGTAGTTACCTGTTTTCCTAACCACCCCACCGGAGTGATTCCCGAACAATACCGAGGGCTTTGGTTTAAAGAGGAAGAGGTCAGCGGGATCAGGGTTTTGCGAAATTATGTATATGCCACGCTGAATGAGGGTTTTGTCAAGAAAACTCTGGGACACGTCTCATTTATGTTTTCCTCTGTTTTGTTCTCTTTGGGAAGGCTTAGGAAGCCGGATGTGCTAATTGTCAGTTCTCCCACCTACTTTTCTGTGTTTTCCGCATACTTTATGAGTTTAATTAAAAGAGTGCCTTTCGTCTTTGAGGTGCGTGATTTGTGGCCCGAAGCCATAGTTAAGTTAGGGGTGCTGAAAAACAAGGGTATTATCGGTATTCTGGAATTTTTCGAGATGTATTTTTATCGCAGGGCGGCCAGAGTTGTGGTTGTGACAAAATCCTTCAAAGAGAATCTGGCAGCCAGGGGGGTAAATCCGCGAAAAATTGAAGTGATTACAAATGGTGTAGATGACCGATTCTTTGTTCTACCGGATCGTAAAGATCTGGAAGAATTAAAAGGAAAGCTCGGACTAGAAAATAAATTTGTCGTTCTGTATGTCGGAGCTCACGGGATATCCCATGCCCTGGAGAAAATCATTGACGCTGCTAAGCTTATAAGAAACAACCGGGATATATGTTTCCTGTTTGTGGGAGAAGGAGCGGAGAAGAAAAAGATTGTCGGGCTTGTGGACGAATTGGGCTTGGATAATGTAAAGTTTCTGCCGGGGCAACCCAAGGAAATGATGACCAGGATTTACGGACTGGCCGATGTATGTTTGGTCCCCTTGAGGAAGTTGGAACTGTTTAAAGAGTTTATTCCATCTAAGATGTTTGAAATAATGGCCTGTGGGAAACCCATAATCGCCAGTTTGGAAGGTGAAGCCGCCGACATTTTAGAGGAAGCGGAAAGCGCGCTGGTTGTGGGGCCTGAGGATTCCGAAGAAATTGCCAATGCTGTTCGAAAATTGTATAATGATGATGAATTAAGAAATAGACTTGCGGGAAAAGGCAGGAAATTTGTTCAGGAACATTACACCCGTAATGGGTTGGCCCGGCGATATCTGGATATACTCAAATCTTTGCCGAAGGGGAAAAGATAAATGATTTTGGTTACAGGCGCCACAGGGTTTCTGGGCGGTTATGTGGTAGAAAAGCTCGTCCAGGCAGGGATTGATCAGGTGAAATGTTTTGTCCGGGCGGACAGCCGAACAGAGAAACTACAGAAGCTCGGGGTGGAGCTTTCTTACGGGTCCTTTGAGGAATATGGCAGTTTTGTGGAAGCCTTAAATGGAGTTAAAACCATTGTGAACGTGGCCTCACTGGGGTTTGGACACGCGCAGGGCATTGTCAGGGGCTGTGAAGAAGCAGGTGTAGAGAGGGGTATATTTTTCAGCACTACTGCTGTATTTACGACCTTAAATGCTCAGACAAAGATAGTCAGGTTAGAGGCGGAACGTTTAATCAAGGAGAGTTCATTAAAATATACAATCCTGAGACCATCAATGATCTATGGTTCAAACAGAGACAGGAATATGTGCAGGTTGATCAAGTACCTTAGGATGTCTCCGGTTATCCCTGTTTTTGGGTCAGGGCAATTTTTACAGCAGCCGGTTTATGTGGAAGATTTGGCAGATGCTGTAGTAGCGGTTCTTAATAACGAGCCCACTATCAATAAGCAGTATAATCTCGCCGGGGCTAAACCCTTGACCTACAACCAGGTAATTGACACAACTTGTAAAGCGTTAAACAGAAGTGTCATGAAGTTACATATACCTGTCGGGATATCTGTGAAACTACTGGGTTTCTATGAGTCAGTCAGTAAGAAACCCCGATTTAAGGCCGAGCAGGTATTGAGGTTGAATGAGCATAAAGACTTTGACATAAAAGAAGCTGTTGCGGACTTTGGATACGACCCCTTGGACTTTGAGACAGGGATAAAAAAAGAAATAAGGCATATTTACGAGAATGATGTGAAATTCCAAGCGGAGGTTTAGAATGTACAAGATTATTAAAAGAATAGGTGACTTTTTGCTTACGTTTACAGTTCTTATTATTCTTTTTCCGGTACTTTTAAGCATTGCCGCCTTGATTAAACTGGAGTCCCGGGGACCGGTACTGTTTATTCAAAAGCGTTCCGGGGAACATGGCAGATTATTTGATATATATAAATTCCGGAGTATGAAAACAGAAACTCCCCCAGACCTGTCCACCGATAAATTGGGCGATCCTGCCCGGTTTATGACGGGTGTTGGCAAATTCCTCAGAAAAACCAGCCTTGACGAATTACCCCAGCTTTTCAATATCCTCCGCGGCGACATGTCACTTGTGGGACCGCGTCCCGCCTTATATAACCAATGTGAATTGATTGAAGCCAGAAAAAGCCTTGGTATAGACAGGATTAAACCCGGTTTGACGGGATATGCGCAGATAATGGGCAGGGATTTTATTACCGACGAGCAGAAGGTGGCATTCGACAAGTATTACCTTGATAATATTTCTTTTTGGCTGGACTGCAGGATTGTGTTTTCAACTTTCTTTAAGGTACTGCTGGCAAGAGACGTGGAAACCGGAGAATCGCCGGTTAGCCGAAGGATGTGATTATTTGAATTACCTTACCAGGTTAATTTCCCTCAGTATATTGGACTCCTTAATTGTTGCCGGGGCGGTCATACTATCATATTTTCTCAGGTTTGATTTTCATGTGGTTCCGCAGTACTTTTGGCTGATGCCTTATGTTGTTGCTGTGCATATTTTTCTGATTTTCGCCGCTTTCAACTGGACAAAACTCTACCGCCGCGTATGGAGGTATGCCAGTATCGGAGAACTTATTTCCCTTATAAAAGCGGTAACAGGGGCTGAGGTCGTCTTCTATGCCATGCAAATGACGGTGCAGTTGCAGCATCGGGAATTCGTGGTGCCGCGTTCTATATACCTTTTATCCTGGGCGCTGATTATTTTGGGTATTGGTGGCTCACGCTTTGGGTGGAGAGTATTTAGGGATTCTTACCTGAAAATACAGGACTATCACCGGAGAACACTGGTTATTGGCGCCGGGAAAGCGGGGGTGTTAATTGCTAAAGAATTAAAGCATTCCAGTGAGGCAGAACTCTATCCTGTTGCTTTCGTCGATGACGACCGGGCCAAGTGGGACCTGCAGATAATGGGGATGCCGGTGGTGGGAGGACGGGAACAGATTCCTGAAGTTGTTGAGAGGTTTGGTATAGAAAAGATTGTAATCGCCATACCTTCCACATCAAAAGCTGAAATTTCCAAAATCATTGATATTTGTAAGACGACGAAAGCCAAGATAAAGATTCTTCCCCGGGTTACCGATCTGGTCAAAGGTAATCTTTCGGTCAATATGATCCGTGAGGTAAGACTGGAGGACCTGCTGGGGAGAGACGCGGTTCAGGTCGATCTGGAGGGGATAGCCAATTATGTTACGGGCCAGGTGGTGCTTGTTACCGGTGCGGGAGGCTCCATCGGTTCGGAACTCTGCCGGCAGGTATTGCCGTTTGGGCCCGGGAAGCTGCTGCTTCTGGGGCACGGTGAAAACAGCATTTTTGACATCGAGCATGAATTGAGAAAGAGTTATCCCGATACATTCATAGAGACTCTGATTGCGGACATTCAGGACTCAATTCGGTTAAGGGAAATTTTTAATTCCAACCGCCCTTCTGTAATTTTTCACGCTGCCGCGCACAAACATGTTCCTTTAATGGAGCGGAATCCTGCCGAAGCTGTTAAGAACAATATTCTGGGGACAAGAAACGTGGCTGATTGTGCCCATGAGTTTGGAGCTCTGCGATTCGTTATGGTATCCACGGACAAAGCCGTCAATCCGACCAGTATCATGGGCGCTACCAAACGGGTTGCTGAAATGTATATACAGGGACTGGCCAGAACAAGCGGGACTAAATTTGTCGCTGTAAGGTTTGGTAACGTGCTGGGCAGCAGGGGAAGTGTGATTCCCACATTTGAACGACAGATCCGCGAGGGGGGGCCAGTGACTGTCACCCATCCTGACATGGTCAGATACTTTATGACTATTCCCGAAGCAGTGCAGTTGGTCATCCAGGCCGGCGCTTTAGCCAAGGGCGGAGAAATTTTCATCCTGGATATGGGTAAGCCTGTCAAGATTGCAGATCTCGCCCGGGACCTGATTCGCTTATCGGGATATGTTCCGGATGAAGATATTAAAGTTGTCTTTACCGGCATTCGCCCTGGAGAGAAACTCTTTGAGGAAATACTCACCAATGAAGAAGGTATCTCGGCCACCAAACACAACCGTATCTACGTTGGAAAACCGGGGGATTTCTCCTGGGATGAGCTGCAGTTTATGGTGAAAAAGATGGAACAGGTTCTCATTAAGAAAGACATCATGGACAGACCCCAGGAAATCAGGGAACTGCTGGCACAGATTGTACCGACTTATCTGGATAGTACCAAACGAGCTGCCAATGAAGAATTGAAATATACCTTAACGGAATTAGCAGCAGGTTTGAGACAGGAAACGAAATTAGCAATGATTGAAGCAACCCAAAAAGAACGATGAACTAATATAGAATGCGCGCAAACCATCAAGGTTGCGCGTTTTTTCATGCCCCGGGGAACAAAAAGAAATTTTTTCCGTCCAATTAAGAGAATTATGCAACATTCCAACATTTTCCTTATAATTAAATCAGACTGACTCACATAACTGGGGGGCATTGTTTTATGAAAAGAAACAGGTTCTTAAGAATCCTACTGGTAATAGTACTGTTACTGCAAATACTGGCGGGGCTGCAGTTCCCGGCGTACGCGCTTGATGCTCCACAACTGGCTGTGGATGATGTGGGTACCGATTATGTTGACCTGAGTTGGGATGCTGTCTCAGACGCTGAAGCATATGAAATCTGGCGCAGCACTAACACCGGCAGCTTTACAAAAAAGTTTGACAACGTAACAGATATCGTGTACTCCGATACCACCGTAACTCCAAATAACAAATACAGATACAAGGTTCTGGCCAAAAACCCAACGGAAGCTTCTCTCGAAAGTAATATTGAAACAGTCTATACAGACTTTACGCCGCCCTCGACACCGGCTAACCTCCGCAAGGTATCCCGGACCACCACCAGCATCACCCTGGCGTGGAATACGGCAACAGATTCCGGTATGGGTATAGCAAACTATAAAGTTTTTGCCAAAGGTCCTGTGGATGGTGGGTACAACCTTATTGCCTCACCGACGGGGACAACCTACACCCATCAGAGCCTGACATCCGATGCCTCCTATTTTTACTATGTCACTGCTGTTGATGTCGCGGGAAACGAATCTTCTCCAGGGCTTAATAATCAGAACATATATACCCTGCCTGTTGACACCACTGCCCCCACTGCCCCGGCAAACCTAAGCTCGACATCTGCCGCGGCGACTACCATTAACCTGGCCTGGGACATCGCCACAGATGATGTGGGAGTAGACTGCTATGTTGTGTACAGATCAACATCAAGCAGCTTTGCGAACCCCACTACCACTAATGTTACCTCAAACAGCTGCGCAGTGAGCGGGCTGCAGTCGGCGACCACATATTATTTCAAGGTCAAAGCCAAAGATGAAACAGGAAATCTTTCAGCAGAATCTAATTTGCTTACAGTAAGCACGCAAGATAACCAACCGCCCACCGCGCCCACCGCTCTTTGGGCCCGGGCTACTTCCCGGTCAGCGGTGCAGCTTACCTGGAACGCCTCCACAGATAACAAAGCGGTAACAGGGTACGACGTATTCCGCGCCACGGCGTCAGGCGGCCCTTTCACAAAAGTCACAACTGACAGCGCCTCACCTGCCACTGACAGCGGCCTATCATCCAACACCAGATACTATTATTGCATAAAGGCCAAAGATGCAGCCGGCAATCTGTCCGAATCCAGCAGCACCGTATCAGTTTATACCAACGGTGACAGCACCGAACCTTCCACACCACAGAATCTCGCCCTTACCCTGGTCAGCAATACTCAGGTCAGGCTGAACTGGAGCGCTTCAACAGATAACACGTCAGTTACGGGCTACAAAATATACAGGGCTGTTGACGGTGGTACGGAGACCTGGATAGCTTCAACCACTTCCAACTCATATACCAATACCGGATTAACCTCCAACGAGAGCTATAGCTATTATGTGAGAGCCTATGACGCGGCAGGCAACGAATCTGATAATGGCGATACAATGTCCATTTACACGTCAACGAGCGGCAGGACGGATGAGGAGACCATTGACCCGCAGGAGGGGGGTATCCTTGAGCTTGCCGGCCTGGTCAAACTGGAGATACCCGACGACGCTTATGATGACACCGCTGATTATAAGGCTGCTGCTAAGTCTTTCAGCAGTTACAGTACATCGGGTTATAAAACCTTCGGACAGCCTGTGGAAATCACGTGTAAAGACGGCAGCAGCAATGTCACGGAGTTTGATGAGGACCTCACTCTCACCTTCTATTATTCTTCCGGTGAACTGGGCTCGGTAAGTGTCAGCAAGATTGATATTTATTACTGGGATGACAATAACGATGTATGGGTTGCCATTCCATCTACTGTCAACTCATCCGCGCGAAAGGTCACAGCTGACATTGACCACCTGACCGTCTTTGCCCTGCTGGCAGATACAACCGTTCCGGCGGTGCCCACACTAAGCAATGCCAACACTGCCTCAACGCAGCAAATTACGTTAAGCGGGAAAGTCGAGAAGAACGCCGAAGTGGAGATTTTGTTCAACGGCTTGTCAATGACTTTTACGGCTGATGGGAGAGGTAATTTCAGTAAACAGGTCAACTTAAACGTCGGCAGTAATGAAGTCAGGCTCCGGGCGGAAGATGCCGCCGGGAACCAGAGCAGTTGGTCATCGACCATATCGATTTCTTATACTCCCAAAGTTGAGATTAACGATATCAGGGGCCACTGGGCTGAAAATAATATCAGGCGGGCTATCGATATTGGGGTAACCAGCGGTTACGAGGACAGGACCTTCCGGCCCAACCGCACTATTACCAGAGCTGAGTTCTGCAAGTTTGTGGTGTCTTCCCTGGGCTACTCCCCGGCTGTCAGCCCGCAGCTGAAGTTCAAGGATGCCGGCTCTATTCCTCAATGGGCCAGGGGCTTTGTGACCACAGCTGTTGCAAAGGGCTTGATTTCCGGTTACAACGACGGCACCTTCCAGGCCGGCAGGCAGATAAGTCGCATGGAAATGGCGTCAATATTAATCAGAGCAATGAATTTGGAGGATATAGCGGACTCCAGCCGCGACGATTTTATTAAATTTAGTGATGCCAACCAGATTCCCAACTGGGCCAGAGGGTCAGTTGTGATAGCTATTGAAAAAGGAGTAATTAACGGGTACTCAGATAATACCTTTGGCCCGGTCAAGAGCGCCACGAGAGCAGAGGCCGTGACAATGATAATCAAAATGCTGGATGAAAAATAAAGTCCTGAAGCCCCCTTTTCCGGGGGCTTCTTGTTTGCCCAGATGATGGAAAAGCATCTTTGGGCAGGAATTTGCAAAACTTGGTCGAATTCATATATGCCGGGCTTATTAGTGAAAAATGCAATTTATGGAGGAAAAGCTATGGTCGCCAAGAAAAAAGTTTACCAGGATAATTACCTGAATATAGTGTTCTACCTGACCCTGCCGTTATTACTGCTGCCGCCGCTTTACAGAGGCCTTTTTTTCGATTACGAGTTCAGTGTGGCGCGAATCTATGCAGCGCTGGTGTTGGCGGCATACGCCTTCATTCGCGGGGACCGGATCAGGCTGTCACGGAATATTATGGACTATGCCTGGATTGGTCTTATTGTTGCTTACATAATTTCGAATTTCGTGGCCTTTAACCAGAGGTCCGCACTGGAAGGGACTTTGCGCATCTTTACCTTTGCTTTAATTTACTGGCTGCTGTTGAACACGATACAGGGCCTGAAAGACTTTAAGAAAGCCTTCACTGTAATGTTTGCCTCTGGGGTTGGGGTGGCGCTGGCCGGGCTGGGTACGGCCTTTGGCACCTTCTCGTTTAACGGCGCGTTTAGTGAGAATATGATCCTGTCGACCTTGCAGTATCATAACGCGGCCGCTATCTATTTGGCTGCGGCAGGTATCGTCGGGCTGTTTTTGACGACACAATAT
>Ga0209347_1004997_pt1 | contig 13104 bp, 7 predicted proteins | sample AutmiccommuBRH23_FD_187382 | JGI IMG/M metagenome (GOLD analysis project Ga0209347, IMG submission 187382) | Deep subsurface microbial communities from Mt. Terri, Switzerland - Autotrophic microbial communities BRH/23 (SPAdes) (version 2) | ecosystem: Environmental > Aquatic > Deep subsurface >... | reverse complement strand
CAAGGATCTCTTTTGGTGTGAGTGTGCATTCTCTTACAAGTGCTTCGGAGCGGTCGACAGTTAATTCCCATTCATCCCCTTCCACCTTGATGAATACCGCATCGCGTTTGTAGCCACTGGCGTCGAGTGCTTTGTCTATCTTTAATACGGTTCCGGATACAGAGGAGTGAATATTGGCCGATACGAACCCTACAGCTTTACCAATAAGGGTGCCAGCCTTCACCTTGTCGCCTTTCTTCACCACCGGCTGGCAGGGTGCGCCAATGTGCTGGGAGAGCGGGATGATCACCTGGTCGGGGATGGCAATGGGTTGTATTGCTCTGCCGGCCGAAAACTTGTTTTCTTTCGGGTGAATACCGCCAATTCGGAATGTTTTTAACATATGTTTTGTTATTCTTACACGGTTACAGTTGCCTCCTCCCCTTTTGGAGCAGGGGGTGTCTCTTTCCTCGGCGGAAAGTTCAGTTCCAGAATGGAGTTGGTGGGACAGACCGGCACACATTTGCGGCATAGCCGGCATTTGTCATCATCGATGAAGGCCAGGTTGTTTTCAATCGTGATGGCTTCGAAGGGACAAACCTGCTGGCATTTGGTGCATCCGATGCATGCCACGTTACACGCTTTTTTTGCGACAGCACCCTTGTCCTTGTTCACGCAGCTCACGTAGATGCGGCGTGATTTAGGTCCCACTTTACGTAGCTCTATGATATCTTTCGGACATGCTTTCACGCAAGCACCACAAGCCGTACATTTATCTTCCACCACCTCGGGAAGCATGGTCTCGGGGTTAATATGGATAGCATCGAAAGCGCATGAATCCACGCAGTCGCCCAGGCCGAGGCAGCCAAAGGAACAGCCGGTGTCGCCACCGTAAAGGGCGGCTGCGACAGTGCAGTTTGAGGCTCCGTCATAGAGGTTGAGCCGTGGACGCTCATCGCATGTTCCGCTACAGCGGACCACCGCCACCTTCTTTGCTGCCACGGAGGCTTTTCGTCCAAGGATTGCCGCCACCCTGTCCATCGTCTCTTGTCCCCCTACGGGACAGTTAAGATCGTCAAAGGTCTCTGCTTTGACGCAGGCAGCAGCGAAAGAGGCACAGCCGGGGAAGCCGCAACCACCGCAGTTGGCTGCGGGCAGCGCATCCTGTACCTCCTGAATGCGAGGATCTTCCTCCACCTTAAATTTCTGACTCACCAGATACAAGATGGCCGCGCTACCGGCGCCAATGGCACCCAATGTTGCAACAGCAGTAAGTAATACACTCATATTTTCACTAATGTTCGTCGTTTTCTGCGCTCGTCAGAACAAATAATTCTGTTTTGCACTCGCCTAATGAAAACGTCTGATTAATTTGTTTTATTAATACTGAATTTGAAACTGTTCGCCATTTTGTTTCTCAACAGATAGAGTATGAAGTAATAGGGCGCCAGAGCGATGATGGAGCTTATGGCAGCCTCCGTTTCGTTAAAGTCCCATACTGTTGTGGTTAATACAAGCATAACAATCAGAATGACAAGAGGGAGGACAAAAGCCCAGAAGACTGCCTTGTAACCCACCGATTCCTTCCCTTCGATGATGACCCTTTCATTCTCGGAGAAACTGCCCGAGGAGTCGGTTATATCTACCCTTTTCTCTTTCGCGTCGGCAGCCATACATGCACCTTTAGCATGGCAAGTACTGCAGGCCGACTGTTGTGTAATAAGCACGGTGATCTTATTGCCTCTTATTTTCTCAATTATTCCTTCGTGTTCGATCATGAAACAAATTCTAAATCTCCTCTTCCACTTTAGTGTGCAAAGTTAGGATTATTTTCGGGATAAGTAAAAGATTTATGAACTTAACCGGGCAGAGATATGTTAATAAGTGATTCTGCACGCAGGCTCTTTTTATCTTCTTTTCTGACCTGCGAAACATCCGGTGATCTTATATGATCAATAAATGGGGTCTATAGAGCAATTTAATAGCAATTTTGCCCTCTTTTGACCGAACATTTACCCCTGCAAATTTGTTAAAAAGTCAATCACTGCTCAAAAGCAACTTTTGTAAAAATAACATATTTAATATTCTTGATCCATATGATTTTCGACATTGAAATGATTCGTAAGGTTTACACGAATCTCCCTGAAAAGATTAAAAAAGCAAAAGATCATTTGCAACGTCCTTTAACCCTAACCGAGAAGATACTTTTCTCCCATCTCTCGCCAGGTGTACCACTGATCAGCTACAAGCGGGCAAGTGATTATGTTAATTTCGCTCCCGATCGTGTGGCTATGCAGGATGCCACCGCGCAGATGGCCCTGCTGCAGTTGATGAACTCCGGTCGTACGAACGTGGCAGTACCTTCCACCGTACATTGTGATCATCTGATCCAGGCATATAAGAACGCCGAGACAGACCTTGAGACCGCGAACATTACCAACAGGGAGGTGTTCGAATTCCTCCGTGATGTCTCCAATAAATTTGGTATCGGTTTCTGGAAACCGGGAGCAGGGATCATTCATCAGGTGGTGCTCGAAAATTATGCGTTCCCCGGCGGGATGATGGTCGGTACCGACTCTCACACACCCAACGCGGGGGGGCTGGGCATGATCGCCATAGGTGTGGGGGGCGCTGATGCAGTGGATGTGATGGCCGACCTGCCATGGGAGCTGAAGATGCCCAAACTGATCGGTGTGAAGCTGACAGGGAAGCTCTCGGGATGGAGTGCACCCAAGGATGTGATATTGAAAGTGGCAGGTATCCTCACCGTGAAAGGTGGTACCAACGCCATCATAGAATATTTTGGTGAGGGAGCAGCATCACTCTCGGCAACAGGTAAAGGAACCATTTGTAACATGGGTGCAGAGGTAGGTGCTACCACCTCTATCTTTCCCTTCGATGAGAAATCGGCACGCTATCTGGAGAGCACCGGCAGGAAGGATGTGGCGGACGAAGCCCGCAGGATCATGGAGCATCTGCAGCCCGATGCTGAGGTGGTTGCCAACCCCGAACAATACTATGATCAGCTGATAGAGATTGATCTATCCCTGCTGGAGCCACATATCAACGGCCCCTTCACCCCCGATGCTGCATACACCATCTCGGAGTTTGCCGATGCAGTGAGGATGAACAACTACCCCCGTAAGATGGAGGTGGGACTGATAGGGTCATGTACCAACTCATCGTACGAAGATCTTACCCGCGCTGTCTCCATTGTAAGGCAGGCACGTGAAGAGGGTGTGCCTGTGAAAGCACAGTTCCTTATCAACCCCGGGTCGGAGCAGATACGCTACACCGCCGAGCGTGACGGCATCCTTGGGGATTTCGAGGAGGCGGGAGCGACGATCATTGCCAATGCCTGCGGACCCTGCATTGGACAGTGGAAGCGTGAAGATGAGGTGGAGAACAGGCCTAACTCTATCGTCACCTCCTTCAATCGTAATTTTGCCAAAAGGAACGACGGCAACCCCAATACACATGCTTTTGTCACCTCTCCCGAGCTGGTAGCTGCCCTCACCATCGCCGGTGATCTCTGCTTCAACCCGTTGACTGATACACTGCTGAACGACAGGGGTGAAGAGGTGAAGCTGACTGAACCGGTCGGTTTTGAGATGCCGCCAAGGGGTTATGATGTGAAGGATGCCGGTTTTTTGGCTCCTTCGGAAGAGGCTAAGAGTGTTGATGTTAGCATCGATCCTCAGTCGAATCGCTTGCAGATACTGGTACCGTTCACCGCATGGGATGGAAATGATTATACCGGATTACCCCTGCTTATCAGGGTGAAAGGGAAATGTACCACCGATCATATCTCGATGGCAGGACCATGGCTCCGCTACCGCGGTCATCTAGATAATATCTCCGATAACATGCTGATCGGGGCGTTCAATGCATTCAACGATCTAACCAATACGGTGCTCGATCCTGACTCGATGGAGTATATGGCTGTGCCTGCACTGGCACGGAAGTTCAAATCGAGGGGTGTGGGTTCGGTCGTGGTAGCTGAAGAGAATTACGGCGAAGGATCGAGCCGCGAGCACGCCGCCATGGAGCCACGTTTCCTTAATGTAAAGGCAATCCTGGTGAAATCATTCGCCAGAATACATGAAACCAACCTCAAGAAACAGGGGATGCTGGCCCTCACCTTCGTCAATAAGGATGATTACGATAAAGTGCAGGAGAGAGACAAGATCAGTGTGCTCGGGCTGGCTCTGTTTGCTCCCGGGAAGAACCTGACCATTGAACTGCTTCATGCAGATGGTACAAAGGATCGTTTTGAGGCAGCCCACACCTATAATGAACAGCAGATAGAGTGGTTTAAAGCCGGCAGTGCCCTGAATGCAATGAGGAGGTGAATAATTATTGAAATATAATTCATGCAGATAACCAAACAAGAGGATCAGCTTATTGTTCCCGATTATCCACTGATCCCTTTTATTGAGGGTGACGGAATCGGGAAAGAGATCACACCGCATGTGCAGCATATTGTCAACAGCGCTGTAGAGAAATCCTATGGCGGACAACGAAAGATTGAGTGGAAAGAGGTGCTGGCGGGTGAGAAAGCCTTTAATAAGGTGGGCAGCTGGCTGCCGGAGGAGACGATGGAGGCATTCCGTACCTGTATGGTGGGTATCAAGGGACCACTCACCACACCCATTGGAGAAGGTATTCGTTCACTCAACGTGGCATTACGTCAGGAGCTGGATCTCTATGTCTGTCTGCGGCCGGTACGATGGTTCAAGGGGGTGGTGACACCGCTGTTGCATCCCGAAAAAGTACACGTGACCATCTTCCGCGAAAACACGGAAGATATCTACGCCGGTATTGAGTGGGCAGCCGGAACACCCGAACTGAAAAAGGTGCTGAAGTTCCTGAAAGAGGAGATGGGTGTAGCCAAAATACGTTTTCCCGAGACCACCTCCATTGGTGTTAAGCCGGTATCTGTAGAGGGGACAGAACGTCTTGTACGTGCAGCCATTGAGTACGCGCTGGAGCATCATCTTCCCTCGGTGACGCTGGTGCACAAAGGGAACATCATGAAGTTTACCGAAGGTGGTTTCAAGAAATGGGGTTATGCCCTTGCCGAACGCGAATTTCACGATCAGACCTTCACTGAGCACAAGTTTAAACAGATTGAAGTTGAGAGTGGACTGGAGAGAGCTGTAGAGGAGTATAACCTGGCTATTGAATCGGGTAAGGTGTTCATCAAAGATGTGATTGCCGACGCATTCCTGCAGAATACGCTTCTCAAACCGGAAGAGTATTCGGTGATAGCTACGCTCAACCTTAACGGTGACTATATCTCCGATCAGCTGGCAGCAATGGTTGGCGGCATCGGTATTGCCCCGGGGGCCAATATCAACTACAACACCGGTCATGCTATCTTTGAAGCTACTCATGGCACAGCACCCGATATTGTTGGGAAAGGAAAAGCTAATCCTTGTTCAATGCTGCTATCAGCAGTAATGATGCTGGAATATATGGGATGGCCCGAAGCCGGAAAACGGATCACTTTGTCTCTCGAAAAACTCTTCGAGGAGGGGTATGGCACTTCCGATCTTACCCGTTTCATGGAGAACGGGAAAGCACTTACTACCTATGATTTCTCTCAGAAAGTGATAGAAAACCTGTAAGAAAAGCAGTGAAGGTAAACAAAAAAGGAGTTATTTATGTTAAATGAACAGATATCGCCGAAACAAGCCTAATGAGAATTGGAACCAATAATTTAAAAATATAATTTAAAATGAATAACGAACAAATAACTAAAACCGTATCTGACTCCGTAACCTTTACGAGTAATATTGATAAAGAGCTCTTCACGAAAATGGGGGTGAAACGTGGACTACGTAATGAGGATCACTCAGGTGTACTTGCAGGTCTGACCCGTGTAGGTGATGTGGTGGGCTATGAACGTCAGGAAGATGGAACACTGAAACCTGTTCCGGGTAAATTGTATTACCGGGGGATGGATGTGGAAGAGCTGGTGAAAGGAATTCAGTCTGAAAACAGACTTGGTTTTGAAGAGACCGCATTCCTCCTGCTGTCGGGTAAGCTGCCTACCAAAGAGGAGCTGGATGCTGTTAACGACCTCATTGCTCATACCATGCCGCTGAATCATAAGGCCACGATGAATATCCTCTCGCTGAAAGGAAAGAACATCATGAATATACTGGCAAGGAGTGTGCTGGAGCTCTATGCCTACGATGAGAATCCGGATGATATCTCGCCTGATAATCTTGTGAAGCAGTCGATCAACCTGATTGCCAAGTTCCCGACTATCATTGCTTATGCCTATCAGGTGTTGCGTCATGATCAGATGGGACGTTCACTGCACATTCGTCACCCCTACGAAAATCGCTCCGTAGCCGAGAACTTCCTTTTCATGATGAAGGGACGCGATAACTACACCGAGCTCGATGTCAAGATTCTCGATCTGGCGTTGATCCTTCATGCGGAGCACGGTGGAGGTAACAACTCCACCTTCTCTGTACGTGTGACCAGCTCAACCGAGACTGACACCTACTCTGCCATTGCAGCCGGCATAGGATCCCTGAAAGGGCCATTGCACGGGGGTGCCAACATCAAGGTGCAGGGTATGCTCGAAGATATGAAGAAGAACGTGAACGACTGGACGAGTGTTGATCAGATCGATGCCTATCTGATGAAGATATTGAAGAAAGAGGCTTATGACCGTACCGGCCTGATTTATGGTATCGGCCATGCTGTCTACACTGTCAGCGACCCGCGTGCCGACCTGTTGAAAGAGATGGCACGTGATCTGGCCAGAGAGAAGGGTCGTGAGGAGGAGTTCAATTTTATGGAGCTGATAGAAGGCCGTGCAGTGGATGTGTTCCTCGACTTCAAAAAACAGACAGCCAAATCAAGAACCTGTATCAACGTAGACTTCTACTCGGGATTTGTCTATGACGCCATCGGTCTGCCATCGGAAGTGTTCACTCCATTATTTGCCATGGCCCGTATCGTGGGCTGGTCGGCACATCGCATCGAAGAGATGAATTTCGCCAGCAAGCGTCTGATCCGCCCTGCATACAAGAACGTACGTGAGAAGCAGAATTTTGTGGCGATGAATGAAAGATAACAACATGCAGAAAATAAAAGTAGTGAATCCCGTCGTTGAACTTGACGGGGATGAAATGACCAGAATTATCTGGTCATTTATCAAAGAACAGCTGATCCTGCCTTATCTGGATCTGGATATCAAATATTACGATCTGAGTATAGCTCATCGCGATGCGACAGATGACCAGGTGACGGTGGATGCTGCCGAAGCGATCAAGCAGTACAACGTAGGTATCAAGTGCGCCACCATCACCCCCGATGAGGCACGTGTGGAGGAGTTCGGACTGAAAAAGATGTGGAGGTCACCCAACGGCACCATCCGTAATATCGTGGGTGGCACTGTTTTCCGTGAACCGATCATCTGCCGCAATATCCCGCGCTATGTGCCGGGCTGGACTGATCCTATTATCATTGGTCGTCATGCTTATGGTGATCAGTACCGTGCCACTGATACCGTCATCAAAGGAAGAGGGAAGCTGACAATGTCGTTCACCAATGAGCAGGGGGAGACCACCAGCTGGGAGGTGTTCAACTTCAGGGGCGACGGTGTGGCCATGGCGATGTACAATACAGATGAATCGATTTACGGATTCGCCCGTTCCTCGTTTCAGATGGCGCTGACCAAAAATTACCCGCTCTATATGTCCACGAAGAATACTATCCTTAAGGCTTATGACGGTCGCTTCAAGGAGATATTTCAGGAGGTGTTTGAGAACGAGTTCAAAGAGGCGTTTGCCCAGGCAGGTATCACCTACGAGCATCGGCTGATAGATGATATGGTTGCCTCAGCGATGAAGTGGAAAGGTGGCTTTGTATGGGCATGTAAGAACTACGACGGTGATGTGCAGTCTGATACTGTGGCGCAGGGTTTCGGCTCGCTGGGGATGATGTCCTCCGTGCTGGTGACCCCGGACGGGAAGACGATGGAAGCTGAAGCCGCCCACGGAACGGTGACACGTCATTACCGCCAGCATCAGCGGGGGAATGAGACCAGCACCAACCCCATCGCATCCATCTTCGCATGGACACGTGGTCTGGCCCATCGCGGCAAGCTCGATCAGAACCAGCCGTTGATTGATTTCTGTAACAAGCTGGAGCAGGTTTGCATCGAGACAGTGGAAGGGGGTGAGATGACCAAAGATCTGGCACTGCTAGTGCACGGGAATGATGCATCACGCGACACCTGGCTGACTACGCAGGAGTTCCTGCAGGCGCTGAAAAGAAATCTTAATAATAGTGATAAGCTATAAGCTATAAGCTATAAGCGGTAAGCGGTAAGCTGTAAGCAATAAGCTGTAAGCGGTAAGTAAGAAGGGCAGTCCAAAATGGGCTGCCCTTAATCTAAGTTTATATATGACCTCTATAAAGGGGGCTGTTATTACTCTTCTTTCTCCTGCTCTTCGTACGTCTTCAGCAGTTTTTCCTGCACTTCCGTCGGCACAAGCTCGTAACTGGCGAACTTCATTGAAAAGGAAGCTCTTCCGCCGGAAAGAGAGCTTAATGAGGTGGAGTAGGAGCTCATCTCTTTCAAGGGTACTTTAGCCTTCAGCATCTCAAAACCTTTCTCACTTTCCATGCCCATGATCATGGCCCGGCGCCCCTGCAGATCGCTCATCACATCACCCATAAACTCACCCGGAACGGAGACGGTAACATCATATACCGGCTCGAGAATCTTGGGTCCTGCATTCTTGAAAGCGGTACTGAAAGCGTTCCTGCCGGCCAGCATAAATGATATCTCATTGGAGTCTACCGGGTGCATCTTACCGTCGTAGACGATCACCCGCACATCACGTGCATAGGATCCGGTGAGAGGACCCTGCTCCATGCGTGCCATGATTCCTTTCATGATAGCGGGCAGGAAACGGGTGTCGATAGCGCCGCCCACGATGCTGTTTACAAACACCAGCTTACCGCCCCAATCCAGTTCAATCACCTGCGTGTCGCGGTTCTGTACCTTGAACTCCTGGCCGTTAAAGCGATAGATCTCCTGTACGGGCATGCCTTCACTGTAAGGCTCAACGATGAGGTGTACCTCCCCGAACTGACCGGCACCACCCGATTGTTTCTTGTGACGATAATCGGCGCGCGCCGATTTGGTGATGGTTTCACGGTAAGGTATCTTCGGTTCGATATATTCAATCTCAATCTTATCGTTGTTTTCGAGACGCCATTTCAATGTTCTCAGGTGAAATTCACCCTGACCGGAGACGATGGTCTGCTTCAGCTCTTTCGAGATCTCTACCCTCCATGTTGGATCTTCCTCCTTCATACGGGTGAGCGATTCATTCAGCTTCTCCGTGTTCGATTCATTCACTGCTTTAATCGCCCTACGGTATCGTGGTTCAGGGTATTTAATGAAATTGAACCTGTTTTCTGTTCCTTTGGCATTCAGGGTGTTGCCTGTACGTACATCTTTCAGCTTCACCGCTGCACCAATGCTTCCTGCCTGCAGCTCATCCGCCTTGTTACGTAACTGTCCGGCCACGGTATAAAGCTGTGCGAGACGTTCTTTCGAGTTGCGATCGGCATTGTTAAGGTCATCACCTTCCTTCACTGTTCCCGACATCACCTTAAAGTAGGATACTTCGCCAATATGCGGTTCAACGGTAGTCTTGAAGAAGAAAAGGCTTGTAGCTCCGGTAGCATCCGGTTTTATCTCATCGCCTTCTGCACTTCTCGGTGCCGGCACATCAGTAGGCGAGGGTGCCACCATATTCAGGAAGTTCATGATGCGGTGCACCGCCATATTTTTTTCGGCAGAAGAGCAGAATAGAGGGAAGAGGGTGTGACTGATCATCCCCTTGTGAATACCTTCGCGCATCTCCTCTTCTGTAAGAGAACCCTGATCGAAGTATTTCTCCATCAATCCTTCGTCATTCTCTGCTGCCGCTTCGAGCAGCACCTGATAATACTCGCCTGCTCTCTCTTTCTCACTCTCCGGTATTTCCAGTACTTCGGGAGCCGCGGCGTCGGTTTTCCATTTATACAGTTTTTGTTTCAGTACGTCCACGATACCGTCGAAGGAGCTACCACTGCCCACAGGATACTGCACAGGAACTATTTTGTTGCCGTACAGCTCTTTCATGCTGGCCAGGGTGTTGTCGAAATCTGCTTTCTCATGATCCATCTGGTTCACAAGCAGTACGATCGGCTTCTTCATCTTATCCACATAACGGAACTGGTTGATGGTCCCCACCTCCACACCATTGGCTGCGTTGATAAGCATCAATGCCATATCTGTCACATTTAGGGCAGAGATCACACCTCCTACAAAATCATCCGATCCGGGGCAATCGATGAAATTCATCAGCTTTTCTTTCCATTCATACGAAAAAACAGTGGAGAAAACGGAATAGCCATAATCCTTCTCAACAGGGAAATAGTCACTCACGGTATTCTTGCCATCTACTGAACCACGTCGTTTTATAAGACCACACTCGAAAAGCATAGCTTCTGCGAGAGTGGTCTTACCTGATCCGGCATTGCCAATAAGGGCAATGTTCTTAATTTCGTTTGTTTTGTAAACTTTCATACGATTTATTTATTAGATATTTTATGGTGTATGTATCTTGTAACAGGAGTGAACTATTGTGAGAATTTTCTCAAGCTCGTTTCATGATTAGAAATTATTTAATGTATAAAATGTTCTTTCACTACATAAAAATCAGATTTGATCCACCTTTCTTTCACTCAAAAAGAGCAGGCAGGAAGCCTGAAAGTATGAAAAATGACTTTGTGTCTGCGGAGAGAGCGACAAAGTCATACTATACTTAACAGCGTTGCAATTTATGAAAATCGTATGACAAAGAAAAATGTTACTATTATGTTATAAAACATATAGAGGAATGTTGCTCCGGAAAGCCTGAGAATGATAAACATTATTAGCTGCTGGTTGTTTATTTACGATAGAGTGGAACATGATTAACAAGCTATACACCACGCACGATCGGGGGGGACAGACATATATTTTTCCTGCTTGTGATGCATCCTGTCTGTCGTGAGTCTGTCAACTATATCAATTAAAATAAAAAGATAAATATGGATCACTTTTACAATCAACCCATTGATGATCTGTTGCAGCAATTCGATGTAACTTCCGTCGCCGGTCTTTCTGACGAGGAGGTGAGGAGACGGATTGAAGAGCATGGACCAAACCGGCTCGAATCAAAAAAACAAAAATCGCTTCTCTCCATGTTCTTCGAGCAGTTCAAGAGCAGCATGGTGGTTATCCTTCTCATTGCCGCCATAATCTCGGGCGTGATTGGTGTGATGCATAACGAAGGGTTGGTGGAGAGCTTCGTGATCCTGGCCATCCTGATCATCAACGCGATTATAGGTACAATGCAGGAGATGAAGGCGCAATCATCGCTCGAGGCGCTCAACAGGATGAGCTCCCCCCAAACGAAAGTGCTGCGTGGGGGGCAGGTAACCGAGGTGGCCTCCACCGGTATTGTACCTGGCGATATCGTGTTACTCGACACCGGAGATATTATCCCCGCCGATCTGCGCCTGATAGAAGCGGTGAACCTGAAGATCCAGGAGTCGGCGCTCACGGGTGAATCGGTGCCGGTGGAGAAGTCGGATGCACCGCTTGAAGAGGAGGAGATATCGCTGGGTGACCGGGACAATATGGCTTTCTCTACCAGTATTGTTACATACGGCCGGGGTAAAGGAGTGGTGGTAGGCACCGGCATGCAGACCGAGGTGGGCAAGATAGCCCATATGCTTCAGCATACGGAGGCGACGGAGACACCCATGGGCAAGCGCCTTCAGCAGCTGGGGAAGGTGCTGGGTTACGTAGCTCTTGGTATCTGTGCCGTGATCTTCATCGTGGGGGTCTCCTATGGTAACGACTGGATGGAGATGCTGATGATGGCCGTGAGCCTGGCCGTAGCTGCCATCCCTGAAGGGCTGCAGATCGTCTCCACGATCGTGCTGGCGATAGGTGTACAGCGTCTGGTGAAGCTGAATGCTATTGTACGCACGCTGCCCTCGGTGGAGACGCTGGGAAGCACCACGGTGATCTGTTCCGATAAGACCGGTACACTTACGCAGAACAAGATGACGGTGGTGGAGGGGTGGACCGGCGGTAACCGCGTCGATTTTCGTAATCCACCGTTGCCCGGAGAGCTGGACAGCGATGAGACACGATTGCTTCATACATCGCTGCTCTGTACCGATGCACATCTGAAGATGACAGCCGACGGTAAGCATGAGACCTCCGGCGATCCTACCGAGACCGCTATCGTGGATATTGCCCTGACACTGAAAATGAATAAGGTTATGCTTGAAGAGCAGTTCCCCCGTGTGGAGGAAGTGCCTTTCGACTCTGAGAGAAAACGGATGGCTACCATCAACAGGATGGAGGAGGGTCAGCTGCGTGTGAATGTGAAAGGGGGTCTGGATGAGGTGCTAAGTGTATCCACGGAGATTCTTATTCACGGAAAGGTGCGCCCTATCACGGAAGAGGACAGAAAGACCATCAGGGAGGAGAATCACCGTATGGCATTGTCAGCCCTGCGCGTCCTCGCTGTGGCCTATAAAGATATTGATGCCCTCCCATCAGAGGTGAGTGCCGCCACGGTGGAGAAAGAGCTGGTCTTTGTCGGGCTGCTCGGGCTGATCGATCCGGCACGTCCCGAGGTGGTGGAGGCGGTGAAAAAATGCAAGACTGCTGGCATCCGTCCGGTGATGATCACCGGTGATCATAAGGTGACAGCTGTGGCTATCGCTGAGGAGATAGGGATCTACAAGGAGGGTGACAAGGCTATAACAGGTAGTGATCTGGTGGAGATGAACGATGAGTCACTCTACCGCGATGTGCAGGATTACGTGGTCTACGCACGCGTAGCGCCCGAGCATAAGGTGCGTATCGTTAAGGCATGGCAGTCGCAGGGTGAGATAGTGGCGATGACCGGCGACGGGGTGAACGATGCGCCGGCACTCAAGCAGGCCGATATAGGTGTATCGATGGGTATCGTAGGCACTGAGGTTGCGAAGGATGCCTCCGATGTGATCCTTACGGACGATAACTTCGCTACCATC
>Ga0209347_1004996_pt1 | contig 13104 bp, 9 predicted proteins | sample AutmiccommuBRH23_FD_187382 | JGI IMG/M metagenome (GOLD analysis project Ga0209347, IMG submission 187382) | Deep subsurface microbial communities from Mt. Terri, Switzerland - Autotrophic microbial communities BRH/23 (SPAdes) (version 2) | ecosystem: Environmental > Aquatic > Deep subsurface >... | reverse complement strand
GCACCTCCCGTGACACCACTGACGGCGAGCGATCAATATGCGCCGCGATCGCCCGGATCGACCACCCTGCCTTCAACCCCTGCGCGATCTCCACCCTGTCCGTGACCGTCAACATCCTGCGCACCAGCAACCTCCGTCGTAACCTGCACCGTTGCTACGACGCTATGACACCGCCTCCGGCACACACTCGAATCGTTGGCACGTCGCTGGCAGCATCTCGATATCGAGATCACAGAACTCGAGGCCATGATCAGAGACCTCGTCACACGCACCGCGCCACAGTTAATCGAACCCTTCGGCATCGGAGTTGACACGGCTACCGAGATCCTCATCGTCGTCGGTGACAACCCCGAACGCATCCGATCCGAGGCAGCACTGGCGAAACTTGCTGGCACCAACTCTATCCCCGCATCCTCGGGGATGACCAGCGGTAGGCAACGCATCAACCACGGCGGACACCGGCAACTGAACGCGGCCATCTATCGCACCGTCATCGTCAGGATGCGATTCCACCAACCCACCATCGACTCCGTCACCAGGCGCACCGCCGAAGGACTCAGCAAACGCGACATCATCCGCTGCCTCAAACGCTACGTTATCCGCGAGGTCTACCACCTCGTGATCCCCGCGAGAAACCTGCCCCAAATCACCAGTTGACAACTATAGGAGCATCAACGCGATGGCCGAATCGTTCTTCTCTGTGTTGAAGAACGAACGCGTATACCGCACCGTCTACGCCACCAAGGCCCAGGCCAGACGCGACATCATCGCCTACATCGAGGGGTTGTCACAGCCGCCGCCGGCACTCAGCGCTCGGCTATCGGCGGCCAAACGAAGTCCACCACGGTTACCAGCAGCCAGCCTTGGCAGCGTAAGAAAATCCATCACATCCGCTGTCCGAAATCAGCGCAGCAGCCCAGCAGGCTTCGCTTCACGCTACGGACCGCTCAGTCGCTCCCCCGCAAGGGCTCTTGACGCTGGGCTTCGACCCGACCCGTTTCCAGACCGAGCCGCCAGCCTGCTACCGGGCCTCCTGGCAGCTACCCGGACCGGACTCGCACCGGCAGGCGACGGCGAGCTGACAAACGAAGCTCCCCTACACCAGGACCCCTCCGTTCTGCTGGGCGTACGAAAGATCTGGGTTAATAGAAAGTTTTAGATATAAACACTTTCTATATCTTGCTTAATTGATCGAGTACGTATGATACTGGTGCTGAGTCACCCCGACACCGCCGTCGGGGGACCGGGGAGGACATCGATGTCATCGCTCCGCACCGCCGCTCTGCGCGGTCTGGCACTGCTCGCCGCCGTCATCGCCACGGCACCACTCGCGGCCACGCCCGCCCAGGCCGCCTCCGTGCAGGAGGTGACCGTCAGCCAGGGTGGTTACGGCGCCCCCGCCTACAAGGTCGGATTCGTGATCGCCGACGGGGCCGTCGGCGGCTCCGCCTGCCGGATCACCCAGGGCGGCACGGTTGTCGTGCCGAGCTGCACCCTCCTCGATCGCGGCACCACCTGGGGCTCGCGGGTCTACATGGTCGACTTCAGCGCCCTGACTACCGCGGGCAGCGGCTACGTACTCGAGGTCGGGGGCGTGTCCTCGCCGCCCTTCGAGATCTCGGCGAACCTTTGGGCCGGCTACACCGACGAGATGACGGCGTTCTACCGCATCCAGCGGTCGGGCGTCGCGACCGCCGACGTCTACCCGGAGGGCTACAGCAGCATCGCGCCCTCCGCGAAGATCTTCCACGGTGCGGGCCACCTCGACGACGCCGCCTCGGAGGACGGCACCCTGCACTACGACCTCACGGGGGGCTGGTACGACGCCGGCGACTACGGCAAGTACGCGGGCAACCAGTGGGTCGGCGGGCAGCTCGCCATCACCTACCTGCGCCACGGCGCCATGGCCGAGGTCGCCTTCGACAAGGACGAGAACGGCGTGCCCGACCTGCTCGACGAGGCGCGCTTCGGCAGCGAGTACCTCATCCGGTTCGCGGAGGAGTTCGATGGGGCGCTCTACGACATCAAGGGGAGCGGGAAGTTCCAGCATCCCGACTCCCACACCGACAACGTGATCGGCACGGCCGACGACCGCAGGATCTCCGGCCTCGGCATCGGCGGCTCGGCCAAGGCCGCCGGCACCCTCGCGGCCACCGCGCGTGCGATCGAGTTCGCCATCGCCTCCGGCCACCTCGACCCCGCGCTCGCGAGCGAGTTCGAGACCTTCGCGAGAAGGGCAGAGGCGACCGCCCTCGTCTACTACGACTACGCCGTCGCCAACCAGAGCGGCCCGATCGGCTCGTACTCGACCCGCGACGGCATCGCCAACTCGCTGCTGTTCGCGCAGGTGCAGCTCCGCCTGCTCACCGGCACGGCAAGCTACGGCACCGCCGCCGAGGCGACCATCCACGGCATGAACTTCGCGGTGCTGTCCTCCACCAACTACTGGGACCTCGGCCCGCTCTCCATGGCCGAGCTGTACCCGGTCGCCTCAACCCAGGGCAAGGCGGACATCAAGCGATACCTCAAGCAGCAGCTCGACTACATCCTGTCGTCGACGGATGACACGCCCTACGGCGTCATCAACCAGTTCAAGAACTTCGGGGTCAACGAACCGCACGCTTCCTACATGGCTGACGCGCTGCGCTACTACGAGCTGTTCGGCGACCAGCGCGCCCTGCGTGCGGTGCTCAAGGGCATGTACTGGATGCTCGGCAACAACCCCTGGGGCACGAGCTGGGTCTCAGGAGTCGGGACGCAGTCGGTGCAGTTCCTGCACACCCGGTTGGACGAGGAGGCACAGAGCCAGACGGGCACGGGCGTCGTCATCCCCGGCGCCCTCGTGAGCGGCCCCAACGCCAAGGACCCCCTCGACCCCAGGAGTTCGACGCCCTGGTACGAGGACCGCCCAGTCTGGGCTGACAGCGGCCAGCAGTGGCGCTACAACGAGTACAGCATCAGCATCCAGGCCGGGTTCCTGTACTCGGTGTTCGGTCTCACGCGCCTCGGCAACGATCCGACGGGCACGGGCACGCCACCCATCGCGCTCCCGATCACCTCACCACTTGCGGGTGACTACGTCACGGGTGACGTGACGGTGTTCGCGCAGAGCGGCCCCGCCCTCAAGGAGCACACCCTTGGGCCGAGCTGGACGCCGATGACAAGCGAAGGCGGAGTGTCGACGGGCACCGTGAACGTCGACGCGGTCGCCCCGTTCACGACGACGCGCGTCGACGTGCGCGGCACCGAGGCCAGCGGAGCAATGAGCTACAGCTCCACCCACTACACGGTGGCGCCGCCCCTGCCGACTCCGGACACCCCGCTGCTCTACGATGGCTTCGGCCGCGACGGGGTGTTCGGCATGCAGGGCTACACCTGGGTCAATTGGTACAACAACCACGCGGGCGTCGGCTCAGTGACCAACGTGATCTTCGACGGACGCACCGCGGGACGGTTCTTCCAGAACCCCGAGACCTCGGCGTCGCAGGCCAAGTTCCAGCCCTGGCACCACGCCATCGACGTGACCGGATACCAATACGCAACCTTCGTCATGCGCAGCCCCTCGCCCGGCTCAACCGTGCGAGTGGATGTCACGGACGGCACGAACAACTACAAGCTCTCGGGCAACACCCCCTTCGTCGTGCCCGACGCGTGGACGACCTACGACTTCGACCTCGCGGCCTTCCCGGCCCTCGACCTCTCGAAGCTCAAGCTCGTCATCTGGCTGCAGCAGACCGCCGACGTCGACGGCCAACTCTACGTCGACCAGGTGAGCTTCACCAACAAGCCGAGCGGCACCGCTCCGGCGCTGAGCGGCACGGCACACTCCCCGTCCACCGGCGGCACCACGACGCCGGTGACCTTCACCACGACCTACACCGATGCGGAAGGCCAAGCACCGCACGCCGTCGAACTCGTCGTCGACGGGGTCATCAAGCCGATGCATCCGGTGGATGCCACCGACACCGACTACACCGACGGCGCGCAGTTCACCCTCACCCTCACCCTCCCGAGGGGCAAGCACAGTTACCTCGTGCGCACGACGGACACCACCTCCGGTGTCGTGTCGACCACGAGGGTGACCGGTCCGAGCATCGGCTGATCGCCTGGAACCGGCCCACCGAGGTCCATGCCAGCCTCGCCGACCCCACCACCCCCAACTTCGAAATCGAAGAAACCCTCCCAACTACTTGACGCGAGACACTATGACCCCACACTCAACGGCGAAGAGCCAGTAATCGGAGCCGCCGCGCTCGGGCTGGGCGGCCTCCTCTCTGCTTGCGCACCGACGGCCTCCAACGGCATCGAGGCGACGATCACCCACTGGGACTGGTTCGTATTGCAGGAGCCGTGGGTCACGAGCGAGATCGCGCTCTTCGAGAAAGCGAATCCGTCGTTGATGGTGAAGCGCACGCTCAACCAGTTCGATCAGTACGCCAACCTGATCTCCCTGGCGCAACGCAGCAAATCACTTCCCGACGTGTACATGCTGCCGTATCAACAGAGCCTCGAAGAGCAAGTCGCCGGCGGCTGGTTGAGGCCCTTGAACGAGTATGTGGACGAAAGCTGGATTCGGAGCTACCCCAAGTGCTCGTTCATCGAAGGAGCCAACGCGTGAAATCTCATGATTCAATTGCTCATCAAGGCCATAAATTTGAAGGGGACTCATGCCAGCCTCACCGATTTTCTCACGACTCGCTGAAATGCGCCTTGTGCCGGTGGTGGTGCTCGATGACGCGAGTCACGCAGATCCTCTTGCCGATGCCCTTATTCGCGGCGGTATCCCCTGTGCGGAAATCACCTTCCGCACTTCCGCCGGCGAGCAGGCTGTTCGTGCCATTTCTGCACGCACCGACATCCTCGTCGGAGCGGGAACAATTCTCAGTGCCGAACAGGTCGATCGCGCCGTGGATGCGGGGGCACGCTTCATTGTCAGCCCGGGGATTAGCCGGGAAGTCGTCGAGCGGGCACTGGAACTCAATGTTCCGGTACTGCCCGGGATCGCTACCGCCACCGAACTGCAGGCAGCAGTCAGCCTAGGGCTTGATGCCGTAAAACTCTTCCCTGCCGAACAACTGGGAGGACTCGGAATGCTCACTGCCCTGGCCGCACCGTTCCCAGAAATTCAATTCATGCCCAGCGGAGGAATCACCATGCAAAACGTTGCCGACTATTTGGCACATCCTGCAGTATTCGCGGTTGGCTGTAGTTGGATCGTACCCCGCGATTTCATTAGAAACCACCAATTCGACGAAATCGAGCGGCTCACAGCACGGACAGCAGCGCAAATCACAGTGATGGGCGCGGCATGACCGGGACGCGTGGGACCGTCGTCACCCTCGGGGAAACCATGGGGCTCTTTTACTCCGAAACGCCGGGGGCCCTCCTGCACGCTACGCACATGAAAGTCGGGATCGGAGGCTCGGAAAGCAACGTCGCCATTGGGCTCGCCCGCCTCGGAACGCCCTCCACCTGGATCGGCCGCGTGGGCGATGACAGTTTTGGTCGCCGCATCATCCGCGAGCTTCGCGCAGAGGGCGTCTGCGTGCGCTCGACCGTGGATTCGGACGCTCCCACAGGGCTGATGGTCAAGGAACGCCGGACACCGGAGTCGATACGCGTGTGGTATTACAGGTCCGGCAACGCCGGAAGCAGACTTAGCCCGGCTGATATCCCGGAAGACGACATTGCCAATGCTGCTCTGCTCCATGTGACAGGCATCACCCCCGCCCTCTCACCGGAGGCGCACGACGCGGTTTTCACGGCCGTTCAGATCGCGCACGACGCGAACGTCCCCATTTCATTCGACGTGAATCACCGCACGAACCTCTGGCACGGCCATGATCCGGCACCCGTTTACCGACGCCTCGCTACAATGGCCACCATTGTGTTCGCGGGTGAAAGCGAAGCTAGGTTACTGGTCCCGACAGCCACAACCCCGGCTGACCTAGCACGAAGCATCGCGGCCATGGGCCCACGACAGGTGATCATTAAGCTGGGCGCCGAAGGGTGCTGTGCCACTATCGAAGACATCGAATTGGAAGAAGCCGCGATCCCAGTTAACGTCGTCGACAGCGTCGGGGCCGGGGACGCCTTCGTAGCCGGCTACCTTGCAGAACTGATCGCGGGCGCCGATGCCTCTACCCGGCTGCGCACCGCGGTGACAACAGGAGCCTTCGCTTGCCTCACCGCCGGAGACTGGGAGGGATTGCCGCGCCGAGAGGATTTCGCTCCCTTCACAGCCGACGAGCCAGTCACGCGCTAGAGACATGAGGGTGTTCAGCTCTTGGGGCTGGGGCCTCTGTTCAAGTAGACGTGGGTTGGTGGCGTCCGGGGTACCCCACGGGGAGCGCTGACGGCGCTCATCACTGAGAATTCGGCGCGGAACAGGCGTGCAACCTAGCAATTGCCAAAGTTCCCCGCGCACTTTGCTGAGTTAGCGTCAGTTGCTGAACTAGACGAGCAACCCACACACTACAGTTCACCTTTCCTTTGCAGGTACCTCATGGCGAGGAACCCCAAAGGTATTCGTGCCCAATAGCTCAGCAGACGGAAAATCACCACAACGGATGCAGCGATCTCCTTGGGCAGGCCCGCCGAGATGAGGCCGGCGGTGAGAGCGCCCTCGACCACACCGAGGCCACCGGGCGTGGGGATGATGGCGCCCGCCGCGTTTCCCAGCAGGAACAGGACGGTCACGTCGATCAGCGGCATCGATTGCCCGAAGGCCCGCAGCGTCGCGTCGAATGCGCCGACGTAGGCGACGGTGAGCATCAGGTTGCCGCCGAGTCCGAGGGCGAGGCGCCACGGCTGGCTCAGCACTTGTGCGAGGCGCGGCCAGGTCTGGCGCATCATGGGGCGGAGCCGCCCGAGCGCCCACCCGCGAACGCGCGGCACTGTCATTGCGAGGGTGATGACGGCCGCAGTCCCGCCGACACCCATCAGTATGGAACTTGAGGGAAGCGCGGCGAGGGTGCCCTCGGAGCCGGTGATGAGGGACAGCGTCACCAATCCCACCACCGTGACCACCACGGCGCTGACCTGCACGAGGGCGACAGTCGCCACCGCCAAAGGCGCGGACACCTTGCGGCGCGTCAGCAGTCGCATGTTGAGGGCCGCAGGCCCCACCCCGGCGGGTGCGGCGAGTGCCAGGTAGGCGGCCGCCACTTGGGCGAGCAGCGCGCGCGACCACGGCAACCGGATAGGTGAGAACGCCATGAGCGCCACGGCCGCTCCGAAGAAGGTCGCCATCGACCACCCGAGCGCGACGAGCAGCCACCAGGGGTTGGCTTCGCGAAGTGCGCCCAGCACCTGTTCGGTGTTGAACGACGCGAAGATCAGGTAGGCGGCGACGATGCCGGCCGCGATGGTCAGCACCGTGCGAAGACCGAAGCGGGCGATCTTGTCTGGCTCGATATCGGCGTCGGGCAGGCGCTCCACGATCTCCTTGCGCAGGCCGCCGAGGTCGGTCACCGAGGCTCGCAGGGCGGCCCGGGTGACGCGGGGAAGGGTGATCGCCTGGAGCATCGGCGCGAATCGCTCGACGCCCTCGCCGCCCACGGCCCGGAAGGCGGATGCCACGGCCCGCTCCGCGCCGACGATGGGGGCTAGCAGGGCCACCAATTGTGACCGGTCGATGCGCTTGGCCAGATCCGAGGTGGCGACCTCGCCAAGCTCCCAACTGGTGAGCCACACGGTGGGCACGTCGACGAGCTCGTCGTGCCCCACCATGATGGTGTCCGCGCTGAGCGAGCGGTGGGAGATGCCCACGTCGTGAGCCTTGGTGACTTGCTCCCAGATGGCGTCGACGGTCGCGTCCGTGACCTCGTTCGGATCGATGTCGGACAGCGGTCTGGCGGACAGGGGGCGCTGATAGATCACGATCATCGTGTCGCGGGCCTGGGACATGCCGAGCACGCGCGCGGTGTGGACCCCGGCACCGCGGGCGGCGTGCGACACCAAGGCGGTCGCCTCGGCCGAGTGCCGCAGCGACACGTCCGCACGGGCGTTGATGCCGCGCAATCGCAACGACGACCACAGCTTGGTGAGAAAACCTGCCGCGTGCTGGTCCGCGTCGAGAGCGACCACGATCAGATGGTGGTTCTCCACGGTCGTGAGCGCGTAGACACGGCCGTGGCGGGTGCGCCCCAGGGCGGTGGAGAGCTCGTCGCGGTCCGGGTTGTCGCCGTCCACCGCGGGGTCAGCTCGCACCAGTCGCTTGGGCGTGAAGCCCGCTCGCTCGATTCCCTCGACAAGCGAGTCGCCGTACGCCCGGTCCGTGGTGGAGCCCAGCGCGTAGCGGAATCCCAATCCCGCGAGGCGGCCCACGAGCACAGTGATCAGGGCCGCCGGCAGGGCGACGATGCCGGAGATGACGGCCACGGCGAGCGCAGCCCAGAGGATGTTCCACGAGACGGCCAGGGTGCGCCGCGTGCCGCGATGTCCGGCGACGGTGAGTAGCGCTGCGACGCCTGCGATGTAGGCGGGGAGGGTGACGCGCGCGTCGGAGCCGTTTCCTACGGACAGCGACCTCACCACGTCTTCCGAGCCGAGCGCCTGCGTGATGTAGACGGCGGTGACGGTCAGGGCGAAGCCGACCGCCGCGGAGCCGATGGCCTCGAGGATGCGACGCGGCTCACGGCGAATGGCCAAGTCGATGATGACCGCGGCGGGCAGCACCAGGGTGACGATGCCGGAGAACAGGTTGACGGGCGCTACGAGCAGGCGTTGCAGAATCGAGGAGATGCCCTGGACGTCGTCCGTGATGCCTTGGGTGGTGCCATGGGCATACGCGCCGAGCAGCAGCACCACCACAATGCCGATGGCCACCCCCAGCAGGCCGATGAGGTCCGCCAACCGGTGTACTCGCGTCTCGGGGGTGTCAACGATGTGCACGGCGCGCGGGGTGGTGCGGGAACGAGACGAGGATGCCCGGCCCGGGGCGTCGCCATAGCGGTGGCCGTCGGGAGTCGCGGGTGGTGCGTCGGCGGCCATGAAGTGAGTCTAGGGCGGGTTGCGGATGTTGGCACGAAGCGCGAAATGGCGTTCCCGTGGCGGCGGGGCCGCTAGTTCGCGTTGATCGCGTCGATCCAGTCGGGGGGCAGGAGTTCGGGGCCGATGAACGACACGGCGTCGATGGTCAGGTGGGCGATGATGAGCGGCCCCAACCTCCCAGTGCGGAGGTAGTAGAAGGAGAACACGACGCCCATGGCGACGTTCCCCAGCGCCATCGGCCAGCCCTGGTACAGGTGGTAGGTGCCGCGCAGCAATGCCGACGCCATGATGGTGGCCACGACGCCCCAACGGAGTTCGCGCAGCCGTGTCACCAAGTAGCCGACGACGATGACCTCCTCCAGCAACCCCGCCACAGCCGCCGAGGCGAGCAGGATGACGGCCGCCCACCACGCATCGGGCAGGCCCGAGGTGTTGACGCGCACGGTCTGGCCGATAGCGCGACCCACGGCGTACACGCCCAGCCCCGGAAGCCCAATCGCGGCGGCCAACCCGAATCCCCACGCCAGGTCGCGCCACCAGGGACGCCCGTCGCGGTGCAGTCCCAGGGTGCGCACCCAGGAGCGGCCTTGGGAGGACAGCAGGAACAGCGCCAAGGCCACCGGCACCAGAGCGAACACGATGTGCAGCACTTGGTAGGTGAGGTCGATGTAGTTGATCGACGCGCGCGACGGGTTGAGGGTGGTGGTCTGCTGGCCGATCGCCGGCTCCGCGAGGTACCGCTCGATGATGCGGACGATCGCGTACATGGCGTTCTGGCCGAGCGACAGGCCCAGCACGATCAGCACCTCGGCGCTGAGACGTCTGCGAGTGGGGGTGGGGGCGTGGGTGGGGGTCTCCATGGTCACGCTCACTGTAACGAGCGAGCGCGGCTACGGAATCCCGGCCGCGTTCCCCTGCCGTGCCTTACGAACCTCGACGGGCACCGACACGCCCCCCAGTGCGCTACGGGACGGCCGTCATCGGCGCGGCGCTCGGCAGAAAGGTCCGTAGCGTCGCGAGCGGGGGCTCGGTTTGGGACGGGCGTAGGTGGCAAGCGCAGACGGCGAGGGGCGACCCCCACGGTTACGCGAGGTAGTCGTCGACCAGCTTCTCGGCCAGGCCGATGTAGGTGGCGGGCGTGAGGGCCGCGATGCGTTCGGCGGTCTCCGCGGGCAGGCCCAGTCCGGCCACAAACTCAAGGACCTCGGCCTCGCCGATGCGACGGCCCCGGGTGAGGTCGCGCAGCGTCTCGTAGGGGTTGTCCATTCCGGGCGCGCCAGCGATCGCGGCGGCGCGCATCGCGGACTGGATGGGCTCCGCGAGCACCTCCCAGTTGGCGTCCAGGTCGGCCTCGAGCGCGGTCGGGTTCACGTCCAGCCCGGCCAGGCCGCGCTTGACGTTGTCGATCGCGAGCAGCGAGTGCCCAAACGCGACGCCGATGTTGCGCTGGCTGGTCGAGTCGGTGAGGTCGCGCTGCATGCGGCTAGTCACGAGCGTCGCGCCCAGGGTGTCGAGCAGCGCCGCCGAGACCTCGAGGTTCGCCTCGGCGTTCTCGAAGCGAATCGGGTTGACCTTGTGCGGCATCGCGCTGGAGCCGATGGTGCCCTGGCCGCGGACCTGCGCGAAGAAGCCGAGCGAGATGTACGTCCACATGTCGGTCGCGAGGTTGTGCAGGATGCGGCCGAAGCGTGCGACGTCGGCGTACAGCTCGGCCTGCCAGTCGTGCGACTCGATCTGGGTGGTGAGGGGGTTCCACGTCAGCCCCAGCCCGGTCACAAACGTGCGTGACACCTCGACCCAGTCGGTGTCCGGAACTGCGGCGGCGTGCGCCCCGAACGTGCCGGTCGCGCCGTTGATCTTGCCCACATAGTCCGCGCCCTCGATCCGCGCGAGTTGGCGACGCAGGCGGTGGGCGACCACCGCGAGCTCCTTGCCCACCGTCGTCGGCGTCGCGGGCTGGCCGTGGGTGCGCGCGAGCATCGGCTGCGACTTGGCGTCGCGGGCCATGTGGGACAGGTCGCCCACCAGGGACGATGCTGCGGGCAGCCACACGTTGCGCACGGCACCCTGAATCATGAGCGCATACGACAGGTTGTTGATGTCCTCGGACGTGCACGCGAAGTGCACGAGCTCGCGCAGCGGCTCCAGGGAGGTCCCCGTGATGCGCGCCTTGATGACATATTCGATGGCCTTGACGTCGTGCACGGTCTCGCGCTCAAAGGAGGCGTGCTCGGCGATCGTGTCGGCGCCAAACTTCGCCGGGATGTCGCGGAGCAACCCGAGCTCCGCTTCCGTGAGGGCTCGCACCCCGGGAACGGCGGACTTCTCGCACAGGTGGATGAACCACTCGACCTCGACGTGGAGGCGCATGCGGTTGAGCGCCGGCTCGGACAGGTAGTCGACCAGTGAGGCGACGGCGCCGCGATAGCGGCCGTCGAGCGGGCCGAGCGCGATCGCCGGTTCCAGTGCCGCGAGGGACACCGTAGGAGTCAGCGGATGGGCGGCAGATGCAGTCGGCTCAGTCACGGGGTCATTGTTTCACGGGAAACACTCCGCGACCGGGAGTCGGGCGGCGCTCCAATTGTTGCGTCTCATGAGGTAGGTGGCGCGACTGCCCGCTGCGCGTCGGCTCCTGGGCGGGCGGGGCTTCCCGCCTGCCTGCCTGCCTGCCTGCTGTGTGTCGTGCCCAGGCGGCGTCTCGCCGGGCTCTCCACAGATCGTCGTCCCTGCTAAGTGCTTGTCAGACCTCTCTGGTTGACTGGTCTCATGGCAATCGAGGCGGCGGATATTGAGCGGGTGAGTTCCCTGGTGAGCGACCTCGCGCGCTGCGACGTTTCGGACCTTTCGCACGGCGACCTCTTGGACGCGCACGATGCTGTGGCGCGGCTCGGGCGGTTGACGGGCACGTTGCAGGCGCGCTTCGCGGGGGAGATCGCCCGCCGCTCCACGCCCGACCAGTTCGGTGGAGGGCTCGCACGGCAGCAGGGGTTTGGTAATGCGGGGTTGATGGTGTCGGCGGTGACGGGCGGCTCCCGAGCAAGTGCGATGCGGTCGATCGAGGCAGGGTTGGCGCTCACGCCCGCGGTGGTGACACCTGGTGTCGGGCCCGACGGGTCCGACCAAGTGGACCCGTCCTCGGTCGATGCCTCGCAGCCTGCTGGGCCGGTAGTGCCGCGCTATCCCGCCGTCGCTGAGGCTGCGCTTGCCGGCAATCTTTCGGTGGATGCGGCCGCTTTGATCACTGCGGGGCTTGAGACGATTGTCGACCGTGTCCCCAGCGACAAACTCCACGCGTTGGAGGAGCGTTTGGTGGACAAGGCCATGCATCTGGCGGTGCATGAGGTGCGGAGCCTGGTCGCCACCGCGGTGGCGCGTGCGGATCTGCAAGGTCATGAGGAACGTGAACGTCGCCAGTACGCCGAGCGTTACCTGGCGTGGAAGGAAGACCACACCGGCATGGTCACCTTCACGGGCAAGCTTGACGCGGTGACGGCCACGCCGATTCGTAGCGCGATTGAGCAGATGGTGACCCACCAGTTTCGTGCCCGCCGTAATCAAGATCTCGCCTCTGCGGACCAACGCACTGTGGGTCAGATGCGTGCTGATGCCCTGTTCGAGTTGTGTCGCCACGCTGTGGGCTGCAATCAGACCGACCGGTCCGGTATTCGCACCACGATCGTGGTGCGCATGAATAGGCGTGACCTTGACACGGGTCGCGGTTTGGGGCGCATCGACGGCACCGACCAGCCCGTCTCTGTGAGCCAGTTGCGCAGGCTCGCGGGGGATGCGGGCATCATTCCTGAGGTGTTGGGTGGCGAGGGCGAAGTCCTCGACCTGGGTCGCACCAAGAGGATGTTCACCCGTGCTCAACGGCTCGCACTGGTGGAACGCGACGGCGGATGCGCCAAATGTCATGCACCACCGGAACATTGCGAAGCCCACCACATTCGTTGGTGGGAACAAGGCGGTCTCACGAACCTCGCCCTGAGTTGGCTCAGATTAGTGCGCAGTGGCTCGGGTCTTGATGGTCTCGAGAATGGCGGCGAGGTCGTCGGGCAGGGGGTCTGCTGCGGTGATGGTGTTCTTGCCTGCTTGGATCTGGATGGTGCG
>Ga0209347_1004994_pt1 | contig 13109 bp, 13 predicted proteins | sample AutmiccommuBRH23_FD_187382 | JGI IMG/M metagenome (GOLD analysis project Ga0209347, IMG submission 187382) | Deep subsurface microbial communities from Mt. Terri, Switzerland - Autotrophic microbial communities BRH/23 (SPAdes) (version 2) | ecosystem: Environmental > Aquatic > Deep subsurface >... | reverse complement strand
GCGCGGGAACCTGAAGGTCAGTGGCCGGGGCTACCATGTCGATGACCTTCCGATCATCTCCATGATCGCCATCAGCGCCGGCTATGTCTCGGCACTGGTGATGACGCTCTACGTCAGCTCGCCCGCCGTTGTTGAGCTTTACACCCGGCCGGAAGCCTTATGGGGAGTCAGCGCAATCCTGCTTTACTGGATCACCCGGACCGTACTGATCGCCCATCGTGGCGGGATGCATGACGATCCGGTCGTCTATGCCGCAAAAGACCGAACCAGCCAGATCTGCTTCCTGCTCATTCTTTCTTTCGTGATCGGGGGCGCCTGGCTGTGAGCTTGAGAGCGCTTGTGCTTCGCTACGCAGCCTTCGCGGGGGTCGCAACGATCTGCAATTTGGCCACGCAGCGCGCCGTGCTCTGGTTCGGCGACACCTCCGGGTATTTTATCGCGGCAGTGGGCCTTGGAACGCTGGTCGGGCTGATCGTCAAGTACCTGCTGGACAAGCGCTGGATCTTCTTCGACCTCGAAACCGGCGTGAGGAACCATGGCCGGAAGTTCACGCTCTACACTGCGATGGGCTTGGTCACGACGGCGATCTTCTGGGGCACAGAGACGCTGTTCTGGGTGCTGTGGCATACGGACGTCATGCGCGAGCTTGGGGCGGTCATTGGCCTCGGTATCGGCTATGCAATCAAGTACCGGCTGGACAAGCGCTTTGTGTTCCCGGATCGCAGCTTGGGAGCCTTGATATGAAACTTGCCGGGTGGGGGCGCTATCCGGTCATCGACGCCCAGCTGCATACCCCCCGCAGCGAAGAGGCCCTGCGCGACCAAGTCTTGCACGAGCGGAGCGTCATCGCCCGAGGCAATGGCCGCGCCTATGGCGACAGCGCGATCAATGCGTCTGCCACGCTCCATACAAAACATCTGAATCGCTTGATCGCCTTCGACCCCGCCACCGGGCAGGTCGTCGCCGAGGCGGGCGTTCTGCTTGCGGATTTGATCGAGGCGTTCCTGCCGCAAGGCTGGTTTCCACTGGTCACGCCCGGTACGAAATTCGTCAGCATCGGCGGTGCGATTGCTGCCGATGTGCATGGCAAGAACCATCACATTGACGGCAGCTTCCGCAGTTGCGTGGACTGGATCGACGTGATGGGCGCGGACGGAAAGATAGAACGCTGCTCGCCCGTGCAGAACCCGGCCCTGTTCGACCACACGCTGGGTGGAATGGGACTGACGGGCATCATCCTTCGCGCCTGCCTGCGGCTGCGGCCCGTTGAAAGTGGCTGGATCAGACAAACGACCGTGACAGCGCCAGACCTGCAGGCCGCAATGGCCGCGTTCGAGGCTGCGCAGGATGCGACCTATTCCGTCGCGTGGATCGACTGCCTGGCACAGGGCGCGCAACTCGGGCGCTCCCTGGTCATGCTGGGAGAGCACGCCAAACGAACCGATCTGCGCGCAGCCAGACGAGCCAGGCCATTTGAAATCCAGCGCAGACGCAAAAGGACGATCCCCTTCGACTTCCCCGCAGTTGCTCTCAACCGGTATAGCGTTCGCGCGTTCAATGCCCTGTACTACCAGGCCGGCAAGCGCAGCAGAGGCGAACAGATTGTTGACTGGGACAGCTATTTCTACCCGCTCGACGCGATCTTGGACTGGAACCGCATCTACGGCGGCAAGGGGTTCGCCCAGTTCCAGTGCGTTATCCCTCTTGCACAAGCACAAGACGGCTTGTCCGCGCTGTTGCGGGAGATTGCCGAGGCAGGTTCCGCATCGTTCCTGGCCGTGCTTAAACGTCTTGGCCCGCAAGACAGCGCATTCTCGTTCCCGATGGAAGGATACACATTGGCCTTGGATTTTCCCGTGACGGCAACAACACTTGCGCTGCTGGAACGCCTTGATGAGATCACCCTGCGTCATGGCGGCCGGTTCTATCTCGCAAAGGACAGCAGGATGCGCGCCGATACGCTGCGCGCCGCGGATCCGCGCGTGGAAGCCTTCTGCCGGTCACGTGTCGAGATGGGCGCTGCACCGCGCTTCCAGTCGGCACAGGCGGAAAGGTTGGGACTATGAGCAAGGCGCCTGTTCTTATCCTGGGTGCAAGGTCGGACATTGCGCGGGCGGTCGCGCACAAGTTCGCAGATCTCGGGCATCCGATCCAGCTCGCGGCCCGCAATGCTGACAGGCTGCAGGCCGACAAGACAGATATCGAACTCCGCTATCGTGTTCCCGTCACCTTGCATGAGTTCGACGTGCTTGCGACCGAAGGCCATGCAGAGTTCGTGGGCGCCTTGCCAGCACTGCCCGGCGTCGCCGTGTGTGCCGTCGGGCTGATGGGGGTGCAGGCAGAGAACGAGCAGGACATGTCGGCGGCTGTTCGCGTGATGCGAAGCAATTTTGAGGGCCCGGCCAGTATCTTGGCTGTCCTGGCGAACCGGTTTGAAGACCGGGGAAGCGGCACGCTGGTCGGCATCAGCTCGGTGGCAGGAGATCGTGGGCGCGCAACCAACTACGTCTATGGTTCGGCCAAGGCAGGCTTCACCGCCTTCCTGTCAGGCCTGCGCAATCGGCTGGCCAAGCAGGGTGTCCATGTGATCACCGTGCTGCCGGGGTTTGTTGCGACGCAGATGACGGAAGGCATGGACCTCCCGTCGCGCCTGACGGCGCAGCCAGACGAACTCGCAGAGGCCATTGCAAGAGCGGTCGATCGAAAGAAAGACGTGATCTATGTGCGGGCGGTGTGGTGGCTCGTCATGCTGATCATCAGGAGCATCCCGGAGCGGGTATTCAAAATGACCAGGATCTAGACCCGCATACACGTCACGGTTTCTCTCTTGCCCGGACCATCAAAACGGCCAGGTAGCCGCGTTCAGAGTCAGCGGCAGTACATCGGAAACAAGTCCCGGCTGCGGCGCTTCAACCCAGCTGTGCAAGGTCACGCCGCCCGGTTCGAGCGCCAGCGAATGGACGGAATCGGCGCGCAGATCCCGGTGAACGGCATGCGCGGTCGAGGGGGAGATCTGACAGACCACATGTCCGATCTGTCCGGTGATCGCCCGGTGAACATGCCCGGAAATCATCCGTGCGGGGCCGGTGTAGCGCTGTAGCCGCTCCAACAAGGCCGCACCGTTTCGCAGGTTGTCGGCATCCATCGCCGGGATCCCGCAATGCAGCCAGGGGTGGTGGGTCGCCACCACCACCGGATGGCCGTCAAGATCGGCCAGGGACTGTTCCAGATAGGCAAGACCCTCTTCCGAGAGCCAGCCATGATGCGCGCCCTCCAGCAGCGTATCGAGGCCGACGACGGCAAAGGGACCGAAATCGCGACGCCAGTGGATGGGGCCGCTGGCGGGCATCCAGCCTTGCCCGGCAAAGGCCGCCCGCATCCCGGCGCGAGTGTCGTGGTTGCCGGGGATCGCCAGCCAGGGCAACGCCAGATCGGCCATGATCTCGGCGAAATGGGCGTATTCCTCGGGCGTGCCATGGTCGGTCAGGTCGCCGGTGATGATGGCGCACTCGACAGGGCCAAGCGCAGGCAACCGCGCATTGATCGAGGCGACGGCGGTGCGCAGCGCGGCCGCGGTATCCGAGTGGCCGCAGACAAGCTGGCCCTTGGGCACGATATGGGAATCGCTGATCTGGATGAAGGCGGGCATGTTGAAGGCGGGCATTCAGGCGGCAGCTTTCTCTGGGGTCAGGGTCAGGATCGACTGCGGCGCGATGGCAAGGCGCACCGTCTGGCCCGGTTTCGGGGCGGATTGGCCTTGATGCAGGCAGAACAAGGTGTCGTCCGTCGCGCCGCTTAGCGCGATGCGGTAATGGGTGCCAAGGAAGGTGACAGCCGTGACGCGGGCGGTCAGCGGGCCATCCTCGGCAAGCCGCACATCCTCGGCCCGCACGAAGGCGGCCTTGCCGTCCGACGGGGCGCCCAAGTCCAGTGTGCCGCCGGGCAGATGCAGCTTGTCGCCGTCGATCCGGCCGCCAAGCGGCATCGAATTGCCGACGAAGCGCGCAACGAAGGCCGTTTCCGGCGCCCGGTACAGCACCTCGGGCGTGCCGATCTGGGCGACGCGGCCCTGGCTCATCACTGCAACGCGGTCGGCAATCGCCATCGCCTCGTCCTGGTCATGGGTCACGAAGATCGCGGTGATGCCGAACTGGCGCAGCAGCGCCGCCAGCTCATCGCGCAACTGGCCGCGCAAGGCGGCGTCCAGCGCCGACAGCGGCTCGTCCAGCAACAGCAGGCGCGGGCGCGGCGCGAAGGCGCGGGCCAGCGCCACCCGCTGCCGCTGCCCACCCGACAGAGCGGTAATGGCCCGCCCGGCATAGGGCTCCAGCCGGCAGAGCGCGATGACCTCATCGACCCGCGCGTCGATCTGCGCGCGGGGCAGGCCCTGCATCTTCAGCCCATAGCCGATATTGCCGCGCACCGACATGTTGGGAAACAGGGCATAGGACTGGAACACCATCCCGACCTTGCGCCGCTCCACCGGTTGGTGGGTCATGTCATCGTCCTTGAAGCGGATCGACGCCCCGGCATCCGCGGTCTCGAGCCCCGCGATGATCCGCAGCAGCGTGGTCTTGCCGCAGCCCGAGGGGCCAAGCAGCGACACGATCTCGCCCTCGGCGATATCGAGATCGGTCGGCAGCAGGGCGCGGGTGCCGCCGGGATAGGTCTTGGCGACGGTGCGAAGGGTCAGGGTCATTGGGCGATCCTCATTTGGTAATCTGCTGCGCGCGGGCGCTGGCCCATTGCATGGCAAGCAGCAGCGGCACGATCATCACGAAGAAGATCAGCGTATAGGCCGAGGCGATTTCCAGCCGCATCGAGGCGTAGCTGTCGGCCAGCCCCACCGGCAGGGTTTTCAGGAAGGGTGTGTGCAGCATCCAGGTCAGGTTGAATTCGCCGATCGACAGGGTGACCACGGTCAGCGCCCCCGCCAGAATGCCGGGCAGCGCGTTCGGCACAACCACGTCGACGAACCGCCGCGCCGGACCCGCGCCAAGGGTCGCGGCGCCCTCCTCCAGTGTCTTGAGGTCGATGGCGGCCAGCACCGATTGCACGGAGCGTACCATGAAGGGCAGCGTGTAGAGCACATGGCCGACAAGGATGAAGGTCCAGCTCATCCGGAAGCCCTTGTAGCTGCCATAGAGCTGCAGCAGCGCCAGCGCCAGCGCGAGGCCGGGGATGGCCAGCGGCAAGGAGATGAACTCCTCCACCGCGCGCGACAGGCGGCCGGGGTTGCGCGCCAGCGCATAGGCGGCGGGGACGCCGATGACCAGCGTCACGCACAGGCAGGCCAGCGCGATGCCAAGCGACAGGAAGATGGAGGAGGCGTAAAGCCCCCACACCACCGCGATCCAGTCCAGCGTCAGGCCAGAGCGGATGCCCTGAAAGTAGTTCACCGTCACCCCTGCCAGAACCGACTGGATCGTCGGCACCAGCAGGAAGGCGGCCGCCAGCAGCGTCACCGCCAGTTGCAGGGCCTTGCCGATCCGCATCCCCTCAGCCCCCCGCCGCGATGGTGGAGCCCGAGAAGCTGCGGGCCAGGAACAGCATTCCCCAGGTGACGATGCCCAGAAGGACGGACAGCGCGGCGGCCATGGCGATGTTCGCGGACAGCGTGAACTCGGTGTAGATCACCATCGGCAGCACATCGATATTGGTGGCCAGCGTGAAGGCGGTGCCGAAGGCGCCCATCGCGGTGGCAAAGGCAATCGCGCCCGCGGCAACCAGCGCCGGGGCCAGCGCCGGGATCAGCACATCGCGCAGCACCCGGTGCGGCGGGGCGCCGAGCGTCCGGGCCGCCTCTTCCAGCGCCGGGTCGATCTTTTCGGCCGCCGCCATCACGGTCAGCAGCACGCGGGGGATCGAGAAATAAAGGTAGCCGAGGAACAGCCCGAAGATCGAATAGGCAAAGACGACATGGCCGGGGAAGATGGTGTTGAACAGCCCCTGCCGCCCGCCGAGCAGGATGATCATGAAGCCCACGACCACGCCCGGAAAGGCCAGCGGCAACGTCAGGATCGACAGCAGCACAGCGCGCCCGCGAAAGCGGTTGCGGGTCAGGAACAGCCCGGCGGTGGTCGATACGGCCAGCGCGGCGGTGGTGACGCTGACCGAGACCAGAACCGTCTGCACCAGCGTCGTCAGATAGCGCGGGGTGTGCAGGATCTGCCAGTAGATGCCCCAGCCCGCCTCGCCCTCGCCCGAGGCAAGGACCAGCCGCACCAGCGGCAGCGCCAGAAAGGTCAGCGCGAAGATGGCAAGCGGCACAAGGCAGAGGGCGACGAATTGCCGGGAGGACATGGGAGGTTCCTTGGTTTCGGATGGGCAGGGCGCGACCGCCCTGCCCCTTTGCCGGTTACTTCACTTCGGACAGGTAGCGGTCGCCGAAGGCGGCCTGCGCGGCGGCCATGGCCGCATAGTCCACGGCCACCGCCCGCTCATACTCACTGTCGGGCAGGAAGCGGCCAGCCACGTCGGCCGGCAGTTCCACCGGACGGGCGGGCTTGAGGTAGGCATTGGTCCAGATCGCCTGACCTTCGTCCGACAAGATGAAATCCAGCGCCTTCTTGCCGGTCTCGGCATGGGGGGCGTCGGCCACCAGGCTCATGACATAGGGCACGCGGATCGTGCCTTCGCAGGGCAGCACGAATTCGTAGTTGCCGCCCTCGTTGTACTTGGCGCGGTAGGCGTTGAAGTCATAGTCGAACAGGATCGGGATCTCACCCGACACGACGCGGGCATAGGAGGTCTGCTTGGGCACCAGCGGGCTGTTGGCGGCAAGATCGTTGAAATACTTGATCGCCGGGTCGAAGTTGGTCAGATCGCCGCCGAACGCCTGGTTCACGGCAACCGCGCCGGCATAGCCGACAAAGGCCGAGGCCGGGTCGAGATAGCCGACCATCGCCTTGTATTCGGGCTTGGTCAGGTCGGCCCAGCACTGCGGCACCGGCGCGCCGGCCAGGGCATCGACGTTCACGAACATGCCGAGCGTGCCGTAATGCACGGCAAACCAGTTGCCTTCCGGGTCTTTCAGCCCGTCCGGGATCTCGTCAAAGCCCGCCGGTTTGTAGGGCTGCACCACGCCTTCCTTGATCGCCTGAATGCCGGTGGTCACGCCGTAGTAGGCCACATCGGCCACGGGCGAGGCCTTCTCGGCGATCATCTGGCTCAGCGCCTGGCCCGAGTTCTTGTTGTCATGCGGCATGGTGATGCCGGCCTGTTCGTCCAGCGCCTTCAGCATCGACGCCCAATCCGCCCATTCCGGCGGGCAGTTGTAGCAGACGGCGTCTTCGGCAAAGGCAGCCGTGGGAAAGGCGGGCGCGGCGATGGCCGTTGCGAAGAGAACGGCAAGAACGGTATGTTTCATCGGTTCATCCTTGTTGAGCGGTTTCGGCAGGGGGAGCGGACGGCGGTTGGGCTGCAACCCGACCGTCGTCACCTTTTCCCGGGGTCGGCGGGGCAAGCGTCGCCCCGGCCCGGAAATGGAATGGCAGGGCCGGCGGCTGAACGGGCGCGCCCCCTTGCAATCTTTCAAGCAGCAGCCGGGCGGCCTGGCGGCCCATCGCCTCGGGCGAGGTTTCGATGGTGGCCAGCGGCCTCTCCAGCAGCCGGCCGATCTCGATTCCGTCGAAGCCCGCGATCGACAGGTCCTGCGGCACGCGCCAGCCCAGCAGCCGCGCCGCCTTTTGCAGGGCGATGCCGAGGAAGTCGTTCGAGGCGAAGATAGCGGTCAGCCCGGGGTTCCGCGCCAGGATCGCTGCAAGATGGTCGGGCTGGCCGGCCTCGGCCTCGGCAATCTCGATCAGCGCCGGGTCCGGCAGGCCCCTCGTCCGGCATTCGGCCAGAAATCCGGCAAAGCGGTTGCGCGAGCGATCTGACGTCGAAAAGCGCAGGGCAAGAAACCCGGTATGCCGGTGCCCGAGTTCGGCAAACTGCCGGGCGACCTCCTGCGCGGCCTCGAAATTGTCCACATAGGAGGTGACGAAACCGTCCAGTGGATCATGGAACATCAGCGAAACCGGGATACCCCGCTTGGCCGCAAGGCGAAGCGCCGGGCTGCGGTCGGGAGCAACCATCGTCGCCACCAGCGCATCGGTTTCCTTCGACAGCAGCATCTCGATAGCCGCATCGTCTGCAGCTTCATCGTAATTCGAACAGGAAATCAGCATCTGATAGCCAGTGCCCGATAGTTCCGCCTGCACGCCCTGCACGGCCTCGGCAAACACCGGGTTGGCCAATGATGGCACGAGACACCCCACAGTCATCGACCGCCGGCTTTGCAGCGCTCGGCCAATGGCTGAAAAACTGAAGCCAAGGTCTCGCGCCGCCCGCTCAACCCGTTCGCGCACATCGGCACTGGCAGGGCCAGACTTGTTCAACACCCGGCTCGCCGTGGCCACTCCGCAGCCAGCCGCCTGAGCAACGTCCTTGATGGTGATGCTGGTGTTCTTGCTCATGTCTCGGCTAGATGGAAACGTTTCCACAACCTAGCGAACGAATCTGCACAGCAATATGACATCAGCAGAAGCCACCTTGTGGGCCGCGTTCAGGACCCAACCGAACCCACCCGGAAATCTCGGCGTTCAGCGCACACCTGGGCGGACCGGGTCAGTCAGCCGCGAAACGCGCGCCAGACAGACATCGCCGCATCCCACAGATCGAAACTCCGGGCAAGAAAGTGCTCTTGCGCGGCGAACGGCTTGTCACGGCTGCCATCCATCTCCGCGTCCAGTGTGGCCAAAAGGCGCAGCAGCCTGCGACGATGGATGCCAAGCCGCACCTGCACCGGATCCGCGATAACGCCGGCGAAGGCGGCGATGACCGAGCCCAGGAGCATGAGTCCCGCAACCGTGGCGGCGACAAGTGCCGGGGAGGGTCCGATGGGAAAGATTCCGTACCAAACGCCGCCCAGGGAGGCGCCGAGCGGAAAGTCTGCAACAGCCGCCCCCTGCGACACCGCCCCCGCCACGCCGGGTGCCATCGAGATCATGCCGGGGGTCAGCGCCTGAAACGCGATGGCCCCGATCGCCAGGGTGACAAGACCCGTCGTGAACTCGGCAATCGATGATCGCGTGCCGGTATAGTCCCCGACCGCGCCGGTGATCCGGTCAGCCATCGCCTGCGCCTCGGTAACGGAGCCGCGGCTGCGGATCATCGCACGAAACCCTGGCGCTGCAAGGATGGCGCGGGACATGGCCTCCCTGTCGGGGATTATGCGGCCCGGGGGAAGCGGAACATCCAGAAGCTCACGCAGGATCGCGGCCTCGACCCGTGCAGACACCGCCGTTCGGAGCAGCAAGCGGCGGTCCATAAGCCAGTCTGCAGCCCGTGCCATGCGCAGTTTTCGACAAACCCAGGCACAGACCCTGACGAAGACCAGGATGGGCGAGAGAAAGACGTTTACCGGAGCCCGCAGGATATCGAGCCCAAGCGCGGCCCCATGCAGATGCAAGGTGCCGGGCCATGTGAAATGGCGCTGCACGAAGGCATCCACCCTGTTTCTCCGTTCGATCTGCACCATGCTCTGTCGCCTCTGAGGTGGCCTGCTCTCAAGGAAGGGGCGGCTGTCGCCACAGTAGAGCAAAACCGCACCGGACGGTAAGCCACACGCGGAGGCGCAACCGGTCTATCGGTGTTGAATGACGGCGAAGAGTCGCGCCCTCCCGACCGATGACATCAAGCCTTTGCCGGGCCGAGCACCCGGTCACTGCACCGCGAAGCCGGTGCCGGGCGTGTGAAAGGCACGCCCGGCAAGGCGGCAACTGTGGCCGCTGCGATGACCCGCCACGCCCTACTGCGCGCCATGATGCTCAGGTCGCGCGGAGGCGGGTCTGTGGGCCTCTCAGACCGGCGGCCACATCCGGCTGAAGATGCCATCGCGCTTGACCAGCCCATGCATCGCCGCAGCCCCGATATGCCCCGCCATCAGGACGATCAGCACGCTCTTGCACAGGTCGTGGAAGTCGCTGGCGGAGGTGGCCAGCGCCTCATCCTTGCCGATCATCCCGCCCATCAGCGGGTCCCAAAACTCCATCGGAAACCCACCCGCCTGCACCCGGACGATGCCGGAGATCACCATCAGCACCAGCGCGAGGTACAGCAGCCAATGCACCGTCTCGGCCATCAGTGCCTGCACCCGCGGCAGGCTGGCGGGCAGCGGCGGCGGGCGCCGCGCAACGCGGACCGCAAGGCGCAGGATGACGAGGATCAGGATCACCGGGCCGATGTTCTTGTGATAAAGGAAGAGGCTGTCCTGCAGCGGGCGGGGCAGTCCCTCCTGCACCATGATCAGCCCGGCCGGGATCGTGGTCAGAACGAGCACAGCCGTCAGCCAGTGGAGCAGGCGGGAGGCCGGGGCATAGCGCGTGACGATGGCGGTATCTGACATGCCCAATGCTCCCCTTGGTTCCAATAACCAGCAGCCTATGCGAGCCATTCCGCTGCGTAAACAGCGACGCGCTTGACTCGTGCAGTGGCAGAGACACTTTGCTGCGGATGGATTTGTCACACGCCCCCCGCCCCCAAACGCACCGTGCTCCCTTCGGGGCCTTCGCCAAGCTGATGCTGCTCTCTGCCGCGCTGGCGGCGGTGCTGTTCGGCCTCGCCTGGTCGCTTGGCGGCGGGGTGAACTGGCTGCCGCTGCTGGGGTTCGTGCTCGCCGCGGGCGCGGTGGCGGTGCTGCTGCTGCGCCACTGGTCCGCCCCCTTGCTGGGCCATGCCAATGCGCTGACACTGGGGCGGCTGGCGCTGGTGGCGCTGATGCTGCTGCCGCTGGCCCGGCCAGAGCTGACCCGGGGCGCTGCCGGATGGGCCATCTTCGGGCTGGCACTGGTGACACTGGCGCTGGACGGGCTGGACGGGCCACTGGCGCGGCGCAGCGGGCTCGCCGGCCCTTGGGGTGCGCGGTTCGACATGGAGGTGGACGCCGTCTTCGCGCTGCTGCTGGCGCTGGTCGCCTGGCGCAGTGGGGCGGCGGGGGCCTGGGTGCTGCTGCTCGGCGGGATGCGGTATCTGTTCGTCCTGGCGACGTTTGCCCTGCCCTGGCTGTCGGCGCCGCTGCCGGAAAGGTTCCGCCGCAAGCTGATCTGCGTGGTGCAGATCGGGGCGCTGATGCTGCTCTTGGCCCCGATCATAGAGCCGCCCCTCAGCCTGTGGATCGCCCTGGCCGCGCTGGCCCTGCTGGCGTGGTCCTTTGCGGTGGATGTGATCTGGCTGGCGAGGCGGCGATGAGGGCCAGGGCGCTAGTGGCGCTGGTGCTGTCGGCGCTGCTGGTCAATCTGGTGCTGATCCAGCCGAACCACCCCGAGGCGCTGACCTGGCGCGCCCTGCGCATGGTGCCGCTGGAGCTGCCGGTGCTGCTGCTTGGGGCGCTCGCGCTCGGCGGGCGGGCGCTGCCGCTGGTCGCCTCGCTGGCGCTGACGGCGATGATAATCCTCAAGCTGGCGGATTTCGCGGTGTTCACCGCCTTCGGGCGCGGCTTCGATCCGCTGGCGGACCTGCACCTTCTGCCCGCCGGGGCGCATCTGCTGAGGGGCAGCGCCGGGCTGGCCGGGGCCGTGCTGGCCGGCGCGGCGCTGGTGGTGATGCTGGCCGGGCTGTCGGCCCTGCTGTTCCTTGCGCTGCGGGTCTGGGCTCGCGCCGGGGCCGGGCTGACCGGGCCGGCAAGGCTGGCGGCAGGGGCGGTGGCGCTGGCCTTCGCGCTACTGTCCGCTGCCGAGATCCGCACCGCCCTGAACGGCTGGCAGGGCTGGAACCCGCCCGGCGATGCCTTCACCGCGCGCCTTGCCGCCGAGCATCTGCGCGACTTCGAACGCTCCCGTGCCGCCCTTGCCGAGTTCCGGGCGGCGGCCGGGGCCGACCTGTGGCGGGACCGGGAGGGGGTGCTGGCGCGGCTGGACGGGCGCGATGTGGTGATCGTCTTCGTCGAAAGCTACGGACGCGCGGCCTTCGACAACCCCCTCTACGCGGGCCGCCACCGCGCGACGCTGGCTGAGGGCGCCGAGGCGCTCGACCGGGCGGGGCTGGCGGCGCGGTCGGGCTGGCTGACCTCGTCGGTGATCGGTGGGCAAAGCTGGCTGGCGCATGCCACGCTGGCATCGGGGCTGGAGGTGAACGACCAGACCCGCTACCGCGCCATGCTGGCCAGCCCGCGTCCCTCGCTGTTCAGCCTTGCGGCGGGCGCGGGCTATGCCACCGCCGCCATCGCGCCCGCCATCGTCATGCCCTGGCCCGAGGCGGAGGCGCTTGGCTTCCAGTCGGTCCTGGCCGCCGCCGACCTGGGCTATGTCGGGAAGCCGTTCAACTGGGTGACCATGCCCGACCAGTATACCCTGTCGGCCTTTGACCGGCTGGTGCCGCGCGAGGTGCCGCTGATGGCCGAGATTGCGCTGATTTCCAGCCACGCGCCCTGGACGCCGGTGGCGCAGATGATCCCGTGGGAGGAGGTCGGCGACGGCCGCGTCTTCGATGCGCAGGCGACGCAGGGCCCGACGCCGCGCGAGGTCTGGGCGGACCCGGACCGCGTCCGCGACCACTACGCCCGCGCGCAGGATTATGCGGTTCGGGCGGTGCTGTCCTGGGCCGCCCAGCCGCGCGAGAAGGCGCCGCTGCTGATCGTTCTGGGCGATCATCAGGCGGCGGGGTTCGTCTCGCAGGTGGGCGGGCGGGATGTTCCCGTTCACTTGATCGGCCCGCCCGAAGTGCTGGCGCTGTTCGACGATTTCGCCTGGACGCCGGGGCTGGAGCCCGAGGCCGCGCTGGCCCCCTGGCCGATGCGGGCGTTCCGCGACAGGTTCCTGGAGGCGACCAGCGCGGCACCGGGGGGCGGGTTGTGAGGCTGCTGCGCCTGTTGCTTCCGATTGCGCTGATCGCACTGTGCCTGATGCTGACCGATGCGGGGGCGACGGTGGCGCGGCTCTCGGGCCTGTCGGCGGGATGGGTCCTCGCCACCGTACTCATCCTCAATGCCGTCACGGTCCTGTCGGGCCTCCGCTGGCGGATAACGGCGGCGGCACTGGACCTGCAACTGCCGCTCGGGCTGGCGGTGCGCGAATACTACCTCGCGCAATTCGCCAACCAGACGCTGCCCGGCGTGCTGGGGGATGCGT
>Ga0209347_1004993_pt1 | contig 13113 bp, 10 predicted proteins | sample AutmiccommuBRH23_FD_187382 | JGI IMG/M metagenome (GOLD analysis project Ga0209347, IMG submission 187382) | Deep subsurface microbial communities from Mt. Terri, Switzerland - Autotrophic microbial communities BRH/23 (SPAdes) (version 2) | ecosystem: Environmental > Aquatic > Deep subsurface >... | reverse complement strand
TATGACTCGGTGCTGGCCGGAATCCAGGCGTTTGCCGACCTGGGGAGAGACGATAGCACACTGATGGCGTTCAGTGTGGGGTTGGAAGGCAAGACGCTGCTCGACACCATTAGCGCAGCAGGCAGCCCATTAAAAGCCTGTGTGGCGCTGTTCCCGGAAGTGGTCGGGCGTCTCGCCATCGACGCTATCGTACGCCTGATGAACGGTGACGACGTTGGTTCCGAGGTGGTTACCCCGTCCGCCATCGTCACGACAGACAACCTGTATCACTATTACCTGCGGTCGTCGGCGCAGCAGTGGCAGTTCAACTGGGACATACTTCCCACCCTGCTTGGCGAGACAGTGCTGCGCCCCCTGCCGCAGACGCGCAATAAAAAAGCCTCGTTCGTTATCTTCTATAGGACTCACGAATGGTATCAGAACCTCGCCCAGGCCATGCAGGTCCGCGCGGCTGAAGTCGGCGTATCGCTCACTGTCAAGGACCTGCAGGACGATCTGCGCTATGAGATTCGTGAATTGCGGCGGCTCATCGGCAAGCTCGCCGCCACCTACGTCGCGGACGGTCAAACCATCATTTTGGATGCTGGCAGCACAACCACCTACATGACGCAGTTTCTGCGCGGGTACAAAGATCTGACCGTCATCACCAACTCCCTCGACGTATTCCAACACCTGCAAAATCGGCGTGACATGCGTGTCGTCATGACCGGAGGCGAATACGACCCGGATACGCGAACGTTCGTCGGGCGGGGAGCGCACGTTTTTCTTGAAGAAGTTCGGGCCGACAAACTCTTTCTGGTGGCTGGCGGCATCTCCGGACAGTTTGGCATTTCGTCGATCACGCTTGCCGAAGCCGAAGTACGCCGGTCGATGATACGCGCGGCGCGTGAGGTCATCGTACTGGGGGATCATACCGTTATCGATGTCGAGTCCAATTATCGGGTTGTCGGGCTAGACCAGGTCGATACGGTCGTTACGGACGCCGGCATTCTGGCGTCCCAAGGGCTTAGTCTGACCCAACAAGGAATCAAAGTGATGATTGCCGGGAAGGTCGATGATATGTAGACCTGCGCGTACTCGGCCCGTGTCATCCATTGGAACCACGATTCCATTTTGAAGCGCACAAAGAGGCAGCGTGACGATTTACAGCAGCGACGAAGAACTGTTTGAGCTGATGCGAAGCGAGCTATTCACGGCAGTGGTTGGCGACGTGCTCGATGCTGCCGGATTGACGCATCAGTTTTTGCCGCCGCAGATCAAGGCGCTTTCGCCGGACATGGTCGTTGCCGGACGGGCGCTGCCGGTGCAGGAGGCGGACTGTTACGGCGACTTCGTCTCCGCAAGCGCGACACGCCAGCCGTTCGGCTTGATGCTGGAAGCCCTGGACGATCTGCGTGCGAACGAGGTTTACATTTGTACCGGCTCGTCCCCCACCTATGCGCAGTGGGGCGAGCTCATGAGTACACGGGCGCTGCGGCTAAACGCGGCGGGCGCGGTCGTCGATGGTTATTCGCGCGACACGCGCGGCATTCTCAAACTTGGATTCGCGACCTTCTCGCACGGCACCTATGCTCAAGACCAGCGCGTGCGCGGGCGCGTCATCGACTACCGCTGTGCCATCGAGTTTCCGAACGGCGTCGTGGTACAGCCAGGCGATCTGGTTTTTGGTGATATTGACGGTGTTGTTATCGTGCCGAAGATGCGCGAAATGGAGATCATTCAGGCCGCAATCGAGAAAGTGCGCGGCGAAAATACAGTCCGTAAAGCAATTGAAGCCGGAATGCCGGCGGTCGAGGCCTTCCAGACCTACGGCATTATGTAAACAATGGAATGGATTGTCTGATGCGACTGCAAGGGAAAGCCGCCTTTGTTACCGGAGCAGGAAAAGGAATCGGGCGAGCCGTTGCGCTTTTATTCGCCCGCGAAGGCGCACAGGTGGCGCTGTTCGACCGTGACCACGACGCGCTGGCAGACACACAGCAGCAGATCAGCACGGCGGGCGGCAAAGCGCTGTCCTTCGATGGCGATGTCTCAGACGCCGCGGCGGTGCAGGCCGCGGTAGACACGGCGGCGGAACGTTTTGGGGGGTTGGATTTCCTGGTCGCGAACGCCGGCGTTGCTATCCCCGGCTCCGTGGTTGACATCTCGCTGGAAGATTGGCAGCGCGTGCTGGGCATTAACCTGAACGGCGTATTTCACGTGAGCAAATACGGTATTCCACATTTGATCCGGCGCGGCGGTGGTTCGGTCATTAACGTGGCCTCGACCCAGGGTTGGCGCGGATTTCCCGGCTGGTCGGGCTATTCGGCCAGCAAGGGCGCAATTATTGCGCTCAGCCGTCAGGTGTCCATGGAATACGCCGGGAAGAAGGTCCGCTGCAACAGCATCGCGCCCGGTGCAATCGACACGCCGATGAACGAATGGGTGTTCAGCCAGGCAGCCGACCCGGTCGCTGAACGGGCCAAATGGGACGAGCAAAACCCGCTTGGACGCATTGGGCTGGCCGAAGACGTGGCAAACGCGGCGCTCTACCTGGCGAGTGATGAATCGTCCTGGGTAACCGGCATCTGTCTGACGGTCGACGGCGGGCAGTTAGCAGGCAGCGGGTAACAGCCCGCACCGCCATGCGAGCTGTTCGATGAGACAGGAAAATATGGGGCGTCGCGACAGCCGGCTGTAAAGGGCTGATGACGCATTTAGTTTTGCCCCTCAGGCTTGTCCGAGGGAAATACAGACAGGTTCTCTAAGATTTTTTGAGGAAGAAATCACGTGCCTGTACTGTTCGGAAAGAATCTTTCACGGCAAGAACTGCAACACTTTATGGCCGACCCGGCTCAGGTGGCCGGCGTGCAGCGAGCGACGCTGCGTGAAGGCCGCGCGGATGGCGTTGACACGATCCTCTTTCGCACCGGGACCGGCTTCGAGTTCACGGTTACTCCCAGCCGCGCGCTCGACATCAGCCGCGCCAGCTACAACGGAATTCCGCTTTACTGGCACGCCACACCCGGCAGTGTGCATCCGGCATTCTTCGAACCGGCGGGCATGGGCTGGATGCGCGGCTATGCCGGCGGCCTGCTCACGACCGGCGGCCTGAGTGCCATGGGGTCGCCCTCGGTGGACGCAGGCGAAGAGCTGGGCATTCATGGGCGTATCAGCTATAGCCCGGCGCACCACGTATGTACTGATGCTGGCTGGGAAGGCGACCGTTACCTACTGGAAGCGCGTGGGACGATGGCCGAAACCACGGCGCTGGGTCCCAATCTTGTCTTGCGGCGTCGCATCGTCTCGGAGATGGGCGCGAGCTGGCTGCGCATCCACGACACGGTCGAAAACCGGACGCATCAACCAGCCCCACACATGATGCTGTACCACTTCAACATTGGCTATCCGATTCTGTCACCGGACGCGCGCTTGCTCGTGAATGCAGACGAGGTCGTCGGGCGCGACGCCATTTCCCAGGCGGCCATTGCGACACGGGAGCGTTTCCTGCCGCCTGCGCCAGACCGCCCGCACCAATTGTATTACTACCGCCCAAAGCCCGATAGCGACGGCAAAGCGCACATCGCGCTGATCGGGCGCGTCGACGACCAGCCATTCGGCGTTTACCTGTCGTATACCCAGGCTGTGCTGCCGTGGTTCGCCAACTGGAAGTGCATGACCGCCGGCGATTATGTGACTGGGCTGGAACCGGCCAACGCCTGGGTGGAAGGCCGCGCGGTCGAACGTGCGGAGGGACGGTTACGGACGCTGAATGCCTGGGAAACGGTCCATTACGACGTCGAGTTTGGCGTGCTGGCCGGCGCCGAGGCGGTGGAAGCCTTCACAGCACGACACGCGCTCGACGCCAGGATGCCGGAGTCGCAGCAATGACCTACGAAACCCTGAAAATCAAAGAACACGGCGCTGTAACGCTGCTTACCTTCAACCGGCCAGACAAGCTGAATGCGATCAACGTACAGATGTACCGCGAGCTGGAGGATTTTCTGGAGGGCGTTGCGGCCAGTGCGCGGGCAGTTGGCGCGCTGGTGCTGACAGGCGCGGGACGCGCGTTCGTCGCCGGGGCGGACATTGGCCCCTACCAGACGATGACGCTGGCCGAGTTCACGGCGTTTCAGCGGCGCGGGCGGCGGGTGATGGAAAAGCTCGAGCGGCTTGCCTGTCCGGTGATCGCCGCCGTCAACGGATATGCGTTCGGCGGGGGGTTTGAACTGGCGCTTGCCTGCGACATCATCATAGCCGACGGCTATGCGAAGTTCGCCTTACCGGAAGCGAAGCTTGGGCTGCTGCCGGGTGGCGGCGGCTCGCAACGACTGGCGCGGGTCGTCGGGCCATACGTCGCCAAGCGCATGATCTGCGCCGCCGAAACCATCGACGCGCAGCGCGCCTACGAGCTGCGCATCGCCACCGAAGTCACGCCAAAAGGCGCAGTTGTCGAGGTCGCGCTGGCATTCGCGCAGAGGATGCTGCAGGACGCCGCGCCGCTTGCGATACAAATGGCGAAGCGGCTGGTCAGCGAAGGACTGGAGGCATCGTTGGCTACGGCCCTGAGCATGGAAATGGACTCAACCGCGCTCCTGTTTGCCACCGAGGACAAGGACGAAGGTATTGCGGCATTTGTGGAAAAACGGACACCGGCCTTTCGGGGCCTTTAACGAAAGCATCAGGAAAACACGTTCATGTCAGGACCACTTCAAGGTGTCGTCATTCTCGATTTTACGCAGTTGGTTCAGGGACCTTTCGCCACGCAAATTTTCGGCGATATGGGGGCTGACATTATCAAGGTTGAGCCGGTCAAAGGCGATTGGACTCGGCACTTCGCGCTCAACAACCTCTATGTGAATGGCGAAAGCGTCTCGTTCCTGGGTTTCAACCGCAACAAGCGCAGCATCACGCTCGACCTGAAGAAACCGGAGGGCGTTGAAGTCGCCAAGACATTGGCACGAAAAGCCGACGTCGTCGTTGAGAATTTTCGTCCTGGCGTTATGGACCGGCTGGGTATTGGTTATGAGGTGCTGGCAGACCTCAACCCACGCCTGATTTACTGCGCGAGCAGCGGTTACGGCCAGACCGGCCCTTACGTGACGCGCCCCGGTCAGGACCTGCTCATTCAGGCGATGACAGCCATTCCAACGCTCACTGGACCCGACGGCGGCGAACCGATTGTGCCAGGCGTCAGTCTGGCCGACCTGAGCGCCGGGCTGCACATCGTCTACGGCGTGCTGGCCGCGCTCTACCACCGCGAACAGACAGGTTTCGGCCAGCGGGTCGACGTCAATCTGTTTAGCTCGCTGCTGACGTTTCTCACCCAGGAAATGTCGCTCTTCCTAAATGGCGGCCCCGGGCCACAGCGCAGCAGCAGCGGTATTCCAAACCCGTACACCGGTGCGCCGTATGGGCTATACAAAACGAGCGACGGCTACATCGCCGTAGGTATGAACCCGCTCAACAAGTTCGCCTCACTGGCCGGCATCAGCGGTTATGAAGATATTAGCTCCAATAATGTGATGGAGAACCGTGACGCCATTCGGGCCGATCTCGCCAGGGGGTTCGTCCACAAAACGACCGCCGAGTGGCTGGAGATCCTGCTCAAAGCCGACATCTGGTGCGCGCCGCTGCTAACACTAGAAGGCGTGGAACACGACCCGCAGGTCGCGGCCAACGAGATGATTGTGGCCTATGAGCATCCGACCGCCGGAACGATACGGGGAATGGGTATGCCGGTGAAGTTCAGCGACACACCCGCGCAGGTGACACGCCCCGCCCCGCTGAAGGGCGAACACACGGCGGAATTACTGGTGGAGTTCGGCGGCTACTCGCCCGACGAGATCGCCCAGTTGCGGGCGGACGGAGTCTTCGGATGATCGAGCTACGCGGCATAACGTGGGACCACGCGCGCGGCTTCGACCCGGTCCAGGCCACGGCGTTGCATTACATAGCCGCCAACCCGGACGTACGGATTACGTGGGCGCGGCGCACGCTGACCGACTTTGCCGAGCTTTCGGTGCTTGACATGGCCGAACGTTACGACATGATCGTCCTCGACCATCCGTGGATTGGCGCGGCGGCGGCGCGCGAAAGCCTGCTGCCGCTCGACACCTTGCTTGATCGCGTTTTCGTGGATAACCAGTTAACGAACAGCGTTGGGCCGAGCGCACGCAGTTACGTTTGGGATGGCCACCTGTGGGCGCTGCCGATCGACGCGGCGGCCCAGGTAAGCTGCTACCGTCCCGACCTGCTCGAACGGCTTGGGTACGACGTACCGCGCACCTGGGATAAAGTCTTCAGACTGGCCCAACGCGCGCCCGGCCGTGTGGGTATCGCTCTGATGCACGTCGACACAGTGCCGACGTTTATCTCGCTGGCCGCGAACAGCGGCGAAGCGCCGATGTCAACACCCGACTATTACGTGAGCCGCGAGACAGGTCGCGCCGTATTGGATCAGATGCGCCGCTTCATCGACCTGTTCCACCCTGAGTCCTTGCAGTGGAACCCGCCCGCTCTGCTGGAACGGATGAGTACAACTGATGAATTGATTTACTGCCCGCTGGCATTTGGTTACTCCAATTACGCGCGTCCAGGCTACCGACCCAACGTCATCCGCTTCACCAACATACCGTTGGGACACAATAGCCTACCCAGCGGCGCCATCCTGGGGGGTGCCGGGCTGGCGCTGTCCAGCCGCTGCCGCGAGCCGGAAGCGGCGGCGCGCTATGCCACCTACGTGGCCGACCCGCAGGTTCAGCGGACGATGTACTATGAAAACGCGGGGCAGCCGGGGCACCGAAGCGCCTGGCTGGACAACGAGGTTAACTGCACCAGCAATAACTTTTTCGCAGACACACTCAGCACATTGGACAACGCTTATTTACGGCCGCGGCATGACGGCTACATCCGCGTGCAGGACGAGGCTTGTTTGCTGCTGCACCGCTTCTTGAAGAACGGTGGTCAGCCCGACGCCGTACTCGACCAGATGGACGCGCTTTATCGGCAGAGCCTACAACACACGGTGGAACCATGAATCCAACAACTGTTCAATCGCCCTGGGAACTATTCGACGGCGGCACCCTCCACATTATCTGCTCCAGCCATAACGATATCGCCTGGTTCGATACCCCGGCAGCAACGATGTCCTGGCGCGCCGATAAGTCCATCACGCCGGCACTCGAACGTATGGCGCAGCACCAGGATGTGCGCTTTTCGATGGAGAATGTCCTTTATTTGCTGGAGTACCTGGAACACCATCCTGACCGCAAAGAAGAGATTCATCGCCTCGTACTGGACAAGCGGTTCGACTGGGGCGCGACCTATAACCAGCCTTACGAGTCACTACTGTCTGGCGAACAGTTGGTCCGGCAGATGTATTACGGGCGCAAGCTGATTCGCAAGCTCCTGCCGGGTGTTGACGCACGTGTGTACTACAGCCCTGACGTGCCAGGCCGGGCGATGCAAATGCCGCAGATTCTTGCCAAAGCCGGCGTGCCCTACATGCTCATCAGCCGTCATAAACCCAGCCTCCAGCACTGGTACAGCCCGGACGGCAGTCGCGTGTTGAGCTGGTCGATGGGTCATTATGGCGATACCTGCCTGTTCAGCCGGCAACTGGACGGCTCATTCGAGCGCGTGCTTGGCAAAATACAAGCGGACCTTCAGCAGTGGAGCGCGGAGTACAGCGCCAGGCAGCTTCCTCCCCATTATGCCTACCTCTACAGCATGGACTACATTCCGCCGAAGGACTTTGACGGATTAATCGGCGAATGGAACGCGGAGGATGACTCCGGCATACGGCCGCCCCACATGCAATATTCGACACCGGAGCAGTTCTTTGACATCATCGCCGCATCGGACGCTGATCTTGAAGCCATCACCGGCGAGCGCCCGAATATCTGGCTATACATTGACGGCCCAACACATCACCGGGCGATCAGCGCGAAACGGGCAGCCGCTGTGGTGCTGCCAGCCGCCGAGACCTTCGCGGTAATCGACGCTGTGCTGGCCGGAGATTACAGCCGCTACCCGGCCCGGCAACTGGACAGCGCCTGGACGCACAGCATTTATGACGACCACGGCTGGGGCGGCAACAACGGTCATATTACCGATGACGTCTTCCATCAGAAGATCGAAGCGGGACGCGCCCTGGGCGAGCGTCTCCTGACCAATGCGCTCGAGTCGCTGGCGCGGCGCATTCGCACCCAGCCGGCGAAAGGCACACCGCTAACGGTTTTCAATCCGCTCTCGTGGGACCGTACCGAGCCGGTTCACGCGCTCATCCCGGCACAGTTCGGGCCATTCCAACTTATCGATTCCGACGGCCATACGGTGTCCTACCAGATCGTAGCGCCGACAACCGGCCTCGATACGGAGGTCGTCTTCATCGCCGAAAATGTGCCGTCCGTCGGCTACAAGACATTTTACGCTCGTGAAGGTCAGCCGCCACAATCCGGCCCGCAGGCAGACGTTAGCGACACAGTATTTGAGAATGCCTATTATCGGCTGGAGCTTGCGTCGGGGGGCATCAAACGGCTGTGGGACAAGGAACAGGGGCGCGAAGTCTTCAAAACCGAGAAATACCTCGGCGCGGAAGTTTTCATGCTTGAATCCGTCGGCAACGGCGCGGGCGAATTTGGCTCAGTCCAGCAGCCCTCGGACGCCGCCGACTTCGAGCGCGCGAGCAAGCATGCCCCAGCCTGGGAAGTGACCGCCAGCGGGCCGATCTTTACGGAATACACTCTGTCACACCAGCTTCAATATTGTCTGCTGGTGCAGCGCATTACCTGCTATAACGCGCTTAAACGTGTTGATTGTGCAGTCACATTGCAGAACTTCAACGGCACTAAGAGCCGTGAATTCCGCGTCGCATTTCCGCTCGATATGACGGACTCAAAAATAACCTATGAAGTCCCCATGGGCGTCCTCGAAGTCGGCAGGGATGAGGTTCAAGGGTCAGTGTGCGACGGCCCGGTCTATTCAGGCTACTCAGAGGATCGCGGACACTGGCAGAGCGGCCCGGCCTACGTCGACGACTGCCGCGATGTGCATCCGCGTGAGGTGCTGAATTTCATTTGCGCCAGCAATGAAACCCATGGATTTACCCTGAGCACGTCAGTTGCGGTCTGTGATTGGGTCGACCCGCGCCTGTTTCCGGCGACCTACCCCATCCTCCAGCCGCTCCTGTTGGCGTCACGCAAGAGCTGCCACTGGAACGGTAACTGGTATCTCCAGGCAGGCGACCATCATTTCACCTTTTCGCTGTTCGCCCACGGCGCAGGCGGCCAGGCGGGTCGCCAGGCGGCGGTTGGAGCGAACCACCAACTGCTGCCAGTTGCCGGCATCGCGGCAGAGAAAACGGCAGCCCTGCCCGAAACGCACAGCTTCGCCCGGGTCTCAGCGGACAACGTTGTTCTGACAGCGCTAAAAAAGGCGGATGACACCGATGCATTGGTCGCACGATTGGTCGAAGTCGAGGGCCGCGATACCGACCTAGAGCTTCGTCTGAGTTTTCCGATTGAACGCGCGGAACACACCAACCTGATCGAAGAAGAAGGCGCGCCTGTGTCTGTCGAAGGCAACGCCCTCCAGATAAGGATTGGACACCATGCCATTGAAACATATGCCCTTGGGATTCGTGAAGGCGCCGGCTAATGCGCTGCGGAAGCTCGTAAGGCACCCGCAATGATGAATTCATTACTCGGTAGACGACGGGTAGTTGACGAACCCGCGCGTCACAACGCGCTGCGCGAAAACGTGGTCGCATACCTGTTCATGCTGCCGACGATCATCGTCATGCTTGGCGTGTTGCTCTACCCGATCATCAGCCTATTCGCGACGAGTTTTTACAGCCGCCCAACGCTGTCACGCCCAACCGAGTTCATCGGGTTTGGGAACTATCTGAGCGTGCTCAGTGACCCGGCGTTTCTTCCGGCAGTCAAAAACACACTGATCTGGACAGCGGGCGTCACGCTTGGGCAAACCATGCTCGGCCTGTATTTTGCGCTCATTTTGCACCGGCCGTTTCCGGGCCGGTGGTTGGCGCGGATGCTGGTCATTGTCCCATGGGTACTACCGGGGATCGTGGTTGCGGTGACCTGGCGCTTTATGTACCACCAGGACATCGGCCTGGTCAACAACCTGCTTCGGGCGGTTGGGCTGGGCGAGATGGCGCGGTCGTGGCTGGGAAACCGCGACACGGCCATGATCGCGGTGATGATTGTCGGTATCTGGAAAGGCTTTGGCTTTTACTCGCTGATGTTTCTCGCCGGGTTGCAGACGATTCCGGCAGACCTGTACGAGGCCGCGCGTATCGATGGCGCGAGCGAGCGGCAGCAATTAGTCCGCATCACGCTGCCGCTGCTGAAGCCGGTAATTCTGACAACCGTCGTCCTTGGCCTTATTTGGACGAGCAACTACTTCGAGGCCATCTTCGTATTGACCGGCGGCGGCCCGGCGCGCTCGACCGAAACGCTGCCCATGTTTATCTACAACACGGCATTCAGCTTTTACCGCACCGAAGAAGCGATGGCAGGTTCAAACATATTGCTGCTGCTGGTCATCGCTATCCTCGGCGTGTACTTCCTGATTGTGAAACGCGGCAGGATTAGCGCGGCCCGCGGCAAGGCAGGAGCGTAACTGATGGCGACTTATTCCCTTCCTGCGCAACGACCGCTTCAGGAGCGGTTGTATCGACACCGTTCCTTACTCCTGAGCGTGCTGGCGTTCGTCTCCATCTTTATCCTCATCTTGCCGGCGCTCTGGCTGTTCTTAACGTCGCTCAAGACGAACGAGAATATATTCCAGATACCACCGCAGTGGCTTCCGAACCCAATCACGCTGGATAACTATACACAGGCGTTACGGGCAGGAGACTTTGGCCGTTATCTGGCAAACAGTTTGCTGATCGCTTCTGTCAGTACCGTCGTCTGCGTCTTTATCAGCGCCATGTCGGCCTATGCCCTGACATTCTTCAACTTTCGTGGGCGACGCCTGTGGATGAGTCTGATCGTCGGCACTCAGTTTTTTCCGGCGGCCATACTCTTACTGCCGCTGTTCCGCATGTGGGCGCAGGTCGGGCTGTTTAACACCTACTTCTCGCTGATTGCTACTTACGTCGCGACGGCGCTTTCACTGTGTACCTGGCTGCTGATTGGCTTTTACCGCGCGATTCCAGTGGAGGTGCTGGACGCGGCCACGATTGACGGCTGCGACCGACTGGGGCTGTTTTTGCGTATTGTACTGCCGCTCTCTCTGCCCGGGATATTGGCCGGCGGGGCTTATATCTTCATCGGCGTGTGGCAGGAGTTCCTGCTGGCCGTTACGCTGATCGGCGACCCGGAGCTCAGAACCGTCATGGTGGGGCTGTATACATTCATCACGCAGAACCGCGTGGTGTGGAACCTCTTGATTGCGGCTTCGGTAGCTGTCTCGGTGCCGACAATCGTTATTTTCGGTCTTGTACAGCGCTACATAGTCGACGGCTTGACTGCCGGCGCCGTGAAATAAGAGGAGGTGATGCAGTACGCCAGTCTGGAAGTGGTTTTTTCGAACACGTAAAGAGCATCTATTTGAGGAGGACATCGTGAAGAAATTCTCCGGTTTGTTGCTTAGTCTGGTTATCCTTCTGACTCTCACGTCGGCGGTTCTCGCTCAGGACGAGGCCGATATCTCCATTCTTGCGGGCGAATGGTGGTTCGCCGAAGACATGGCAGAAACACCAAGCGCGCCGCAAGGATATACCCTGATGCAGACCTACATGCAAGAACACCCGAACGTTACCTTTGATATTCGTGGTACGCCGTTTGCGGAGCTGGACAGCTCACAGATCGCCGCGATGGAAGCAGGCCAGGGTCCAGACATCCTGATCGTGAACTCAGTAACGGTCGGCTCGTTTATCGACCGCGGCTATCTGCTACCATTGGATGATCTGATCGCAGAAACCGAGCTTGACACCAGCGTTTTCTACGAGGGGCTGCTCGGCGCTGCCGTCATCGACGGAACCACCTATGGCTTACCTATCGACACAGGCACGCGTGTCCTTTTCACCAATAATGCGCTGTTTGAACAGGCTGGCGTAGAACCGCCAACCCGTTGGGACCAGGTGATCGACGTTGCCACTCAGATGACTGACCCCGATGCAAGTGTCTATGGTTTTGTTGCCACTTCCGGCGAGCGCTGGCTTTGGCTCTACGAACACGCGGGCATGTACGCCAACGCCAATGGCCTGCAAATTCTCAACGATGATGCGACAGAATGTGTTCTAAACCAGGGCGACAATACACAGATCATCCAGTTCTGGATGGACCTCGCAAACGCCGGCGCCATGAACATGGATGACCTCATGATTGGCACTGGTGCGGAGCGTGAACTGGCGTTTGGCAACAACCGCGCCGCTATGTACCTGGGCGGCTTCTGGTCGGCAAATACGCTGGCTGACGAGTACGGGATGGAATATCCGGCGGACTACAGCATTGTCCCGCTGGAGGGCGCCGCGGGGACCGGCAGCGCAACCGGCGGCTGGATAATCGGCGTGAGCCGCGACTCTGACAACCCGGAGGCTGCGGTTGAGTTTATCAAGTATCTGCTCACGGATGGCGAAAATCTGGCCGCGTTCACCGATCTCATGCCATCAACGGAAGCCGCTGCCGCGATTGACCCGGTTGGTGAGTTCTATGAACCGTTCAAGGCATTGTTGAGCGCCAACACCTTCCACCCCATCCCGCTCAATCCGGGTCTTCCAGAACAGGCCGAAATCCTGCGCAATGTGACCCAGTCCGCCATTTTGGGTGACATGACCGCCCAGGAAGCAGCCGACTCGTTCTGCGAACAGGCTGCGGGGACACTGCGCGAAGGGGCGTAATTTCCGCTAGTGACGTTGGTTTCGTCCGTATGTGAACTCAGTAGAAGCAGATTACGCGATCTAAACAGTCCGTGATCTGCTTTACTTTTTGAGTACTAGAATCACATTTGTTCAAGAATGCCGCAGAACAATACCCACTGAGCGGACATATGCGTACAACTGCCCAAATGTCGGTCGTTACAAACCAATTGCACACGATTCAAGGGAAAACGAATCAAAAGAGCCTACGTTATTCGTAGGCTCTAATGATACGCGAAGCGGGGACG
>Ga0209347_1004992_pt1 | contig 13118 bp, 7 predicted proteins | sample AutmiccommuBRH23_FD_187382 | JGI IMG/M metagenome (GOLD analysis project Ga0209347, IMG submission 187382) | Deep subsurface microbial communities from Mt. Terri, Switzerland - Autotrophic microbial communities BRH/23 (SPAdes) (version 2) | ecosystem: Environmental > Aquatic > Deep subsurface >... | reverse complement strand
CCTTTCATCATTTTCTGGACGGTATACGGACTGAGCAGGTTGAAATTAATCAAATCAAGAAGATTTGAATCGGTACGCTTGTCGCGACGGGGCCACTTCTGGGTATCGCGCACCGTACCTATACTCTGCAGGTTGACTCCCGGTGCAAGAATACTTTCATCATTGCTTTCAATAAGGTAAGAAAATGGAAAGTCTGCAGTATCGCAATGTTTATAATGCCTTCCCATGACTAGGGAAAATGCGCCGATACGCGATGGCCAGAGCAAGTAAGAATCGCTCGTGGTTTTTGCACCACGCTCCATAATTCCCTGATGTATAGGCCCCAGTTTATACATGTGGTTGCTCTGGTTCGACCCGCTGCCTGCATTCATAAAAGAAAACATACCGGCAATCAGTAAAGTCGACTTATGATGTGTAACCGTATAAGGTCCGGCAAAAATGGAAGTAGCCTCACCATGAAATCCCTGGCAGTTGGCAAAAAACAGGGAGTTAACCGCAGAATAATGTTTATCGAGAATGCACCCCTGTCCGACGAAACATTTTGAGATAAGAGTGGCATCGGTAACCCGGCTGCCCGAACAGATGATAAAATCAACCATTATTACCCCTTCACCAATAACCACGGGAGCTTTGCTATTGCTGTTGATACTGCCGTTTTGCAACTTTTTGGCCCCGTCGATGATGGTACAAGGACCTGTTTTTACATTCAAAAGTGTATTGCAGTTTAATATCCTCGACTGAGCCCCAATTTCTCCCATGTTGCTTTTAATGTTATCTGCATAATTCAGCACCATGGCCTTCAAGGCGGAAACTACCTCCGGACGGTGACGGTAGAGCGCCATGATATAAGCAACATGTGCCGACAGGTAATCATACATCGGAAGAGCACGTCCACCGTCTTCATTCACAGTTTCAACAACGACTCCATTGCCAAAAGAAGTTTCACCATCAACTGCAATTGTTGTCACATTATGAATGACAACCCCCTCACCTATCCTGTAATTGGCTACATAACTCCTTACATTATGTATGAGGGCATCACTGCCTACCTCACAGTTATGCAGCCATGCATTATAGATGCCGGTATGAAATGTTATACCCCCAACAAGTTCAACCGTGCGGTAAAAACTGTTCAGACGAATATGTCCGGTAAACTTCGAATGCTCGATATGGTCGGGTATAAAATCCTGTGATACCTTTACAAGAGCCCAGTCTGTTGATGAACATCCCTGGTATACCAACTGTCCGATTTCCTCATCACGCAATGGCCTGTAAAATTCATTTGTTGTGTATTGAGTCATAAATTCCTGTTTATTTACATATCAAAAATATGGTGTTTTCCCTGTACTAAAAAATACTAAAACATAACATTACCACCGTACTTAAATATAAAAACCTAAAACTATTAAATTAACTCATTGTTTTATAACAAATTATAGATTTAAAAAACCTATCATTTATTACTCAATCCATATAACATCCCTTAATATTACACATCAAGGTCCTTATGGCAATGTGGACATTTGCGGGGCAACTTTCTTTTCCTTACAATTCTTTCTTTAAACCCTGCACTCAACAAACCGGTTGGAAGCGCCACAATACCAATTCCTAAAACAGCAATAATACCTCCGATAAATCGTCCCATTCCGGTAACCGGAACGATATCTCCGTAACCCACGGTAGTAAGGGTGGCAATAGCCCACCAAAAAGAAGCAAGTATATTTGGAAAGTTTTCAGGCTGGGTTTCACCTTCAATATAGTACATCAGAAAAGAAGACAATATAAGAACCAGCAAAGCCAAAAATCCTGTCATCATTAGCTCCGTTCTTTTCTCCCTGATAACACTCACAATAAGGTTAAGTGATTTATTGTAACGGGTAATTTTAAGTACCCGCATAAATCTGAGTAACCTCAGAATTCTAAGGAACCTTAAGTCAATTACAACAATAAATGGAAGATAAAAGGGCACTATAGACAGCAAGTCTATGATTCCGAATGCTGAAAACATAAATTTCATTGCCGACTTAAACCTGCTGTCCGACGGGTGCGTCATGTCGGAGATATAGATCCTTAACAGGTACTCAATCGTGAAAACAGCTACTGAAAAAATCTCAAACCCATAAAGAAAAACTCCGATTGCAGCTTCATATTCCGGAACTGATTCAATGATGATGGCAACCACATTCAAAACAATCAGAATCATGATGGCCAAATCAAAAATCATGTACGAACTGTGTCCATGCGATCCTTTTACAATGATCCTGTATATTCTTCTTTTTAACATTTTACTGATCTAAAACCCGGAAAACTTCCGGATATAACTCAACTGTTATGTTTTAAAACAAATTGAGTTACTGTGGGTTTTAGATTATACTTGAAATAATGGCGGAATCAGGAAGATATAGTTTGTATTGCTTAAAATAAAAACTTCAGGGATCCGGATTCAAATATCAATAATTTATAGTTCGAGCAGGTAATTTGCAAGCCTGATCTGATGAGGAAGTTTTAGTTTCTTTCGCAATCTCACACGTGCAATTTCTACACTTTTAGGTGAACGGTTGCTTAACCCGGCAATCTCACGGCTGTTAAGGCCAAGCCGCAAACAGGCACAAAGTTTCTTATCCTTCCTGGTCAGAACAGGATGCTTTTGAACAACCCGTTCCAAAAAACCGGGATGAAGTTTCTCCAGCTGAACATCAATCATCTCCCAATCGAACGACTGGACAGATTCTTTCTCAAGAAGTTGCACAAGTTTTTCAGCTTTTTCCCGTTGTTTTCCTGAAAATTCCTTTAGCAGGCTGTGCAGGTTTTTTATTACAACGGATATCAATTCGTTCTTTTTCGACAGCTGAATCAAAAATGAAACAAGTTCTCTCTCCTTCATTTCAAGTTTTGATTTAAGCCGTTGCCTGTTACGGGTTTCTATTTCACGCCCCGCAGAAAGGTCATTAATTTGTCCATAAGCCCCTTTCAAACGGGTAATATCCTGAATCGATGCCCTGATTCCAAGGTAATTGCCTTGCTTATCGTACACACTTTTCACATGCATGGAACACCAGCGGATCTGTTTTGTGCGCGTGAGCATACGGAATTCGAGAGGTGAATTTGAGATAATCCTGTTTTCCGAAGCGGAAATATATGCTTCAAATTTTTCCCTGTCTGCCCCGAATACAAGTAATTCAGAAATTGAAAGAACCTGAATGATATCGTTGGAAGTGTAACCTGTAAGATCAAAACTTGAAGGAGAACAATATTTGACAGATCCGGCTGGATCGAACCACAATTCCCAGCCAAATGCAAATTCTGAAACCATCTGGTAGAAAATCCTTTGTTCCTGTTCTTCTCTGAAAGAAGACTGGGCATCCTCCAGTTCCATCTTTAATGAGGATATTTTTGATTCCAGATCGCGGATCCGGATATCTAAATTTACAGATGCGTCATGTGTTTCCATTTTCATCTGACATTATCTGATTCATGGCCATAATTAAAGGTCAAAGTTAATCAATCGGATGAAGAAACTGAACCTTGTTATATTATTAATTTTAAGAATGCACACCCACGGAAAACTACTATTAAACATAATATTAAGATTTAAGGCAATAAAAACCCCGGGACCTGTGCCCCGGGGAAAAAAACCAAAAATCAACTAACCTTTAAACCGCCTGGTGACTTCGTCCCAGTTGACAAGATTCCAAAAAGCATTTGCATAATCCGCTCTCTTGTTCTGATACTTCAGGTAATATGCATGTTCCCATACATCAAGTCCCAATATGGGCTTTCCCTGAATTTCTGCAACATCCATAAGCGGATTATCCTGGTTGGGCGTGGACGAAACCACCAGTTTATCGTTTTGAAGAACCAACCAAGCCCAACCCGAACCAAAGCGCGTTAAAGCCGCCTGGGTGAAAGCTTCCCGGAAATTATTTAATGAACCAAAAGTGTCATTTAAAGCATTTTTTAATTCACCCCCGGGTTCCCTCGAACCTCCCGGAGATATAACTTTCCAGAATAAATTATGATTGTAGAAGCCTCCGCCATTGTTCCGCACAGTTGCTGAATGGTTGGAAACATTCCGGAGTATTTCCTCAATACTCTTTCCATCCAGATCACTCCCCTTCACCGCTTCATTCAACTTATCAGTATATGCCTGATGATGTTTTGTATGGTGAATTTCCATAGTCTTTGCATCTATATGGGGCTCTAATGCTGAATAATCATAACCTAAACCTGGTAGTTCAAATGCCATATCGTTTTTCGTTTTCTTTAAAATATTATTAAAATACTTTTTTGTCTTTTACAAAGATAGTATTCAATTTCTATCTCACCAAATTAATTTAGGATAAAAACACATCTTATTCTCCTATTGTTCATGAAATGTTATAATTAACGGATAATTCCAAAAGTAAATCAGTTACTTCCTCACTAACAGAGCATTATAATAAAATAAAAAAATCAATATGAAGCTGAAACAACGTAGCAATGCTCCTTCTGATTGAAGGAAGGTTTGCATCTCAGTGAACATGCCTGCTTAAGATCAAATTCAAATTAAATACAGTATTAACTCAATGTAAATTCAACTAAAATTGAATTTGCATTGAATTTAAGCTGAATTTAAGTTGAATTTACATTGAATTTAATCTGGAGATGGTATAGGTTTGGTTAAATTCCTTCCCATCTTCCCCGTAAGGAAGGAGAAAGACGCTCTTAAGCAACATTTTCTCAAACTTGCACAGGATTTAAGCTCCACCCTGCGGAATTTAGGGGACCGTGTTATAAATGGAACATGAAATACGATTAAATAAAGAAAGGCTGCCCCTTTTCCTGAGACAGCCTTCTTTACTTTTTAATATTTGTATTTATTTTTTTAACGCACCACTGCCCCTTTTACAGGTGCTTTTACAACTTTCTTTTTATTTGAAACCCAAACCGACAGGATAATGAAAAGGACAACCAAAATCGAGGGAAGAATAGCCAGGTTACGAAGTGTAATCTCAGGACCTGCAGTTTGAATGGATTCCCCCATAATGGGCAATACCATGGATGTGGCCACAAAGCCTGCACCCCCCAAGATAGACATTCCAAGGGCTCCTGTTTTGGGAGTATATTCAGCTGCCGCTCCGATCATTGTTGGCCAGAAATAACAAACACCCACAGCAAACACTGCTGCAGAAACAACGGTCATGAACGCGCCACTGGTTACACTCAGCAACAACAATCCGGCAACAGAAAAAATAGCTGAACCTAAAAGCACTCCAGGAGGATTCAACCGGTGAATCAGTCCTCCGGCAAAGTAACGCCCCACAGCCATTAACCCCGTAACCACAGCAAGTATAATCATCGGATGGACGCCTTTATCAGCCAGCAAAGCATTAATCCACTGGGTTGTTCCCAATTCGGTTGAAGCTGTAAGCAACATACTTGCAAATATGAACGGGAACAGCAAGGTCATTTTGTTTACAGCCTTACCTTCAACAAAAATCAATATGGCAATGACCCCAATTATAATCAGCGGCAATTCATAACTGGCGGTGATGGCATGAGACATGGCAGGGACATTGGCAACCAGGATCATAAAAACAACTGCAAGAGTTATAGTTATGGGTGCACCTATGTTACGCAACATTTCCTTGTAGCTGACACCTGATGCAACCCGTTCAGTTTCCGGTATTCGCTGACCCAAGAAAAGATAACCATAAATGGCAAGCGGAATGAAAAGCAGCGCGACAAGCACCTGCCATGATAAATTAAGCTGGTCGATAACAAGGGCAGCCAGCAAACTTCCAATTACGATCCCGCCCGGGAACCATACATGAAAACGGTTCAACATCTTCGACTTCTTATCGGGAAAAATAGTGGTTACGAGCGGATTACAGGCTGCTTCCACGCTTCCGTTACCCAATCCAATAAATACATTGGCGATGAACAGTGAAGTGTAATCTTTTGCCATCAGCAACAGAATAATACCTATAAGATGCATTCCAAAAGCCATCCATACAACAGTGCGGGTTTTTACGATATCGATGAAATAACCCCCGGCAAACATGGCTACGGCAAAACCCCAGAATGCAGGGGCAAAAGCCCTGCCAACCTGCTCAGGTGTTAAACCATAATCTGCAGTAAAAAAACCTTCAATCCTTGCCCTGATAGCAAACGTAATTGCTGTAACCAATAGCGCAAGGCAACTCGCGATAAACAATCTTTTTTGATTTACCTCTTTCATAACGTGATTTAAATTAGAGTTTATGACTGAAATTATATGATCTGGTCGGAATCCTGGTGATGGTTCTTATTTTTTCATGCCGGCAAGATAGTTTATCGACTGTAATACCAATCGGCGGTAATTTTCTGATTCATATGCATTTTTATCGTGCCCCGGCTGCAAAAAAATAACAGGTGATGAGTTGTAACGGTTCTCCCAGGCTATGACAGGACCACTTTCCGGATGATTCGTTTTCAGAAGTGGTATTACCTTCGGCAAAACCCTGAAGTTGCCATAAACCTCATCAAAAATCCTGAATGGTTTCATTCCTTTTGTAACAGGATGTTCCGGATTCACAACCTGTACATCTAACCATACATCGTGCCGGTAGGTCGATAATTCTTCTGCCCGGGCTTCCGTTCCCCGTTCTATATACTTCCCTCCCAGAATTTTTTCATATTCCGGCCACTGCTGGTATGCCGCAAGGGTATGATGCAAAAAAAGGATGGGGCTGCCTTGTTTTGTCAGTTCGATATAGGCCTGTTGTTCCTGCTCTGAAATATTTCGCCACATATCATAAAACACAAGCACGTCGAATTTTTCTGCATGCCCGCCGGCAATGGCCTTATTGGCAGAAGGCTGAAGGTAATGCTCATATTCGATACCTTCGAATTCATCGAACATTTGGAAAAACTGCAGGGTATCATAAGAGTGGCCCCCTGTTACCAGCATAATCTTAACAGGCTGGGCATAAAGGTTTAAAAGCGTACCAAGACATACAATATAAGTCAGAATCAGTTTCATGGTTGTCATTTTTATCTTTAGAAAGTAAAAATATGAATTAAATTAACTTTCAAAACATGATTGGATTTAAAAGCAGGCTGTTCGTTTAATTTTTTCCAATTTTCTCAATTTTTCGAATCTTTTATGACATGTTTAAATTATTCATTTGTATTAAAAAAATCGCCATTTTTACCCGATGCTTTTAAGAGAAAAGATACGAAAACTGATGAGGTGGCTGGCGCTCTCTGTTTTACTTTTGTTGCTGACTGCCTTCATCATCATCTGGATTGCAATTCCTTCATTTCTGGACAATAAAATTTCAGAATATGCACAGGAAAAATCCGGAGGGGAATATATCTTTTCTATCGGTGACATCCGCAGGGGAATTTTCCCGTTATCCATAAAATTCAGCGATGTATCCCTCGAACCCGCCGGACAGGAATACCCTGGTGAAGGAGGGAATATGATCAATTACAGTTTCAGTGCGGGAACCATAGCAATAAATGGATTTCACCTGTGGCAACTGTTGACCAAAAATACCCTTTCATGCAGGGAAATGAAAATTGTTAAACCTGCAATAAAACTGGAAGGTGAAGAACTTCTGCAGATAGATTCACTGAATATTTCTGAAGGCATGATTGGGACTTTGTGGCCTTTATTCGGTTTTGTTGAGGAAATTTCCATCAGGAAGATTGAATTTGAAGAAGCAAATTTTGGATTTTACAGTGCTGCGGGTGACTCCAATTTCATTTCCCATGCAGAAAAAGTTTCAATCGACATCCTGGGGTTTCATGCAACCTCAGCGATGGCTTCAAGTGGCACTGGTTTTTTTCATACCGACGATGTGCTGATCCGCATGAATCATTTCAGCATCGATATGGGCGACAGCTTGCACGTATCCACTATCGACACTCTGTTGTATTCGCTTAAAACAACGGATATCAAAATTAAAAACTTCAGGCTGCACCCTTTTTCACTGAATCCTGAACAAAACCTTTTTGAGGTGAATGTTCCTGAAGTTTATATTAAAAGCCGCAGCATTACCCATTTTGCCCTGAGCGATTCCATTAAAATCGGGTTCGTTGAATTTCTTCACCCCAATATCAGGTTTTATCAGAAAAGCAATCCGGAACAACTTCAATTGGAAGATTTTAACCAGTTCGACCTATACTCTCTTGTGCAAAATCAGCTGATCAAGCTGGAGGTAGATACTTTTTATCTGCATGGTGCACATATGGAAATCTTCAGGCAACCATTTACCGATTCTTACAGGCAACAACTTAAATTGGTTGATGTTACCCTGTATGGATTTGCCCTTGATTCTTTATCGTCGTTAAATCCCGGGAAACTGTTTCATGCCGACGGGCTTGAAATGCAGGTCGCAGGTTATCACCTGAAAATGGAGGACATAAAGCATCATTTCAGGGCTGAGTCGTTGTTTGTTTCTACAATTTCCAATCAGCTGAGTGCGAAAAACATCAGCATACAACCTGAGAATAAAGAGGCTTCCGGTATCCGTACATCCATTGATATAGAATGCCGGAAAGTAAATATTGAAGACCTGCAGTTTCTGAAGCTTTACCATGGACGGATTCTGCCAGCATCAAAAATTGAAGTGGTAGAACCTGATGTTCAACTGTTATACCGTCTCGACAAGATTAAACAGCAAAAAAAACCGGGGTCAGGAATTCTCTTTGAAGTTGTAACTGAATATATGGAAGGAGTATATGCGGAAAATGTGTTTATAGAAAATGGAAACCTTACCATCAGAAACAATGAGAAAGAAGAACTGAAAGGCTATTTCGAAACCAAATTTGATTTTCATCTTTCAGATTTTAGTCTTGACACATCAAGTGTAGAGCGTAGCAGCAATTTCTTCTTTGCATCTGAATTTGAGTTGCAGTTTTCAGACTACAGCATGAGGCTAATCGATAACCTGCACAAACTGGAAGTGGAAAAGGTGGGAATATCCAGTTTAAACGGGCATGTTCATATAGAAAACCTTGAGCTTCATCCGGCAGTTGAGGATGTAACAGCCGAAATGATGAGAAGCATGAACCATTCAGAATTGTTCAGGATTTCAGTACCTGATATCAGCCTCAGGAATGTGGATCTGAATAATGCCTTCTTCCATAAAAGGCTTAGCATTTCTCATTTTGATATCTCAAATCCAAAAATATATTTTGAAAATTTCAGCTCATTAAAGGCAGAAAATGAAAAACAGGGATTTTCTGATGCCTACCAGTTGCTTTTCAATTATATGGAAGATATTGATATCGGGCGATTTTCAATAGATGGCGGAGTATTGTCCTGGATTAACCATACCCGGCAGGGAGAAACCACTGCATTCGATAATGAATTTTCAGCTTACCTTGAAAATTTCAGGCTGAACCAGGATGAACTTGAAAGGCAACGTCTGCTTTTTTCAGAAAATTTTGAAGTTACAATAAAAGACCAGGAATTTGAATTGTCAGATAATGTACATGTTCTGCAGGGAAGTGAAATCATTTTTTCTTCTGCCCGTTCGATGATACAAGTGAAGAATGCCCAGCTATTCCCGCTCATTTCTTCTGAGCGCTATGATGATCTTTCCACTACATGGCAGGTTGCCATTCCTGAAATCAGCATAGAAGGTTTCGATTTTCAAAAAGCATATAATTCCCAGGAGCCTGAAATCGGGTTACTTGAAATTAAAAATCCAAGGTTAGAGATATATGTAAAGGCAGACGAGGCAAAGTGGCTGGATTCAAAATCATACAACTTCCCGTTGCCGTCATTCATCGAATCGTTAAAGGTAAATGAGTTTAAGATTACGGATGCTCAGGCTGTAAGTTACAAAGTCCAGGGATTCCGGCACAGTGCAAGAGCCAATTTTTTCTTTGATCTAAGTTTGCCTCAGCTTATCCTGAAAAACAATGACCAGAACCAGATGCAGGTCCTGACCGGTAATGTACTGGTTTCAATTTCAGATTTCAAAACACCCATCGACGACATCCATAATCTGGATATAAGTTCCATTGAATTCAACAGGAACAATAAAACTATAGGGGTTTCAGATCTTGAAATAAAACCATTCAAAGCCACCACAATCCAAAATCATTTTAATATTGTTGCACCTCAAATCAATTTCACTGGTTTTGATTTTGATGCTGCCATCAATAACAGCAACTTTATATTCAACAAGATAGAAGCACACAGGCCTGGCATCTCCATCTTCATCAACCAGGAGATAAAGGAAGATACGCTTGATTTTCTCCAAACTCTTGATCTGTATCCTTATGTTGAACACCTGGTTAACCAGGTCAGGGTAAACCGGCTTGAAATAACGGATGTAAACCTTCAGCTTCAATGGCTCCAGAAACAGTTTAATAGTGAAAAAATTAATTTTACCTTCCGCGATGTCTTACTGAGTGAAGATCAGCCAAAACAAAACCTTTTGAATTCCCGGGAATTTCAAATCTCCACTACCGGACTTTCAACTTTAAGCAAGGACGGGCTCTATGAATATTCAGCTGATTCATTGATTTACAATTCTGCCGCTCATAAAGTAAGGATGAAAAACATGAACATCAGGCCTCTGATTCCAAGGGAGCGTTTCCCGATGCAGGATGGTTATCAGAAAGATGTGATTAATTTAAATATTGCTTATGCCGAATTGAGGGGAGTAGATGAAAAAAAATGGATACAGGAACAAATTCTGGATGCAGACATACTCGAATTAGGTAACCTGAAAGCTGAAGTTTACAGAAACAAAAGGTTTCCTTTTAACCATAGCCAGCGTCCGCAGTGGCCTCAGGATTTGATTATAAATCTGAACCAGAAGTTTATCATCGATTCTGTAAAGTTGCTGCCATCCTACATCAGATACAGTGAATTACTGGGAATTTCAGAAGAACCTGGCTTTATCGATTTCAACCGGCTGACCCTTTCAGGCCATAATTTTTCTAATATGGATATTTTCAACCGGCAAAAGGGGCCATTTACAATTGATGCCAATGCTTACCTTTATGATAAGGCAAAACTGTCGGTTCAATTCAAGTTCAATTTAACAGACGGGAACTACTCTCACACAGCCAAAGGATTTCTCGAACCTATGCAGCTTGATGTACTGAACCATATTATTAAAAAATCGGAGCCAATTTCAATAGAAGCAGGAAGACTGAACAGGATTGAATTTAACCTGTCATTTAACAGCCGATATGCTGAAGGAGAACTATTTGCAGGGTATAATGATCTTAAAATTGCCGTTTTGGACTTTAGCGGTGATGAGGTACATAAAGACAGGTTTACGTCCTTCCTTGCCAACACACTGAAGGTTAATTCCCAAAACCCGGGTGCGGATCCTGTAAGTATAAAGTATGAGAGAGATGAGGAGCGCTCACTTATCAGTTTCTGGTGGAAGTCGCTTTATTCAGGAATTAAATCTGTGATCGGGATCTGAGCCATTATCTGAAACATAAATCTGCCAAATCATTTTTTTCATACCTTTGAATTCCACATAAGGTTAAAAACAACAGAAAAAATTATTGATTTACAAGAAATATATTGGACTGAAGCTGAACATGCCACCATAAGAAAAGGTTATAGTACAAAAACATTGACATTAAATATTTGAAATAAAATACAGTACAAAATGAAAAATCTTACACACAGGTTAATTATCCTATTCTTGGCAATTAGCTTAACCTCCTGCCACAATCTTTTTAAGGACGATGAGGAAGACCCCAATTTTCAATATCTCGTAAACTATGAAATGGTCAGGTCGTATATACCGGTTATGATTCAAACCATGCTCAATTCAATAGAAGGTGACTTTTCAGAAATTTCAGAAATCAAAGAACGGGCCACCTATGGTGTCATCATTTATGAAATTACATATAAAACAACTTTTAAAGGCGAACCGGTTTTAGCGTCCGGTTTGGTTAGCGTGCCGTCAGGGGAAGGTACTTTTGATATGATCAGCTATCAAAATGGCACCAACACACTTCATTCCAATGCTCCTACCGTCAGACCAGACCGTGATCTTTACATGCTGATTGAGGCTGTAGCTTCAACGGGATTTGTAGTTTCACTGCCCGACTACCTGGGTTTCGGTGTATCGGATGACATGATACATCCGTATATGCATAAAACTTCTACCGTACAAAGTGTGCTTGATATGATGCGTGCGGTCAAGGAACTTGCTCAAATACTGGACTTCCAGCTTACAGATGATCTTTACCTGACAGGATATTCCATGGGAGGATGGGCAACATTACAGGTACAGCGGGAAATAGAGAACAACCATTCAAATGAATTTAACCTGAAAGCAAGTGCACCGGCTGCTGGGCCTCATGACCTAAGTTTTATAAATCAACAGATTCTCGAAAGTGATTCTTATCCAATGCCATATTTCTTCGGGTTTATGATGAACACTTATATGCACCTGGAAGAAACCACAACTCCTGCCGATGAGGTGTTAAATCATCCTTATGATTCCCTTGTGACAGTTGTTTTTGATGGAAAGCGGTCAGGAGAGGAAATAAATGCACTTCTTACTACCAGCATTGCTGATTTGTTCACTGAAAATTACAGGATGAATTACAGCACAGATGAAACTTTTGCATCATTGAGAACAGTGCTGGAAGAAAACAGCGTGGAGCCATGGAATATACAGACTCCTACCATGATTATTCACAGTACAGGCGATGAACTCGTGCCTTTTGATGTTGCCCGGAAAACCCACCTCGATCTGTTGGCGGCGGGGACTCCTGACAACCTTGTACAGTTGGTTCCTCTTCCTGATTACAGTCACAGTGAAGGAATTGTACCTGCCGGTATTTTGTCAATCAAGTGGTTCCTTGATTTAACAAAATAACCTGTTATAAAAAAAAAACAAGGAAAGAGAAGGCCATACTTCCCTTTCCTTATTTTTTTTTATGCTCCTATCAAATGCCGGATAAAATGAATTCAGAAAAATTATGATTTAGTAATTATTCTCTTCCCTAAAATCATTCAGCAAACGGCGTAGTTTTTTATTCTTTAGAGCTTTGGGGAAAACCTCAAAGAGGTAATTAACCTGAGAAAAATCCTGTTCCATCGCAACCAGCATCATATTCAATGCATCCTTTTCCTGTTTATTTTCAAGCAACAGGCT
>Ga0209347_1004990_pt1 | contig 13122 bp, 10 predicted proteins | sample AutmiccommuBRH23_FD_187382 | JGI IMG/M metagenome (GOLD analysis project Ga0209347, IMG submission 187382) | Deep subsurface microbial communities from Mt. Terri, Switzerland - Autotrophic microbial communities BRH/23 (SPAdes) (version 2) | ecosystem: Environmental > Aquatic > Deep subsurface >... | reverse complement strand
CCCCAGCTCGCCGTGACGGCCTCGAGCCGCAGGCCGCCGAACGGCTCCGGTCCGGTGTCGGCGCCGTCGGGCCCAGCCCGTCCGGCGTCGTGGACGGCGGGGTCCTGGGTGAGGAGCGCGTCGGTGCGTGCTGCGGCGGCGCCGGCCTGCGCCCGGGCCCGCATCGCGTCGGCGAGCGGGGCGATGGCGTCGGCCAGGGCGACGGGCGTGAGGACGAGCAGCGCCTTGACCGGGTTCGACAGCTCGAGCCCGGTGGCAACGGCGGCGGTGGCGATGGTCGCGGTCGCGACGACGAGGAGGAAGGTGCCGGCGGCGAGCGCTCGGCCGCGAACGGCCGTCCGGGTGGCGCGTGCGACGTCGTCGTGCGCCTCGTCGAGCCAGCGGGTGGCCGTCCCCCAGGCCCCGATCGCCCGCAGCTGGTCGGCCTGGGCTGTCACGAGCTCGCTGACCCGGACCACCTCGGCGCGGGCGGCCACGAGGGCTCCCAGCGTGCGCGCCTCGGTCCGGTGCGCCAGCACGCTGACCAGCGCGACGGCGACGCAGACCAGGGCCACGACGAGGCCGACGGGCGGCGCGATGACCGTGGTGAAGCCGATCGCGAGGGCGCCGGCGACCGCGCTGGAGACGACGGGCACGGTGACCCGGACCTGCGCCTCGACCTCGTCGGTGATGTCGTGGACGACGGCGGTGAGCACGTCCGCGCGGCGACGCCGCCCCAGCCGGGCCGGGGTGAGCGGGAGGAGTGCCTCGTATGCCGCTGACCTCCGGGCGGCGAGCGTCGCGAGGGACGCGTCGTGGCTGACGAGGCGCTCCCAGTAGCGGAACACGGGCCGGGCGATGCCGAAGGTGCGCACGGCGACGATGGCCGTCATCAGGGTGAGGATGAGGGGCCGCTCGGCCGCCCTGGCGATGAGCCACCCGGACGTGGCGGTCAGGGCCACGCCTGAGGCCGTCGCGATCCCGCCGAGCAGCCCCGCGAGCGCGATGCGGCCGCGGTGCTCGGGGGCCGAGCCGGGGCGGACCGGCCCCGTCACCGGGCCACCTCCGGCCGGACGCCGGGGGTGAGCCCGGGGATGGCCAGGTCGTCGCGCGGTCCATCCGGCTCGGGCAGCGGGAGCAGGTGGAGGTGCTCGTCCGCCACGGCGACGAGCTCGGGGCGGTGCGTGACGACGACGACGATGCGGCGCTCGGCGAGCTCGACGATGAGCGCGTTGACGGTGTCGGCGACCTCGGGGTCGAGGTGGGCGGTGGGCTCGTCGAGCAGCAGCAGTGGCTCCGGGGCGAGCCAGGCGCGGGCCAGCGCGAGTCGTTGCCGCTGACCGGCGGAGAGGCCGAAGCCGTCGTCCCCGAGTCGGGTCGACAGCCCCTCGGGAAGCCCGGCGACGACACCGTCGAGGCCCACGGTCCGGAGCGCCTGCCAGAGGGCGTCGTCGGACCGGGCGTTGCGCTCGGCGTCGTCCGCGAGGGTGAGGTTGGCGCGGATGGAGCCCGCGGCGAGGAACGGTCGTTGAGTGACGTAGTGCGACGGTGGCGCCGTCAGCGAACCGGACGAGGCGGCCTTGAGACCCGCGATGAGGTCGAGGAGCGTCGTCTTGCCCACCCCCGAGGGGCCGGTGATGACGTAGAGGCCCGACCCGACCACGAGGTCGAGGTCACGGATCACGGGAGCCAGCCCAGCGGCATACGTGTAGCTGACGCCCCTGAGGTCGACCCGGGCGAACGGGGCGCCGGTCGGGGACGGGGAGGGCGGGTCAGCGAGGGCGCCCAGGATGTCGTCGAGCGCGGTCGCGCCGTCGGCGGCGGCGTGGAACTCCTGCCCGACCCGGCGGATCGGCCAGTACGCCTCGGGGGCCAGGAGGATCGCGGCGAGGGCCGGGGTGAGGTCCATCGAGCCATACGACAGGCGCAGGCCCACCGTCACGGCGACGAGGGCGACACTGATCGTCGCCAGGAGCTCGAGCGCGGCCGAGCTGAGGAACGCGATACGGAGCGTCTCCATCGTCGCCCGGCGGTGGCGTTCGCTGACCTCACGGACGACCTCGACCTGGCGCCGCCCCCGCCCGTAGCCGACGAGCGTCGGCAGACCCCGGACGACGTCGAGGAAGTGCCCGGACAGGCTCGCCAGGGCAGCCCAGCGGCGCTGCGTCGAGTCCTCCGTCGCGCGGCCGATGAGGGCCGCGAACAGCGGCAGGAGCGGGACCGTGAGGACGACGATGAGCGCGCTCGGCCAGTCGACGACGGCGAGCGCCAGGACCGCGACGACCGGCACGACGGCCGCCGTGACGAGGGTCGGGAGGTAGCGAGCCGCGTACGGCTCGACCGCACTCGCTCCCGAGGTGGCGAGGGAGAGCGCGGTCGCCTGGTCGACGGGGGCACCGCCGGCCGCAGCCGGAGCCGCGCCCCAGCGGCGGACGAGGGCGGACCGCAGGGCGGTCGACACGCTGACGCCCGCCCAGGCGGCGACGACCTCGGTCGCCCAGGCGAGCACCGCCCGGATGACGAAGAGGAGGCCGAGCCAGGTGGCGGGAGCGGCAACCGGACGGTCATCGACAACCGCCACGACGACGCCCGTGAGGGCGAACGCCGTGGCGATCGTGGTGACTCCGGTCGCGATCCCGATCGCCGCCAGGGCGGCCACCGGCCTCCGCGCCGCCGGGACGACGTGGAGGAGGCGCGGGTCGAACGGCCTCATCCAGGCATCACCCGATCCGCTGCAGGGGCTGGTCGGGCCGGTCTGGCAGGACGTCCTCAGGAATGTGGCCGACGGTGAGGCGCTTGCGGAAGATCCAGTACGTCCACGCCTGGTAGACGAGCACGAGCGGCGTGAAGATGAGCGCGACGACGGTCATCACCTTGAGCGTGTAGTCGGAGCTCGAGGCGTTGTCCACCGTGAGGTTCCACGCCGGGTTCGTCGACGACGGCATGACGTTGGGGAAGAGCATGAGGAAGTACGTCGCGACGGCCAGGGCGATGGTGACCGCCGTGCCGAGGAAGGCCCAGCCCTCCCGCCCTGCCCGGTTCGCCTGGAGCGCGCCGAGGAGCGCGACCGCGGCGACGATGGTCGTCGCCCACGAGGCCGCCGTGCCGTCGCTGATCCCGAGGAGGAGCAGGAGGGCGACGGCGAGGACGACAGTGACGAGCCCCATCCGCTCAGCGATGCGCCGGGAGTCAGAGCGGATGGGGCCGTCGGTCTTGAGCGCCACGAAGATCGCCCCGTGGGTGACGAAGAGCGCGACGAAGGTGAGGCCCCCGAGGATGGGCACGAGGCCGAGGAGCGTGAAGAGGTTGCCGGTGTACTCCATGTCGGCGTCGATCGGCACCCCGCGGACGATGTTCGTCAGGGCGACGCCCCAGAGGAAGGCAGGGACGAGGGAACCCCAGAAGATCGCGAGGTCCCAGCGCGACTTCCACTCCGCGCCGCCGCGCTTGTGGCGGTACTCGAAACCGAGGTTGCGGAGGATCAGCGCGACGAGGATGAGGAGCAGGGGCAGGTAGAAGCCGCTGAAGAGCGTGGCGTACCAGTGCGGGAAGGCCGCGAACGTCGCGCCACCGGCGGTGAGGACCCAGACCTCGTTGCCGTCCCAGACGGGGCCGATGGTGTTGAGCAGGACGCGGCGGCGCTTCTCGGCGTCGACGGCGGCCGCGCCGACGGCTCCCTTCGTCCGGCCGAGGACCGGCAGGAGGATGCCGACGCCGAAGTCGAAGCCCTCGAGGACGAAGTACCCGGTCCAGAGGACGCCGAGGACGATGAACCAGAAGGTGGCGAGATCCATGGTGGACGGTCCTTTCAGTAAGCGAAGACGAGGGGTGCGTCCTCGTCCCGCTCACTCGGTTGCTGCGGCTGCTCGAACGGGTCGGCGCCACGCCGGACGTAGTGGAGGAAGAGCTTGATCTCGACGACGGCGAGCGCCCCGTAGAGGAGCGTGAAGCCGACCATCGACGCGATGACCTCGCCGGCGGAGACGGAGGGGGAGACGCCGCTGGCGGTGGTCATCAGCCCGAAGACGAGCCAGGGCTGACGGCCCACCTCGGTGAAGATCCAGCCGAACGAGTTGCCGAAGACGGGCAGCAGCGGCGCGGCGACGGCGGCCCAGAAGAGCCAGCGCTGCGTGGGGGTGCGCCCCTTCCGCGTCAGCCAGAGCACGGCAAGGGCGATCGCGGCTGCGGCCATCCCGACGCCGATCATGAGACGGAACGTCCAGTAGGTGGTCGGGATGTTCGGGACGTAGTCGGTGGCCGGGTCCGCGACGAGCGGGTTGCCGGTCTCGCCGTAGGTCTTGGCGTACTCGTTCTTGAGGTCGATGATGCCCTCGACCGCACCGTTGACGTCACCGGTGGCGAGGAAGCTGAGCAGGCCGGGGACCTCGATGATCGGGTTGGCGTGCTGCCCGTCGAGGGTGCCGAGCGTGAGGACCGAGAACGGCGCGCCCTGGCCCTCGGGCACCGACTCGTAGAGGCCCTCGGCGGCGGCCATCTTCATCGGCTGGACCTCGGTCATGATCTTGCCCTGGATGTCACCGGTCACCGCGACGCCGAGCCCCGCGACGAGGGTGACGACGGCGCCGATGCGGACCGCCTTGCGGTAGAGCGGGGCGTCCCCGGACGCGATCCGGTCGGCCGGGTCGACGCCCTCGGCGGGCAGGGCCTCGCGACGCATGAGGTGGAGTGCGACGCCCATGACGACGGCGCCGCCGACCATGTAGGCGGCGAGGATGACATGCGGGAAGGTGACGAGCTGCACCTTGTTGGTCAGCAGCGCGAAGAAGTCGGTGAGCTCGGCGCGCCCGGTGTCGGGGTTGTACCGGTAGCCGACCGGGTTCTGCATGAACGAGTTGGCGGCAAGGATGAAGTAGGCCGATAGCAGGGTGCCGATGTGGACGATCCACATCGTCGCGGCGTGGAGCCGCTCGGGGATCCGGCCCCAGCCGAAGATCCACAGGCCGAGGAAGGTGGACTCGAGGAAGAAGGCGAGGAGCGCCTCGACCGCGAGCGGCGCGCCGAAGATGTCTCCGACGAAGCGGGAGTAGTCGGACCAGTTCATCCCGAACTGGAACTCCTGGACGATGCCGGTGACGAGCCCGAGGGCGAAGTTGATCGTGAAGAGCTTGCCGTAGAACTTGGCCAGCCGCAGCCACTCCGGCCGGTGGGTGCGCACCCACTGCGTGTGGAAGTACGCGACGACGGCGGACAGCCCGATCGTGATCGGCACGAAGAGGAAGTGGTACACGGTCGTGATGGCGAACTGCCATCTCGCAAGGTCGGTGGCATCCATGAGGTCTCCGGGAGGGCATGCGGCAAACTACGTGTGGTAGTAGATACTACGCGATGTAGTAGCCGGTATGCCGCTGAGTTCCGTTCCGGGGAACGTGGCCTTGGGCACCCTCCCGCCCTCCCCGGCCGTGTCGCACCGGGAGTTGGTTCAATGAGGCATCGAGCCGAGCACCGGGAGGGCGTCATGGCTGGTCCGAACGACCTGGGCATCAGCATCGACCCGGCGTCGGCGGAGCCGCCCTTCGAGCAGGTCCGCGCCCAGCTCGCCGGCCTCATCCGCTCGGGCCGGCTCCTGCCCGGGGACCGGCTGCCCACGGTCCGGGCGCTCGCGGCCCACCTCGGGCTCGCGGCGAACACCGTGGCTCGCACCTACAAGGAGCTCGAGGCGGCCGGGCTCGTCGAGACCAGGGGACGGGCCGGCACCGTCGTTGCCTCGGGGGAGCACACGGCCGACGTCGCCCTGGCGGCGCTCGCCGCGAGGTACGCCGTAGCCGCACGGGAGGCCGGCGTGGATGACGCGACCGCGGTCGACCTGGTCCGCTCGGCCCTCCGCAGCTCCTGACCCGGGTGGCGGTCCGACATGGGAGCATGTGGGCCGTGATCTATGAGCGCGTCGTCCGTCCGGCCCTGTTCCGCCTCGGTGGTGGCGACCCTGAGATCGCGCACGAGCGGACCCTCGGCGCGCTGACCGCGCTGGCCAAGGTCCCGCCGGCGGTGGCGGCGCTCCGCCGCCTCAACACCGTCGAGGCCCCACGGACGGTGTTCGGCGTCCGCTTCCCCGGCGTCGTCGGGCTCGCCGCCGGGATGGACAAGAACGGCGTGGCGCTCCGGGCCTGGCCGGCCCTCGGTTTCGGCCACGTCGAGGTCGGCACCGTGACCCGGCACGCCCAGCCCGGCAACCCCCGGCCTCGCCTCTTCCGGCTCCGCGAGAGCGGCGGGATCATCAACCGGATGGGCTTCAACAACGACGGTGCCGAGGCCCTCGCGGCGCGGCTCACCGCCCTCGGGCCGCTCGGCGTGCCCCTCGGGATCAGCATCGGCAAGTCGAAGGTGACGCCGGTCGAGCACGCGGTGGAGGACTATCTCCACTCCCTCCGGGCGCTGCGCCGCTTCGCCGACTACGTCGCGGTCAACGTGAGCAGCCCGAACACTCCGGGGCTGCGGGGGCTGCAGGACCGCGCCGCTCTCGACGAGCTCGTCGGCGCACTGGCGGGCGAGGCGCAGGGCACCCCGCTGCTCGTCAAGATCGCGCCGGACCTGACGGACGAGGCGATCGGGGAGGTGCTGCAGGTCTGCGCGGACCACGGCGTCTCCGGCCTCGTCGCGACGAACACGACGATCTCCCGAGGCGGAGTCGCTGCCGCCGACCGGCGGGTGGCCGAGGTGGAGTCCGGCGGGCTCTCCGGGCGCCCCTTGACGGCGCGGGCCCGCGAGGTCGTCGCCTTCATCCACCGCGAGGCGCCGGAGCTGCCGGTCATCGGCGTGGGCGGGATCTCGAGCGTCGACGACGCGCACCGGATGCTCGACGCCGGGGCGTCCCTCCTTCAGGTCTACACGGGTTTCATCTTCGGTGGTCCTCCGCTCATCCGGGCGATCAACCGCAGCCTCGCCCCCGCTGGGACCTGACGGGGGGCACCCGGCGAGCTCAGCGGCATACGGCCGAGGGGACGGGCGACGGGACGGGAAGCGCGTCCGCGTGTCCCACCCTCACCCCTTGGGGCGTTCGTCGACGATGCGCCGCGCCTTTCCGATGGACCGCTCGATCGACCCCGGCGCCCGCACCTCGACCCGGCACGACGTGCCGATGTTCGTCTTGATCTCGTGCTGCAGGTGACGGGCGATCGCCTCCGCGTCGGCGTCGCCGAGCGCCTCCACCGGCTCGACGAGGACGGTCAGCTCCACCATCCGGCCGGGCTGGCGCAGCACGCACTGGAAGTAGGGGGACAGGCGCGGCTCGGCGAGGACGAACTCCTCGATCTGGGTGGGGAAGACGTTGACCCCCCGGATGATCATCATGTCGTCGGAGCGGCCGGTGACCTTCTCCATCCGGCGCATCGACGGGCAGGCCGTCCCGGGCAGGAGGCGGGTCAGGTCCCGGGTGCGGTAGCGGATGACCGGCATCGCCTGCCTCGTCAACGAGGTGAGGACGAGCTCGCCGAACTCGCCGTCGGGCAGGACCTCCTCGGTGACCGGGTCGATGATCTCGGGGTAGAAGTGGTCCTCCCACAGGTGCAGGCCGTCCTTCGTCGTGCCCGCCTCCTGGGCGACGCCGGGCCCCATGACCTCGGACAGGCCGTAGATGTCCACCGCGTCCATCCCCGTGCGCTCCTCGATCTCGCGGCGCATCGCCTCGGTCCACGGCTCCGCCCCGAAGATCCCGACGCGCAGGCTCGTCGACCGCGGGTCGATCCCCTCGGACTCCATCTGGTCGATGAGCGAGAGGAAGTAGCTCGGCGTCACGAGGATCACCGTTGCGCCGAAGTCCCGGATCAGCTGCACCTGCCGCTCCGTCATGCCGCCGCTGACGGGGACGACGGTGCCGCCGAGCCGCTCCGCCCCGTAGTGCGCGCCGAGCCCGCCGGTGAACAGGCCGTACCCGTAGGCGACGTGGATGATGTCGCCCGGGCCGCCGCCGGCGAAGCGGATCGAGCGGGCCATCAGGTCGGCCCACGTGTCGATGTCCTGCTTCGTGTAGCCGACGACCGTGGGGCGGCCGGTGGTGCCGGAGCTCGCGTGGATCCGCACGACCTCGGTCCGGGGCACGGCGAACATCCCGAAGGGGTAGTTGTCCCGCAGGTCGGCCTTGGCGAGGAACGGCAGCCTGCCGAGGTCGTCGAGCGACCGGATGTCGTCCGGCGTCAGGCCCTTCGCGTCGAACGCCGCCGTGTAGTGCGGGACGTTGGCGTATGCCGCTGAGATCGTCGCGCGCAGCCGCTCCGTCTGCAGGTGGCGCAGCTCGTCGACCGAGAGGGTCGGGATCTCGTGGTCGGGCAGGGCGGGGGCCGGTGACGTCGTCGTCATGAGCCCCAATCAAACATCAAGTGGCCCCGGCGTCCACCTGTGGACGAGGGGCCACTCGAACGGAGACCGGTCAGGCGGGCTCGACCTGCTCCTGCTCCTGCTCGTCACGCCGTTCCTGCTGCTCCTCGGAGCGCATCCGGCGCAGGAAGGAGCGGGTCCGCTCCTGCTGCGGGTTGCTGATGACGTCCCGGGCGGTGCCTTCCTCGCAGACGACGCCGGCGTCCATGAAGACGACGTGGTCGGCGACCTCACGCGCGAAGCCCATCTCGTGCGTCACGACGATCATCGTCATGCCGGCCTCGGCGAGGTCGCGCATGACGCGGAGCACCTCGCCGACGAGCTCGGGGTCGAGGGCCGACGTCGGCTCGTCGAAGAGCATCAGCTTGGGGTCCATCGCGAGGGCCCGGGCGATGGCGACGCGCTGCTGCTGGCCACCGGAGAGGGCCCCGGGGTACGCCTTCGGCTTGTCCGCGAGACCGACGCGCTCGAGCAGCTCGAGGCCGCGGGCCCTCGCCTTGGCCTTGCTGACGCCCTTGACCTGCATCGGCGCCTCCATGACGTTCTCGAGGGCCGTCTTGTGCGGGAAGAGGTTGAACCGCTGGAAGACCATGCCGATGTCGCGACGTTGCGCCGACACCTGTTTGTCGGTCAGGTGGTGCAGGTGTCCCTTCTCGTCCTCGCGGTAGCCCATGAGGTCGCCGTCGACCCAGATCCGGCCGCCGTCGATCGTCTCGAGCTGGTTGATGCAGCGCAGGAAGGTCGTCTTGCCGGAGCCGGAGGGGCCGAGCAGGACGACGACCTCGCCCCGGTGGACGGTCAGGTCGATGCCCTTGAGCACCTCGTTGCCGTGGAAGGACTTCGTCACGTTGACGGCGCGCACGAGCGGTTGGCTCCCGTCGGCGCGGGTCCGCTGGTCGGGCCGGCCCTGCTGGTTCGTCGTGGTCGTCATCAGGCCCCTCCCATCCCGGCCGGGCGCGCCGCGCGCTTGGCCTGGGCCTTGCGCGCCTGGCGGCGGGTCTCGCCGAAGCCGCGCCCGAAGTAGCGCTCGAGGTAGTACTGGCCGACCATGAGGACCGAGCAGACGATGAGGTACCAGCCGACTGCGGCGACGAGGGACGGCATGATCTGCAGCGTGCGGGTGCCGATGATCCGGGTCTGGTTGAAGAGCTCCATCTGCACGGGGATCGCGGTGAGCAGCGAGGTGTCCTTGACCATGGCGATGGTCTCGTTCCCCGTGGGGGGCACGATGACGCGCATGGCCTGCGGCAGGACGATCCGGCGCATCGTCTTGCCCGAGCTCATGCCGAGAGCCTGCGCGGCCTCGGCCTGGCCCTTGTCGACCGACAGGATGCCGGCGCGGGCGATCTCGGCCATGTAGGCGGCCTCGGACAGACCGAGCCCGATGATGCCGAGGAAGATTCCGGTACTGATTCCGGTGCTGAACCGGTTGACGTCGATCGTCGCGAAGGTCAGGTCGGTGCCCCACCCGAGCGACTCGGCGAGCTGTTGGCCGAAGGGCAGCCCCAGCGCGAGATCCGGGTAGAGGTAGCCGATGCTCCCCATCATGACGAGGAGCACGTAGCGGGGGATCGCACGGAAGAACCACGTGAAGACGAACGACACCCCTCGCAGCACCGGGTTGGCCGAGAGGCGCATGACCGCGATCGCCACGCCGAAGACGACGCCGAGCACCATCGCCCCGGCCGTCCCGAGGAGGGTTCCCTTGATGAGCCCCTCGAGGACCGGGTTGAAGTTCATGATCCGCAGGGCCTGCGGGAAGTTCCACCGCTCGTTCGTCAGGAACGAGCTCGCGACCATGGCGACGACGACGGCGATGGCCGCGAGAGCGACCCAGCGCCACGGGTGGGGGACCGGCCGGGCGTGGATCGCGCCCGGCCGGTCCTCGGTCCCGAGTGACACCTGAGGAGTCTGCTCAGGGGAGACGCTCATCAGGGGTTGACGGCGAAGTCCGTGATGCCACCGCTCTCGTTGCCCCACTGCTTGAGCACGGCGTCATACGTGCCGTCGGCCTTGAGCGCCTTGAGTGCGTCGGCGATCGCCTGGGCGAAGTCGGTCTGGTCCTTCGGGACGACGAAGCCGTAGGGGGCGGCGTCGTAGATGTCGCCGACCGCCTCGAGCTGGCCGTTCGTCTGCTTGACCGCGTAGAGCCCGATGGGGGAGTCGGCGAGCATCGCGTCGGTCTTGCCGGAGACGACGTCCGCGGTGACCTGGTCCTGCTTCTCCTGGACCACCAGGGTGATGTCGGGCTTCCCGGCGTCCTTGCAGGCCTTCTGCTTGAGCGGAAGGTCGTCGGTCTCCTGGACGGTGCCCTTCTGGACGCCGATCGTCAGGCCGCAGGCGTTGTTCGGGTCGACGTTCTTGGGGTTGCCGGTCTTGGCGACCCACTGGGTGCCGGCGTTGAAGTAGCTCACCATGTTGACTTCCTTCTTGCGGTCGTCGTTGATGGTGAAGCTCGAGACTCCGGCGTCGTACTTGCCGCCGGTCACGCCGAGGATGATCGTGTCGAAGCCGGCGTTCTGGTACTCGGCCGTGACGCCGAGCTTGGCGGCGACGGCGTTGAACAGGTCGACGTCCATCCCCTCGACGGTCTTGCCGTCGTTGCCGATGAACTCGTTCGGCGCATAGCTCGCGTCGATGCCGACGATGATCTTGCCGGCGCTCTTGATCTTGTCCGGAACCTTCTCGGCAAGGGCCGCGTCTGCCGAGCCGGTGGAGGCAGGGGTGCTGGCCGACGGGGAGCTGGGGGACCCGGAGCCCGGCTCGAGGCTGTCAGAGCCACAGGCCGAGAGAGTGAGCCCGACAGCAACCATGCCGGTCATGGCAAGGAGGGGCAAGCGACGCATGAGTGGTCCTTCCACGGTTCGGACGGGGGCGTCCGTGGTGCTGTTTGAGAACGCCGATACTGCCACCTTCCAGCGCGCGTGCCCATGGACGCAACCGAACCGTTGTGTTGCGTCCGAGTTGAGCGAAATCCTCCCGCTGGACGGGCGGATGCGAGGAAACCGCCCACCGTCCGTTACCGTTGACCTCAGTGGCCCGCCCAGTTCTGCCTCGGGCCATCTCTTCTTGGCGGGACCCATCGCTCTCGCCCCAGTCGATTCGCTCTTGCGCCGCGACTGGCCCTCCCTCTCGGAGTGGCCTCGCGCCGGGCAGAACGACCATTCTCTGACCTCTGGAGTCCCCACCTGTGTCCATCGACACGACTGACCTGACCTTCGGCGCGCTCGGCGTGCCGTCCGCCCTCACCGCGGCGCTGGCCGACCTCGGCATCACGACGCCGACCCCGATCCAGGCCGCGACCCTCCCCGACTCGCTGGCCGGTCGCGACGTCCTCGGCCGTGGCCGCACCGGCTCGGGCAAGACGTACGCCTTCCTCCTGCCGATCGTGGCCCGTCTCGCCGCGGCGCCGACCCGGCGCAGCCCGGGCCGACCTCGTGCGCTCATTCTCGCCCCGACCCGTGAGCTGGCCACGCAGATCGACACGGCCCTGGCGCCGCTGGCCGCGACGGCCGGCCTCAACAGCCTGACGATCTTCGGTGGCGTGGGCCAGAACCCGCAGGTGCAGGGCCTGCGCCGCGGCGTCGACGTCGTCGTCGCCTGCCCGGGTCGTCTCGAGGACCTGATGGGCCAGGGCCACGTGTCCCTCGACTCGGTCGAGATCACCGTGCTCGACGAGGCCGACCACATGGCCGACCTCGGCTTCCTCCCCGGCGTCCGGCGGATCATGGACAAGACGCCGACGACGGGCCAGCGGATGCTGTTCTCCGCGACGCTCGACGGCGCGATCAACGTCATCGTCAAGCGCTTCCTCACCAGCCCCCGCACCCACGAGGCGGACTCGGCCCAGTCGCCGGTCTCCACGATGGCGCACCACGTCCTGCACGTCACCTCCGACGCGCACCTGGCCGTCATCCTCGACCTCGCCGCGGCCCCGGGCCGCAAGGTCGTCTTCACGCGGACCAAGCACCGGGCCAAGAAGCTTGCCAAGCAGCTCAACTCGTCGGGAGTTCCGGCCGTCGAGCTGCACGGCAACCTCAGCCAGGGCGCGCGGACCCGCAACATGGACGACTTCCACAGCGGTCGGGCCCAGACGCTCGTCGCGACGGACATCGCAGCCCGCGGCATCCACGTCGACGACGTGGCGCTCGTCATCCACGCCGACCCGCCGGTCGAGCACAAGGCCTACCTCCACCGCTCGGGTCGCACCGCGCGTGCGGGGGCTGACGGCACGGTCGTGACGATGATGCTCGACGACCAGGTGCGCGACGTCCGTGACCTGACGCGCAAGGCCGGCATCAAGCCGACGACGACGCGCGTTGCGGTGGGACACCCCCTCCTCGTGGAGCTCGCTCCCGGTGAGAGGTCGTATGCCGCTGGGCTCGTCCGCGAGGCCGCCCCCACCGTGGGTGGTGGCGCTCGCAGGCAGGGTGGATCCGGATCATCCCGCGGGACCGGTGCTCGGGACGGGGCCGGGCAGGGTCGCGCCGGTGGCGGTCGGGCCGGTGGTGGTCGGGCAGGTGGTGGCCGCGGGGCGGGTCGGTCCGGTGGGTCCGCCGCTGCGGGCGGCTCCGGCTCCTCGGCCGCGTCCGGCAGCGGGCGCCGTGGTGGCAGTGGCAGCAGTGCCGGTGCCCGCGCCGGGGCCGGCGGCAACGGTGGACGGGGCCGGCAGGGCGGCAGCGCCACGGTGTACTCGACGAGCTCCGGCGGTGGAGCAGCGGCGTTCTCGGCCGGCACCCGCGCCGGAAGCCGCCGCCGGGCCAGCTGAACCCACCATTACTCCCCCCTCCCCCCCCCCCCCCCCCCCCCCCC
>Ga0209347_1004987_pt1 | contig 13129 bp, 12 predicted proteins | sample AutmiccommuBRH23_FD_187382 | JGI IMG/M metagenome (GOLD analysis project Ga0209347, IMG submission 187382) | Deep subsurface microbial communities from Mt. Terri, Switzerland - Autotrophic microbial communities BRH/23 (SPAdes) (version 2) | ecosystem: Environmental > Aquatic > Deep subsurface >... | reverse complement strand
GGCCACCACCACCGACCAGACCATCCAGACAGCAAAGGCCAGCAACAGGGCGGGTATGGAAATATAGAGGTTCCGCCGGGCAACAGGCTCGCCGACATTCTTCCAGAATTCCGGATCTTCCGGACGCCAGTCTTGCAGGACCTTGGGCGGAACGGGCGCATGGATCCTTTCATCATGGATCTCTGCCATTTCGGGAAATTGGGGGAGAGATCGCGCGTCGACGCCCGAAGCCTGTTGTTCCATCTGACGGACCGCCATGTGCATCCAGGCCAGGGCAATGCCGACCAGCGCAAACAGCACCATGAAGCAGCTCGTCCAGATGCCGGTCAGATCGCTCACGGCGCCAAAGACAATGGGAAGAACAAATCCGCCGAGACCGCCAACCATGCCGACCAGACCGCCAACGGAACCAACATGGTTGGGATAGTAGACCGGGATATGCTTGTAGACCGCCGCCTTGCCCAGCGACATGAAGAAGCCGAGCACGAAAACGGTGATGACAAAGGGCACCAGCCCCATTGAGGTCGAGAAGCGGATGTCGCCCTCGATGCCGTGAATCACATAGTCCGTTGCGGGATAGGAGAGCATGAACAGGCAAAGCAGCGAGATGCCGAAAGTGGCATACATGACCTTGCGCGCGCCATATCGATCGGACAATATGCCGCCATAGGCACGAAACAGGCTGGCCGAGAGCGAAAAGGTTGCGGCCAGGATGCCCGCCATCTTGATGTCGAGACCATATACGCCCATCAGATATTTGGGCAGCCAGAGAGCCAGCGCGACAAAGGCTCCGAAGACGAAGAAATAGTAAAGGGAAAAACGCCATACCTGCTGGTTCTTCAGCGGTTCGAGCTGCTGCTTCAGGGATTTCGGCTTTTCTCCGGAAATCTTGCGCGCAGCAAAGTCCGGATCATCCTTGGCAAAGATGAAATAGCCGATGGCGGTGATACCGAGTATGACCGCCCATATCTGGGCCACGGCCGTCCAGCCGAGCGTAACCATGACAAAGGGAGCGGCAAATTTCGTGACCGCCGCGCCGACATTGCCCATGCCGAAAAAGCCCAGCGCCGTCCCCTGTTTCTCCTGCGGATACCATTTGGAGACATAGGCAACGCCTACGGCAAAGCAGCCGCCGGCAAGGCCCAGTCCAAGCGCCGCAACGAGCATCAGCAAATAGGTGTCGGCATAGGACAGCAAGAATGCCGATGCCGCCGATGCCAGCATGGTGAGCGGAAATACCAGCCGTCCGCCATATTGATCGGTCCATACGCCGAGAAACAGCCGGGTGAGCGACCCGGTGAGAATCGGCGTTCCCACGAGCAGGCCAAACTGGGTATCGTTGAGGCCCAGTTCTGCCTTGATTTCGATGCCGATTATCGCAAATATCGTCCAGACTGCAAAACAGATCGTAAAGGCAAATGTGCTCAGGCCGAGCGCACGGTTCTGGTCAGCAACGCTTGGCATTTGAATGGTCGGCATGGCATGGCCCCAATAGAATGTTCTCGCGTTGCTATTGGGTGACCGGGCCGGGCGGTTTTTTGATCTGTGTCAAAGGTTTGGGGACGGAAGACCAAAAATTGCTTGTTGTCTGACACATATCAGGCCATGCCTGAATTATTGTCATCCAAAGGGTTGATAAAGATCAATTTGTGCTTCCGGCCAGAATGTCATGATCTGAGGAATTAGCTTTGCGTGCAGGTGAACGTCCAGAAATAGCCAAATTACCTCTTTTTGCCGAAATGAACGAACAGCAGCGCGACCGTGTTTTTGCCGCTTCGCATTTACAGGTATTTCCACCGCAACTGATATTGTTCGAAGTCGGCCAGAAACCGGATTTTTTATATGTGCTTGTCGATGGCCTGATCGAGCTCTTTACCTCCAATGCCGACCGGGATTCGACATTGGCGATTGTTGAACCGGTGAGCAGTTTCATCCTTGCGGCACTGGTCACCGATCAGCCGTTTCTGATGGCGGCGCGCACGTTGAAATCCTCCAGGGTCATGCTGATTCCGGCAGAGCTGCTCCGCGACGTGATCAAGCAGGACGGCGCGCTGATGCAGCAGGCCATGCGCGAACTCGCGGTCGGCTACAGGAATATGGTGCGGGCGCTGACGGACATGAAATTGCGGCAATCGACCGAACGGCTCGGGAATTTCCTGTTGCGGGAGAGTCAGAAGCGCAATGGCGAGATGAACCTGCAGTTGCGCGGTGAAAAGAAACTGCTGGCCTCGCTGCTCGGGATGACTCCGGAAAATCTCTCGCGCGCGATCAGCGCATTGTCGAAACACGGGGTCGCCGTCGACGGTTCCCGGATAAAAATCACCGACCATGATGCGCTGGTGAAATTTGCTCGTCCCGACCCGTTCGAGGATAGCTGGGAGTCCTAGCTTCCGTGCGGCGGGCCCTGGCCTAGAGCCTGGCCTCGATCGAAAACCAGACTTTGGTGGTATCCGCGCCGAACCGGTCCGCATCATATCTGGCGATTTTGCCCAGGAGGGTTATATTCTTGCGAAGCGGTACGCTGACCATCGCATCCCATTCACTGCCATAGCCGATGCCCAGCCGCGTCGAACGGAAATCATGGTAGACCAGCCGGAAAGCCGTCCCTTTCAAAGGCCCGTCGCTGCTCAGCCTGTAGCCAAGATCGGCATAGATATCCCGCAGGCCATTGGGCGGGGTGACCAGAAACTTGTCCGACCAGCCATTGAAGGCATGGAGCGTCGCAAGGGGTGTCTGCAGGGCCGACTTGCCGTCGCCTTCGAGGCGCTCAAACCCGATTTTTGCCGTAACGGGACCTGCAACAAGGCCCGCCTCGGCGAGCAAATAGTCAAGACCGAAGACCAAGGGATTGACACCATGTTCCTTCTGATGGGCATATTCCGCAGCGTAGAGGAATTTGATATTCTGGCTGAGGGGCTGATCGCCGGACAGGCGGACGCCAAGGGTGCGCGAGGACATGGCTGGAGCAGAGGGTATGTCGAGCCAATAGCCATGGGCAGAGAGCGTTCCCAGGGACTTGATTTTCAAACCTCCGCGCAATCCGTGGATGTCGGTGTTGCGCCATATGCCCTGGGGCGAGTCCGATCCGAAAATGCGGTTCACGCGCCAGGCATGGAGATAATCCACCGAGGCGCCAGCGACCGGCTTGAGCGATATCCTTGCCGCATCCAGTGTCTGGTCATTCTGGCGCCAGCCGACCGAGCCAATCCATCTCTGATTGTCCAGGTTGACCGCCTGTCTTCCGGCAGTCGCCTCGATCCGGCTGTCCGGACGCCAGCGCACATAGGCCTGATTCAGCAATATATCTTCCGGATCGGCGACGACGGGAAATTGCGTCCGTCCGTTGATCGTGTCGTTGTACAGTTGCTTGCCGATGGCGACGACGGCTTCCCCCTCGACCACCGCGCTCAACCCGTTCCATTCCCCTGTTTTCAATCCCGCCCGGATCCGTAGGATGGAAGCCGTCGCATTTCTCGGGAGGTCGTTCTGATCGACCAGCTCCAGCCGATATCGAATATCCGCATAAGGAGTGACAGATAAACTGTCTTTTTGGCTTTGAGACGGCGCAACTTCCTGGCCGAAGGCAGGATGGGCCCAGCAGCTGGCCGCTGCGATCGCCAGAGCGGCCCAGCTGTTCTTTTTGGTTTTTTTCATGGCGATGCCGTAGAGGCCCGCCACCATGAAGTAATTGACTTATATCAAGAGAAATCTCACTGTCCGCTATTATCGCTGCGGAATGCGGTAAATGAGAGAATGATATGGATGATTTTACGATAGCACGGGTGGTTCATGTCGCCAGCGTCCTGCTGTGGATCGGCGGGGTGGCCTTCGTGACGATGGTGGCCATGCCGTCGATCCGGCGTAAGTCAAGGCCGGACGAGCGCCTGTCTGACTTTCACCGACTGGAAAACGGTTTTGCATGGCAGGCCAGAATATGGGTCCTGCTCGCGGGAGCGAGCGGCTTCTGGATGACCTGGCGGGCCGACTTGTGGGACCGCTTCCTGGACGCCCGTTTCTGGTGGATGCACGCGATGGTGATCGTCTGGCTGCTGTTCATGATCATGCTCTTTATACTGGAACCGCTGGTCCTGCATCGCCGGATGGCCGAATCCAACGATCCCGAACGTGATTTTGCCAGAATGCAGAGGGTGCATCTGGTCCTGAATATTCTGGGAATCATAACCGTCATCGGTGCCGTTGCCGGCAGTCACGGGCTCATCTGATGCCGGCGCGCATCGCAATTCTCTTTGCCGCAGCGCATCGCCCGCTATTCCTCGCCGGCATATTGAATTTTGCCTTCTTGATGATCTGGTGGTCGGCGACGCTGTTCGATATCTATATCTGGCCAATCGGCATGGCTTCCGGTGATGTGCCCGGATCGCTTCAGCATGCACCGGTGATGCTCTTCCTGATGGTGCCCTCGTTCTTCTTCGGCTTTCTGCTGACCGTCTTTCCGCGCTGGATCGGCTATCCTGATATTGGCCAAAGGCAATATGTCCCCATAGGATGCGCGTTCATCATCGCGTCGGTCCTAGCATGGACTTCGCTGATTGGCGGCGATGCTCTATTGCTCGCAATCGCCCTGTCCGTTGCCGGGTTCGGCTGGAGCGCCGCCTTGTGGCACATGGCCGTGCTGCTGAAAGCCGAAAAGCGTGACCGCAAGGGCCCCACCTGGCATGGCTGGTCGGCGTTCGCAGCGCTATGTTTCGGTCTTGCTGGGCTCGGTTTTTCCGTCAGGTTCCTGATGACGCTGGATGGGCAAGCCTATCTGATTGCAAACAGCCTGGGCACGTTCGGCTTCCTGCTGCCTGTATTTTTTACCGTGGCGCACCGGATGATCCCGTTTTTTGCCGGCAATGTCGTCCAGGATTATGTGGTCTGGCGACCCTATTGGGTGCTGGCGCTGCTGTGGATTTTCCTGATTGCGCATCTGCTATTTCAGGTTTCTGGCCAGAATTCCCTGCAGTTTGTCAGTGCGTTCGGCTTGTCCGTGCTGACCGCCGTGATGCTCTGGCGCTGGTGGCCGGGACACAAGGCTCCGGGCCTTTTCATGGTCCTGATCTGGGGTTTCGCCTGGGCGCCGATGGGCTTTGCGCTGATCGCGGCGGACAGTTTCGCAGCATTTGCCGGATTCGGCCTCGGTCTTGGTCGCGCTCCGCTCCATGCACTCTACATCGGAATGGCCGGCAGCCTGGTCATTGCAATGGTCACGCGCGTGACACTGGGGCATTCCGGTCGGCCCCTGGCGATGAACCGCACGGCCTGGCTTGCCTTCTGGGGCATCCAGTTGTCCGCCATTGCGCGAATCATTGCTGGTGCTCGCGGCGAGCATGGCCACTGGCTGGTTCTGGCAGGCGTGATCTGGATCCTGCTTGTCACGCCATGGGCTTCGCGGCAGGCGCGCATTTATCTCTCGAAGCGGGCTGATGGCAAGGCCGGATGACGGACCGATGGCAGCGGGTCGCCAATCCGGGATCAGCCATGAATGAGCAACATCGTTCGGTTGCGTTGACAGCAACCAGAGCGTAGTCATAGGACATGAGCGATTGTTCAACCTGTGTTGTCCGCAACCGCGCCATTTGCGCAAGCCTCGAGACTGATGAACTGCAGCTGTTGGGGAAGCTCGGTCGAAGCCGGACGATCAAGCGGGGCGAGACCCTGCTGTGGGAGGGTGATCCGGCTCCGGTGGTGGCCAATATTATCGATGGCGTGCTCAAGCTCTCCGTGAATCTGCAGGACGGGCGCGAGCAGATCGTCAGCGTCATGTATGCCTCGGACTTCATCGGACGGCCGTTCGGCAAGGAAAGCCCCTATCGGGTGACGGCGATGACCGATGCACAGGTCTGCGTTTTCACCAGATCTTCCTTTGACAGTTTTGCGCGGGAACATCCCGACCTGCAGAACAAGCTGCTCCAGCGGACGCTCGATGAACTGGACCGCGCGCGCGAGTGGATGACGTTGCTGGGCAAGAAATCGGCAACCGAACGCATCGCGACCCTGCTGATCGAACTGTCCGATCGCCTGAGTATCGATGGCTGCAGCCCGGAGACGCTCTATCTGGACCGTTTCGAGCTACCCATGGACCGGCAACAGATCTCGGACATATTGGGCCTGACGATCGAAACCGTCAGCAGGCAGTTTACCCGCATCCGCAAGGAAGGGATTATAGACCTGCCGGACCGGCGCACGGTCATTATCCGGGATCGTGGCCGGCTGAAGGCCCTCGCAGAAGTCGAATGACTCATGCCCTTAGGGGAACATCCGGTTCCTCGATTGCGGGCATTTATCTGCGCGGATCGGTGCCAGCAGTTTTTGACCGAGATCAAAGCACGGCGCGGCTGTCGCACCTATCACCCGCATCATGTGGCCATATTATCCAGAATTGCTGGCAAAGCCGGTACCTCGCTATACGAGCTACCCGACGGCTGTGGAATTCAACGACAGCTGTGGTACAGACGAATATATTCGGGCGCTGCGCGACGTGCCGTCGGGGACAGCGCTGTCGCTCTACGTCCATATTCCCTATTGCCAGTCGATCTGCTGGTATTGCGGCTGCAATACCGGGGCGGCTGGCAAGGTCCAGAGATTGACAGCCTATCTGGAGGCGCTCGAAAGTGAAATAGCGTTGATTGGACGGGTGCTGGGCGGACGCGGCAAAGTACGCCATATTGCATTTGGTGGTGGCAGCCCGAACGCAATCACCGCCATCGAATTCGTGCGTCTTCTTGACCGGATCACGACAATATTTGATGCCGGCATTCCGGAAATATCGGTCGAGCTCGATCCGCGCGGCTTCACTTCCGAAAGGGCGCTGGCGATGGCAGCGTCCAATGTCTGCCGAGTGAGTCTGGGCGTCCAGACCTTTGCGCCCCATGTCCAGGCAGCGATCGGCCGTATCCAGCCACTGGCCGATATCGAAAAATCCGTCTCTGCATTGCGCTTGCGCGGTATCGATGCGATCAATTTTGATCTGATGTACGGCCTGCCCAAACAGTCGTTGCAGGATCTGGATGACACGCTGGCCTTGGCCGTTGCGCTTAAACCCAGCCGCATCTCACTGTTTGGCTATGCGCACATGCCCGACATGATACCGCGGCAGAGACGGATTGATGGCGAAAACCTGCCCGATGCAGAGCTGCGCTTTGCCCAGAGCGCATTGGGCCATGAGCGGCTGACCCAGGCTGGCTATGTCGCAATCGGTTTTGATCATTTCGCCTTGCCGACAGACAGGCTGGCAATCGCGGCGACCGAAGGCCGGGTAAACCGGAACTTTCAGGGCTTTACCGATGATCCAAATGATGTCCTGCTCGGCTTCGGTGCGAGTGCGATCAGCAAACTGCCGGGCCTATTGGTGCAAAATGAGAAAAATGTCGGCCGGTACCGCTCGATGATCTTTTCAGGCCAGGTTGCAGCCGTTCGCGGTGTAGCGGTCGATGAGGAAATGAGGAAAAGGGGCGCGACTATCTCGTCCCTGCTGTGTCAGGGGCAGGTCGATGCCGGCGCCGCCCGAATGTTGCCGCAGGCCAATATTCTGGAAATATTCGAGGAAAAGGAGCTGATCTGTTGGCGCGACGGCAATCTGGTGATCACCGAAGCAGGACGGCCCTATGCAAGGCATATCGCCTCACTTTTCGACCAGTTTCGTACCCAGCAGGAAAAAGTTGCAGCATAGACCGGGCAATTGAAACGGATTTGCTCACCAGGCTGGATAGGTGGCTTTCGGCTGATCCCGGCCGAGCAGAGCTATCCCAATGGGATATTCAACGACTGACGATGCGCTTTTGATCCGTTCGCGGTCGAGTGCGTCAACCGTCGTCCCACTTCTACGACATGATGCTGACTTCGTCGGTGAGGTTTTTCGCCCTGGCACCACTCCGGCCGCCTCATCCTTGCTGGTCCAGGTAGGGCGGGCGTCAAGGTCCACCTTGGCGCCTTCGCTGCTGAGTTCCAGCAGTTCGCGCTCGTTATGATAGCGGGTTCCGGTACAGGTGAAATCGTCCCGCAGCACGAAATCGCCGATCGAGGTCGAGATCGTATAGCGGCCGTACAGATTGAACTGCCTATTCGGCGCACCGATCAGGCGGAAGGCATTGCCCGATGGTGATGACAGCCGCCGTGCGCGATCAAGTTGACCGCTTCTGCGAAATCCTTCATCGATCGGTGATCAAACCGGAAAGGACCGCAGTGCCTGACATTCTTTTTCACCAATATGACAGCTCGCCATTTTCAGAGAAAGTGCGGGTCTGCCTTGGCATCAAGCAGCTGGCCTGGGCTGCCGTCGATCAACCGGTCATCATGCCCAAGCCTGAGCTTGTGGCGCTGACCGGCGGTTACCGCCGTATTCCGGTGATGCAGATCGGTGCAGACATATACTGCGACAGCCAGCTGATCGTCCGGGAACTGGAACGACGCTTTCCTGAGCCAACATTGTTTCCGCAGGGCGACCAGGGCCTGGCGCAGGCCAATGCGATGTGGTCGGACCGCGCGCTGTTCCAAGCAGCGGTCGCGATCATCTTCGGCGGACTCGGCGACAAGGTCCCGACCGCTTTTGTGAAGGACCGCACGGCGCTTTCCGGGCGCAAGTTTGATCCTGCCGCGATGCAGGCTGCCGTTCCCCATATGGAAGCGCAGATGCGAGCACATGTCGCCTTGCTGTCTGATCAGCTTGCGGACGGGCGCAGATTCCTGACCGGCGACCGCGCCGGACTGGCTGATGCAAATGGCTATTACAACCTGTGGTTCATCCGGTCTGCTTTTCCGCCAGCGGCAAGCCTGTTCGAGAGCATGTCTCACGTGCCTGAATGGATGGAAAGGGTGATGGCGATTGGTCATGGCCAGCGATCGGCGGTGAGCCGCGAGGACGCTCTCGATATCGCGCGGACAACCCAGCCCATGGCCGCCAAGGTTGCGCCTCGGGACGCCGAACTCGAAGGAAGGCAAGTGACCGTTGCCGCTGACGACTACGGGCGCGACGCGGTCAATGGAGTGCTGGTGGGCTCGTCCGAACATCATGTCTCGATCAGCCGCGAAGATCCCCGGGCCGGCCAAGTCGTCGTCCATTTTCCGCGCATAGGTTTTTCCGTGCAGAATTGACCTGACCTGCAGCGCACTCTGCAAAGCATTTCAGCAAAGCAATGAACGCCAGCGCTGGGTTGAGTGGCAGGCTGTCCCTTGTACCGCACCAGACAACTGGCCGGACGAAAGACCGCCAGCGGGCCGTTTCCTGATTTGCAGTTACGGTGAGCAGTGGGTGGGAGGCGGTCATTCAGCTGAACCGGGAAGAAAGCTGGCGCTGCGGCACGGGGTTTCAGGGCGCTGTGGAGATGAGTGGCTCTGTTTCGACGATGGATCTGCGTCGCCGGCCCAGCGCCATGCCGACGGGAAGGCAGATTGCGATGAGCGCACCAATCCAGATCCCGCCCATCGGGTCGGCGACGACAACCGAAATGAACAGCGCCGCATTGATCAGCAGGATCAGGGCGGGCAGGGCCGGATAGCCGATGGCGCGGAAGGGGCGCGGCAGGTCGGGATATTTTTGGCGCAGGGTGAAAAAGGCAGCGCAATAGATCGTGCCCGCAAAGATACCCAGGGCCGTCTGGATCTTGAACACGAATATGAAGCCGCCGGAAAAGAGCAGCGGTATAGCCACAGCGGTTCCGCACAACAGCGCAACCCACGGCGTGCCACCCCGGTTCACCCGCGTCGCTTCGTGCAGGAAAAGTCGGTCGCGCGCCATTGCGAACAGGATGCGCGGCGCCGACATGACCAGACCATTCAGCGTGATCAGCGCCATGAAGGTTGCAAGCAAGGCCACCGCGACATGTCCCGCTGGCCCAAGCAGCGCCTCGATCAGGAGGGCAACGGGCAGGTCGGAGTCGCGCAGGGTGGTCATGTCCAGTATCGCGAACAGGGCAATATTGAGGGCGAGGTAAATGGCAATGACCAGAAAGGCCGAGTGGAACAGCGCCCGCGGGATGTTGCGAGCGGGATCCTTGTCCTCCTCCGCGAAATTGGCCGGACCGATCCAGCCATCATAGGCCCCCAGAATGATCTGCAAAGCGGTGATCAAGGCGACGATACCGAGCGTGCTTAGCGGAACGGGCGGCACCGGATCGGCAGTGGCAATCACCGGATCAACGAGAAACGCCGCGATGATCACCCCGACCAGCAGGATGATCTTGATCGCCGTTCCGATGATCTGGATCCAGCGACCTTCCTGCACACCAATCCAGTTGAGCACCGTCACGGCGAAGAGAATCGCCGCAGCGACGATCGCCTTGTTTGCGGCGATGGGCTCGAATATCGTCCCGAGAAAGTCTGCGCAGGCCAGCGCCAGCGCGGCGCTGCCGGCAATATAGGCGGTCCAGTTCGCCCAACCGGTAAGCATCCCCAGGCCGTCGCCATAGGCTTCGCGCACCGGAACGTAGATTCCGCCCGCTCTGGGCAAGGCGGCGGTCATTTCGGCCGCGACATTGCAGGAAAGCAATACGTAGATCCCGCCCAGCACCCACAGCAACATGGCTATCTCGACGATCGGCACCTCGTTGGCGATGACACCAGGCGTGCGCATGATGCCCGACCCGATGACCGACCCCGCCGCGATGGCAATAGCGAATGGCAGGCCAAGGCGCTTCTGGAGATGGCCTGTGGGCACAAAATTGGGACTCATGGCAGGACATCCAGTTTTCCTGCGCGCTCGCGGGAGGTGACGGGTTCGGCTCCGGCAGACCTGCTCGCGATCATTTCGCTGCCGCTTGGTCAACTGAGGAAGCCGGCTCGTGCATGAGTTGCTCGAACCGACCGCGAAGCGGCGAAATTTCCGCCTCGAGATCGATCGCGAGCAATTCGGCTTCCGGCATCCCGCAGCGCAATCGCAACAGCCATTCTTCGGGATCAAACTCGACGCCGACAGGATTCTGTCCGATCTCGGGACCGGACCAGTAGGCGCGGCAGTCCTGCTTGCTGGAAAAGCAATCGACCGCAAATTCCGTCTGGTTGCCATCGGGGTCGGCATAATAGAGCGAGGCGCTCACGCCGTGATTGACACACCAATAAGGTTCTATGCCGTGTTGTGTCTTCAGTTCCTCCCAGGCTTCTAGCAACCCGAGGATCGACGGCAGGTCATAGGCGACATGATCGACACCAACCGGCGACTGCGCGTCATCTGTGCCATCCGGCGCGATCACATCGAGATTGGCGAAGGCGAAGCGGTGATGCTCGTCATCGAAAGTCACGAAAGCAAGCGCGTCGTTGGCATATACCACATGCGTGCCGAATACGGTCTCGTACCATTTCAGCATCGCCGCAAAGCGCCGCGTGCGGTAGACGATATGGGCCGGCTTGGGTGAGGGCATGGACATTGATCATTCCTTGGCAGCTATCGGGAAGTTGAACCGGGAGGGATGGTGACATAAAATTTAGGATTCCGCCGGCAGGTCCGAGATGATCTCGCGGTAAATCCTGAGCGTCCCATCGGGCTGGCGTTTGTAGACCAGCACCCAGTTACCAGTTTCGGTCACCACATCGCCGCTGTCCGGGTCGGTGAAATCATAGACGTAGCGGTTGCTGTACAGCACCATGTCTCCGGCTTCCGAAACGTCCACCTTTTCATCGTTGATGCGCAGTTTCACTGCGGGGTCGGCAAGCTGTGCCCTCGTGTTTGCAAGATTGGCAATATTGTCGGTATTCGGCTGGCCGTGAAACATCTGGATGAAATCGGGCGCATTGCTGCGCACCCCGCGCTCGGCATCGCGGGCATTGAAGGCTTCGACCGTCGCCCGCACATCTGCTCGAACCTCATCCACGATCGCGGCAGGGTCTGCTGATGGGGCGGCGCTGCAAGCCATCAGTGTCGTGGCCATTGCCGCCACCACCCACCATCGACCGCCATGCCTGAAATCCATCATATCATCGCCCCCGGCTGTCCCGCGCACTGTCCTGTATGTGATGCTCATTTCGCTGGCTCATCCGGACTCCAGCTGTCGACAATCAGCAGCCAGTGGCCGTCATCGCCCCGGCGAAAGATTCCGGTGCCCTTGCCGTGCTCGGACAGCACCGCACCATCCTCGCGTCCGACCAGCCGGGCGGTGTAGGTGTATCGGTCGAAGGCAAGGCCGCCCGATGACTCGAAGGCGAGCTGGTTCTTGCTGTAATGCGCCTCGAACGCCTCGAAGAAGCTCGCGGCCCATTCGCTGACCGCTCCAGCTCCGACCAGTTCGGGTTCGCCGGATAGCTGAAAGACAATATCATCAGAAAGCAGCGCCATCAGCGTGTCGACGTCATTGCTGTTGATCGCATCGACATAGGCTGCATGAAATTTTTTGCCGTCGGCAATCAGGTCGTCCATCTTCTGTCACCCCCTGCAATTGGCGCATCGGTTGCATCCGCAAAATCGATGTTCACGGCATAAGATCATGTCCTGGCGGGAAACTGCTCGGCGAATGACGGGTCGCAAAATCATTCGCCGAGCACATCAGGTCAATCTATTTCAGATCAAGTTCCTGATATTGTACCGAACCCATTGGTTCACGCATCTTCGTCCGCTGGCCATATTCCTTGTCGGCCGTACGATCGGTTGTGGCGAGCATGGCATTGACCTTTTTGGTGAAAGCTTCGATTTCAGCTGTTTTGGCATAATCCTTATATTCGATCACCAGAATCAGATTCGGTTCGCCATCGCGCGCGTTGTTGGTTGCGAGCACATGATAGTCGACGACAATTCCCTCGGCCTTGCCAAAGTCCTGGACCTTCTTCCACTGGCCGGCGAGATGGTCCATGTAATTCTCAAACTGTCCGTCGAGAACCTTGATGCGTGACACTTCCCAGACCGTGCCGGGCTTATAGCTGGATTCCTGAGCCATTGCCGGTGCCGCCATGGTCATGGGCAGAGTCACCAGCGCTGCACTCGCTGCAAACATCAGATTTCTTATCAATCTCATTATATGCACTCCCTGAATTTGCCCCGACCGGATGGCTATTGACGGGCATTTGATTGCACCATCCAATCCCCCGCAATATGGACATGGCTCTCCTTATGGCAGAAGCGGGGGATTCCCGGACTGCCGATGCGCCGTTCCTGTTCCTGTTTGCGATGGTTTCTTTTTGCGCCCGGATATGACTTCGCGTCAAC
>Ga0209347_1004986_pt1 | contig 13132 bp, 11 predicted proteins | sample AutmiccommuBRH23_FD_187382 | JGI IMG/M metagenome (GOLD analysis project Ga0209347, IMG submission 187382) | Deep subsurface microbial communities from Mt. Terri, Switzerland - Autotrophic microbial communities BRH/23 (SPAdes) (version 2) | ecosystem: Environmental > Aquatic > Deep subsurface >... | reverse complement strand
CACCGGTGTTTTCTGGATGGACCGACACGACCACGGGCAAGAGTGCCCGTGCCACATCACTTCCGGCTCGATGCACGTGTCATCCATTCGACAACGGCGTCGCGCTACTCAGGATGACGGCGAGAATCCGGAGCTCATCCAGTTGCCCGCCGGTCCGCTCCGCATCCTTCATCGACTCGTGATGCGCGCAGCTTCGATTTTCAGGAACTCCGGCGGTGCGGCGAAGGGCTTGCGGCAGTCGACCTCGACTCTCTTCGTCACGCCGTCGACGATGAGGTCGATCGGTAACGGGATGCCGGAGCCGCAGCGTTCGTGAAGAACCGTACCCGCACCGCTGCCGTCGCGCAGGACGTGATGGCCGCCGATGGCGGTCACGATGCCGCCTCCGGACAACGGACCGCAGGCGTCAGACTTCGTCACCGAGAATCCCGACTCGACGACCGTGAATCCGTACGGTCCCGTGCACTGCTCACCGAGGATGCGGAAGAGTGCGTCGCGCGCAATCGACTGGCCGAAGCGCTCCGACGGCGCAGCCTCGGCGAGACGCACGCCGCCGGCACGGAGCATCTCGACCAGCGCCTCCGCCGTCGCGGACTGCTCGACGAAGGCCCGGAGACGCTCGACGTCCCGAGGTGAGGCGCCGGCGGCCGACATCGCTGCGAAGTAGTCGGCAGGATCGAATTCGGTCCGGCCTGCGGACCGTACGCGCGCGATGAGCGTCTTCCAGAACGCGAACAGGTCGCGGTTGGCTACGGCGTTTTCGGTGAAGAGCGCCAGGCTGTTGCCACAGCTGTAGTAGAGATGAAACGCCTTTCGTTGCGAGGCGTCGCGGAGAGGGAACGAACCGAGCTGGCGGCGGCAGTCATTGAGCGCTTGCGTCTGCAGTTCGAGATAGCCGGCATCATCGACGAGCCCGAGCTCGAGCAGCATCCGGTCGGTCAACGCGTCCGCCGAGCCTTCGTGCATCCACGCGTCCTCCGCACCGGAGTAACGGATGATGCGGCCGTTCCAGAGATGCGCGGCCTCGTGCGCGAGGAAGCGGAAGAGGTGGAGGAACGCCTCGTCGGAGCGTTCCTTCCAGGCCGCACCGTCGGCCCGCAACTGGATCTGCCCGGGCAACACGCCGCCGCCTGACGAATAGCCGGAGCCGCCGCCGTCGGTGTAGTTGAAGAGCACGAGTGGACGTTCGGACGGGGAGATGCCGAGACGGCGCGTGTAGGTCTTGAAGACGCGGGGGAGCGCGTTGCGCGTTTCTTCCCACAGCCACGGCGGCAGGCCGGGATCGACGATCGAGATCAGGTCGTCGGTCTCGATCGGCTGGATCGCGCCGATGTAGATGTAGGCGCCGTCGCCATCGCGATCGATCCAGTCGGCCGGCCCGTTGACGACGGTGCCGCCCGCGACGACGTGATGTCCCGTTGGCGGAACGAAGTGAAAACGACGGATGGCCTCTTCGGCGTTTCCGGATTGAATGGCCGCGAGATGGCCGGTGTAGATCGCGATGCTTCCGTCAGTGAACTTCTGGAAGAAGTCGTACTCCTTCTCGAGCTCGCGAGTGAACTCCGGAAAGCGCACGACGATGCGTGCCGACGGCGCCCCCGCCGTGCGCAGCACCTCGGTGTCACCCTCGTGCGCGATTGCGAAGCCGGGCGTCAGCACCTCGAACACTCCGGTGCGGAACGGAGTGCGCTCGAACCGAAGCTCGGACGCCGGCGCCGTCAGTTCGTACGTCGCACGCCAGAAGCCCGGCCGTTCATCCGGCTCGACGATGATCCGCGGCGAGACCGGCGCCGGCTGCGGAACGCGACCTGTCGCGCAACCGGTGAGAAGCAACACGAAGAGCAGGACGAACAGAAAGACGGCGCTCAGACGCATGCGCGCAGCATGGGCGAAGGCGGCCCCGGCCGCAAGGGATCCATCGACCCGCATGGAAAGGCACAGCGTTCTCGTGCAAGCGATCGGAGTTCAGCCGACAATACGAAGCGATGATCATCGGACTCGCATCACCCCGCGTCGCCGGAAGTCTGGACGGCGCGCTGACGAAAATGGCGACGCTCGTTGCGGATGCGGCGCGCCGTGGCGCGGAGATCGTCTGCTTTCCGGAGGCCTACATCCCGGGGCTGCGAGGACAGGACTTCGAGATCTATCCCTTCGAGAAGTCCGACGAGAAGCGTGCGCGCGCTGCAGTGCGTGACATCGCTCGGACGCACTCGGTGGCAGTCATCGCAGGGATCGAGCAGATCACCGATGCAGGGCGGCAGATTGCCGCATGCGTCGTCGACGGAAACGGCGAGGTGCTGGGCTGGCAGACGAAGAATCAGCTCGATCCGAGCGAAGACTTCTATGTTCCCGGGGCTGGTCGCCGGATCTTCGAAGTGAACGGCACGCGATTCGGAATCGCGATCTGTCACGAGGGCTGGCGTTATCCGGAAACCGTTCGCTGGGCCTCGGTGCGCGGAGCGAAAATCGTCTTTCATCCGCAGCACACAGGCGCGCGTGCGGGCGGAGTTCTTCTGACCGAATGGGGCTCGCCGGCCGCACCGTATTACGAGAAGGCGATGCTGATGCGCAGCATCGAGAACACGATCTGGTTCGCAAGCGTGAACTACGCCCTCGAGTATCAGGAATCGGCGACGACGATCGTGTCACCCGAAGGCGAGCTCTTCGCGCACCTTCCGTACGGTGAAGAAGGAGTTCTCGTTGCCGACATCGACCTCGATCGCGCGACCGGCCTGCTGGCAAGCCGGTTCGCGCCGGAGCGATACGCGGAAACGCTGTAAATCCGTGCGGAAGCGTTGCGGGAGCGAAAGAGGTGCGGGCAGAGCTGCCCGTACCCCCTTTTGATGGTGCGATGCGTCGGCCGCGGCGCCGCTACCGCCCTCCAATCCGTGTGAGCTTGCCGAGAACGACGTAGTAATCGAAGAGCTCCCGCGCTTTCGACGCGCGAAAGATCGGATAGTCGATGAAGTACGCATACGGCACTTCGCCGACCGGCGTGGCCGCAGCGTAGACGCCCTCGGCCAGAATCTCCGACGCAGGAGACTTGCCTTTTCCCGAAAGCAGCACGGTGCGAATTCTGCGACGGTCGAGCTGGCGCAGAAGCAGCGCTCCGGCCGGCGTTCGGTTCTCGAGGTCGTACCGGTAACGCCCGCCCAGAGTCATGTGAAGCTGTCCGCCGTAGATCACGACGAGATCACCCGGCGCGCGATCGATCGAGCTCGACACGGAATCCGCCATCGTTCGGTTCCGCGTCTCCCGCAGGAGAGCGCGGTTGAGGAATATCGTGCCTCCCGGTTCGTCGACGGCCACGACGCGCGAGACTTTCGTGCGATTCCGATGCGCCCATTGAAGGATGTGCCCGAACGGGAGCGCGTCTCCTTCACGAACCGCAGCGTCGAACGAGGGCGACGCGCCGGTGGACACGTACGCGTCGACGGCGGGCTGGAGGTTGCGGGGAATCTCGAGCAGCAGTGTGATGCGCCGGTCGCGCACGGCATCGAGCAGGTGCGTCAGGTACTCGTTCGGTTCGCGGTAGAAGTGATCCTCGCCGACGAGCCACACATCGGCCGACATCAGGTCGCCGATCATGCTCGCCTCATCGATGAGCGACTGCTGGCCGCTGGTCATCAGACGCTCCCGCGCCGCGGGAGAGAGATCGACGTCCGGTGCAGGCGAATCCTTCGGTTCGAGCCACATGCGAACGGCGACCAGCAGTGCCGCTGTGGCGAGCACCAGAGCGGTCACACGAAGCGATCTGCGGATTCTCGGCTTCATGGCCGTTCCGCTCCGCTTGCCACGGTCAGCTGCCCGTCATCGGCCACTTTGTGACAGTGGGTGCAGCTTCCATCGAACAGCGCGATGAAGTGGTTCTTCTCTCCGCCGCCGAGGTGAATCGCGTGAAGAAGCGAGCCGAGAGGTGGGGCGACGGTCGACTCTCTTCCGTGGCAGGAAAGACAGGCGACAGGAACATCAGTGGTTGCACGCGTTACGGCTGGATGTCTGCCAGTCAGCGGCCTGCTTCCCGCGACGCGACGCGCCTTTTCCAGGAGTGCAGGCGGGACTTGCTCGCTCCACTGCTTCATGACGGTGCTCAGGCGGACGTCGCGATCGGGAAGCTGGACGTGACAGTCGACGCACCCGTTCGGGAAGCGATCCGGCCCGGGCGTGTTTTGTGGCGGATTCGCGAACGCGATCGACGGAAGGAGAACTGCGACGAGAAACGACAACAGGTACCGCATGCATCGACTCCTTGATTTCAACGGATTGCACTGGCTCAGCGCGCGATCTGAACGTCGACGCGCTGGCCGATCTTCAAAGGTGTTTTCTCGAGCAGCGTGATCCCGACGAGCAGCACGCGTGTGTCGACCGGCTGCGCAGGATCGTTCGGGCGGATGCTGCGGCCGACGACGCGGAGTGGGATCTCCTCGACTCGTCCCTGCCACTCGCGCTCGAATCCGTCGGCGCGAATGGTGACTGTCGCACCGGGTGTGATCCGCGCGACGTCGAACTCGTCCACTTCGGCCTCGACGCGAATGCGTGCCGGATCGATGATCGTCGCGATCGATGCGCCCTCTTCGACCGTCTCGCCCGGATCGACGAGACGATCGACGACGATGCCATCGATCGGCGCGACGATCTCGCTCTTGCGGAGCGTGGCGCGCAGGCGTTCGAGTGATGCTGCCGCCGTGGCTTTCCGTGCGCGCGCCGAGTCGCTGTCACGAAGCGCCCGTTCGTACGCCTGACGCGTTCCGACCTCCGCCTGCCACAGCTCGCGGGCTCTCGCGATTTCCGAGTCGAACAGCCGGACGTCGCTCTCGGCCTCGGCCAGTCGTGCTTCGGCTTCGGCGACCGAGGCTCGCAGCTCGCCTGCGCGAATCGACGCGATCACCTCGCCCTTTTTCACGGCCTGGTTCGTCGTTACCGCGACCTGTTCGATCACGCCGGCGATCTCGGTACCGACGGTTGCCTCGAAGCCTGTGCGGCCGACGACGCGTCCCTCGGCTGATACGGACGTCGTCTCCGGCGGCGGGGGCGGTGCTGGCTTCCGGGCCGGTGCGGCGAGCACGATCTGGAGAGCGATGGCCGCAGCGAGAAGAAACGCGGCGAGCAGGGTGAATGTCGGAATTCGTTTTCGTTTCATGAGTCGACCTCGTCGATGAGGCCGTCGCGGATCGTGAGAACGCGATCGGCGATGGCCCGCACTGCTTTGTCATGAGTGACGATGAGCGTCGCGGTGCGATCGCGGCGCGTCAGTTCCTTGAGCATCGCCAGTACCTTCGTTCCGTTTTCCGAGTCGAGATTGGCGGTCGGTTCGTCGGCGAGAAGAACCGGCGGTCTTCCCGCGAGAGCGCGCGCGATCGCAACGCGCTGCTTCTGGCCGCCGGACAGATCGCGCGGGAAGAAGCCTGCGCGATCGGCCAGCCCTACCGCGTCGATGGCGCGCTCGGCCTCGGCGCGCGCCTGGCGGTCGTCATAGCCGCGGACGCTCAGCGCGTACTCGACGTTCTCGACCGTCGTGAGCGAAGGGAAGAGATTGAACTGCTGAAAGATGAATCCGATCGAGCGTTTCCGGAGCGTCGCCAGCGCGGCGGCATCGAGGCCGTCCGCCTGCGTCCCGTCGATCTCCAGCGTTCCGGAGGTGGGCGAGAGGATGCAGCCGAGAATCGAAAGGAGCGTCGTCTTTCCGGAGCCCGAGGGGCCCTCGAGTGCGACGATCTCACCGCGGTCGAGTCGCAGGGAAATGCCGCGCAGCACCGGCACGTCCAGCTGCCCTTCGTGAAATGTCTTCGTCAGCGCCTCGGCACGAATGCTCACGACATCACCTCAGGTGCGGAAGACGAGCGCCGGATCGATCGACGCGATCTTGCGGAACGACAGCAGCGACGCGGCCAGGCAGAGAATGAGCGCGCCGGCGAAACTCGCCATCGCTGCTTCGGGCGTGACGATCAGCTTCAGGTCCGTCGCTTCGATCAGGGGCATGGTGAGGGCGCACAGCGCTGCGCCGACGACGAACCCGGAGAGCGCGGCGATCACCGCCTGCTTCGCGACGATCGCGTAGATCGTTCGGTTGCTGCCTCCGATCGCCTTGACGGTGCCGAACTCCCGGAGGTGATCCATGGTGGAGGTGTAGAGCGTCTGCGCGACGATCAGGGCACCGACGAAACATCCGAGAAACACCGTCACGATCATGTTGAGGCCGAGGCCCGTGCTCTCGACCCAGTACATCCGCGTCCGCTGCGACCACTCCTCGGTCGTGTAGACGTCGTTGAACGGAAGCCGTCTGGCGATCTCGCGGCGAACGGCCTCGCGATCGGCGCCGGGCGCGAGCTTCACCACGATGTACGTCGTCCTGTCGCGGAATCCCGTCAGCGCCTGCGCGCGACGGAAGTCGACGATCGAGACCGGCGTCGTGGTGAACGATTTCGCGCCGGTGGTCGTGCCGATGATCCGCATGCGCTTTCCCGCGATCTCGCGGTATTCGCCCACGCGGAAGGGCCCGTGGCGGCGCACCGCCGATTCGTCGAGGAAGAAGTTGTTGCCGCGCCGGAGGTCGACCAGGTCGCCGGCCGTGACATGTGCAGGGATCTGCCAGCGATGCGGATCCTCGGTGGCGTACACCATGATGCTCTCTTCCGTCCCGCTGGGAAGCATCACCATCAGAAACCAGACGATGAGGTTGTCCGCGTGCGCGACGCCCGGGATCGAGCGAACCCTCTGCACGTAGTTGTCGGGGAACGGGTGCGCGAAATCGATGTTCGGTGTGTTGCGCGAGGTGACCCAGAGATCGGTGTCGGAGTCGTCGATCATCACCGACGCGTTGTCGAGGAGTCCGGCGAACAGCCCGACCTGCACGAGCACCAGCGCGACGGCGAAGGCGACGCCTGCGACGGTGATCAGAAACCGCAGCCGGTCGTGGAGCATCATCCGCAGAGAGAGGTCGACCACTGGCTACTCCTTCAAGAGACCGTGCATCAGGGCGTCGAGCATCGCAGTCGCCGATTTCCGGGCAGGCTTCCATCGCACCCAGCCTTCGTAATGGCGCGTGATGCGGAGCGACGCGAGCCCGTGCAGAGCAGCCCAGGTGATCTGCACGGCGAGGTCGACGTCGGTGACCGACGGGCGGAAGCGGCCGGTGGCGATGCATTCGGCGACCGTCATGCGGAGGAACGCGTACGCGTCCTGTTGCGGGTCGTGGCGATCGTGGCTGACGCTGTCGGGCGCGACCGGCGGCCGGTCGGCCATGAACATGACGCGGTAATGGTTCGGATTGGCGAGGGCAAAGTCGAAGTAGGCGAGGGCTACGCGGCGGAGGCGCTCGACCGGGTCGGCGATGGCGGCGATCTTCGCGATCCGTTGGGCGAGCTGCGCGAAATCGGCTTCGCAGACCTCCTGGATGAGCGACTCCTTGTCGGGGAAGTGGAGGTAGATCGTCCCGGCCGAGTAGTCGATCGCCTCGGCGACGCGACGCATGGTCACCGCTTCGTACCCTTCGCTGGCGAAGAGCTCGCGTGCCGCCTCGACGATCCTGGTGCGGTTCTGGTCTTTTCTGCGTTGCCGTCGTTCGGTAGTCATGTCTGAACAGCGTTCAGTATCTGGCCAACGTTTAGAATTTGCAACCGGCACGTGTGACCATCGTGAAAACAAGCCCGGCGTGGTCTGTGTAGCGCAGACATTCCTGTCTGCGCCCTCGCGCGTGTGTATCAGGCGCAGACAGGAATGTCTGCGCTACAAAACGCCTGGACACATGGCTGCCTATGCGGGCCCGCACGGCAGAACTCCTCGCTCGCTTCCCTCGATCCACGATCGCCAAACCCAGGGATAGTCATTCACGTGTTCGACCAATCCTGCCCTCACCGGGTTGTTGCAGACGTACTCGAGTTTGGCCTGGTTCCACTCGTAACTGCGGACGATGTGATCGAACGACTCCACCTGCCAGAGATTGCCGCGACGGCCCAGCAACAGGTTGATGTTCCGGCTGGACGCACCCTTGATGCCCTTCATGATTCTCGCGAGCGTGTAGTCGCCGCCAGGAAGCGTGAAGATGAGATGCATGTGATCGGGCATCACGACGGCGACGTGCATCCAGAACGCGATGCCGTGGCCCTGAAGAGCATGACGAAGCGCCAGTGTTCGTGCGCCGGGAGGGAGGACTGCTCGATCGCGCGTGACGCTCGTGACGAACGTCGGGATCGATTCGCGGCTGATGTGCGGAAGGTTGCGTCGCGTGAACAGGCATCGGTCCATGACGTGAGAATGAACCCGGCATGGACGACAGGCCGATTTCTCTACCGACAGGAGAAAACCGCGCCTCCCGAGGGGCCGCCAGAACCGCAAATCGTCTACCGACCGTAGACGACGCCCTTGTAGCGCAGACATTCCTGTCTGCGCCTGATTCACACGCGAGAGTGCGCAGACAGGAATGTCTGCGCTACAAGGGTTGATCCCGAGAGTGCGCAGACAGGAATGTCTGCGCTACAAGGATTCATCCCCGAGAGTGCGCAGACAGGAATGTCTGCGCTACAAGGATTGATCCCCGAAAGTGCGCAGACAGGAATGTCTGCGCTACAAAATTCGACGCGCTCAGTCGCGCTCTTCCGGACTGCGGCCGATCACGACGAAGGCCATGAGCAGCAGGGCCATGACTCCGATGACTTCCATGGACTGCATCGTGGGGCAGAGGACGTAGCGCGCACATCGTCCTGAAGGGAGCGCGCGACCCTGTCCGAAAGTACGAGGTCGTCGCGTTCTCGTCCTTTTGGACAGGGTCGCGCTCGTGCGTTTGCCCGGCAGACAAACACACTCTCCGCAGCGAGACTTCTCCATCGCCGATTTGTACGAACGGCGACGACATCAATCGTGTTTGTTGAGCAACAGGAGAAAGTCATCATGAATCGGAAACAGCTGGTCGCGTCCCTTGCCGTCCTCATCGCAGTGCTGGCGACAGGCGTAGCGCTCGCGGCATTCAAGAACTCCTCGCTCGAGGAGTCGGCGGCGCTCGCCGCCAGTCAGCCGGAGCCGATGGAATCGATCACGGTCAGTGCGGCGCGCGAAGCCGAACATCGCAACGTCACCACCGCAATCGGAACGGTCACGGCACTTCGCTCCATCACGCTGCAGAACGAAGTCTCCGGCACGGTGCGCGAAGTCAACCTGAAGCCCGGTCAGATCGTCGAAGCCGGAACGCCGCTCGTCGTGCTCGATGTCTCGGTCGAGGAGGCCGAGATCGCGGAGCTCGAGGCGCGAGCCGCGCTGGCGACGACGCTCTATGAACGGCTGCAGAGCGCGAACACCAACAAGTCGATCTCGCAGGTCGAGCTCGATCGCGCCAGGGCGGAGATGCATGTCGCCCACGCGCAGATCGCGCGCACCAGAGCAATCATCGCGCGCAAGACCATCCGCGCTCCATTCCGCGCCGTCGTCGGTATCGCCGACGTGCACCGGGGCCAGTATCTGAGCGAAGGAACGAAGCTCACGACGCTGCAGGGTGTCGACGAGAGTGTGCACGTCGACTTTGCGGTCGGACAGCAGGTCGCCGAACGGCTGCGGCGCGGGGATCGCGTCGAAGTCATCACGGCCGAAGGCGCAAAGCCGATCGCTGCACGGATCGTCGCAGTCGACGCGCGCGTCGATCCCGCCACACGCAACGCCGTCGTCCGTGCCCGCCTGCCGCGCGACACGAACGCGCCGCATCCCGGCGCCAGCGTCCGCGTGCACGTTCCGAACGGACCGGCCATTACCGCAGTCGCCATTCCGGTCAACGCACTCCGCAAGGGTCCGGCTGGCGATCACGTGTTCGTCGTCTCGAATGACGCGCAGGGAAAGCCGCGCGCTCATGTGAAGCCCGTCGTCAGCGGTCCGGTCCTCGGCGACGAGGTTCTCGTCCTGAGCGGTCTTCAGCCCGGTGACGCAGTCGCCGCCCAGGGCTCCTTCAAATTGCGCGACGAAGCGCTCGTCGCCATCGCAGGAAAGTGAACCGTGGAACCGACTTCGAAGAAACCTGCATTCACCGACATCTTCATCAAGCACCCCGTGCTCGCCGCGGTGGTGAACCTGGTCATCGTCCTGGTGGGCTGGCGCGCGCTCACGAGTCTTCCGCTGCAGCAGTATCCGCAGATCGAGAGCTCGTCCGCGGTCATCACCACCGTCTACTACGGCGCGAGCGCGGAGGCGGTCCGCGGTTTTCTGACGACGCCGATCGAGCGCGCCGTCTCGCAGATCAGCGGCGTCGATTACGTCGAGTCGACGAGCCGCGCCGGCGTCAGCGTCGTCACGGTGCGGCTGAAGCTGAACCACGACAGCACCGCTGCTCTGGCCGAAGTCACGGCGCGGCTGCAGCAGGTGCGGTCTGAGTTGCCGGCGGAGGCCGAGCCTCCGGTCGTCGAAGTGCAGCGCGCCGATCGTCCTTACGCGACGATGTACCTCTATTACACCTCGACCGAGCGCGACGTCCCTGCGCTCACCGACTGGCTCGCACGCACCATGCAGCCGCAGCTCTCGACGATCCCCGGAGTGCAGCGGATCACCGTCGAAGGCGGGCGACAGGTGGCGATGCGCGTGGCGATCGATCCCGACCGCCTGGCCGCGTACAACCTCTCTCCCGGTGACGTGCACGCAGCACTCCGCCGCAACAACTACCTCGCCGCCGTCGGACAGACGAAAGGCAACAACGTTCAGCTCAACCTGGTCGCGAACACCGACCTCCGCACGGTCGAGGAGTTCCAGCAGCTCATCGTCTCCGAGACCGACGGCGCGATCGTCCGCCTCTCCGACGTCGCACGCGTCGAGCTCGGAGCGGAAGAGGCGGACCTCGCCGCGAAGCTCGGCACCAGAGACGCGGTCTACCTCGGCATCTGGCCGGTCATCGGCGCGAACGAGATCGAGGTCATCGGCCGCGTGCGCGAAGAGATGAAACGCATCGAGCAGACGCTGCCGAAAGACGTGCAGATGGGCGTCGCGTACGACGGCACGATGTTCATGCGCGCTGCGCTCAAGGAGATCAGCACCACTCTCGTCGAGACGATCCTCATCGTCGGACTCGTCGTGTTCCTGTTCATGGGATCGATCCGCACGGCACTGGTGCCGCTCGTCGCGATGCCGGTCTCGCTGGTCGGCGCGGCGCTGGTGATGTACGCGTTCGGATTCAGCCTGAATCTGCTGACGCTTCTCGCGATCGTTCTATCGGTCGGGCTGGTCGTCGACGACGCGATCGTGGTCGTCGAGAACGTCGCGCGGCACGTCCGCGAAGGACGGACCCGCAAGGAGGCGGCGCTCCTCGGTGCGCGCGAGCTGGTCGGCCCCGTCATCGCGATGACGATCACCCTGGCGGCCGTCTACACGCCTCTCGCGTTTCAGGGCGGCCTCACCGGATCGCTGTTTCTCGAGTTCGCGATCACGCTCGCGGCTGCGGTCGTCGTGTCGGGGTTCGTCGCGTTGACTCTGTCTCCGGTGATGAGCTCACGCGCCGTCGCGGAAGACGGGCGCGATGGAAAGATGACGGAGCTCGTCAATCGCGGATTCGCGTTCATCCGGCGCCGGTATGCGCGCGTGCTCGACGGAGCGCTCTCGATCCGCTGGGCGATTCTGATCGCCGCGCTGCTCGTGATGCTCGCGTCGTGGCCGCTCTACCAGTACTCGCGCCGCGAGCTCGCACCGGTGGAAGACATGAGCCACATCAGTCTCTTCCTCGAGGCCGCGCCCGACGCGAGCCTCGCCGCGGTCGAGCGCGCGCAGCGTGAGGTCGCGAAGGTCGTGATGGGCTTCCCCGAGACGGAACAGACCTGGGGTCTCGTCGCGTCGTGGGGCGGATTCGGCGGCATCATCACGAAGGACTGGGAGAAGCGCGAGCGGTCGACCGAGCAGATGTACGGCGAGGTGTTCGGCGCCGTGTCGCAGATCCCCGGCCTTCGTGTGTTCCCGCGTCTCGATCCGCCGCTGCCGACGCCCGGCAACTACGACGTCGAGCTCGTGCTGCAGAGCGACGCGCCGCCCGAGCAGCTGATGGAAACCATCGGCAGTGTCGTCAACGCAGGCTGGGCGAGCGGCAAGTTTCTCTACGTCGATACCGATCTGAAGATCGACCTTCCCCAGGCACACGTCGTCATCGACCGCGAGCGCGTCGCCGATCTCGGCCTCGATCTCGCGAGCGTCGGACAGGAGCTCGGCACGCTCCTCGGCGGCGCGTACGTGAATCGCTTCAACTACTTCGATCGCAGCTACAAAGTCATTCCGCAGATCGGCGACGAGAACCGCAGCACGATCGGTCCGCTGCTCGATCTGAAGATCCGCACGCCGGGTGGCGACATGGTTCCCATCTCTACGTTCACGCGCATCGAGTCGAGCACGGCTCCGCGGTCGCTGAATCGATTCCAGCAGAGGAACGCAGTCCGTGTCTTCGGCGGCGTGCAGCCGGGCGTCACGAAGGAAGAAGGACTGCGCGTACTCGAGGAGGCCGCGGCGAAGGCTGGCGCGACGGTGAGCATCGACTACGCGGGCGAGTCGCGACAGCTCCGGCTCGAAGGCTCGGCGCTGACGGTGACGCTGCTGTTCGCGCTGGTCCTCATCTACCTCGTGCTCGCCGCGCAGTTCCGCAGCTTCCGCGATCCGCTGATCGTTCTTCTCGGATCGGTGCCTCTCGCGATCTCCGGCGCGCTGCTCTTCAGCTTCCTCGATCTCACGACGATCAACATCTATTCGCAGGTCGGGCTGATCACGCTGGTCGGACTGATCGCGAAGAACGGGATCCTGATCGTGGAGTTCGCGAACAAGCTGCAGGAGCAGGGTCTGGCGAAATATGCGGCGCTGCGTGAGGCATCGGCGACGCGTCTGCGTCCCGTGCTCATGACGTCGTTCGCGACGATCTTCGGGCATCTCCCGCTCGTGTTCGTGTCGGGTCCCGGTGCCGAGGCACGCAACAGCATCGGGATCATGCTCGTGACCGGCATGGCCGTCGGCAGCCTCTTCACGCTGTTCGTCGTGCCGGTGTTCTATTCATTCATCGCGCGTGACGTGAAGCAGTCGGCGGACGAAGCATCTGCGGACGCCTATCCGCACGCCATTCCTGTTGGAGGTGAAGCATGAGCCGAACGGATTCGAAAGCCGGCGGCGATGCAGTCTCCTCTCCCCGCTGGCGGGG
>Ga0209347_1004985_pt1 | contig 13133 bp, 13 predicted proteins | sample AutmiccommuBRH23_FD_187382 | JGI IMG/M metagenome (GOLD analysis project Ga0209347, IMG submission 187382) | Deep subsurface microbial communities from Mt. Terri, Switzerland - Autotrophic microbial communities BRH/23 (SPAdes) (version 2) | ecosystem: Environmental > Aquatic > Deep subsurface >... | reverse complement strand
AGCCACCCGCTGGCCCTGCCGGCTCGCTCCCAGAGGGCAGCCATGAGGATGAAGGGCAGCCCGAGGCCGACGGAGTAGATGCCGGCGAGCGCGAGCCCGCGGCCGATCGACCCGGACTCCGCCGAGATCGGAGCGGCCATCGCCTGGATCGCCCCGAGGGTCGGGCCCCAGCAGGGGGACCATCCCACCGCGAAGGTGGCGCCGAGCAACGGAGCCCCGAGCAGGCCGGCACGGGGGCGCCAACCGAGCGAAGCGGCATACGACTTGCCGGCTCCGAGGAAGAGGACGCCCATGACGATGACGACGACCCCGCCGACCCGGAGCAGCGTGCTCTGATGCTCGCGGAAGGCGACGCCGATCGCCGACAGGGCGGCCGCGGCGACGAGGAACACGACGGTGAAGCCGCTGACGAACAGCAGCGCTCCCAGGACGAGCCGCCCCCTCGACCGGCGTTCGAGCGACTCGTCCGACAGCCCCGTGACGTAGCCGAGGAACCCGGGGACGAGCGGCAGCACGCACGGGGAGGCGAAGGAGACCAGGCCCGCCACGAGCGCGACGAGGGAGGCGAGGACGAGCGAGCTGGTCGCGAGGTCGACGTTCACGGGTGGCGGCTGCTCACGTCAGGCCTCGGCGAGCACGTCGTCGACGAGGGCGCGCAGCGTGCTCGTGGTGACCGGACCGGACACCCGGGCGGCGATCCGCCCGACCCGGTCGAGCACGAGGGTGCTCGGCGTGGCGGTGGCCTTGCCCTGGAGCGCGAGGATGGGCAGGCCGCCGTCGTAGGCGAGCGATGGGTAGGTCACCCGGTTGGCCTTCTGGAACGCGAGACCGGTCTCGGGGCTCTCCATCTTGTCGAGCCCGATGAACTCGACCTCGAGACCGTCAGCCTGGACCTGCTCCCAGGCCTTCTGGAGGTCCGGCGTCTCCTCGATGCACGGGGGGCACCACGAGCCCCACACGTTGACGACGAGCACGGTGCCCGCCGTGCCCTCGATCGACCACGGCTCACCTTCGAGCGTCGTGCCCGCGAGCCGCACGGCGGGTCCCCGGTTGCCCGGCGCGAGTCGCTCGATGGTGCCGTCGCCGGACACGTAGTTCTTGCGGTCACCGGCCCGGGCCTGGCCCGCCACGGAGTTCGGGTCCTCCGAGCAGGCGGCCAGGCTCGCGACGAGCCCGCCCGCGAGCGCCGCGGACCCCCATCGCAGGGCGGAGCGTCGGTCGAGGTCCCCCATCAGGCGCCCACGCTCCTGCTGGCCCGGTGGAGCAGGGCGACGGCCGGCTCCGAGTAGCTGATCGACTCGAGCTCGTCGTCCTCGTAGGTCAGGGAGGTGAGCGAGGCCAGGGTGCACTCGCGCCGGCGCGGGTCGTGCCAGAGGCGTCGCCCCTCGAGCTGGTTGCGCACCGTCCAGACCGGCAGCTGGTGCGAGACGATGACCGCCTCGTGCCCCGCGGCGGCACGTCGGGCGTCATCGATCGCCGCGAGCATCCGCGTGGCGATGGCCTCGTAGGCCTCGCCCCAGGAGGGCTTGCGGGGGTTGAGCAGCTTGGCCCAGTGGGTCGGGTGGAGCAGGTCCTTGGCGCGGACCTGCTTGCCCTCGAAGTAGTTCGTCGACTCGAGCACCCGCGGGTCGGTGCGGATGGTGAGACCGTGCGAGGCGGCGATCGGGGCCGCGGTCTCCTGGGCCCTCTCGAGCGGTGAGGCGATGACGACAGTGATGTCGTTGGGCGCGAGCTGGCGCGCGACGAGCTCGGCCATCTCGCGTCCCAGGTCCGAGAGGTGGTAGCCCTCGAGTCGGCCGTAGAGGACGCCGGTCGGGTTGTGCACCTCGCCGTGGCGCATCAGGTGCACGACCGTGCGCACCGGCACGTGCGGTGTGGAGTCTGCGGGCCGGGCGGTCATGACGCCCAGTGTCTCAAACGCAGTCCCAACGTCCGAATCGGCGTTCGCCTGCCGCGACGCTGGCCGGTCAGGCCCCTCCTGCAGCGGCACGGGCCGCCGCCGGGAGGGCGTCGACGACATGCGCCACCGCGTCGTCGTCGTGGGCGGCGGAGACGAACCACGCCTCGAACGAGCTCGGGGGCAGGTGCACGCCCTGCTCGAGCATCGCGTGGAAGAAGCGGCGGAACGCGTCGACGTCCTGCCCCTTCGCCTCGTCGTAGTTCCGCACCGGCCCCTCGCGGAAGAAGATCGAGAACATCGAGCCGGCCCACTGGATGGTGTGCGGCACCGACGCCGTGGTGAGCGCATCGGAGGCCGCCCCCGCGATCGCCCGGGCGGCTGAGTCGAGCCGAGCGTAGACGTCAGCGGTGCAGCCCCGGAGGGTGGCGAGTCCGGCAGCCGACGCCACCGGGTTCCCCGACAGGGTGCCTGCCTGGTAGACGGGACCGGCGGGCGCCAGGAGCGCCATCACCTCGGCCCGGCCCCCGAAGGCGGCCGTCGGGAAGCCCCCGCCCATCACCTTGCCGAAGGTGAAGAGGTCAGCCGGCCCAGCGGCATACGGCCCCTCGATCCCGTAGAAGCCAGACCGGGAGCACCGGAACCCGGTCATCACCTCGTCGCTGATCAACAACGCCCCGTGCTCCCGCGTGATGCGTCGCAGCCCCTCGGTGAAGCCCGGCGCCGGCGGCACGACGCCCATGTTGCCGGGGGCTGCCTCCGTGATGACGGCCGCGATCTCCGGGCCGCGCTCGGCGAACGCCGCCTCGACGGCAGCGAGGTCGTTGTAGGGAAGCACGATCGTCTCCGCCGCACTCGACCGCGGCACGCCCGCCGAGTCGGGTAGGGCGAACGTCGCCACTCCCGAGCCTGCGGAGGCGAGCAGGGCGTCGACGTGGCCGTGGTAGCAACCGGAGAACTTCACGATGACGTCCCGCTGCGTGTAGCCGCGGGCCAGCCGGATCGCCGACATCGTCGCCTCGGTGCCGCTGTTCACCAGCCGGACCTGCTCCACCGGGTCGATGCGGGCGACGATCTCCTCGGCGAGGGCCACCTCGTTCTCGGACGGGGTGCCGAAGGAGAAGCCCCGGGCGGCGGTCTCCTCGACCGCCCGGAGGACGTCCGGGTGGGCATGCCCGAGGATCATCGGCCCCCACGAACAGATCAGGTCGACATAGCGGTTCCCGTCGACGTCGGTGAGCCAGGCCCCCTGGCCGGACGCCATGAAGCGGGGCGTCCCGCCCACCGCCCGGAAGGCACGCACCGGAGAGTTGACGCCGCCGGGAATCACGGCGCTCGCCCGGGCCAGGAGGGCCTCGGACCCGGCGATGCCGGACCCTGCGTTCGAACCGGGACCGGACCGCTCACCTGAAGTCATGGCGTCATTGTCCCAGCGCGCCAGGGCGGGTCCACCGCCGGGTGGGCGGGGTCCCGCCGGCCTCGTCAGGCGTCGGTCAGACCCTGGGGGTCGAGGTGGTCGCGGACGATGCCCATCGCGTCGCCGATGGCCTTGAACTGCTCGGGGGTCATGATGTCGACGAGGTTGTCGCGGACGCTCTGGACGTGGACCCTGGCGATCTCGTCGACCGCCGCCAGCCCGGACGGGGTGAGGACCAGCTCGACGCCACGGCGGTCGCCGAGGCACTGCTCGCGGGCGACCCAGCCGCGGGCCTCGAGCCGCTTGGCCGTGTGCGTGAGCCGGCTGCGCGACTGGACCACCATGGCGGCCAGCTCGGACATCCGGAGCCGCCGGGACGGGTTCTCGGAGAGCATCGAGATGATCTCGTACTCGCTCAGCTGGATCCCGGAGTCGTCGAGGGCGTTGTCGAGGGCCGTCTCGAGGAGCCGCGTCCCGCGCAGGATGGCCCGCCAGGACCGCTGCTCGGACTCGCTGAGCCACTTCACGTCGTCACTCACGGACATCGCCTCGATCACCCCCTTCGACCCTGCAGGAGCACGGTGCACCCGCGCGGCTGAGCAGATCCTAGTCGGCCCGGCCCACCGCGCCGGTCATGACGTGCGGTAGGGACGTTACCGGCTCGTCGTCCTTCCGGTGGAGCATGGTGGCGAACGGCTCAGCCGAGCCAGTCCGCCGCCTCCAGCGCGAAGTAGGTGAGGACGACCTGGGCACCGGCCCGCCGGATGGACAGCAGCGACTCGAGCGCCGCCGCTCGCCGGTCGATCCAGCCGTTGGCGGCGGCGGCACAGATCATGGAGTACTCCCCCGACACCTGGTAGGCGGCGACCGGCACGGAGGACCGCTCGGCGGCCGCGGAGACGACGTCGAGGTAGGACATCGCCGGCTTGACCATGACGAGGTCGGCCCCCTCCGCGAGGTCGAGGTCGATCTCGCGGAGCGACTCGACGACGTTGGCGGGGTCCTGCTGGTAGGTGCGCCGGTCTCCCTCCAGGCTCGACTGCACCGCGTCGCGGAACGGGCCGTAGAAGGCGGAGGCGTACTTGGCCGCGTAGGCGAGGACGACCGTGTCCGTGAACCCCGCCCCGTCGAGCGCCTCGCGGATGGCGGCGACCTGGCCGTCCATCATCCCTGAGGGTCCGACGACGTGGGCACCGGCGCGGGCCTGGGCCACCGCCATCTCGCCGTAGATCTCGAGCGTCGCGTCGTTGTCGACCCGGCCCCGGTCGTCGAGCACGCCGCAGTGCCCGTGGTCGGTGAACTCGTCGAGGCACGTGTCGGCCATGACGACGAGGTCGTCGCCGACCTCCGTGCGGACCCGCTCCAGGGCGACATTGAGGATGCCGCTGGGCTCGGTCCCGCCCGAGCCGCGGGCATCCTTCGTGGTCGGGACGCCGAAGAGCATGATGCCGCCGATGCCGAGGTCGACCGCCCGGCGCGCCTCCGCCACCAGCGTGTCGAGCGTGTGCTGGACGACGTCGGGCATGCTCGGGATGGGCCGGACCGAGTCGGCGCCCTCGGCCACGAAGGCCGGCAGCACGAGGTCCTTGGGGTGCAGGCGGGTCTCGGCGACGAGGGCCCGGAGTGCGGGGTTCTGCCGGAGGCGGCGCGGTCGCTCGATCACTGGACGCGCTCCTCCTCAGCGGGCCCGGCGTCGGGACGCGGGCCGCTTGTCACGGGGGCGCTGCAGCGCCTGGCCGGTCTCCGCAGCGGCCACCGCCAGACCCACCCCGTGCCCGGCGAGGGCATCGACGAGGCTGAGGGCCGATGCCTCTGGGGCGAGGACGTCGACCCGCAGGCCGTGCTCCTCGGCGGTCTTGGCCGTGGCCGGGCCGATGCAGGCGACGACCGTGGCGGGGTGCGGCTTGCCGGCGATGCCGACGAGGTTGCGGACCGTGGAGCTCGAGGTGAAGAGCACCGCGTCGTAGTCGCCGCCCTTGATCGCGTCGCGCACGTGCTGGGCGGGCGGCGCCGCACGGACGGTCCGGTAGGCGGTGACGTCGTCGACCTCCCAGCCGATGTCCCGCAGGCCGGCGACGAGCGTCTCGGTGGCGATGTCGGCCCGCGGCAGGAGCACCCGGTTGATCGGGTCGAGCACCTCGTCGAACTCCGGCCACACCTCGAGCAGGCCGGCAGCCGACTGCTCACCGCTGGGCACGAGGTCGGGGTTGATGCCCCACTCGCGCAGGGCGTCGGCGGTGACGCCACCGACGGCGGCGACCTTGAGCCCGGCGAAGGCACGGGCGTCGAGCCCGAGCTCCTCGAACCGCTCACGCACGGCACGAACGGCGTTCGTCGAGGTGAAGCCGATCCACTCGTAACGTCCGGTGACGAGGCCGCGGACGGCCTTCTCCATCTGCTGAGGCGTCCGGGGCGGCTCGACCGAGATCGTGGGCACGACGTCCGCGACCGCGCCGTAGGCGGCGAGGCGGTCGATCATCGACCCGGCCTGGGCCTGGGTGCGGGGAACCAGGACCTTCCACCCGAAGAGCGGCTTCGTCTCGAACCAGGAGAACTCGTCACGCATCGCGACGTTCGGGGACACGACAGCGGCCGAGATCTGACCGGTCAAGCGGTCGAGCGCCGCCTCGGCGGCGCCGAGCGTGGTGGTGAAGGAGGTCTGGCGAACGGTGGTGCCCTGCTCGACGAGCGCCACCTGCGCCTCTGCGGGGCGACCACACTCGAGCAGGCCGGTCAGCGCCAGGCCGATCGACCGCGGCGAGCCGAGGATGACGAGGGTGTCGTCGTCGGTGCAGTAGCGGGTCAGGTCGTGCCCGGACTGGTCCGCGTTGAGGACGTGGACCGACGAGGTGCCCTTGGACGTGAGCGGCACGCCGGCGTAGGTCGCCACGGCGGTCGCGGCCGAGACACCGGGAACGACGTCGAACGTGATGCCGGCCTTGCGGCAGGCGCGCGCCTCCTCGACGAGGCCGTTGAACGTCGCCGGGTCACCGTCCATGAGGCGCACCACGAGGCCGCCGTTGGAGACCGACTTGGCGGCCTTGACGACGAGCTTGGCCCGGACCGCGTGCGTCAGCTCCTGACCGTTCTCGCCGTGTGCGGCGTCGATGATCTGCACGTCCTCGCGGGCGTGCCCGAGGACCGCCTCCTCGCGCATCAGGCCGTCGAGCACGACGACGTCGGCCGCGGCGAGGAGGTCGCGGGCGCGGACCGTCAGCAGCCCTGGGTCGCCTGGCCCGGACCCGACGAAGGCGACGCGCGCCGGCATGGTCGGGACCGTGGGGATCGTCGCCGTCTGCTCTGACGGCTGGCGTGTGCGAGTCACGAAACTGGCTCCGAGGGTCGGGATGCGATGGTGGAGGGACGGTCGAGGTCGGCAGCGCCGTCCTCGAGCAGGATCTGCGCGAGCCGTCGGCCGAGCGACTCAGGATCGTCATACCGACCCGTGAGGGACCGACGCAAGTCGATTCGGCCGTCCTCGGTGCCGGCGAAGGCGCGGAGCGACAGCTCGAGCCCCTCCTCGCCGTCGACGACCTCGGCGAGCGCCCCGACGGGCGCCGTGCAGCCGGCCTCGAGCGCGGCGAGCAGAGCGCGCTCGGCCGTGATGCTCGCGCGGGTGTCGGCGTCCTCGAGGACGCTGACCGCCTCGAGGACGTCGGGCCGGTCGGCGCGGCACTCGACGGCGAGCGCACCCTGGCCGGGGGCGGGCAGGACCTGGATCGGGTCGAGCACCTCGGTCACGACGTCGAGCCGGCCGAGGCGGGCCAGGCCGGCCCGCGCGAGGATGACCGCATCGACCTCACCGGAGCTGACGAGGCGCAGGCGCGTGTCGACGTTGCCGCGGATCGGGCGGATCTCGAGGCCCAGGCCCAGGGCGGCCAGCTGGGCGGTGCGGCGGGGGGACCCGGTGCCGACGACCGAGCCGATCGGCAGCTCGCCGAGGGTGAGCCCGTCCCGCGCGACGAGGACGTCGCGGCTGTCCTCCCGAGCCGGGACCGCGGCGACGACGAGCCCGGGCTCGGCAGCCGTGGGCAGGTCCTTGAGCGAGTGGACGGCGACGTCGACCCGGCCATCGGTGAGGGCCTTGCGGATCGCCGCCGCGAAGACGCCGGTGCCGCCGATGGCGGTGAGCAGGCCTCCGGAGACATCGCCCTCGGTCGTGATCTCGACGAGCTCGACGTCGTGACCGGCGGCGCGCAGCTGGTCGGCGACCCAGCCGGACTGGGTGGTGGCGAGCGCGGAGCGCCGGGTGCCGAGACGGAGGGCCGTCATGAGACTCCTCGCATGGGTGGGGAGGACACGTTGGCCACATCCTTGGGCTCGAGATCGAACAGCTCACGCAGCGCTGCTGCGTAGTCGGGGCCGTTGGCGTCCACGGCGAACTCCTTGATCCGGGCGGTCGGCGTGTGGAGCAGCTTCTCGACGATGCGGTGCACCGCCCGTCCGACCTCGGCCCGGGTCGCCTCGTCGAGGTCGGGCACGCGCTGGTGGAGCCGGTCGAGCTCGCTCGTGACGACGGACGCAGCCCGGGAGCGGAGGGCGGCGACGGTCGGCGCGACCTTCTTCTCCAGCCGGCGGGTCAGGTAGTCGGCGACCTCGGCGGTGACGAGCGCGCCGACCCGGTCGACCTGCTGGAGGTCAGCGCGGCCGGAGAGGAGGACTCCGAGCTCCTCGAGGTCGATGACCCGGACGCTCGGGAGCGGGTCGGCCCAGGTGTCCGTCGGTGCGACGTCCCGCGGCAGGGCCAGGTCGATGAGGACCTGGGGACGGCCCCCACGAGCCGCGACGCACCGCGCCAACAGGTCCTCGCTGAGCACGTGTCCCACCGCGCCGGTGCAGGTGATCACGAGGTCGCTCGCCGCGACGACGTCCTCGAGCTCGGCCCAGGGGCGAGCGGTCCCGCCGACCGAGTGGGCGAGGCGCTCTGCGCGTGAGGGGGTCCGGTTGACGACGGTGAGGTCGCTGATGCCGGACCGCGAGGCGGTGGCGACCGCGAGACCGCTCATCGCGCCGGCGCCGACGATGGAGGCGCGGATGCCCGGCAGGTCGCCCAGGACCTTCGCGGCCTCCTCGAGGCCCATCTGCACCAGGGACAGCGAGTGCTGGTCGATGTCCGTCTCGGAGTGCGCCCGCTTGCCGACCCGCAGCGCGTGCTGGAAGAGGGCGTTGAGCGACTCACCGGCCCGCCCGGTCTGCTGGGCCGCGGCCAGGGCATCGCGCATCTGGCCGAGGATCTGCGCCTCGCCGACGGCCATGGAGTCGAGCCCGCACGCGACGGTGAAGGTGTGCGCGACCGCTCCGTCGTCGTAGCGGACGTAGAGGTGCTCGGCGATGCCCTCGGCCCGCACGGCCAGCTCGTCGGCCGGGTCCGTCGGGTGCACGTCCCGGCCACAGGGCAGGCCCTCGGGCCGGGTCCCGGCCGCGGTGGCCAGGGCCTCCCCGATGGCCGCGACCGCGGGGTGGAAGGCGGGCACCTCGGCGTAGACCTCGAGCCGGTTGCACGTCGAGACGACGACGACCTCGGAGGCCGTGGCCGAGGAGAGGACCGCGGTGGCGATCCCGCTCGCCCGGTCGGGGGACTCGGCCAGCCCCTCGAGCACGGACAGGGGTGCCGTGTGGTGGGACAGCCCGATGACCAGGAGGCTCATGTCGCCACCGCTTCCGAAGGAGTCCGACCGTCGAGACCTCGCGCCGCCGCGAATGGCTCCAGCGCACCGAACGCCTTCTGCTGGGCGTGGAAGGCGAGGATCTGCAGCTCCGTGGACAGGTCGACGCGACGGACGTCGACGTCGTCGGGCACCGACAGCACGGCGGGTGCGAAGTTGAGGATGGAGCGCACGCCCACCTCGACCAGACGGTCACAGACCGCCTGAGCCGCGACGGCGGGGGTGGCGATGACCCCGATCGAGATCGGGTCGAGGGCATGGCGCGCGGGCAGCTCGCGGAAGGGCTGGATGGCCACGCCCTGGACCACCTCGCCCCGCAGCCCGGGCTCGTCGTCGAAGAGCGCCACGATGCGGAACCCCTTGGTCACGAAGCCGGAGTAGGACGCGAGCGCGTGGCCGAGGTTGCCCATCCCGACGATCGCGACGGGCCAGTCCTGGGTGAGCCCGAGGGCCCGGGAGATCTCGAGAGCGAGCGTGTCCACCTCATAGCCGACGCCCCGCACGCCGTACGACCCGAGGTGGCTGAGGTCCTTGCGCAGCTGGGCCGAACGCACCCCCACCGCTGCCGCCAGCTCCTCGGAGGAGACCGACAGGACACCCTGCTCTGCGAGCCGAGAGAGGGAACGCAGGTACTCGGGAAGCCGTGCGACGGTCGCGTCGGGGATCTCGCGACGCACTGCTGGGTCGGCCGACACGCTTGGTCACCGGCTCCTCTCACTGAGGCGGTCGGACCTCGCGGTACTGCCCGGAAGGCCACGAACGCGGAGCACGTGGGTACCCATTCAGGCTAGACGTTTGTGAACCCATGCACAAAGTGAAGGAGCATTACCTCCGCCACATGGACAGAACGCCCCGGTGGTGCCTCGTCACGAGGCCCCTCGGCGCGGGCCGCCATCCGCTCGGCTCACCGGGGCGGGGCCCCGAGGGCGGCCCGCAGCCGGTCCTCGTCGACCCGCCAGAAGTCGTGGCGCCGGCCGTCGACGAGGGTCACCGGGATCTGGTCGGCGTATCTGGCGCGCAGGTCGGCGTCGTCGTCGATGGAGCGCTCCGCCCACGCGACCCCGAGCTCGGCCGTCACCCGCTCGATGACGAGCTTGGCCTCGTCGCACAGGTGGCAGCCGGCTCGGCCGACCAGGGTGACGCGGGGCTCGGATGCAGGCATGGCGACCATGCTAGGCCGACGGCGTCGACGGGTCTCCCCAGCGCAGGATGGCCCCGATCCCGTCCGCGGCCTCGAAGGGCTGCGCGACCAGGCTGAGCTCCGCACCGACCGCGGCGAGGGACCAGAGCAGCGCGTCCAGGTCGTGGTCCGCGCCCGGACCCTCCGCGGGGTGGTCGCGGTCCCAGACGTCCGGGTGCAGCAGCACCTGGGCGATCTGGGCCCTCCCCAGCGCCGCCTGCACGGCGTCCCAGCCCTCGACGGCCGCCCCGGCGCCGGTGGCGTCGCCGAACCGCTCGACGAGCAGCGCGTCCCGTCCGGCACGGAGCCGGGCCAGCTCACGGTCCCGCGCCGTGGCCTCGGCGGCCGCCGACGTGCCTGCGGCCCGACCTCCGGTGTCGAGCCGGACGATGCGGTCGGCGAGATCCCCGGGGGCCTGTTCCACGAGGTAGGAGGTCGTGTGCTCCTCGCCCTCGAGGAAGACCACCCCGGGCCGGACCCTCCGGACCAGCCGGTCCAGCTCGGCCGCGACCTGTGTCGCGTTGTGTCTCCACGAGTCCTCGGCCCGAGCCTGGAACCGGCGCTGTGACGCGCCGCCGGCCGCCACCTTGCGCAGCTCGTCGTGCTCGCCCGTCACGTCGGTCGCCGCGACCAGCGCGCCCGTCGGGTCGATCACCTCGATGTCCGCGCCTTCGCGGTCCAGCTTCACCACGGCGTACGTCTCCCTCCCGTCGAGGCCCCGGACGACGTCCATGAGCCTCGGCACGGGACCGAACGACGCCCCCTCCCGTCGCGGTCGTCCCTCGAGGCCGATGTCGAGGACGAGGTTGCCGTTGCTGGCGCAGACGACGTGGGTCCGCTCACCCACGCCGTTCGCGTCGCCGGTCAACGCGTCCTCGAGGACCGCCAGGGTGGCCTCGTCCGCACCCGCCCGTTCGAGCTCTCGGCGAGCCGAGCCCCACGAGGCGAGCCGATGACTCCGGCTCGTCGGGTCGAGGTTGCTCGCGTCGAGGGTCGCGCAGGCGAACGGCCCCTCGAGGTCCGCGAGCGGTTTGAGCCAGTCGAGCTGCATCGGTGCCTCCACGAGTGGTCACAAGTCGTCAAGAGTGGTCTCGGTGGGTCTCCTCGAGTGTCTCCTCGAAACGCTACCCCTCCTGCCCGTCCCCCGACAGGCCGGCGCCGCGCCCGCCCGGCCCACCGGCCGGCCCGCCGGCCGGCCGGCCCGCCATGGGCCCAGCCGACCACCGTCCGAACCGACGACGGAAGCCGGCTCAGCGGCATACACCTCGTGTTTGGAGTGGCTCACGCGCGGGCAGGTGCGTCATGACAGCTCGCTCCAGGGAGGAACCATGACCAGCACGTCAGGCGAGGGGCGGCGGCGCCCCGTCGGAGCCCATCGGGCGGTCGAGGCCCGGACGCCCGTGCAGAGGGTCGCGCTGGCCGTGGCCCTCGTCTTCGTCGTCGTGGGGGTGCTCGGCTTCGTCCCCGGCCTCACGACCGGCTACGACGCCCTTGCCCTGGCCGGGCCCGAGTCCGAGGCCCTGCTGCTCGGCCTCTTCCAGGTGTCCATCCTGCACAACGTCGTCCATCTCCTCTTCGGCGTCGTCGGCTGGGCCCTGTCCCGGACGGCGCCGGGTGCCCGAGCCTTCCTCGTCGGCGGCGGCATCGTCTACCTCGTCCTGACCGTGTACGGCTGGCTCGTCGACCGGGACTCCGCGGCGAACTTCGTCCCGCTCAACGCCGCCGACGACTGGCTCCACCTGGCCCTCGGTGTCGGCCTGACCGCCCTCGGGCTGCTCCTGCCGCCGCACCGGCGCCGCAGCACGGTCCGAGGCGCCACGAACACCCCCCGGGGTTGACACGTCAGCGACACTGTCGGGATGCACGGCCCCCTGACGGCGCAGCCACGCCGTCCGAGCGCAGCGGCCGCCGGGCGTCCGGCGGCGCTGCTCGCTGCGCCCGGACCCATGCCCGCCCACGGCCCCGTGCTTGGCGCGATGGCGGTGCCGTCGTGGCGCGGCGCCCTCGACGCCCTCTGGGCTGCCGTCGACGGCAGCGGGTCGGGGGGTGCGCCGCTCGGCGCCGGATGGGGCGGTGCCCCCCGGGCCGCGCCGGTCGCCGGGTCCGGTTCGGTCCCGGGTCAGCGGGGCGTCGGCAGCCAGGGGCGCACCGCCCGCGACGAGGCGGCCCAGGCCCGGATCGAGGCGCTGGTCCGCCTCGCACAGGACGGCGACCGGGAGGCCTTCGCCCAGCTCTACGACGCCTACGTCGACACCGTGTTCCGTTACGTCCTCGTCCGCGTCGGCAACCGCCCCCTTGCGGAGGACCTCACGTCCGAGACCTTCATCCGGGCGATGCGACGGATCGACAGCTTCACCTGGCAGGGGCGCGACATCGCCGCCTGGTTCGTCACGATCGCCCGCAACCTCATCGCCGACCACGTCAAGTCCGCCCGGTTCCGCTTCGAGGTGACCACGGCGGACATGCGCGACGCGGACGAGCAGGTCGACGCACCGGAGGCCGAGGTGCTGGCCCGGCTGCGCGATGAGCGGCTCGTCACCGCCATCCGACAGCTGAGTCCCGAGCAGGCCGAGTGCATCACCCTGCGGTTCCTCCAGGGCCTCAGCCTCGCCGAGACCGCGGCGGTGCTCGGCAAGTCCGAGGGAGCCATCAAGCAGCTGCAGCTGCGGGCCACGAGAGCCCTGCGCGCGTCCCTGGAGGGAGTCGAGCTGTGAGCAAGAGCCGCGGCCGTAACCCCCACCCACCCCGCCTCGTTTCCCGAGCGCCGGACCCACCGGCGACGAGCGACCCGAGCCACCGGGCCGGGACGACCAGCCCGGCGACGTAGGTGACGAACGCCAGGAACGTGCCCAGCGTGATCGAGCCGGTCAGGGCCAGGTACCCGCCCAGCCCGATGACGCCGACCTGCCCGAGCGTGGGCAGGGCGAGCAGGGTGGGGTTGAGCCGCGCGGTGAGCCGGGCGGCGCGCATCCG
>Ga0209347_1004984_pt1 | contig 13133 bp, 7 predicted proteins | sample AutmiccommuBRH23_FD_187382 | JGI IMG/M metagenome (GOLD analysis project Ga0209347, IMG submission 187382) | Deep subsurface microbial communities from Mt. Terri, Switzerland - Autotrophic microbial communities BRH/23 (SPAdes) (version 2) | ecosystem: Environmental > Aquatic > Deep subsurface >... | reverse complement strand
CTCCCCCTGGTACAGGCCTTGCTGCAAAAAACACCCCAACAGGTTTCCGGCCTCAATATCCGGGCCTACCCCGGGGCCGATATCGAAGCCATCCGCGGTAAAATTTCTGAAACCCTGGGTGATAAAGTATTGCTGAAAAACAGGGAGGAACTGAATAGTACCCTTTACCGCATGCTCAACACGGAAAACCTGGCAACCTATCTTATCTTTACCCTGGTCCTGATCATTGCGCTCTTTAATGTAGTGGGAGCTATCATTATGATGATCCTGGACAAACTGCAGAATTCCAAGACCCTCTACAGCCTGGGAACGACGCTGAAGGAACTCCGGCAGATCTATTTTATTCAGGGGGTCATCGTTACCAGTTTCGGCGGGCTTGCCGGCGTCCTGCTGGGTTCGCTGTTAATCGCCTCCCAGCAGCTTTTCGGATGGCTGAAGATCACTCCTTCCCTGGCATACCCGGTGGAATACCAGCCCATAAATATCCTGATTGTCCTGGGGACGATTATCCTTCTGGGGCTCCTCGCTTCCAAAATAGCCAGCAGCAGGATAAATGCCAGGCTCCTCACTTCCTGAACCGGTTAATGAAGGGCGAATTCATAATCGCCAAAACGGTGCAGGGCCTCGTCAAAAGCATCAAAAACATCAGCCTCCTCGTCGCTGGTAACCATTTTCATCCGCAGTTCCTTGAAGTTCGGGATGCCTTTGAAATAGTTGGTGTAATGCCTCCGGGTTTCGAAAACTCCCAGGGAAGGGCCCTTCCAGTCGATCGCCATTTGCAGGTGCCTGCGCGCCGCTTCCACCCGCTCTTCCATGCCGGGCGGGGGAAGTAATTGCCCGCTGTGCAGGAAATGCTTTACCTCCCTGAAAAACCAGGGGTACCCAATGCTGGCCCGCCCTATCATAGCACCGTCCAGGCCGTATACGTCCCTCATCCTTGCAGCTGCTTCAGGACTGTCTACATCACCATTGCCAAAAACGGGGATCTGCATGCGGGGGTTATTCTTTACCTCGGCTATGGGCCTCCAGTCTGCCTCCCCCTTATACATCTGTACCCGGGTACGCCCATGGATGGAAATGGCCTGGCAGCCAACATCCTGCAGGCGTTCTGCAACTTCAACTATTTTAATTGAATCCTGATCCCAGCCGAGCCGTGTTTTTACCGTTACCGGCAGCTTGGTATGCTTTACCATGGCCTCGGTGAGGGATACCATCAGGGGGATATCTTTAAGGATGCCCGCGCCGGCGCCTTTGCAAACCACCTTTTTTACCGGGCAGCCGAAATTAATATCTATTATGTCCGGGTTGGATTGTTCCACGATTTCCACAGCCTGCAGCATAGATTCGAGGTTGGCGCCGAAGATCTGTATCCCCACCGGCCTTTCCTTTTCATAGATATCCAGTTTCATGACGCTTTTTGCAGCATCCCGGATCAGGCCTTCGGAAGATATGAATTCGGTATAGACCACATCGGCCCCCTGTTCCTTGCAAAGCGCGCGGAAGGGTGGGTCGCTCACGTCTTCCATAGGGGCAAGCAACAAAGGGAATTCCGGTAATGCGATGTCTCCGATCCTGGGCACTGTAATTATTTTGGACTGCAAAAATAAAGAATTACCTGCTAACTACAATCTACTCATTTACAAGTCGTTCCCTTTCGCTCTTGCTGAGGTTGCGCTGATTGTCGGAAAGGCCGTAATTCCCGAAATTAATGGTGAGCCCCAGCCTGAAGAAGCGGGTTTCCGGTTTCGGCAGGTAACTGTTATCCTGGTTGAGGTAACGGGAGGTGTAGCGGGCATTGGCCCGCCCCAGCAGGTCTTCTGCAGCCAGCGATAACAGGGCCTTGTTTTTCCAGAATGATTTGCGGATCCCTAAATTCAGGTTAATGGTTTCTGAAAGCGTATAGGACCCGTCGAGAAAGCCTGAAAGATAGGTCAGTGCCACCTCTCCCGTGAGGCTGCCGTCTTTGCTGAGGGTAAGGTAATTGCCCATAAAACCATAAAACCCGCTAACCTCGTTCGTGGCCGATTCCTGTGCGCTCTCCAGGGCCAGAAATGTCTCCTCCTCATAAAACAGTGAGCTGTAGGTATAGAGGTACCAGAAGGAAGCAAGGGATTTGCCGACCGTAAAATCCAGGCCGTACGAAATACTTTCCAACACATTCTGCCTTACCTGCCTCAGGGTCTGGTTGGTGTTGTCCTGAAAGCTAAGCGTACTGATATAATTGCCGTTGTCCCGGTAATAGATATCAAAGAAATAGGTATCCTTAATCGTATAATTCAGGTTGAAATTATGGCTGAAATGCGGCTTCAACCCGGGATTTCCCTCGTTGTAGTCGTTTTCATTCAGGAAGTACCTGAAAGGGTTGAGGTCGCTGTAATTGGGCCTGCGTAATTTCCGGCTGTAATCCAGTGCCAGGCTGTGTTCCTCCCCCAGGTTGCGCAACAGGTAGAAGGTCGGGAACAGTTCAAAATAGTCCTGGGTATTCGTAGTTCCCAGGGAAACGGACCGGCCTTCAACATGGGTTTGTTCTCCCCGCAACCCCAGTTTCAGGCTCCATTTGCCCCAGTTCTTCAACAGGCTGAGATAACCCGCCCAGACTGTTTCGTCATAGCGGAAATTGTCTGATAGCGCAATATCAAAAGGGGGTGTACTGCCATTTACATCAAAATAGTCGATCCTGCTTTCGGTCTGGATAAAAGATGCCTTGCCCCCGGTTTCAAAGCTGCCTTTGGATACGGGAGTAAAATAATCCAGCTGGCCGGTGTAGATGTCAATATCCTGCCTGGCATCCGTGGAAAAGTCAAAATTCCGGAGAAACAGGCCGGAAGGATCAAAATAGTCACTCGAACCTTCCTGTTGCTGTTTTTCATTAAACCGGGTATAATGGGCATTGGCCTTCAGGATGGCCCCTTCCCGCTTCAGCCGGTGTTCATAGCTCAGGTCGAATGCCAGGTTGGTATTGTCGTTCTCGATATCACTCAGGGTGTTTAAGGTGGAATCCAGGGCATTCTGGCCGTCCCTCATCGCGGTATACACGTCGTTTTCGAAGGTCCTGTTGGGTGAAAAGGAAAGGTTCGACGTCAGGTTTATACTGTTTCTCTCATCGATTTCATAATCTGTGATCAGGCTTGCCTGCTGGGCCAGCGAACGGGTTGTCTTGTCCAGGTTTGTATCCCAGCGGGCAAAGACATCGCCCTGAGGGTTGATAAAATTGATCCGGCTGTCGTCGTTCTTGAACTCCTTCCTGGGGTTGATCACGTAATTGGCAAAAACATTCAGCTTCCCTGATTTAAAATAGTGGCTGCTCCCCAGGCTGTATTTGGGAAAGACCGCCTGGGTATAGGTTCCCTGCAGGCTGCCTTTGTAGCCCGGCACTATATTCCTGTTGGTGATAATGTTCAGCACCGGCCCGCCTTCGGCTTCATAGCTTGCCGGGGGGTTGGGGATCACCTCCACCGACGAAATGGCTGTTCCCGTTAAGCCTTCCAGCAGGTCCTGAATTTCGGCCTGTGATAGCTGTACCTTCCTGTTATTGAGGTAAATGGTAGCTCCCTGCCCGCGGATCTCGAGCCTTCCCTGAACGTTGATCACCCCCGGGGTATTCCGCACAATATCCCAGGTGGTACCCTGGGCCACCACGGTATTCTCTACCTGGAAGACCATGCGGTCTGCCTTGCGTTCAATGGTAGGTTGTTTGGCTGTTACAACCACCTCATCCAGCCATTCGCTGTCCTGTTCCATAAAGAGGGCGCCTATCCTTACGTCTTTCCTGATGTCCAGTGGCAGCGGGGAAGACCGGTATCCAAAATATGTAGCCTGGATCAGGTAAAGTTCGGGGCTGATGCCGGGGATGGTGAACTGGCCATTTTCGTCTGCCGATGTGCCTTTTACCAGGCTGCTATCTGCAACCTGGAGCAAAACCACATTGGCAAAGGGAACCAGCTCGCCATCTATATCCTTAACTGTTCCTGAAACCTCAAAGTCCTGGGCAAGCAATCCCCCGACAGACATTATAAGGAAAAGAAGAAGGGCGATTAATTTCACAGATTCAGGGTTGGTAGTCAAATCTATGAAATAATTCAGGTATTCCGTTACCCAAGTATAAGTTGGCCGCTACGATGTTCACAGAGGCGTTTGGGCTAATTCCAACGCCGCAGTGGACGGCTTGATGGGAAATGAACTATATTTGCATGCCAGTAAGCCGGCTGCTTTTAATGCCGGATATGCTATGAAACACATTCGGAATTTCTGTATTATCGCCCATATAGACCATGGTAAAAGTACCCTGGCCGATCGCCTCCTTGACTTTACCGGCTCGGTTACCGACAGGGAGCGCAAGGAGCAATTGCTTGATAATATGGACCTTGAGCGGGAACGTGGCATCACCATTAAAAGCCATGCCGTACAAATGGATTACACCTTTGAGGGGCAACAGTATGTCCTGAACCTGATAGATACGCCCGGGCACGTTGATTTTTCCTATGAGGTTTCACGTTCCATCGCCGCCTGCGAGGGGGCCTTACTGGTAGTTGATGCCGCCCAGAGTATCCAGGCCCAGACTATTTCCAACCTCTACCTGGCCCTTGAAAATGACCTTGAGATTATCCCTGTCCTCAATAAGGTCGACCTGCCCAGTGCCAGCCCCGAAGAGGTAACCGATGACATTGTGGACCTGCTGGGGTGCAGGCATGAAGATGTTATCCCTGCAAGTGCCAAGACCGGCCTTGGCATCGATGCCATCCTGAAGGCTATTATAGAACGCATCCCCCCGCCAAAGGGCTCCACCGACGAACCCCTGCAGGCACTGGTGTTCGATTCGGTTTACAATCCCTTCAGGGGGGTTGAAACCTATTTCAGGGTCATGAACGGCGAAATAAGGAAGGGCCAGAAAATAAAGTTTGTAGCCACCGGCAAACAGTATGAAGCCGATGAAGTAGGGACGCTTAAGCTCACCCAGGTGCCCAAACCGGTTATCCGGGCCGGCGATGTGGGCTACCTCATTACCGGCATCAAGGATGCACGGGAGGTCAAGGTTGGCGATACCATAACGGATGCAGTCAACCCCACTAAAAACCCCATTGCCGGCTTCGAGGATGTAAAGCCCATGGTTTTCGCGGGCATCTATCCGGTAGATACGGAAGATTACGAGGAACTTCGCTCTTCTATGGAGAAATTGCAATTAAATGATGCATCCCTGGTATTTACCCCCGAAAGCAGTATGGCGCTTGGCTTTGGGTTCCGCTGCGGTTTTCTTGGTATGCTGCATATGGAGATCGTTCAGGAACGGCTGGAACGGGAATTTGATATGACGGTGATCACCACCGTACCTAACGTAAGCTATCACGCCTACAGCACCAAAAACCCGGATGTTCCGATGATTGTGAACAACCCTTCCGACCTGCCCGACCCCTCTACCATCAGCCGGGTGGAAGAACCTTATATCAAGGCCACTATCATTACCAAATCAGAATATATAGGGAACGTGATGAAACTCTGTATTGACAAGCGGGGACAGATCACCAACCAGACCTATCTGACCACAGACCGGGTGGAACTCAATTTCGATATGCCGCTGGCGGAGATCGTGTTTGATTTTTACGACCGCCTGAAAACCGTATCGCGGGGCTATGCCTCTTTTGATTATTCGCCGATCGGGATGCGGGTTTCCAAACTGGTGCGCGTTGATATCCTGCTGAATGCCCAGCCTGTTGACGCCCTTTCGGCCCTGGTGCACTTTGACAATGCCTACGACATCGGGAAAAAAATGTGCGAGAAACTCAAGGAACTGATCCCCCGCCAGCAATTCGACATCCCTATACAAGCCGCCATCGGTGCCAAGATCATCTCACGGGAAACCATAAAAGCCCTGCGGAAGGATGTTACCGCAAAATGTTACGGGGGCGATATTTCGAGGAAGCGGAAACTGCTCGAAAAGCAGAAAAAAGGGAAAAAGAGGATGCGCCAGGTGGGTAATGTCGAGATCCCGCAGCAGGCGTTTATGGCTGTGCTTAAATTGAATGATTAATTTAAGGGATTGTTCTGCACCGGCTTATGACAAGTGACTGTACAAAGCTGGCAGCCACCTATTGGCCCACCATCTGACTTCATGTAGCACCCACTAACTACATTTTGCTTGTGCACTCGGACTTGAACTTGAACTTGAACTTGAATTTATCTGTTATTCTTTCCTGAAAATCCCGGCAATAGTCTTTCCGATCACATCTATTTTTTCAATGGTTTTCAGGAGGGATGGATTCGTAAGGTCTACCTTGCCATCGGTCATGAAATCGGACTGGGAGGGATATACCAGCAGAAAATTCCTGCCCTGGTGGTGCCGGTTAAGGTAATTGGGAATGTCATCCATACTTTCCCTGTAAGACAGCAGGTCTTTCCTGCTGAGGACAATCACCAGGTTGTCGTCGCTTCTCAGCTCATCCAGGATGGAAGGCAGGTTCACCCAGTTGGTAAAGACCTTAAATTCGCATTCAATAGGGTGCTTGGAATGGATGTTCTGAATAAGGCTGAGCGTTTGTTTGGACGCATAAAAAACAATTTTTGCCCCTGTGTTCAGGGCTATGTTCCAGATTTTAGACAGCCAGAAAGAAAAGCCGCTTTCATACTCGGCCTGTTCGGGGATGACCACAATATGGCGGCTGATAGTGGCAATGGGTTGCTGCGGGTTATAGATAAACGTGGTGATATTGCTTTTGGAAAGGATCCCCTGTGTTAGATTCCCCAGGAAGGAATCCGAACTTCCCTTTTTAAAGTGCAGCCCCAGAATAAGATCGGTAGTATTCTCTTCACGTATCACATTGGTTACCCCATGCACCAGATCGAGGTCGTACCTCAGGGTCGTTTTCATATCCATGTCGGTGGCCGCCGCCATAATCTTGGCGCTTTCGAGTAATTTCCTGGCTTTCTTTTCAGCCTCTGCGAGATTTATTCCTTCATTCTTAATAATATTGAGCGCCTGCAGGCCGTCTTTATTGTTTTTAGACTTTATGGCAAGGCTTAGATTAACCAGTTCCTCAATGGTACCCGGGTTACTTAGGGGGATAAGGATCTTTTCCTTGTTTTCCGGTTTGTCGTCCGGCGAATGTTCTGCCAGGGCGATCCTTTTCGCCCCTTTCTGGGTGGCAAAGGAAGCGATGGTGCAGGTTACGAGGATCATGATGACCGTGCCGTTCAGGATACTTTCATCCAGCAGCCTTATGGGATCTCCGTCGGCCGTATTACCCAGGATAATATTGTAGCCCACCAGAACAGCCGCCAGGGTGGAGGCCGCCTGGGCATTGGTAAGTCCGAAAATAAGCATGCGTTCTTCATTCCTGAAGCCGAAGCTTTTCTGGGTTACCCATGCTGCAATAAATTTTGCGAGGGTGGCAACCACAGACATCACCACGGCCACCAGGATGGTCCTGGGATCAGTGAATGCCCTGTAATCGATCAGCATCCCCACCCCTATCAGAAAGAAAGGTATAAAGATGGCGTTGCCAACAAAATCGATCCGGTTCATCAGGGGCGAGGTCAGGGGGATCAGGCGGTTTAAGGCGAGTCCCGCCATAAAAGCCCCTATAATGCCCTCAATCCCCGCCAGCTGCGAGAGCACCGCCCCCAGGAAAACCATAAAGAGCACAAAAATGTACTGGGAAACATTGTCTGAATACCTTTTAAAGAACCAGCGGGCAATTTTCGGGAAAATAAAGACAATGATAAGCGTAAAGATCACATAGGACACGGAAAGTTTTATCCAGAAGAACCGGTTCATTTCCCCCGTGGTCATTCCTACCACAACAGCAAGTACAAGGAGGGCAAGGATATTGGTGATCAGGGTGCTGCCCACCGAGATATTAACCGCCAGGTTTTTTGCCACCCCCAGCTTGCTAACTATGGGATAGGTAATCAGGGTATGGGAGGCGAACATGCTTGCGAGTAAGACCGATGTCATTGGCGAAAACTGCAGCATATATATCCCTACCAAAGTACCTATGGTCATGGGGATAATAAAACCATATACCCCCAGAAGGCTGCTTTTGACCACATTCTTCTTAAAGTCGTTCATGTCTATCTCCAGGCCTGCGAGGAACATGATGTAGAGCAGTCCGGCTGTTCCTGAAAGGATGATACTGCTGTCTCTGGCAATCAGGTTCAGGCCGTAGGGGCCGATAACTACCCCTGCGATGATCATCCCGAGCAGGTGGGGGATTTTTACCTTATCGGAGAGGATAGGGATGAACAGAATGATCAGCAGGATGGTTAAAAACTTTAAAACCGGATCCTGTAAAGGCAATTCTATGAGGCTGTGCAGATTCAATGGCTCCTGACTAAATTTCCCCTAAGATAGGCATATTGGCGCAACCTTTCCGGCTGCGGATTTTGCTAAAATTGCATTACGGCACGAAGCAGAAATCCTGCAGGACCATTGGAATAATGGCCTCCCTGAAATGAAATAAGCATGAAGGGAACACAGGTTTCAGGCATTATGCCTTCGCTACTGCCACGGTTTCCGGCTTGCCATTGGGATGGAGCGCTTTTCCCAGATACACCAGTTGGTAACCTTCTTTAATATCTTTAAAATCCGTACTGTAGGAGGATATAATCTGCAAGTCGTTGTCCGGGGTTTTCAGGAAGAGCGGCACAACATTCTCGTCGGCCTTAATGATCTCTATCAACCCTTCAAAATGCTCCTGGTCCTTCAAATCGATTTCATTTACTTCAGGGTATTTCCTTGCAGCTTCCGTTAATTTTATAAAATCGTCGGTATGGGAAAACAGGCCTTCCCTGGGGTTGTTCTCCGGATCGTTCATTTCATCGGTTGTGATCAGCCTGAAGGAACCGTGCTCCCCGAATTGTTTCTTAAACGTGTCGATCGCATACTGGTTGATGTCTGAATTGGCAGTAAGCGCCATGAGGTAACCTATATCGCTCAATTCTATATTGTCTGCGAGGGTGTCTGAATAGATGTTCGAATTGATCGCTTCAAGCCCAAGTTTTTTGGCTTTATCGATATTGTTCTGGTTATTGTCTATAAGCACCACATGCCGGTTGTTATTATGGAGGTATTCGGCGATAAGCCTGGATGCCATAGAAGCGCCAATAATGACAATCCCTTCAGACTTTTTAAGGAATACCCCGGCGACCCTTGCAAAGAATCTCGCGGTAGTGGCGTTGAGCAATACGGTCCCAAGAACGATCATGAAGACCAGGGGGGTAATATACTCGGCCCCGGGTTCGCCACGGGCCATCAGCTTGGAACCAAAAAGGGAGGCGATCCCTGCGGCGACGATCCCGCGCGGGCCAACCCAGCCGATAAAAAGTTTCTCATTGAGTTTCAGGCCGGAGCCTGCGGTACTGAGGAAAACCGCCAGGGGCCGGATAATAAAAACCACCACGGCGAAAAGGATAAGGGTATTCCAGTTGTTGATCAGTTCCAGGTCGGATATATTGATGTTCGCCGCCAGCAGGATAAAGAGGATCGAAATCAGCAGCACGCTCAGCGATTCTTTAAAATACAGCAACTCCTTTATATTGGGCAGTTTCAGGTTCCCCATAACCATCCCCATCACCACCACGGCCAATAAACCGGATTCGTGGGCAAACAGATCGGACTCCACAAATACCAGTAAAACCACCGACAGGGATACAACATTAAGGAGGTAATGGGGGATGTAATTCCTTTTGATTGCAAATGCCAGGGCATGGGCAAAGGTAAACCCAAAGGTAAGCCCGAATAGCAAGACCTTTCCGAAATCGATGAGGGCGGTTTTTGTATATGCCTGGTTCTCCCCTACACTTATAAATTCGAATACAAGTACCGCAACCAGGGCCCCTATGGGGTCTATCAGAATACCTTCCCATTTAAGGATGGACGAGAGGTCGCGTTTCAGGGGGATGTTCCTCAGGATAGGGGTAATTACCGTCGGGCCCGTAACAATGATCAGAGCGGAGAAGAGGAATGCTATCTGCCAGCTCAGCCCAAAAATATAATGGGCGGCTATCCCACTGGCAAAAAAAGTAACAGCTGCCCCGAGGGTGATGAGTTTTGAAATGACAGGGCCGGTATTAACAATCTCCGACTTTTTAAGCGTAAGCCCCCCTTCAAATAAAATGATCCCAATGGCGAGGGACACAAAATAATACAGGCCGTCGCCGGGAAAAAGGCCCTTTTCCCCATTCCAGACGGGTTCGATCAATTTGCTGCCATCAGCCGTAAAGAGGGTTGCCACAGGGCCTACCATGAGACCTATCAGAATAAGGGGCAGGATGGCCGGCAATTTAAAACGCCAGGCAACCCATTGGGCAATAATACCCAGGATAATAATTCCCGCTAATTCAACCATTCACTAACTTTTTCGAAAAATAACCTTTTATCCCAGTATTTTGCAATAATCTCCATGGAGATTTCATTAAATTGCAGCAAAACACGGGCTAAACCCTCTGTTTTTTCAGGCCGCTCCATATAACCCTGCCTGTTAAAAAACTAAGGGGTATTGCCGTATCCCCTGCACATTTCATACATTTACCAGCCATTCACCCGATGCGGAATGACCTTATACCCAGTTGAAACAGGAAATTTTAAATTAGACGGTGGCGCCATGTTCGGCGTGGTGCCTAAATCGATCTGGAACCGCAGCAACCCGGCAGATGAAAACAACCTGATAGATATGGCCGCCCGTTGCCTTCTGATTGAGGATGGCAACCGCCTGATCCTCATAGACAACGGCCTGGGAAACAAACAATCGGAAAAATTTTTCTCTTACTATTACCTCTGGGGCGACGATAGCCTGGAATCCTCCCTGAAGGGCCACGGATTTCACCCTGACGACATTACCGACGTTTTCCTGACCCACCTCCATTTCGACCACTGCGGAGGGGGAATCCAATGGAACCGAAACCACGACGGCTATGAGCCGGTATTTAAGAATGCTGCCTACTGGACCAACAAAGACCACTGGGAATGGGCTATCAACCCCAATGCCAGGGAAAAAGCTTCCTTCCTCAGGGAAAACCTACTTCCCATGCAGGAAAGCGGGCAGTTGCAATATATCAGCCCTGTAAACGACGGTTACCTTGGAGAATCCCCGCTGGGTTTCGGGATCCTCTTTGCAAACGGGCATACAGACAAGCAAATGCTGCCCCATATTCAGTACAAGGGCACCACCCTGGTATTTGTTGCCGACCTGCTCCCAACTACCGGCCATATTCCATTACCGTACATCATGGGATACGATACCCGTCCTTTGCTCACCCTGGAGGAGAAGGCCGCCTTTCTGAACAAGGCTGCCTCAGAAGGTTATTATTTGTTTTTGGAACATGATGCATATAACCAGGTTTGCACTTTAAAACACACGGACAAAGGGGTCCGGCTGGATAAAACATTCTCCTTCCATGAGTTATATAACTAATTATATCGGCATCCTGCCGCTGCTGTTGTTTTTTGCCGCCTGCGGGAATGGTATAGACAGCAGTGATTTTACCCCTGAAAATTCCTTTACTCCCGGGATAGAAGGTCCGGCAGTGAACGCGGAAGGCGACCTCTTTGCCGTAAATTTCCAAAAGGAAGGTACCATAGGAAAAGTAAGCCCCGATGGAAAAGCCGAAGTTTTCCTGACCCTTCCCCCCGAAAGCGTTGGCAATGGCATACGCTTTGATGTCCAGGGCAATATGTTTATCGCGGATTATATGGGCCACCGCGTTTATCGCGTGCCACAGGGTTCAAATAAGCCTGAAATCTGGGCGGAAAATGCAGCCATGAACCAGCCGAATGACCTAGCCATCAGCCCAAAGGGAATCATATATCTCAGCGACCCGAAATGGGCCGATAGCACAGGGCAATTATGGATGGCCGGCCCGGACAGGAGATTGGTTCTACTGGAACGCAATATGGGGACCACCAACGGCATTGAGGTGAGCCCCGAGGGCAACAGGCTTTATGTGAATGAATCTATACAGCGTACCGTCTGGGCATATGACCTGGCTGCCGATGGCAGCCCTGCAAATAAAAGGGTGCTTATAACCTTTCCGGACCATGGCATGGATGGGATGCGTTGCGATAGCAAGGGAAATTTGTACATTGCGCGCTATGGCAAAGGAACCGTCGCAATGGTATCCCCGGAGGGCGAAGTCCTCCGGGAATTCCACCTGAAAGGCAAAAAACCCTCCAACATCACCTTTGGCGGGAAAGATGGGAAAAGCTGTTTTGTAACCATGGCCGACCGTGGCTGCATTGAAACCTTCAGGGCGCCTTTAGCCGGTAGTTATTATACAAAAGTTCAAAATTAAAATAAACAATATGAAAATAAAATCCTTACCTCTGATCCCCGGCCTTTATGCGGCCGTTTTGTTCTTAACGGCCTGTGGCAGCACCACTATGGTGTCGACCCCGATTGAAAACATAGACACTGTGCCGCTGAAGATCGCAGAGCTCAGTGAACAGGAGAAAAAGAACTGGGGCCACGCCGACCTTATCACCGATACCATCCCAGGGATGAGTGTGGATAAGGCCTATGCGGAACTCATAGCCGGCCAAAAGTCCAAAACAGTGATCGTGGCTGTGCTGGATTCTGGAATCGACCTGGAACATGAAGACCTGGACGACAACCTCTGGACCAATCCCGGGGAAGTTCCCGGAAATGGCAAGGACGACGACAATAATGGTTTTGTCGACGACATCCACGGGTACAATTTCCTGGGTCCTTCCTACAACGAACAGCTGGAATATACAAGGATTTTAAGGCTGAATATCGGCGGCGCGGCCCTGCAGGCCAAAGCCAGGGCCAAACTGGAAGAGGAAAAGAATGAAACCATGCAGAACAAGGAACGCTATACGCAGATCCTGCAGGCAGTGCAAACTGCAGACGCCGCTGTGAAGAAGCATCTGGGCAGGGATTCCTACACCAAAAAGGACGTCCTGGCCATCGACACGGAAGATGCGGAACTGCAGCAACACCTTGCCGTGCTTACCCAGATGTATAATTTTAAGGATACCATTCCGGAAGTGATTGAGGAGCTTAATAAAGGCCTGGATTATTTCACCGAAAGGCTTGATTACCATTTTAATGTGGATTTCAACGGCCGGGAAGTCGTGGGAGACGACCCCTATGACCTCAACGATATTGGATATGGCAACGGCA
>Ga0209347_1004982_pt1 | contig 13138 bp, 18 predicted proteins | sample AutmiccommuBRH23_FD_187382 | JGI IMG/M metagenome (GOLD analysis project Ga0209347, IMG submission 187382) | Deep subsurface microbial communities from Mt. Terri, Switzerland - Autotrophic microbial communities BRH/23 (SPAdes) (version 2) | ecosystem: Environmental > Aquatic > Deep subsurface >... | reverse complement strand
CCCCGATCAGGGCCTGACCCGCCTCCACTCTGTGATCAGTTCCGTCGGCTCAGGCCCTGATCTCGACGTCGCAAGGGGGGTCAATTTTGGACGCCGATAGGGGGTCAGTTTTGCGTGCCGATTGACAAACGGTCTTGCGCGGCCTTGGAACGACGCATCACGCAGGATCTCGGCGCGTTCTGGCTACTGCTCAGCGTGTCGGGCCGGGTCATCGATACAGCACCGGGGCTGCAAGAGCGGCTGGCCACCGTCCCTGCTCTGCGCCTTCAGCCCAACGGCTGGCTCGCTTTTGCCGATGCCGCGACGGCACAGGCCTTTCGTCGAGCACTTGCAGAGATGCAGACCAAGCCAGAGGCAGTGGCCGTGGTGGATCTGTCGCGCGAACCGCCCGCGCAGATGGTATTCCTTCCGGACAGGATGGCCAGAACAGGCGAATTGATCGCGCTGATGCGGCTTGGCCCACTTGTCCGGACCCTCCCCGTCGATCTGATGGTCCGGCATTTCGGCATCAGACGCAGCGAGGCGCACCTTGCAATGCTGCTCAGCGACGGCTTTACCCTTCGGGCCGCAGCAGGAGAATTGGGTTGGACGATCGAGACCGCGCGGAGCTGTTCAAAGCAGATTTTTTCGCGGATTGGCGTCAACGGACAGCCCGGGATTTTGCGAAAGGTTCTTGGAAGCGCCGTGTGGCTGAGGTCCGATGCCGGAGGGGGCAGAATAGTACGCTGATTTTGGGGTAAGATGCCGCAGAATGCAGAATCCTAAGCTAAGCGCTGAGAACTCGTTTCCCGTAATCGCGTAGATTGCCGTTCGGATCGACATATCTGTAGAGCGTGACTGGTTTCACGCCGAGCTCTGCAGAAATTGGAACGTGCCGGCTTGAACCTTCTCGGCGCCAACGCGATGTACAAGTCAATTAGTGCAGCATCGAAATCAGCGATAGCCAACGTTCATCACGTAGTTGAACAACAGTTCCTCTTCCCTCTGAACATCAATCCACAGGATTTGAAGAACATCGCGCGCGTTCAACACTCCGAGGGGGCTGCCTTCGGGATCGACGACCGGAATATTCTTGAAACCGCGCGTTTTCATGATTTTCCAGGCATCCACCAGCTGACCGTCTGGCGTCGCTGTCGTGACCTCGCGGGTCATGGCCTCGACTACGGGCGTGGTACAGCTAGCGCCTGTGCAGATCCCGATCTGCCGTACGGCGTCGGTCTTTGTCAGAACGCCGATCATCCGGCCATCCGTGTCGCAAACCAACAGCATATCATGGTCGTTCTCCAGCAAGCGCGCGGCCCGCAACAGGCCTGCGTCAGACCCGATGCAGCACATCCGTTTCTGCGCCGTCGGAAGGAATTTCTCAATCGTCGGCATGATTTATCCGTTCTATGCTTTTAGCGCGATCAACAGCGTCGCCACGATCCCCGTCGCTCCGCCAGCAACGCAGGCGAGTTGGATACAGGCGATCACGGCGAACCGTGCGCGGGAGTGAATGTAGTCCTCGGCAATGGCCTGAAGCCCGAGGGCGGCGTGGTGGAACGCGGCGATGAGAAGAAGAATCATCAGAATGAGGTTGATCGGTGCCTCGAGCCAGAGTGTCAAAGCCTCGTGGTCTGTCGCAGAACCGCCAGCCAACGCCCAGCCGAGCCACAGTATAAGTGGCACCAGTGCTATGGCCGAGACGCGCTGCACCCACCAATGGCTGGCAGCGTGTCCTGCTGCACCAAGGCCACGCGCGGCTGAATAGGGGGTGATGCGCGGCTCCGTCATATCAGCACCCAAGCCCAAAGAGCGCACGTCAGCACCAGGCTTGTCACGACAACGGCCCAACCCCCGGCATAGATGTTGCGCAATTCGAAGGCGTGAACGCTGTCCCAGATCAAGTGGCGGATACCGTTGCAGAGGTGATAAAAGACGGCCCATGATGCCAGAACTAGGATCATACGCCCTGCGATCGAGTGCATGGCCGCCTGTGCGTAGTCGAACGCCACGGGTCCCGCGGCACCCGCGACCAGCCAGGCAGCAAGGCCGAAGGCTAGAAGGCTCAAGGCCACGCCGGAGAGCCGATGCCCGAAAGACATGGCCGAGGTTAATTGCGGCCGATAGTTCTGCATGTTCGGGGATTGCGGACGGGGATACTTCATATCGTGCTCCTGTCTTCAGCCTCCGCGTTCCAGCATCATTCGCTTGATCTCGGCGATGGCCTTGCCGGGATTCAGGCCGCGCGGGCAGGTGCGGGTACAGTTCAGGATCGTGTGACAGCGATAGAGGCGGAAGGGATCGTCCAGCGCGTCCAGCCGCTCGCCGCGCCCCTCGTCACGGCTGTCGGCAAGCCACCTCCAGGCGGTTAGCAGGGCAGCGGGGCCAAGAAACCGATCGCCGTTCCACCAGTGGCTTGGACACCCCGAAGTGCAGCAAAAGCACATGATGCATTCGTAATAGCCATCGAGTGCCTGACGCTGCTCGACCGATTGCAGGCGTTCATGCTCCGGCGCCGGCGTTTCGGTCTTCAGCCATGGCTCGGTCAGAGCGTGTTGCGCAAACAGATGGGTCTGGTCTGACACCAGGTCCTTGATGACCGGCAGGTTGGCTAATGGATAGATCGTGGCGGGTGTGGACAATTCGTCCATCGCGCGGGTGCAGGCCGTCCAATTGGTGCCATCGATCGTCATCGCGCAGGAACCGCATACGCCCTCGCGGCAGGAACGGCGGAAGGTCAGCGTCGGATCGATCTTCGATTTGATCCAGATCAGCGCGTCCAGCAGCATCGGCCCGCAATCGTCGAGGTCGACAGCGAAGGTGTCGAGCCGCGGCGCGCCATCATTGTCCGGCTCGTAGCGGTAGATGCGCAGGGTGGCGATGCGGGTGGCGCCGTCGGGTTTGGGCCAGGATTTACCCTCGATGATGCGTGAATTCTTCGCCACACCGAAATCACGCGGCACCGGAAAGCGGCGCGGCCACTTAAGGCGGGGAACCTGGTCGGAGCTTTCAACAATCATGGCGTTTCCTTCAATGTCAGCTCCCCCGGTGCGGCACGTCAAAGCTGATTGCGATTGGATCGCTGGCTGGAAAGGATTCTCGCAGAGCTTCGTCGAGAAGGGCATCGAGTCGCCGCGCGGCTACCTGTTGCGGCGACTCCCCGCTGGCTTGGGTTGTGTCGCCCGGAGTGGCGGCATCGGGCGCGCGCGCCGTCGCGGCGTCCGGCCGACAGGCTTCACTGCAGGGCAGGGGTTGATCTGCCGAAAGGGTGTCCTCCGGGAACATGATCCTGCCGATCCGGTCGAGCGTGACGCGTTGTTCGGTCCTGGTCGACCGAAACACGGTGCGCGGTGTGGCCGTGTCGCCGGGTCCGAGTTCATAGCAGTAACTTATCGCGCCCAAGCTCAATGCGTCGTCGAGCGCTTCGCGGGACAACCCGAAGGCTGTCGCAAGCACGTCCATGTCCACTTCGGTTCGGTCATTGGAGAGACGTAGTTGCATCATCGATCCTTGCTCCTTCTACTAAACGCGATCGTGGCGTAGCCACTCGGCGCTGGTCGGTCTGGTATCGGTCGGGCCGTCGATTCGCGGGTAGCCTGCCATGGACAATCGGATCAGGCACTAACATCGCGCTCCGAAACGTTGCCATTTTGTGTGATGCTTGTCTGGTACTCCCTTGACCGCCCATCGACGAGCTTCACGGATCACAGCGTTTCTTTGTGAAAGAAAATCCAATAAAAGAAAATATTTCAATATTTTTTATAGAGAACGACCGAATGGCCAAAGCATCAACAAGACGCCCTCGCGCGTTGAAGGTCGGGCATAATCGACGCCCGACCGAGGTGTCCATGTCAAAGAGTGAACGGATTATGAGTGGGGGATGACCGAGTGTTCCAGTCGTTCCATTTCTCGGGCATGGAATGCTCTCTCCGTGTCGTTCTTGAGATGCCCTTGCGAAAGGTCGCGTGCAAGATCGAAGAATCCTTTGGCTGGGAGGCCATAGGTGGCGCGGCTGACGACGCGCGCCGCGATGAAGGGTCGGCCTGCGTGCGCATCCTCGCGCATGGTGTCCTCCAATGCGCGGGTAATCCTGCGGACCGACCCCGGTTGCCAGAGCCCAAGCACGCGTGCCAAGGCACCATAGCTGATTGTCGGCGCAGACGGTGCGAGCGCTTCGAGGTGGCTGCGGATGCGGATTGCCAGCGAAGGGTCCTCGTCCGATGTCGCCGCGACCGGGACGACATCGGACGGCGGCATTTCTGATACCGGTCCGGCGATGGGGGATAGCGCGGGTCCCGCCCGATCGGTCATGCGTTCATGAAACGGGGCGGTTCCCGCCGCGTGATCGGTCACGTCGACGATGTTCTGCAGGCCAGGCAAGGCGGCGCGCATGGTGCGTTCGACGCCTCCGCGGAGGGTCAGTTGCGAGGCGGCGCATCCCTGACATCCGCCCGACATGCGCAGATATGCAGTGCCATCGGTCACGCGTTCGATGTCGATGTGGCCGCCATGGCCCGCGATGGATGGGTTGATGCGGCTGTCGAGCAGATCGCGCACCGCCGCCAGCATCCACGCGTCGCGGTCGCCACCGGTAAAGTTCGGCTGTGCGCCCAAGGGCTGCCCAGTGCTGGCGAGAACAGCGCGGATGGCGGCGGCGATGGGTGCCTTGATGTCCTCCCAGCGTGCATCGGCAAACTTGCGGATACGAATGCAGGCGCCATCCACTTCCACCCGGCGCACACCGCCTATGTCGAAGAGGGCGCGCGCCAGCGGTACGTCCTTGGTCGTACCGTCAAAGGTCGCCGGGACCGCACCAACCTGGACCGGCGCGTCGAGCAGGAAGCGCAGGGTATCGAGGTCGCTTGGCGAGAGCTGGGCCCGGATTCGGAGAGGGGACACCATGTCAGACATCTTCGGTTTCAGCCCCCTGCATCCGGCGCAGCGCCTCGTACGTGTAGATCCCGCTGCCGTGTCCATCGCTGAACGCGATGCCGATGGCGTAGTTGCCGACGCTCCAGACCCTTGTGGGGGAAACAGCCAACGGAACCGTATCCGCATTCAGGAGCAGTGCGCCGGTGACCTCGTCGCGGCAGGCGGCGCAGGGGCAGGCAATGCGCAGATCGCGCACCGGAATGACCCGGGTTTCACCGTTCGCCCAGTCGATCTTCAGGCCCGCCGCATCAACGTCGATGGCGCAAGGGAGGGCTTGCGCGACGCCGGTGGCCGGTGTCGGCGCAGGCTGGCCAGTGCCCGTCGCGACGGCCCAGTCGAAGGGCAATGCCACGCCGCCGCCCGCCGTCCCCGCTTCGGCAAGCATCGCTGCAATACGGGAATAGACCTGCGCAGACGGGCTGTCAGGATGCCCGACGACCAGCGGAATCCCTTCATCCCCAGAATCGACGATTGCCGGATCAAGCGGCACCTTGCCCAGGAAGGGAACCCCAAGCTCAGTGGCGATCGCGGCACCACCACCCTGATGAAAGATATGGCTGACCTCGCCACACGAGGGGCAGGTAAAGCCGCTCATGTTCTCGATCACGCCAAGGATCGGGACCTGAACCTGTTCCATCATCCGCAGGCCGCGCCGCGCGATCTTCAGGCTGACGTCCTGCGGCGTGCTCACGACCACGGCTCCGTGCAGCGGGAACGACTGGGCCAACGTCAGTTGAATGTCGCCGGTTCCCGGCGGCAGGTCGAGCAACAATATGTCCAGATCGCCCCAGGCCACCTGCCCGACGAACATGCGCAGGTATTTCGTGACCATCGGGCCGCGGAGGATCGACGGCTGATTGTCGTCCGACAGCATCGCCATGGAGATGACCTTGACCCCGTGCGCCTCGGACGGAATGATCCGTCGGTCAGGCCCCATCGCCGGCGGCGCGTTGCCGGGAAGGCCCAACATGCCGGGGATGGACGGGCCGTAGATGTCCGCATCGACGATGCCGACACGCAGACCCGCGCGGGCCATGGCCACCGCGATGTTGACGGTGACGGTGGATTTGCCGACGCCGCCCTTACCGCTGCTTACAGCGATCATGCGGCGCGGACCGGCTGGCGCGTTGGCAGGCTGTGGTTGCGTGTTCAAGGTGATGGCCTTTCGTTGCCTGCAGTGGCAATCATGCCGAAATCCTGCGGTCGGATGACCAAGTCGGCGAGCGTGTGCCGGTCCATGACGTCCATGAAGGCGCCGAGGGCTTCGATGACGATGCCCGGGAGGCGGCAGAATGGGGTGATGGCACAGGCGCTGGTGGGCGAGAAACAATCGACCATTTCGAAATCCGGTTCGGTCAGGCGCAGCACGTCACCCAGACGGATCTCGTCGGGGGATTTGCCCAGTGTGAATCCTCCCGCGCGTCCTCGTTGCGAGCGCAGGATCCCGGCACTGGCCAGTACGCCCACGATCTTCATCAGATGGCCGCGCGATATATCATAGACGTCCTGCGTCTCGTCGATCGTCACCAGCCGCTCGGGATGTGCCGCAGCATAGAGCAGCACGCGCAAGGCATAGTCCGACATCATTGTCAGCCGCATACGGGGACTCCGATCCGTGTTTCGCAAAGTGTATCGGCGTCGCAGAATTCTGGCAGGGTCCCTAGGTATCGATCCACTGCCCCCGCCACCTCGCGCCCTTCGCGGATCGCCCAAACGGCCAGCGAGGGGCCAAGCCGTGCGTCCCCGGCCACAAAAACGCCTGGTGCGGCCGTCACGCGACTTTCGCGGTCGGCGGCGACACGGCCCTGCGATGACATGTTCACGGCCCCGCTGGTCAGCCTGTTGGCATCCTCGACCATGAAGCCAAGTGCGTTGATGACCAGATCGGCCGCGACCTCGAAAGCCGACCCCGACACTGGCTCTGGCTGTTTGCGTCCTGCGGTGTCAGGCGCACCCAGCCGGGTGCGACAGGCCCGCACGGTGCGCACGGCATCGCGCTGACCAAAGCCCTCGGGACGTGACGCGATGACCTCTACCGGCACGTCCGACAGCGCCTCGGGTTGGCTCTGCCAGTCGAATTCGGCGCCTTCCTCCTCGGCGTGGCCAACCTCGCGCGCCGATCCGGGCATGTTGGCACGGTCGCGACGGTAAAGGCAGGTGACACCCTCGGCACCCTGACGGACGGCGGTCCGCATGCAGTCCATCGCGGTATCGCCGCCGCCGATCACTACGACCCATTTGCCCGCGGCATCGATTTCGGGCGCAACCGTCTCGCCGATCAGCGCCCGGCTGGAGGACACGAGGTAATCCATCGCGGGGATAACCCCGGCCAGGTCCTCGCCCGGTAGGTCCAACTTGCGCGGCTGGTAAGCACCATAGGCCAGCACGACGGCGTCATGCTGCTTGTGCAGATCAGCAAAGGCGAGATTGCTGCCCAGCACCTTGCCTCCGTGAAAAATCACGCCGGCTTCGGTCAAAAGTCCCGCGCGGCGTGCGACCACCTGCTGCTCCATCTTGAACTCTGGAATACCGTAGGACATCAGCCCACCCATGCGGGCATGGCGGTCGTAGAGATGAATCGCATGACCAGCGGCGCGCAGTTCCTCGGCCGCGGCCATGCCGGCCGGTCCGGCTCCGACGATGCCGACGCTGCGCCCTGTCAGCCGGGCAGGCACACGTGGCTTGACCCAGCCAGCGGCCCAGGCGGTGTCGCCGATATGTCGCTCGACCGCGCCTATCGTCACCGTCCCGTGACCCGCCTGTTCCAGCGTGCAGGCCCATTTTGCCTCGCAAAGCCGGTCCTGTGGGCAGATCCTGCCGCAAATCTCGGGAAAATTGTTGGTCGCCTGAGCGAGGTGATAGGCCTCTTCCATCCGCCCCTCGGCGGTCATCTTCAACCAGTCGGGGATGTTATTGTGCAGCGGACAATAGACCTGACAAAAGGGCGTTCCGCATTGCTCGCAGCGAGAGGCCTGCGCGGCAGCTTCGTCCTTCGTGAAGTCGGGCAGAATCTCGCGGTGATCGCGGACCCGGTCGCGGGGTGTCCGCTTGTCGGCCATCCGCCGCCCGAGCGTCACGTATTTCTGCATGCGGTCAGGCATCGACACCTCCCTTGTTCGAACCTGTCTTAGCTGATTAAAAACATATTGACAATATTTCTTTTGTGTCCAAAGATCGAGATGTCCAATCGAAAGATCATATCATGACTCTCGCCCCCTCCGCCGACACCACGGGACCCATCGTCGTCGACCTGCGACCGATGATCCCGCCTGAACGCCACGCCACGGTCCTTGCCGCACTTGACGCGCTCGCGCCGGGGGCGATTTTCGTGCTGATCAACGACCACGCGCCCACCCCGCTTTTGCGCCGGATCGAAGAGAGTTGGCCCGATCAGTTTTCGGTCGAGTTCCTGCGCGAAGGCCCCGAGGTCTGGCAGGTCGCGATCACCCGTAGGGCGGCTGAAGCAGTTTGAGAATAAGCAGTCCTGGGAGGACAGATCATGCAGCTTGAGCGGACCGAGAACGGTTTTCAGTTCGACGCGATGACTCTAGCGCCGCTTCTCGGGGTAGCGGCGGAAAATGTGCAGTGCCTGATGCGCGAAGGCAAGATTACCAGCCTCTGCGAAGCGGGGCAGGACGAAGACCAGGGCCGACACCGGATCACCTTTCGGCACGGCGGGATCCGCGTGCGATTGACCGTGAACGATGCGGGCGAGGTGTTGTTACGGACGCGGACGAGGGTCGCGCCGCATTCGGATGCACAACTCGACGGGCCCAAGAAAGAGTAGCGCGATCTTGTTTCTGCACACCTAGCGGTCAAGCCGGACATCACGACTATCATGATCTCTCAGGGCGCACAGTGCACTGAAAAAGCTGCGGCACCACGATCTTCAGAGGCTGTCTTTCCAGTAGTCATTGGCCGTCGCGACAGTGGCGAAATGTGTGGCCACCACCTGGCTCGACGCGATCAACGCGTCGGCGTTTTCAGCATAGATAGCCCGCAGCTTGTCGCGAACTTCTGCGTCCGGCTGGGCCATCTTGATCGCGACGCGAGCCATTTTCACGGCGAGGTCATACCCCTCCTGCGGCGTCGCGGTCTTCAGGGTGGGAAGCCATGTGGTCATGTCGTCTACCTTCCGTTTCATGTGGGGTTTCGCGTGGTTGTTGATCCTCGAACGGAATGACACGCCAAGCATTTCCTTCCAGGTCTTCGAACTGGTTCGCACGCATCGCCCAGATGAAGGCACACAGTCCAACGAGCCCCATGACGAGCGAGACCGGGATAAGGATGATGAGCGAGTTCATGGTTTCGCCGCGCCGATAGCGCGCCAAGCATGCCAAGTACCATAGCCGAGCACGGGGAACACAACGCTCAGCCCCAACAGCCCGGTGACGGCAGAAAGTGCCATCCCGACGGCGACGATGCCGCCCCAGTAAAGGCAGGGACGCAAATTGTGCGTCGTCATGGCAAAACTGAGTCCAAGCGCGGTCAACGCATCGCGCCGTTCGACAAGCAGCATCGGCACCGCGAACAGGCTGAGCGCAAAGGCGAAGGCGGCGAACAGCCCGCCGATGGCCGAGCCCACGACCAGCAGCCCCCAGCCACGCGGCGTGATGAAGACGTTCGAAAGCGCATCACCCGCGCCGGGCAGCGGCGCATAGCCAAAGAACAACGCATAGAGTAGGTCCGCCGCGCGCAGCCAGAACAGCACCAGCAGACCCAGCAGCAACCCGGCATAGGCAAGTTGCGGGCCTGCGGCGGGGCGCACCAGCAGCATCTGGCGCAGCGTTGTCGTCTTGCCCTCGGCGCGGCGGCGGGCCTGCGCGTAAAGTCCGATGGCGAGGAATGGCCCCACGATCAGAAAGCCCGAGATGGCAGGAAGAGCGAGATAGAGCAGCCCCGAGGCCGCGAGCGCCCATAACACGGCATAGGACAACCCAACGACAAAGCCGCCATAAGCGAGGCTCTGTGCGGGCGCGGTGCGGAAATCGGCCCAGCCAGCGGCGAGCCAATCGCGCGCGGCGCGCGCTGGCAGATCGCGCGCCAGCATCGAGGCGGGGCGCTGCGGCGGGCGGACGGTAGGAAGCGGTTCGAGCATGGTCTGGTCCCCTCAGCAGGCGCGCCTGGCCGGTGTCGCGGCCGCGCTGTCGTCGACGGTCACGCAGGCGGTCTGCGAGGTGAACGCCGCCGACACCATCGCTGCCTTGTAGGCGAACAGCAGCGCCACCAGCGCGAGCGCACCGCCAATGGCGAGGCGCTTTTGCGTACGTGCCGTCATTGCGTGGCCTCCCCAGGGGATCCCGAGGATACCTGCGCGGTCTCCGCCCCGTCCGCAGCGACATCGTCCGGCAGGCGCGAGACGTAGAGCGACAGCGCGTTGATCTCTGCATCGCTCAGCCGCGCGGACCAGTAAGGCATCACGCCCTGCCGGCCGTTCAGCAACGTCGTCATCACGATCTCGGAATCCTGGCCGTAGATCACCGCGTCGTCGACCAGCGAGGGCGCGCCGTTCATCAACCCGCCCGCGCCGTCGTCACCATGGCAGGCCGCGCAGTTTTCGACAAAGAGGGTGGCGGCGTCGCTGTCGGGGTCGGCCTTGCCCGACGGCATCGCGGCGACGTAATCCGACAGCGACGAAAGCTCCTCGGGGTCCATCCAGTCGAAGGCGGGCATCTGCGCCCAGCGGGTTTCGGGATGCGCGGCGTTGATCCCCACCTGCAGCGTCATGGCAATGTCTTCGGGCGCGCCACCCCAGAGCCAATAGTCGTCGTGCAGCACCGGATAACCCGGCCCGCCGCCGCCCTCGCGACCGTGGCAGGCGGAACAATTGTCCTGATACCACCGGTCGGCGGCGGGCATGGCGCGCGCCATCAGGTCGGCATCCTGCGACAGCGCGGCAAAGTCCGGTTCCTCGAACCGATCCAGCCAGCCCGCACGCAAGGCAGCAAGGTCGCGCAGGCGGTTCTCGGCCATCGCCTGCTGGTCGAGACCCAGAACCCCACGCGTATAGTCGCGCCCCAGCGGCCAGGCGGGCAGCAGGATCCAGGTGATGACCGAATAGACCACGGTCAGCGCCAGTGCGAGCCCGGCGATTCTGGGAAACGGGGTATTCAGTTCCCTGATGCCACCCCAGTCGTGGCCCGTGGTGTCATAGCCGGTGATGGGGTCGATTTCTCGATTGCCAGTATGCGGGTCGGCACCGGGCAGCGTCTTGGGATCGGTGCTCATGCGCGGGTCTCCTCGCCGTCATCTGGCAGGATCGAGCGGGCGATCCGTTCCTGTTCGGCCTTCCTGCGCGGGTTGTAGGCGCGGATCAGCACGATCAGCATGAAGCCGCCCATCCAGATCGGGCCGAAAACCTTGGCGAACAGGACAAGCGTCTCATGGCTCATTGCGCATCCTCCGCGAACATCTCGTGGGCGGCGTTGGTGAGGGTGCCCAGCGATTGCAGATAGGCCACCAGCGCGTCCAGCTCGGTCAGACGGTCCGGATCGCCATCGAAGGCCCGCACCGCGATGTCGTCGCCATAGCGTTCGCGAACGCCGTCGGCACCGTCGGAATCGGGTCGGCTCTGGGCGCGCGCATCCGCCATGGCATTGTCAATCATGGCGTCGTCATAGGGCACGCCGAGGCGGGCAAGGGCGTTGAGGTTGTCCTCGATCAGGCCGGTATCGAGGTTGCGGGTCAGCCAGGGATATGCCGGCATGATCGACACCGGGATAACGCTGCGCGGCTCGATCAGGTGGGCGACGTGCCAGTCATCGGAATATTTCTCGCCCAACCGGGCGAGGTCGGGCCCGGTGCGTTTCGACCCCCACAGCATGGGGTGGTCATAGGCGCTTTCCGCGGCCAGCGAATAGGGTCCGTAGCGGTCCAGTTCGTCGGCAAGACTGCGCACCATCTGGGAATGGCAGGCATAGCAGCCCTCGCGGATGTAGATCTCGCGGCCTGCCAACTCCAGCGGCGTGTGCGGGCGCATGTCGTCGGGGATCTCGACCGTCTCCTCGATGGTGAAGAGCGGCGCGATCTCGACGATCCCGCCCACTGATGCCACCGCGATGATTGCGCCCACCAGCCCCATCGAGACCTTTTCCAGGTTGTAGTGCAGCTTCAGCATCGGCTCACTCCGCCGGTTGGGTGACAAGGGGGCGGTCGGTCTCGTCCACCCGGTCGCCGGCGGCGCGCATCGTCGCGCGGCAGTTCAGCGCGCAGATAACCGCACCGGTGAGAAATAGCCCACCACCAAGGGTGCGGGCCGCATAGTAGGGCAGCATCGCCTCGACCGACTCGATAAAGCTGTAGGAGAGGGCGCCGCTCTCGTCATAGGCGCGCCACATCAGCCCCTGGGTGATCCCAGCATTCCAAAGCGATACGACATAGATCAGCGTCCCGGCTATCGCGAGCCAGAAATGCCACTCGACGGCCTTGGGCCAGGCCATGTCCGCGCGCCCCCAGAGCTTTGGCACCAAGCTGTAAATCGCGCCGAAAATGATCATCGCCACCCAGCCCAGTGTTCCGGAATGGACGTGCCCTACTGTCCAGTCGGTGTAGTGCGACAGCGCGTTGACCGGGCGGATAGCAAGAAACGAGCCCTCGAAGGTCGACAGGCCATAGAACACCGCCGCCACGAACATGAAGCGCAGGACGGCGTCGTCGCGCACCTTGTGCCAGGCGCCGTTCAGCGTGGCGATGGCGTTGCCCGCCGAGGCCCAGCTTGGCACCAGCAACATGATCGAGAACGTCATCCCCAGCGTCTGCACCCAGTAGGGCAGGGCGGTGTAGTGCAGGTGGTGCGAGCCGGCCCACATGTAGAAGAACACGATCCCCCAGAAGCTCAGGATCGACAGCCGGTAGGACCATATGGGGCGCTGCGCGCGTACCGGCAGGAAGTAGTAGAGCATGCCCAGAAACCCGGCGGTCAGGAAGAACGCCACGGCGTTGTGGCCGTACCACCACTGGATCATCGCGTCCTGCACGCCCGACCAGATCGTGAAGCTTTCGCCTGACCCCCAGGTGACCGGCAGGGCCAGGTTGTTGACGATATGCAGCATCGCCACCACGAGGATGAAGGCCATGTAATACCAGTTGGCCACGTAGATATGCGGCTCGGCGCGGCGCGCGAGCGTGCGGATGTAGACCACGAAATAAGTCACCCAAACCACAACCAGCCATAGATCGGCGTACCATTCCGGCTCGGCGTATTCCTTGGACTGGGTCTGGCCCA
>Ga0209347_1004981_pt1 | contig 13142 bp, 10 predicted proteins | sample AutmiccommuBRH23_FD_187382 | JGI IMG/M metagenome (GOLD analysis project Ga0209347, IMG submission 187382) | Deep subsurface microbial communities from Mt. Terri, Switzerland - Autotrophic microbial communities BRH/23 (SPAdes) (version 2) | ecosystem: Environmental > Aquatic > Deep subsurface >... | reverse complement strand
ACAAAAGGAGCAGTCTTATGGCATCCCGCTTTGACAGCTACGAGACTACCGAAACTGGCGCCCGCCTAACGCTAATTATTGCGCAGCCGGAAATGATCCCCGAATATTGTGCACTGAGCCGGATCGGTAAGCCCGCCGTACAGGCAATCGGTGCCGACGTGGCCCCGATAATCGAAAGCATGCCCACCAAGAAAGAGCGCGATGCCGCGAGCCAGTTTGTTGGCTGGCGCGTCGCGAAAGTCATGCGTGCTTTGGGGTACACGCTCATTCAGGAGCGCGGCCGTGTCACCGGTGCACCCTATCGCACCGGTGCGGTTTGGTCTTACGAACCCGGCGGCGTGAAGGTGGCGGTCTCTATACCAGAGGGCATTTCCCGCAAAGTCGATGTGCGTGTGAAAGCAGAAGGCGGGCAGATCGTGGCCGACATCGACGCGACCGACAAGGGAGAAGGCTCGGTACACCGGCTGCATAGTATCCTGCGCATGCGGGTGCCATTCGAGGAGGCGATCGATTACGCGACCAGCTACGCCGAGCGTCACGGCTTCGGCTACGTTCATGTTCTTGACGCTGATCGCCATCTGCCTCTCGACCGGCTCCGGCGTTTTCTGTGATCGGCGAGTTTGTTGTCCGCGCCGAGGGCATGCCCGTGATCATGACCGCAGCGGGTCCGCGCGTGCGCGTCCTATGATCTTCACGGGCAACATTCGCAATCTGAAGAGCCTCAATGCCTACGCGCGATCGGCTGCCAATTTCCTGGTTTGTCGATTTCCGCTTGAAGCTAGCCCCGCTTACAGTGCCATGCTGACCCGCCATTCATCATCAATGAGGTCAGCCGCTTCAAGTCACTGCGTGAGAGACCAGCCAGCTCACGAGGCCACGGCTCGGACCACAAGCTTTGAGGAGCGAAATGCTTAAGCGAACCCCAATCGGCACAAAATTCCTAAAGCAACTCGTGAAGGCAAACGACCAAGCTTGTTTTTCCGCTCTTGAGCATTTTGAATTCTCCAGAATTCTCCAGCGGCTCGAGGTAACGCAGGCAGATGATTTCACCACCGAAATCTTCGGCGACAATCCATACGCTACTAGGATGTACCGAAGAGGACGTGAGCTTCGCCCTTTCGGAACAATGGCGGCTGACGTCGGCCTTCAGATGGCGATTATCGCGTCGTATGAGTATGCCGACGCGTTCAGTAGCGAATTGCAGTCCTTTCGCAGAGTTCACCATCCTTCGCCCGCAGACTCCATCAAGGAAGAGGCTGACGAAGATACGTTGCGTGAAAAAGTGATTGCCTGGTCTGGCGACAAGCAACCGCGAGGGTATTTTGACACCCTCGGATACCTCAGACATCGCAGAAACCATTTTGCTCATGGAAATGACGAGCTGGAGCCCGCTTTTTCCAAGTTTATCAACCAGCGTGGACACCAGCTGAATGCCTTCTGGGATAACGATAAAACCAAGATCTTTGGCTACGATTTTCGTGTTCGGGAACTTAATAGTGTAACCGCAGAGCACGCGTTTGGCTTGATCAACATGCTGCGATTTTCCGTTTCCTGTATAGACGAGATGTTTGCGAACACACTTTCCTATGAGGAACTGTTCCTAACCGAGGCCAAGTCAATCTTGGCAACGCCGCAACATCGCGGACTGCCGGTCCGCAAAATTGCCTCGAAAGCACGAACGCGGCTTCACATTTCCTATGGTCATCGCTGCGACAGCGAAGTCGCTCTCGAACTCGCACAACGCGCCGCAAGTGAATTGGCAAAGTAGTGCCCTACAACAAACTCAGCGACTTCGGACGGAAAGCAACTAGGAAAGGCATTGAGAGCAACCATGGATTTCAAACCCGATGTCGTATTGATAGTTGGCGCCGGATTTTCGAAAAACGCCGGACTGCCGCTGGCAAACCAATTTACCGAGTGGCTCTTGGACACTACGGAGCTCTCGCCTGCAGGACCGAGCGTTGCCCAAGTCGAGTTTCTGAAGAAATTCGTCAGCGCCACGTTTAATGGTGGTGTGGACACACCGCACACCGACTGGCCAGAGCTCGAGGATATTTTTACCCTGATCGACCTTTCGGCCAATACCGGCCACCACCTCGGACGGGACTATTCGGCCGCCAATCTTCGTGTCGTTCGCCGAGCGATGATTGTGCGGATCGTACGAATGCTGGAGCAGACTTACAAAAGCCAACTGTCCCGGAGAGCCACCCCCACCTCAGCTGCGCTGAATACGCTCTTTGACGATCTTCAGTTGGACAATACATCTGTCTTGAGCATGAATTGGGACTTGGTCATTGAACGGGGAGTGGCAAAAAGGCAAAGCGTCGAGCATGTCGATTACGGCAACCGGGCGCGCGCTGTGAAGTTCGAAAACGAAGACGTCAAAACGCGCTCGCGTCCACGGCCTGATGACGAGGTTTTGCATCTTCTGAAACCGCATGGCTCAATCAACTGGCTGTATTGCGACGCCTGTCGGGAACTCTTTTGGGTCCGACCCCCGCAAACCGAGCGCGTGGCGCGAACATTATTTCAGCAACGCGATTGGCACGCGGTACTTGGCCAACCACCGACAATGGCGCCGCCGAAGTCCATTCAACCAAATTGTCCCCATTGCAGATCCCAGTCATTGGGCACGCGCATCGCAACCTTCAGCTTTCGCAAGGCACTCGACTTCCCGATGCATGCGGCGACCTGGAGCACCGCGGAAGCTCATCTCAAACGGGCGGGCCATTGGGTATTCTTCGGCTATTCCATGCCCGCGGCGGATTTTGAGTTCAAATATCTCCTCAAGCGGGTGCAGTTGACGGAACGGACTACTCCTGAGATCACGGTGATTACCGGCGGCGATCCGCCGGCTGCCCAAGACACTATCAACCGCTACAAGAAGTTCTTCGGCGAGGTCCCTGACGAGCGCCACTATTTCCGCGACGGCCTGACAACGGAGGTGATCGATCACCTGCGCGATATCGGCGCGTTGCGGGAAAAGCCGCCGGCGACCACGACGCCCAGCCGAAGCCGACCTACAGGGCGTCGTGGCCTTTGATCTCAGAACCTCTAATCTCGTCGATCCGACGGCAGCTGGGTTGAGCCGCGAAACATCAAAATCGGGAAAATCCAATGAATGTCTATTGCCGCGGGACAGCTCAGGTCAGGCATAGTGCGACCGGAGAAATCTACGAGATCGAAAGCGACGAGCTTGTTTGGGACGCGGTAGGTGGTGATGAGCGCCAGATGGGATCAGAGATCCACTACGAAGCCGCTATCGATCATCCTGAGCTAGGAGAGCTGACCTGGGGGCTGTGGGAATATCCGGTCGGCATCGAGAATTATCATGCGACAGACCCAGGACCACATGAGGTTGTCGAAGATTTCGACTATGGCCTCGAACACGGTGAACGAGAGCGGGACGAGTGGGCCGATTACGCTGTCCCCGATGATCCATTCACGATCTTCATGAGCTCCTATCACCATACCGGCGATCTGCTCGCGGAACATGGAAGTGACGGCGGCACCCACTTGTTAAATCGCATGATCTTTTCGCATCAGATTACCGCGATGGAAGCCTATCTGGCCGACAGGCTGATAAATGAGATCGACGCAGACGCGGGGGCTTTTCAACGCTTGCTTGAGCAGGATGAGGATCTTGCGAAGGAAAAGTTCACGCTTGTCGACATTTCGAAGGACCCAGCTCTCGTCCAAAATAAAGTTCGCGAACACCTTCGTGCAATTCAGTATCACAATCTCGCCAAGGTCGATGTTCTCTACAATATCGCGCTTGGCTTTCGCATTTTGAACCTTGCGAAGGGAAAGCCGAGCCTCTTCAAGGCGGTGATGTTGCGCCACGACTGCGTCCACAGGAACGGATTCGACAAGAACGGCAAGGAACTCAAGGTCTTCACGAAGGCGTTCGTGCAGGATACCGCCGATCTGATAAAGAGTTTTGTGGAGAGCATCGAGCACGCTATCCGCGAGCGATCTGATGGTGACCCATAAACCGTTCATGCAGCGGACAGGTCGGCCGGACCAAGGTAACTGATATCGATCCTGTTGACGTCTTGAGCCACCTGCGCGCGCACCAATCCCGCTCGAGCTGGATTGAGCGCCGCCTGTACCGTGCCGAGTAGCGCACCATCGGCCGAAAGCACCCGTGGGTGATCGGCCCAATGGTGGAGCTGGACCGGCGTTCCTGGCGGTGGCGGGACGCCGAGCCATGACACATTCGCCCAGTATCGCCGATCCGCCCAAGTGCGGTTTTCCGGTGGTGTGAAACTTTGGGTGAATTCTGTCCACATCGCCTTAGTCTCGGCCGTCGGCCAATCCGGCTGCGTGCTCATCGCGGTAACTGCTTCCGAGGTTAGCCACAGGCGAAGCTCTGAGCCCGTCTCGAAGATCGCACCTGTATCGGTGACGGCCTTAATAGCCGCTAGCCTTGAGTTGAAACCCGCCTGGATAAGTATGGAGGCAGATCGGTTCAACGTTCCTGTCTCAACGGCAGGAACAGCGAGGCCAACCTCATGGTCTTCGAGCGGCAGACCAAAGACGCCAACCACATCGCCGTTCGCGGCCGCCCGAACGCGCAGCGCCTCCATGGCCCAAGGAAGGCGATAGACGAGGCCTCCCTCGATAAACTGCAGTGTTTCGGACTCCTGACCGGCGGCGATGCCGGCAAGAGGCTGGCCGAGGAGCCAGGCGCGCAAAATATCGCGCCAGTTCGCCGGCCAGGGATCAGGGGTGAAGGGATAGAATTCGAAGACGCGCTCGGCCAAACCCGTAATAGCCGCAATTGCCGCCTCGGCATCGCCTTCCAGTATCCCGGCGTTGGCCTGGATGAGGAGGAGGTTCGCATCTTCCGCTATGGCGTCCAACGCATGCCCGGTCGTCAGTCCCACCCCTGCCAGGAAATAGCCTCGACGACGCGCTGTCGTCGACTGGCTCCAGATAAGGCGGCTGCGGGACAGGAGGCCGGCCCTCAGAACCTGCTGCACCTGCTCGTTTTGACGGAGCAAGCGACGGTGCCAAAGAGATGATTGCAGGATGTCATCCAGTGCGGCCTCGATGCCTTCGTCAGGGATATCGTTCTCGCCGATGAGGCTGAGGATGGCCGTGTCTAGCGTAGCGACATGCCGCTCCCAATCAGCGAGTGCGCGCTCGCGGTCTTCGGGCTTCTCGTTTGCGATCTCGGGAAAGGTCCAGGCGGCGGCATTGTTGGCGACGTAGTCGACGACCTGACTCAGATCGCCGCCGACCCGCGCGTGCATACGAGACAGAAGCGTCCAGACGAGAAGCGCCAGTCCGCTCTCCATGTTTCGCGCACCAAGATCGCCGATGAGGGCTTCCCAGTTACGACGTTTCTTCGCGATATCGTCGAACATCGGAAAAAGCACCATGCCTTCTACGTCGACATAAGCGCGGCCCGCGCGGCCGATGACATTCTTGAATTCGGAGATGTCGATCCTCTCCCCATTGCGGTGGAGCGAATGCATGATGACGGCCGTGGCCGAAAGATTGAGGCCCTGTGCCAGGGTTGGCGATGAGATCGTCACCTTGAGAATGCCGTCGCGCAGCAATCGCTCGACCTCTTTGCGGTAGGCGGTTGGAAGGGCACCGTGATGTAAGGCGACGCCCAAGCGCAGGCATTTGAGGATTGCGCTGTTCGCCCCCAGCCATTCCTCGCCAAGCGCGATTGCGGTACTGAGGACCGCGGGATCGGCTTCGAGAAGCGTCCGCAGCGCCCCGCGCTCATGAAGGTCAACGATCACATCGGCGAATGGCTCGACACTTTTGCGTAGCGGGCAGAAGATCAGGACGGTCTGCCCATCCTCGATCAGCCGCCAGGCTGTTGCCAGGCAGAGCTCGCGTTGATCGTCGGGGAAGAGCTTCGTTCTCTTACGCTTCGGCGGCACCCAACTCGGGGGTGCCTTTCCCGTAAGGAAGCGCTGGACCCACGGGCGCTCTTCGCCAACGCGAAGATTCAGCCGCGCGTTTGGCGACGTCCATACAACCTCACCGAAGCGCAGGCGAGTCGGTCGCCAATCGTGCTTGATCACGCCACCCGGGTGATCGCGTCGCAGCCAGCCAGCGAAGTCATCGAGCTGGTCTCCATCAGGCAGAATGGCCGAAAGGCACACGATCCGCCGTGTGTGCGCGTCGGGACGGCGGAGCAGCCGCTGGATTTGAACCTCGTAGCGCACCTCGCGCTCGTTGATTCCGATCATGTGCCCTTCATCGAAAACCAGCAGGCCAACATCATCAAGAAGAGACGGATCATTGCGGAGTGCAAAGTCAAGCTTCTCTGGAGTTGCAACAACAATGTCGCGCTCGCGGATCGCATCCTCGTCGAATCCGCTGACCCCGATGCTGCCATAGAGCGCGGAGATCGTCTTCCCGAGCGGACCGAAGGTCCTATGCAGGGTCGTTTCCGTCTGTGCCGACAGCGCGCGAAGCGGCGTGACGAAGACCACCCGCTTGCCGCCGGCTAGGCAGCGCAGGATGCAGAGCTCGGCAATACGGGTCTTGCCCGCGCTCGTAGGCAGCGAAACCACGAGATCGTCGGACTGGTCGACCGCGCGGGTGGCCGCCTCGATCTGCGACGGCCAGAGGTCGACCTCGGCTCTTGGCCGTCGTTGCAGCAGGGCGATGAACAGCTCACGCAGTCGAGGCCAGTCCGCCGCTTCGCCGCCGGCTGGTTGGAGCGGCACCTTTTCGTGGAAGGTGCTCGACCAGAGATCCGACAAGAGGTGGAGCGCGATGCGATGTGCCCACCATTGCGGCAGCATGTTCATCTCGCTGCAAATGGAAAGGCTCGTGCGCAGCCGCTCCAGCGATTGATCGAGCAGCGGTCGCTCACCGCGTTCCAAGGCGAGGAGAAACAGGGACATAGCCGCCATAAAGGCATCCGTCAGCGCGGTGTCGAGACCATCGAAAAGGAAATCGTTGCTGCCATCCGCGGGATCGCCCGTCGCCTCGACCAGGTCGAGGTTGGACTGAATGCCGGCAGTAATCCGGGCATCGCTGCCTTCGCCGGACGCCCTGTAGTCGAGCACGTTGCTGCGAAGCGTGCTGAAGTTTCGCCGCATCAGCAGGGCCAGTGCCCGTTCGATGGGCGCGAAATTCGCGTCGGCTTCGACGACCGCGAGCAGCGAGTAGGCGCGGGCGGAGATATGCGCGAGATGATAGCTCGCGGCCGCCATGACGAAATGGAAATCGCGATCGGACTCAAGGCGGTCTCCTTTGGCGATCACCGCCTCCAGTGCGGTAGCAGCCTGTTCGAAGGCAATCCGCGCTTGTGCGGCATCGCCGCCAAGCTCACGAAGGCGGAGGCCGAGCCCGAGGAGCCCATAGCCATAAGAATGCAAGTCGTAGCTGAGTTGCGGCGCAAAGCCCGGTGCATCGGGCGGAAGCGCGCCGTCCCGCCAGATGATCGCTCGCGCCTGACCTCGCGCAATAAGACTGCCCCGAAAGCCCGCGGTTGCGGCCTCTGCAATGCCGGCCACGATTGCTTCAGGTGTTGTTGGCATCAGCGATCACTCGATCATAGACCGCGCCGATGAAGGCGGCGTGTCCCTCCACTCGAAGGCCGACACCCCATTGATTTATAGGTCCGGGGTAGGCCTGGAGCGAAGCGGTTAGCAGGGCGTCCGGCGCGTTGCCGGAAAACGTGAAAAGCAGATGCTTGACGTTCTGCACGGGAATGCCGTGCTTGAGCAGAGCATCGTCGATCGCATCGGCGAGCGGCAAATTGTCCAGTTCCAGCAGGCGTGCAGAGATGAAGGACAGTGCGTGAGCGGACGGCAGCCCGCCATCCTTGTCCAGGCCTGCGCGCGCGTCGGTGAGAACCTGACCGGTCAGCGCCATGCGGCTCTTCGCCTCGGTTTTAAGAAAGAGCAAGCGTTGGTTGGCGGCATCTTGAAGGATACCGATGACATCATCGCCGCGCATCGCCATGTTGCGATGATCCTTCCACCGCAAGCGTTTAATCGGCGCGCGGTATCCACCGCTGTGTGCGTCGATCCACTCGGTCGCGTAGATTTCGCCGAGATCGCCAGAACGGATATTCTTCGTTGTCGGCAGCTTGCCCTCAATGAGCGCGGCGGCGGCCGGCTTGCCGAGTCGGTTGAGCGCCCTGGCAACCGATTCTTCCGACGCATAGTGCCCCGGCACAATGGCCGCCGTCGCCTGGATCCCCGTAGCAAGGCTCGCGGCCTGTCCGGTCATCACCCGACGGACGTGGTTGCCGACAGGCTCGTCTACCGAGAGGCACCAATCATTGAACTGCGTCATACCCTTCGTCCCGGTCACTGAGGAAAGAGATCGCGGACGCGAACAAAGGCGGAGCCGGTTTCCGCTGCCCGGCGAACCTTATGCTCGAGAACGTGAGTGAGCGGCAATTCTCGCTCCAGCATCTCATTGAGGTCGAGACCGTCCATGCAGATAACGCGCTTGCCGCGCCCGAAGGCGACAAGGCCGTCATCGGTGAATCCGCTTTTGCTGACGAAAAGGCCGCGGGTCCAAGCCGCCTTTTGCTCGATCTTGCCGTGGAAGGTGTGCAGCCCGGCGACCCCGATTGGCTGGCCGTGCCATTTGGCCTCGAGCAAGTATATGTTGCTTCCAAGCAGAAAGCTGCCGTCGATCTGTTCGCCCCGAAGCCGGAAAGGCTCCTGAGCGGCGAGGCCGAATGCGCTGAACAAATCCTTGAGAAAGCCTTCGAACGCATAGCCGCGGGCATGAGGAGCAAGCGAGGCGACCTGCAAGAGGTCCGACTTGATCGTAGCGATTTTCTGCCGGTCTACTGTGCCGGCCGTCGAGCTATGTGTTGCTGATTGCGGAGCGCCCCCGCCCGACAGCCGGTTGATCAGCCCTTGATAGCGGGCCTCGGCATTGACGACGGGATCCTTGCCGCCAGTACGGGCAAGATATTCCGAGCGGTGCTCCCAGAGTGCCGCGAGGGTGCGGAGCGCAGTCGCGTCGACGCAGCTCTGCAGGAAGTAACGCAGGCGTTTACCCTTTGACCCCCCGTTCACCGCACATTTCGGATCGTCGATGCTGACCTTGAGCTCGGAAGCAAAAAAGTCCGCGAAGGTGGCATCGGAATAGTGCAGCACAAAGCCGGGGCCTCGAACGAAGTCGACGAGGTCATCCACAATACGCAGATCGATGGACCGTATCGAGCTAATTGGCTTCCCCCCGATTATGGCGTGGCGTAACGCGGGCGTCCCGCAAACCAGTGCTTCATCGCTTCCAGTTTGCGACAGCGCGCACAGCCTTTATGTAACTGAAGTCGTCTGGCTCGCCGCGATCATATTTTACGTAAAAGCTTTTGGTTATCCGTTCGTTCACACGGTTAATATCGCGAAAGTATCCCAGAGGCACACCTGGCATCGTCCATTCGGTAGCAGCACAATAATCTCTAAAAAGGGCGTCGATCGCCGTGTGCTCGTCATCTATGAGGCACACGCGAAGTTCTCCGCCATTCAGTATCTGCTGGAAATAAAATTCTGCATCGCCCGCTTTTTCAAAATGTTGGCCGCTTCGTAGCGTTAGAGGTTTGCTTACTCCCACTCTGATCGATCCTTCTTTGGTTATGCATTGATGCCAACACATATCTAAACTTGTGCAAGAGTTTTATTTTCGCGTGTATATTTTGGCCCGACCGTTAGTCCACTCGCCTCGAGTTCCGGGGCAAGCATGGAGGTGGTGAAAATTATCTGATGAGGAAATTTCGCCTTGGCTGACTCAGACACGATGAGCTTCTGATAGTTGTGGCTCCGCTCCTGTTCCATGCCCTTATCTTCGATATTATCCATCAAGAGAAACTTTGGATGCCAGAACTCTACGTCATACGAAGCCGCTAAGAGTAGGGATAAGATCGCGGTATTCTTTAGTACAACGTTGCTACTTTCCGCAAAATTCATCTTGCCGTCGACGAGCATCGCGTCATCGCCGAAGTTGACAGAGAATGTCGACGGGTTTTCGAACGAATCCTCTCGTCTCAGGTCCTTGGTCAAAAGTCGTCGACCAAATGAGCTTACAGACCCCATGGCTTTAGTCGTACGCGCGTTTGAGGCAGCTTCTAACCGCATCAACCGTGCCTGTAGATTTTCAATGTCGTCGTTTAATTTGGCCCGGGCCCTGGAGAGTTCATCGAGTTTTTCGATAGCGGACCGCAGCTCTTCCAAATAAGCGGCTTCACTTTCCAAACGCCCAAGTTGCTTGTTTCTCTCGGCCAGGAAGCTCTCGCGTGGAGAATTGCTGACATCATATCGACTTGAGAACTCTTCCATGGCGGATGCATAGGAACGTCTCAAAGCGCGAGCGTCAGTGTGGAGCGTTTCAATATCGGCCGCCTTCGATTTCAGGAGCTGCCTAGATTCTCTAATCTGTAGCTCATTGTCGATTTTGATCTCGAAGTATTTCGATTTGGCCTTATCATCATCAACGACTTCATGACACACAACACAATGCTGACCATCTGTGTCAGACAGTGGTTTCAGGCATGCCGGACAATACTGAAACTCGATGCTCCCCAACTTATCCGACAGGGAGCTGGCTGCATTTAAGGCAGTGAGTTGAGTTTCAAGATGTTCAATGAACTGCTCGATTTCACCCTGCTCATCGAGCAAGTCACTCGTCCGTTGCTCGTTCTCTTGCACTTCCAGTACTAGTTTTCGCACGCGAGTCAGCATCGATCTCCGCTCGGCAACAAACTGTGTCGATTGCTCTTCCCCAACCAAGGAATCGACATTGTTCACCTCGGCAAGTATCGAGTCTCTCTTCCTTGCAAGTTCGCCAATCCGCATATCGAGTGCCGCGCTCGATGCCAAACCTTCTGCAGACGGAAGAGCCATCAGAGTGGCGCTGTATAGCTTGTCTTTTTCCGCGTACTCAGCCTTCAGTTCGCGTAGTTTTATCTGGCCTTCGTAAAGATCATACCCGTTGACTCCAATGATAAGCTGGCCCACTGCTTCGCGGATATCCCTTGTATCGAAGCTTTCGAACCTGAATAGTTTGCCTGCCGGCGTTTGCTGGTCCGCGTAAAGCAAGCGAAGGATCTGATGCATAGTGATATTTGAATTTGCCGCATTCGGCGCTTCTGGAATACCCGCAGCTCGAAACAGAACTTGAGTGAATGAGAGCTCTTTTCCTCCAGAGGGTCTGCGGATCGGCACCCTTTGCCAATGGTCCACGCCTTTGCCCAGCGACTCCTCCAACCCACCATAAAAGACGAAAATTGGCTCTAGCTTCGTTCCAACGACGCGATGAACAGTCAGGACGGCTTGGTCAGTCTCAATCTCAAGTCTTACGGCGGTGCAATTCCTGGCAGCATCCTTCCACTTGTCGAATTCACCACCTAGACCATAAAAAATGAAGTCGGAAATCGTCGACTTTCCGGAGCTGTTTTCTCCACGGATGATGTTCACACCACGATGGAAATGCTGGTCGTAGGCTATATGGCTTCCTTGCGTGACTTGCACACGCTTCAATGCGAAAAACGCTACCACTTCCTAGGTCCCTATTCTTCTCAATCCGGTAATTGAACGGAGCCCGCCCTTGCCATGGCCGATGGTGGCGAACTCCTTTGTGAGGAACTCCAGCACTGGTTCCTCCCCAGGCAAGATTAACTGACCGCCCAGTTCGGCAGCGAGAACGTGACCAGCAGGACTCAAAGTGTGTTCACCCTTGTCCACCAACGGAATGTCGAGCAAGCCCTTCCCGATCAAATTATGCAGCGCCTGGACCTGGATTCCTGCCATCTTATTGTACAGGAGCGCAGGAGATGGATAGCTTAAAAAGCAATCTTCGGGCTTCGGAATCTGAAGCCCGTTAAATGCGCGACGGACTTCCGCAGACATTTGAGTCCGATGCAACAAACTTGGGTTCACAAGGTAAAAATCGGACACGAATAGTCGGTCGCGGCTTGGAGAACCGATTTTCCACTGACTCAGGAGGGCGAGATATCGCCTCACCGTATCAAAGACGTCAAGCTGGGCATACCAGAGACGGTATCTCATGCCTTGTCCCATCGCACATGGCATCGCTCGGTAAGGAAATAGAGCGCGTTCATAACCGTCTTCGCAGTAGCCTTTTGATCAGCATATTTGAGCGCAAGGGGTTCAATGACGTGCGTCTGAACAGCCAACGAAATCGTCTCACGGTCAGCTGTCGCACAGATAAGCGGATGATAAATCAGCGAATTAAAGCGCTGTTCAATATCAGCGAGCAAGTTCAAGTGGTGCTCATTCGTCGCCGTCTTAAGGCCAGATTGAACGAAACTCCGTGCAAACTTGTTCTGAGAATTGTTCGCGAACGAGTACTCGCTTTCACGTCCGGCCGTGATCATCTTTGTCAATAGATCCCGCCTGTCATCGTCGCTCGCTGCATCAAGGTCATCGTCAGCAAAAAGCGCTTCCCCATCTGACGGCCCAATAAGCGGCGTAGGCACCAGTTTCTGCAGGCGGTGTCTGATGCTTGCATAGACAATGTCGTGCCGATCGGTGGGTTTGCAGATACTGAGGTGATCAGCATCAATCGCGACAGGCATGACAGCGTTGACGCCCGGGTCGGCACTTTTTGGATCGACGACCAGCGCAATTTTGGCGGTCTTATGCATTTCATGGTACACTGTGATATGGATAGCCTGAAGCTGACACAGGGTCCGAAAGCTCGCATTCAGCTCATCAAGATCCGACGTGTCCTTCTGAAGCTTCGCGACATGTGGCGATGCAAAGCACCCTGAGAACATTTTCAATAGATCGGCTAGTGACGACCCACTATGCGGGGTTGCTAGGAAGAAGATGCCGCTGCAACTCTTTGCCACCTTTTTCCAGTCTTCTTCTGCTGAATCGTTGGCTGTTCTCAGTATCTGTTTTACAAGAAGACCGCCCAAACTGTGACAGATGAATATTAGTGGACGATTGCCCACCCCATACACTGAAAGTGTCTCCAACGCGTTCTTCGCGCGGTCATATAGGTTCATTTCCTTCTTCGCCCATTGGGCAAAAATGCTAGCAGGATAACCGAGAGTATAATAGTTTAGGTGCAAGAGGTCAGCAGCCAACCAGTTTGGCCAATACTCGCCCTCAGGCTCCTGCGTTCCTTTCGACATCCATGTTTCTTTGGGATCACCAGTCAAGCCGTGAACGAAG